>Ga0265595_1002978_pt1 | contig 10819 bp, 14 predicted proteins | sample saktaG_15_FD_190148 | JGI IMG/M metagenome (GOLD analysis project Ga0265595, IMG submission 190148) | Saline water microbial communities from Sakinaw Lake, British Columbia, Canada - sak_2013_06_06_50m | ecosystem: Environmental > Aquatic > Non-marine Saline and Alkaline > Saline ... | reverse complement strand
TTCCTGCATCTGTGTTCTCAACTATTCCAGGAAAACTGTGCCCACTCTATTCCTCCAATCCAATCAGATTCAGTAAGATCTGAGGGATCAGTGAAAGCAGAAGTTTCTGTAGGGTCTCCTCCACCATCATGTATCCAGTAAAAACCAGTCCAGGCTATGTACCATCCATTGGGTCCGTTAAGTTGGTAACCATCCCAAACATATGTACCTATTGCAGATTCTTGAGATGCATCAGTACATTCTAGGGTATTTGGAGTGCCATTAGCACTAACTGTCCAGGGAGAAAATTGAGCAAGTAGAGTGAATATGTCGTTCCATTCCTCTGTTGTGGGCTCACAATTTTCCCCACCATCCACTAAAATTGTGCCCGCACTCCCGTTGAATAAGGCACTACTAACGGCAGTGACAAACAGCATGTCATAGCCTCCCTGTATTTTGTTGTTATACAGGTTAACATAATAATAAGGGCTATTATTGTAGAACCCAGTACTGTCCCACTGAAGAGAAATGATGTTCATTGCAGGTAAATCAAGAGTTCCGGCATCGTAACCCGATTCACTTGAGTAGTACTGCACACATAAAGTGCAATCCACTAAATTGGTACCACCAAATCTGAGACTGGATATACCACCACAACCTCTTCCTTCTCCCCAATTAACAACAATAGAGGAGATATGGTTGTAGGAACCAGTAATATAAAAGCCATAATAATGAGAATTATCGTAGGCATTTTGAAAGTCTAATGCTCCTGCATAGTTCTCTATCATGTGCTCTGGAACATAGAAAACACCAACAACATTGGTGCAAAAAGTAAGGGCATTATAGAATTTACCTTCTACTCCCAGTGCTTCACCACTGGAAAGTATTTGTTTTTCTATTCCAACTACAAGAGCAGCATCTTCTTCACATTGATCTGCTCTTGCTTTGGTCTTTATGTCATGGAATTTATCCATGATCAAGATCCTTTATTTGTTCGGGCTTCTTTCGCCGCTGCTCTCGCTGCTTCTGCCGCTTCTTCTTTCTGTGCTTTGATAGGGGCATACTTCTCGTCCTGCTTTGCCTTCTCTGCCTCTATCTCTTCATCTGTACCAACGAGAAGTTTCTGACTTACCTGGCAGAAAACCTTCTTCATCTTGTCGCCTTTTTTCCCATGACCAATTACTTGGCCGGAGGCTTCGTCAAAGATCAGAACGGCTTCTTTGCCTTCGTATTTCCTAACCGTTACCTGTGTTGTTCCTATTTCCTGCATTTCTTTCTCCTATTCCTTATTAGGGAAGTTAAGACTCAAAATATTCATAAAGAATGGTCCAACCAGCAACACCAAGAGTCTCTGCGTTGGAAGATGTACCACTCGGTACTTCTATCGCACCATTCCCTAAAAGGTTAAGGTAGCACGCAGTAAGTCCGTTAAGAATATAGGCAGTATTATAAAGGCAGTTTATGATATCACAAACAGTACCATAACTACCATCTGCATCTGTATCTTCTCCTACAGGAATTTGATTATTTGACAAGTCTATATAGAAGTCAGAAGAAAAGTAGAAGCCAGAAAGATAGCAAAAGGATATACCGCAATCTGGCAGGTATACATAAGGGTAACTTCCATATGTGTCGTAGAAGCTAAGGCTTACAGAACCTAGTTCACAGTCTCCTGATTTTGTTACCCCGAAATAACCAACAGCATACGGACCACCAAGGGGATAATCATCAAGAGTAAAGTAGGCAGAATTGGCTTTAACATTGCTAATGTCCAGTAAATAGAAGATGCAGTCCATAACCAACACAGAAATGGACATATTAGCAATATAGCTAGTGGAAGAATAACTCGTCATCCAGACTTCTTGAAGAAAGGTTCCTACAGTCTCCAGAACCTCTTCTCCACTTCTAATAACACTAGCCTTTGCAGCTACTTCTGTAGCCGCATCAGAATAAGAAGGCATATCCGCTATTACATCTGCCACATCCCTTATCTGTTCTAAAACAGGAAGAGACCTGTCAGGAACATAATCTGCTACCATGACTATGCTCCTCCATCAGCACCACCAGACATCCCCACTTTTGTAAAATGAGACTGAGCAGTGCCAAATATGGGAACATTCCCAGCAGAGCCTACTAGAGTATTAGTAAGGGTAACAACACCAGCTGAAGGATTCTCTGCAACAATTCCTGGTCCCCTGTCTATCTTCTCTGTAGGGGAATCTGCATTGATTGCAGCAGCCAGAGCAGTTGCAGTAGAAGAAGTAGTACCTCTCAAAACTTCTCTAGCTGCACCAGTTAGGGTAGTCTTAAAAGTATAAGTTCTGACAGTAACCCCATCACGGATATAGATAAAAATCAGCATTATCTGGAACAGAGTTAAAGGTAATAGAACCTGTAGCTGCCCTAAGCCCCGCCGCATATTCCATCGCATTCCTTAGCTGAACAGCAACAGGAAATGCTCTGTTTGGCATATAAGACATTTCGATCTCCTCGAGAATCGAAAGCTGCCAGAGCCCTCTGCAGCCTGTTTATTTCTAAACAGTACTAACTGCAGAGGGCTCAAAACAGCATCAGGGACTACTTGACCGTCGCGTTCACCAGAACGCCAGGAATGGAGCAAACCGGAAGAGGGTTGCTCTGAGTGTGGATCTGGATTCCACGACCCATCGGCATCAGTTCCGACTTGGCGTAGTAAGGAAGTCCAACGGTCCCAACCGCTTCGACGAAATCGGCAGGGGCGTAGAAGTTCTTGAAGAGACCAGGAACACCAACGGGGAAGAACTGCGCCTCGTCAGAGGCAATGAAATCTTGCCCACCGATCGAGCCACGATATTCCTCGAAGAATGTACCAGCGTATTCGAAGCCTTTCCTGTTGTCATCACGAAGGAACTGACCGGCCTTGTACCGATCATAAGCCTCTTTAACCGTATCGTGAGACACCATGGCATCGAACCACTCATACCCGCAGAAGCAGTGGATATGATCATAGGTATACCCACCAAGGGCTGCCTCGATTACACGAGACACCGCAATGATCAGACCCTTGACATCCTCAGTGGCAGTGGCAAAGTCGAATTCCTGGGTCGGCTGAGCGATACCGAATTCCGTGAATAGGTTATACAGCGTGGTTGACCCGTCTCCATCAAGGATGATTCCCTTGATGGCCCCAAGTCGGAGGAATTCTTTCGTGACCTCATGTGAGCCCTTCATGGTACTCAATTTGTTGTTCACTATAGCATTCACTCCCGCTTCGGCATCTGCCGAACCGAAAGCACGCACATTGATCAGGTCATCTGCCATGACCGCATCATCGAAGGGGATGTGCGGAATTGTGAAGTTCCGAACACGCCTTTTCTGGGGTCCCTGCACATTGGCAGGAGCACCACGCCTGGTTGAGGGCAGAAGGGCCAATGCCCCGTCTCTCTCTTCCATGGCAATGGTCGTGGTAAGCACGCCCATGTCTTCGAAAAGACCCATCGAGGCAATTCTCGTGGGTTTGAAGGGCAGGATTTGGAGAGCATTCGTCAAGGAGATTACCTTGAATGCGTCCAATCCGAACACGTCAGTCAGTGTGGGAGGCATATATTATGCTCCTATTCTTTCTTTAAGGTCTGGCTTACTCAGCCAGAGCCGGCTCACTTGAGTTAAGGATGCCGAGGGCCTTGAGGATGGCAAGGACACCAGCCTCTTCGTCCGCATCCACGTTGGCACCAAACGAAAGCTGGTCAACGTCGACCAGAGAGTCACGAACCAGGAAAACAGCTTCCTGAGTCTCCCCCCCACCAGTGGTCACGTTTTCCAGGATGATGCAATTGGCACTTGCTCCGGCAACTGCTCCAGAGGAAGTCCTAGCAACGGAGATGCCACCTTCCCAGACACCACCATCTGCGGTTACATCCTGTTGGATGTTAAGAAGATCACATGCTGTTTCTGGAACTGTAACAGTATACTGTTCGCCAACCAGGTCAACAGTACACGCAACCAGATCTGCATGAAGGGCACGAAGTGCAATCTGAAGGTTTGCAGCGGAAATGTTCCAAACAAGTGGGTGGACACCGGTAAGCTGTTCCTTGTAGTACACCTTGAAGGTTCCGCCATCAGTTCCAGCAGCCAATGTGAGGGTCTGAACCTCATTTGCAGAGTCGGCGAGCAGAACCTTGGCACCAGTGGCACCTTGGCAAATCTGCCCAACCACAAGAGTCTGGCTTGCAGCCACCGTATGAACCTCTCGGCTCATTCGGTTCGGCAACTCTTGCTTTACAACATCGCCGATTACCAATCCTTCTGTCTCAGTCATTTCTCAATCTCCAGAGAGTGTTTTCTTACAAGGCCTTATCTGTTATTTCTTCGCGGCATCTGCCCGTGCTTTGGCATCCGCCACTAAAGAAGACTCATTCTGATTCTGCGAAAGAGACAGAATCTGCTTACCTGTTTTTTCCCGCAGTTCCACAGGATTGTTCTTGGCCAGAGCCGCTACAATCTTGTCAAAGGAAGTGGTATCGCCCTGGGTCAAACTGAGAGACAGGGCAGCATCAGAAGTGAGAGCATCAGAAAGGTCTTTCTTGGCATCGGGCGTAAGTCGATTGGCTTGGACAAGCTGATCGAGTTTCATGTTCCGATTGTCTCTGGACAGGGCCAGAAGAGTCGGATCAGGTTTCTTCGGAGTAGCAGAAAGGGCCAACGTCTCCTTTTCTTGCTTCACAGTCTTCAGTTCGTCTTGAACTGCAGAGAGTGCTGTCGCATGGTCTTCTTTGACCTTTCCAAAGTGCGACAGAATGAGGTCCACAGCGTTCTCTTCCGTGATCTGGGTCTCAATACCCAGTCCACTTTTCAATTTCGAAAGGTCCATGACCTTCTCCTTAAACGGAATTTTTGAAGCTGCCAGAGCTTTGAATTCTCCAAGTCCTGGTATTACGGGGAACATAGTAAGGGCAACATGGGTGATTGGCCTGTAGAAGATGTTTCCTTGCCCGTCAACCCACTCAGATGGGCTGTAGATGCTAACATCTGTCTTCTTTGAAAGTTCCTCAGCATCTTTCCCAAAGAGTTCAAGCGTACCAAACAAGGATTCTCCTTCAACGAACAATGACCGCACGTACCCATTGTTCTTTTTCGGATCAAAGGCCCCATCATGCTCTGAAGGAATGGGAACCTTAATTCCCATCATCTTCATCACATCAAAAGTATCTACCCAATGTTCCAAAATCTGAGGAGTGATCTCAAACTCTGTTCCATTTGGATCGACAAAATATCCAACTCTGATTAGTTCTTTGCTGAAAGTGAAGCTTGGAACAGCTCCCTTTTTCGAGCATACCAAGACTCCTGGTCCACTGGCAAACTCAAATGCCAATGCATCAGAAGAAATCTTGGATATGATCTTCCCAGATTTCTCTCTTAGTACCAGAACTAGATTTTCCACATTGGTCATTCCTTTTTCCTGTTACTTGATACTACTCGTAGCATGCATAATACCACAGGATAAAACAAATTGAAAAACCTAATCTATAGGTTCTTGCGAAAAAGTTTCGTGGTTATATTGGCTCTTCTTTTTTGGTAGTGACCACTTCACCAGTAGAAGGAACACCAATCATTTCCATAAGAGCACCAAGGTCGAGATTCCCAATGCTCTCTCCTTGAGACTTCTGAACAAGAGACATAAACACATTCTGAAGATAAGACTTTCTCTGATCCAACAAGGAGTTGGGGATGAGTCTTATAGAGTTGACGGTATCAGGTCCGTAATTCTGCTCCAGGAGTGTGTTTACTACCTGCATATTTAGACACCAAACAGCCAGTGCATGGACAAAATCCATATTTGTCAAAGCAAGGTCAATATGTGCAGAAGCCTCTGCCAGAGTTCCATGTGTACCTTCCATCAAACTTCGTTCTGGCATCTGAAGACCGCGTACTTTCAAGGTATCCAGATATTTCAATCTGGAAATGAATGTGGGTTGTCTGCCTCCCTTATCTTCAAGAATCTCTATTTTCCAACCATAGAGTTCTGCTTGGTCCTTGTTCATCTCTTCGATGTGTTCAAGAACAGTAGAAGGGACAGCCACGCTACCACTCGCTTCCAAAGCTGCCAGCAAAATGGTAGCAACAGACTCATTTGCAGTAGGTACGCCATCTACTAGGGTTGTTCCAGGAGGATAATGTACCACAAAATGGGAACCTGCAATCTTCCTGTCATACCGTTCTGCACCTGCATTTGCAGCATTCCAGGCATAGAAAGAGGCCACAACACTTTCAAGAAGAGCACGACCATACCAGTTTGTTCCTTCTACATCAAAAGAAACCAACAAACTGTTCCTTTTCTCTAGGACTATCGTGCCCTGTCTGAATCCAACATGTTCTCCTGTACTTCCATCTACCAGGATTTCTGTCAGACCCTGCAATAATGGCTTCAGTTTTTTCAAAACAACTTTGCCATTGTTCAAATCATACACCACCTCAAAAGGAGCCCAACCGTAATCTACTCTGCTAAACATAGCATGTTGCAGAAATGGAATACGCCATGGGAGTATTTGGTTCTGAATGAAATCTATTCTCTCTTTTGGAACTGCTTCCTCAGAGAACAAACTCCATCCCGCAACAAGGACAGGAGCGGCAGTAAAAGCCCTACCCAAAGAAACAGTAGGATCCTTAAGCAGCTCCGTTCTTCTAGCAGTAGTCAGTTTACTACCTGTCTCTGCTCCAAGAACAGAAGTTCCTGGCAAAATTACCAGGTTTCTAGAACCAGACTGTGGCCCTGTCTTTTCCATTAACCCATTCTCCTAATAATCACAGATTGCCTTTCTCTGTATCTAGGCCTTTTCCTTGCAATTGAAGCACTTAGGTATCTCAATGCATCCATAGCATGGTCCATACCATCTATAGGCTTTTCTTGTTCTTTCCCTTCCTCGCAATCTGGATACATATACCCACCTGCTTCTGTTATAAGAGCTTCACAGCTAGTAGAGACAAACAGTCTCGCAGAATTGATTCTTTCATTTACCTGTCTTATCCCAAAGTCTACATCATTTATGGCCGGAACTACTCTAAGTCCTTCATCACGTAAATCCTTAATTGACTCTGGGTCAGAAGGGTCAGCATACCAAATAGCAGATTTGTCCATGTATTTTACATGTTCTGCTATCTTGCATTTGTTTTTGTATCTTTCAGCATGGATATACAAAACATCTCTACCATCCTGAACAAACAATTTTCCCTGTAAAGCACAGAATGGGGCTCTCCAACCAAAGTCTATCCCTCCCAATGCTCTTCCATCCACATCATGAAAATCATTAGGGTCCCTAATGCACAAATGGAAAGAAGGATAAACAAGACCTTCCATAGAGGTGAACAAACCATTATACATCATATCAAACATGGATTTAGGCATAGATCTCTTAGCCCGATCATATTCATCCTTAGGATATGTCGGGTTTGATATAGATGCCCAAGTCACCACCATGTAATCTTTGTCCCCTTTTAGGTATAGATCTAATACTTTGGTCTTAAGCCAGTTATTCAAGTATGGAGTAGTGGTTATAAGAACAGGAGCTTGATTAACACCTGTTCTTCTTAGAATAGCCAACCAAGCAGAATAAGTCATTTGTCCTGCTTCATCAAGCCATGCACCAAGGTCTAATTGACCACCTTCAAGACCATTTGGGGAGTCTGCACTCAATAAGTACAGAATTCCCAAATTATTCGGAAAAATATATTGCCCTTTAGACTCCAAATATCTGCCTTCTAAGGGAGTATCTCGGAAGGTATCAACCAAAGTAGGAGCAGTAGCACGAGACAGAACTTTATATGTAGGGGCTATTACCATGCCCTTTAGGCCTGTGGTTTTTCCCTTAGCTACCATTTCTTTCACTCTTTTAGCAAACCATAAAGGACCTAATACGGTCTTTCCACCACCTGTCCCTGCAACTGCGGCGGTAAACCGTTTGTTAGACTTCATTATTTGGGATTGCCCTGAATGAAGATCATATTGTTTCTGCCCATCTACTACATCCCCCCACCTCGACTTATGTTTCTCCTCTACTGCCTGTGTTTTTTTACTCTTGGCCTTCGCCATCTATCTGCTCCGCTCCGCCATCATCAAAATTGATTTTCAATCCTGTTCTTTCCTGAACAGCAGTGCCTATTGGAAGTTCTTTAATGCCAACAGGATGAACAAATTGTTTGTAAAAGATAACAGGATCCTCATCAAAGGCAACCTGAAACGCTTCCTTAAGTCTCTTCTTATTAGCTTCAAGGTTCAATAGATCATCAATCATGAGAGTTGCAACTAGTCTTGCAGACCCTCTTTTCTTCACCTCTTCTGGGTTTTTGGACCTACTTTTGATCTTTTTAGTAGGTTTTTTAACCTGTTTTGGTCTTCTATTAACAGCTCTTTTCACCATTCTTCACCTCTACACCATTATACAGTAAGCATACGCAAAGGAAAAACACAAAATCGTTAGACCTACAAATTCAAGCTGCTCCTAAGTGCATCTGTTCCACGCACTCTTTTCCTTGCTTCTTTAAGTAATCCTCTCCCTGTTTCTGTAAGACGAAGACCCACATAAACTGCCTGTTGTTTCCCCCTTGGTCCTTTCCTCTTCTCCACCATTCTTGGAAAAGCATTGAGAACAAGAGAGCGAACATAGGTTTTTGTCTGCCCTTTGGTAGGTCTCTTCTCTTTTCTACTCCAAGTATCCCAAACTATCTGAACATGTTCCCTGTCTAAGTAATCATCACTACCTTCTTTGAACTCCAAGCACTCCTTACAGAACACACTAATTGGGCTATCCAGATCTCTAAACAACTGGTGTTTCTCTTTTCCAGACTCTGGTTCTCTTAATTTCTCCCCATTTCTCAGTCTTTTCAAGCCCTCTAATGCCCAATTTGCAATTCCAGGCAGTTCCAACATTAACTTTTGTTCTACAGAAGGGTCTTCATGCCCAGCATAGGAATGATTAAAGGGGAATACTAGAGCTCTACTTGACAGTTTATTTGTAGGGTCTGGCCACTTAAGTGGTTCATTAGAAGTAACAGTAAACCTAACCTTCATCTTTATAGAACTCATAGTTGTGAGATATTTTCTTTCCACATCAACAGGGTCTTCACCTATGATAGAGGAAAGCAATTCCATAACAACTTTAGAGTCTACGTTCCTACCCATAACTGCATCAGGAATAATAGCAGCTAATTTGCCTACCATTCCATGAAGTACATGTTTGTTGGTCCCTAACTGAGTAAGAGTTGGGCTAATACAGTTCCATGAACCAAGAAAGCTAGTAAGTATTCTTGTCGTGGTTCCTTTACCACTTCTTGGGAGACCAAAGAAATGGGCAAACCGTTGTTTAGATGTATCGGAACTTAGGTTGTATCCAAACCAAAGTTGCATGCAATCTACCCAATCAGCATCTTTTCCACAGATATTGAATAGCCAAGACTTCCACACAGGGCATATTGCATGCTTATCATAGGAGTAAGGAAGTACACTTCTAGTAAACCAATTAGGAGTATGATCGTGGAGTTTCATGTTCTCAACATCAAACAAGCCATTTGAGAATGAAACAACAGAATCTGTTTTACAATAAGACTGATCAGGTCTTAACCAAAAGAAACCAGATTCTTCACTCTTAATTATAGCCTTAGCAATCAGTGCATCAACTATTTCATCCACTACTCGTTTGGAACAATTGGCTCTAACCAGTTTTCCGAATCTGTTTTCTTTTTTAAGGGTGTTCTCAAGAAGCCAATTCCTAATTTTGGCTCTCATAAATTCATCATCTATTTCTTTGTATTCTCCTTCTTTCCATATAAACCATTGGCCGCCCATCCTACAAATCCTGGACATACGGAAAGTAGTCCAATATCTTTTCTTAATAAGTTTCTTCGCAACAAGATCAGGTTTCGACAGGTTTAGAATACTCTCGACCTTTACCATACTTACTTCACCAGCATGAATTTGTCAAGATTCTCTTTAGCCATCACCTCTGCTTCCTGAGTATTTCCTTTCAGGATAAGCATAACAATCTTAATGGCAACTTTTGTCCTTTCTACTCTCTTAAGTTTTGTCTCACTGATCTTTTTTCTAGTTTCCTTACTGACTCGTTTTCCTTTAGTCATTCTCATCCTTTCTCGATCTGAGATACACGCATTGTACATCGCATGTATATTCCAAATAAACAAAAAAACAGCGGACCTGTGGATTTTTTTATTAAAAAATCAGGAAGAAAACTACAAAGCCTTACGAAAGATCGCGTAGTATCCCGTAGTAAACCCGTAGCATGCTACGAATGATTTACAAATCATTACGAATAATCACGTAGTGTCCGTAGTAGCGTATTATGTATTAAAAAAACTTTTGCTATGCGTGTAATGTTGTGCTGTATTAGAACGTCACAACTGAACGCGATACGACACACATAGCATTTTCGTAGTGCTACGGACGCTACGGTATATTTCGTAAGCACTTAAGTGACGCTACAGGGCTTACTACAGGGTGACTGTGACGTAATTGTTTTTAACAAACCTGTCCGAAACCATCAAATTTACACCACAACTTACACCACAACTCCCTTCATTCCTTACATTCTTTACATCACTCCCCCTTGTTTCCTCACTTCTTTACAATAATTGTTCGGAACATTAGGGTTGGAATTGAGGACTTCCAACCCATAACAATTATTGTTCTGTTTATCCTCAATAAACATATTTTTCCGTCATACTATTATTGATTTCTCTATCTTTACTTCCTTCCATACAATATTGTTATTTATAATGTATTCTGATGTCCCAACGGGCGAAGAGAGATTGTTGAAATCCCCACCAACAATCTCTCCTTCCCTTCCGGGTTTCA
>Ga0265595_1002977_pt1 | contig 10820 bp, 12 predicted proteins | sample saktaG_15_FD_190148 | JGI IMG/M metagenome (GOLD analysis project Ga0265595, IMG submission 190148) | Saline water microbial communities from Sakinaw Lake, British Columbia, Canada - sak_2013_06_06_50m | ecosystem: Environmental > Aquatic > Non-marine Saline and Alkaline > Saline ... | reverse complement strand
CAGTGCCGATTCTGCGATCGCAATCCGTATCAGCAGAAACCGTGGTGGCCGGTACCGGTGTCGCCACCGCCGATTTTCGAGCCGTATCCGTCGCCGTTCCCGCCGCTGCCGCCTTACCCGCCGATTTTCGATCCGTATCCTCCGCCGTTCCCGCCGCCATTCTACTTCGATCCGCGCTGCTAGCCCTTGACTGGCAGAAACGGGGCAAACGCATTGTGTTTGCCCCATATTTTTTTATTTTAAAATTTTTTGCTATAATACATCTACAAGACAAATAAAAATAAAAACCTATGATGACATCGTTTTTTGCTGGCAAAATTGTTCGGTTTATTTTTCTTTATCATTGGCGTCTTGTTGTTAGCTAGGAGACGTTACTTTGAGGCAATTGCCAAGGGATTTGCCAAGCAAGATCTTTTGCTTTATTTTGCCGGACTGCTAAATCTTATCTTGGGATTACTGCTCGTTTTAAATCATAATGTTTGGCAGGATTCTTGGCGTATAGTAATATCAGTTGTTGGCTGGTTGGTTTTGCTGAAGGGTTTGTTTATATTATTTTTCAGCGAAATCGTAGCAAAATTGCTTAAATGGATATGCAAATACAATAATTATTTTTATTTCGCGGGCGCGATTGCAATATTGCTCGGCTTGTATTTTTTGTATCAAGGCTTTTGGATCTAAAAAATTCTTTAAATAATAGAATTCCGAATTTGGGTTCTATTATTTTGATTAAAATCAATTCCCGGGCGGCTGTTTATAATTAAATAAAAGTTTGCTATAATAATATCAGATATACATATGAACAAGGACGGACAACTCCCCTTGGCGGACAATAAAAAAGAGGTTAAGGTGCTTAAAAAGCGAATTTTTGGCAGTTTTTTTGCCACGCAAAAAAGGCAGAAAAAAGTTTACGAGCAGATCAAGGAAAGAGCGGCCGGTGATTTTGATTTTTATATAATGTCTCTTTTTGCCGGCATTATAATTACGCTTGGTATAATTATTGATTCGGCGGCTGTGGTTATCGGCGGCATGCTGATCGCGCCTCTGGTCTGGCCGATCCTGGCCATGGCTCTCGGCGTTTGCATGGGACGGCCGAGATTATTGCAAACAGCGCTCGGGACAATACTGAAGAGTACTCTAGTAATTCTGCTGGTGGCTATTTTACTCGGCTTGATTGTGCCTGATTTGGTAATTGAAAATAAAGAATTTTTACAGAGAACCAGTCCGACACTGTTTGAACTTTTGATCGGTCTGGCTGCCGGATTTGTCGGGGCATTTATAATTGCTTATCCGAAAATAGGTTCGGCGATTGCCGGCGTAGTCATGGCCGCGGCGATTGTGCCGCCAATTGCGACAATTGGGTTATCAATAGGCCGCGGCGATTTTGACGCGGCGGCAGGAGCGCTCTTGTTGTTCTTGTCGAATTTGATTGCTATTACTTTTGCCGCTACAATTTTATTTTTAATTTCAAATTTTTCTCCGACCAGTGAAATCGGACATGAAAAAAGCAAAAGCGGATTCCGTTGGTCTTTGCTTTTTCTAGTGATAATTTTCATCCCTCTAATTCTAACCACCAAGCAAACAGCAGAAGCAGTGAAAAATAATAAAATTATCAAGGGCGTGGTGCAGTCATCGCTCGAGCAAGTTTCAGTTTCCGAGCTTCAAATATCTGAGCAAAACGGTATTCTGACGGCCTCTCTGACACTCAATGCCAATGAAAGCATAACCAAAGATCAAATAAGCGCCATGGAAAATATTTTATTAAAGCAACTCGGCAAGCCGGTGATTTTGAAAATAAAAATTTTGCCGGTTGTTGAAGCGGGCGATGATGTTTTTAGCAAATGGAAAAAAATTATGGATATTGAAAGCGCGCTTGAACAAGAAAAACAAAAACAATTGGAACAGGAAAAACTTGATGAAGATCTAGTGAAGTGCCCGGTAGCGGTTAACGGAATAAAAATAATTAGAGCGTATCCAATCTCAATCGGTTGTCCTGTTTGTCCGAAAGTTATTTCTTGCGGCGACGGACGAGAATTTCCGGGACAATCATTCAATGAAGCTCTGGGCGAGTGCGAAGATTTATTGTTTGCCGGAGGCGCTCCGTGTTTTCAGGAAGCCAGCGAATAGAAAGAAAATTACAAATTACAAATAACGAATTACAAGCAAATCACAAATTACAAATATGGAATTGATAATTTTGACGGCATAGTCGTCAAGGTGATATTGATTGCTTCGTAATTGAGAATTGGGACAAATTTAAATTAAGTTCAAGTAGGTTAATATGCTTTGTCTTTTTTGATGAGCGCTTGACGGTTTGTGATTTGTGTTTTGTAATTTTACTTTATTGTTTGTAATTTGTTTGTGTCTTATAATTTGTATTTTGTTATTTATTATTATTTTATGCACAACATCACCATCCCTCTGATTGTCGGATCGGCGGCAATTGATTCCATTAATCCATGCGCTTTCGCGGTTTTGATTTTTTTGATTTTATATTTAATAGCCGTGAAAAATAAAAATAAAATGCTGGCGATTGGGTTGGTTTATATTTTTATTGTGTTTCTGGTTTATTTTTTGGCCGGAATCGGATTACTTAGTTTTATCCAAAGCGTTCATGTTACAAAATATTTCTATTATTTTACAGCGGTTTTGGCCATAATTCTTGGTTTAATTAATTTGAAAGATGTGTTTTGGAGCGGCAATGGAATGACGCTGGCTATCCCGGATTCAAAAAAAGCCCTGATCCAAAAATATATTAAAAAAGCGACTTTGCCGGCCGCAATTGTTCTCGGCGTGCTCGTTGCTTTGTTTGAACTGCCCTGCACCGGAGGAGTTTATTTGGCTGTTTTGTCATTATTGGCTGATAAAAACACCTGGTTGCAGGCAGTGCTTTATTTGTTGCTGTATAATTTAATTTTTGTTCTGCCTTTACTGATTATTTTGCTGGCCGTTTACTATGGCCTGCCGCCTGAAAAAGTCGAAGCCTGGCGAAAAGAAAAAAAGAAATGGATGCGGCTGGTTATTGGTTTGGTTTTAATCGGACTTGGAATTATTATGCTTTTTATATAAACGATGAATTGTTCTGATTAACCTAATTCACCTAATTATTCTAAATAAGGTCTAAGCTCCAAATCCTAAATTCAGAAAATAGAATAATTAAGTCATTGGAATTTAGTTAGGTTAATTAGAATAATTAAGACAATTAGAATAATTTTATTATATGTCAGAAAAACAAATTGGACGCATTACTCACTATTTTGACAACCTGGGCGTGGCGGTGCTGAATTTGGAAGGCAAGCTAAAAGTGGGCGACAAGATTAGAATTCAGGGAGGCGAGGTCGAGTTTGAGCAAGTGATTGAATCTATGCAGATTGATCGAGAGCCAATTGACAAAGCCAAAAAGGGCGATGATGTCGGCATGAAGGTAAAGGAAAGAGTAAGGCAGGGCTATCGGGTTTTTTTAGTAAAATAAAACCTGATGCAAGTTCTTGGTTGGTTCAAATTAAGTAAAAACAGCAAAAGGTCAGCTTGAAAAACCGGCAGGATACTGTTATAATTATTACGGATTAGTTTAAGCTTAGATAACATAGTTTGCCCGTCAAATCAATGGTTAGCGAGCAATTAGCTTTATTTTAATTATTTATGTCAAAGGTTACCGATAGGTTAATAAAAAATTTCCTTGAAGCTGAGTACAGAACGCCTATAGATGAAATTCTAAAAGTTAATGCTGTGATCGGCAAGGCGGCCTTTGTTTACGAAAAAGTGCGCAATGCTATTGATTATCAGGAAGAGCATTTGATCCGCAAAAGCGCGATTTACCGAATTTTAAAAAGAAAACTATTGCTAGAAAAGGTTATTTTGGAAAATTATTTATTGGATAAATATCACCATGAAAATCTGCCAAAGCAATTATTGCAGGAATTGATTCGCGGCGGCTATATTAGAGATAAAGTCCCAGTGCAAATGGTCAAGGTTGTAGACGACATTATCCAAAAATACAATGTTCTCCTGGCCAAGATTAAAGAGTCAGAAGGTAAATTGACCAGAAAACAATGGAAATATTTTTTGGAAATGTGTTCGGTTGAAATAGAATTGGCCGTTATTCCCCCGAAAAAAGAAAAAGCTCTGATCAATGCCATGTTTTCGGTTTACAATCCTAGAATAAAGTTCAAAAATCAGGATATTACTGATCAGGAAAAAGAACTGCAGGCATATTTATGCTGTCACCGCGTGTTGTTTAAATGGGATGAGGCAATGCTCCGAACATTGTTACTCGGGCTTTATTATCCTCAATGGAAAAAAGCGGATGAAGCTACTATCGGAAAGATCGCCAATAATATTGGCAAGATTGTGGCGGAAATAGACAAGCAAATTGCTCATCCCCTGAAAAATCAGGTGCAAAAAGTTTTGCAGAAAAAGGCGATTATATTTTGGATAATTCAGGATATTTTGGAAAGTGAACCCAAAAAGGCAAAACAGATTTTCGGTGATGCCGAGCTTTTGGAAGAAGAAATAAAAAAACAAGTACATAAACGTTACAAGGGCGTGCGGGTAAAGCTGCGGCGCGGTGTGGTTAGAAGTATTATTTACGTGTTTTTTACTAAAATGGTTTTAGCTTTGGCGCTCGAATTTCCTATGGATTGGTATTTGAACGGCGCGATTAATTATGTTTCAGTTGCAATAAATATTTTATTCCCGCCATTTTTGATGTTTGTAGTCGCCATACTTATCCGCATGCCGAAGAAGGAAAACACCACGAAGATTGTGAATGAAATTAGTCAGATCGCGCTAAAGCAAAATGAGGGAAAGATGTATGAGCTAAAGCCTTTTCATGGGCGGAGCAAAATTTCGCGTTATATTTTTAATTTGATCTACGGTTTAACCTTTCTTTTTTCGATAATGATGATATTTACTGTGCTGTACAAGTGGGGTTTTAATTTTTTTAGCAGTTTAATATTTGTTCTGTTTCTGACTTTGGTGAGCTTTTTTGGCATGCGCATCCGCCGGCCGGTTCAGGATTTGCTGGCTGTTGAAAGACGCGAGAGCATCATCGGTTCCATTGTTGATTTTTTCGCCCTGCCTTTTGTCAGCATGGGGCGCTGGATGTCGGGTAAGTTTTCCAAGATTAATGTTCTGGCCATGTTTTTGGATTTAATTATTGAAGCGCCGTTTAAATTGCTGATTGAGGTTTTTGAGGATTTATTTGGTTTTATCCGGGAGAAAAAAGAGGAGGTGATGGATGATTAGACGCATTACACATAACACGGAGCACGGAACACGAGACATAAAACATGGAATATCGTTATACAATATTGGCTTTAAGTTTTTGCGAGATGTAATTCAATTATTTCGGCTGTTATTAAGTGAGACAAACAAAAAATACTCTTCAATTTGGAGTATTTATTTTTAAAATAGGAATTAGTTGGGTGGACGGCGGGTGAGTAATCACCTCGCCGCCCACCCGGCCTTGTTAGAGCGTGCGAATAACGGCACGCCCATACTTTCTGTCGCAGTGAGTGATATTCAGGATGTGCCATCCCTGATCCTGTGTGAACTGGACTTTGAACATGCGCGGGTGGAACATTCCTTGCCAGCGCTCAACAAAGGGATACCGAGCAATCCAGTGCTCGAATTCCTCAATTCCGCCTTGCCGGAGGATGCCCAGGGCACAAATTGCGACATCAGTTCTGAAGCCACCTTTTTCATCGGGATACGACGAGAGCCGGTTGCAGAGCTTCGTTGCCAACATCCCGACCATGGGCGGGAACGCGGTGGCGACGAAAATCATCAATGAACGAAGTATGTCTGAAAGTACTTGCATGTTTTCTCCTTCTTGTTTGTGATTCAAATCGAACTATATGGTGTCTGGATCTAGAACTGAATATAATATCATAAAAATTAGGGCATGTCAATAAGACCACATCAAATTTGGCTAAAATAAGTCACGATAACGTAAAATTGCTTAAATAATTGGAAAAAGTATAAAGCCTCTGCGTCGATTTATTGATATTATTTTATGTAATCATAATATTTAAATGTCACTTCTTGCTTTTCACAGAGTTAAAATTTGACATGATTGGTTTAGTGTGCTATTATAATTTTGTATGAAAAAATTCACTCAAACAACCAATTGTAATAATAATAACCGCCCAAGCGTTGGTTGAGTGTTTTAGTTAAAATAAAACAGTTGGCCGGCGCGAGCCGGTTTTTTTAATTGTTTCGGGATAGTAAAATTGGTATAACATCGCGCTGTTAACGCGAAGTTCCAGGTTCGAGCCCTGGTCCCGGAGCCATAAAAAATAAATTTAGATATAAAAAGACCAGGGCGAGATCCCGCCACTCGCGAGCGGCGGCGAGAAGTTTATCCCGAGTTAAAGCGAGGGAAGCCCTGGTCCCGGAGCCAAACAGGACAGCCATCAGAATTGGCGGCTGTTTTTGTTTGTGTGTTTGCGAGATTTAGCACTAAATCAAAGGGTTTTTTGAGTTGAAAGGTAAGAACTTTACCTGTTACTGTTGGGTTTTGAAGTATATAATTTAAAAATGTTCTTTTTTTAGCAATTTCAGAACTTTTTTCAAAAATAGTCTTTGCTCTGCGAGCTACAGAAATGACTGTGGCAACAGTAGTTTGATTATTATAATCGGCTTTTGTGTGTTCAGATAGTTCAATTTCAAGGGTTTGTATTTGGTCTTGGTATTTTTGATGTTTCCTGTCATATGTATCCTTAGTAATACACCCCTTGGTGTGTGTTTTGTTGTTGCTATTGACAGATAATCTATTATGATATATACTTAAACTGTTAAACAAGTATTTAATTATTTAATCAATAACGATGCTTAGCAAAAAAGAAATTCAAAAAAACCGCAAAATGTTGACCACAGCCGACAAAAGCATGGCGGCGACATTTAAGGTATTGGGTGATGTTAATCGCTACCGAATTTTTCGCGTCCTTGTGGAGCAGCCAAAGCTTTCTGTAAGTGCCATCGCCGAGATCCTGGACATCTCTCTGCCTCTGACATCACAACATATCAAAGTTTTAGTGAATAGCAACCTGCTCCAAAAAGTGCGGGATGGAAAAAGAATTTTTCCAAAAATTAAACAAGATAATCCGTTCGTTCCTGCCATACTTAAAACAATTAAATTGGCTTACAAGTCACGGATTAAATAAATAAAATATTATGAAAAAAATGCTCTGATTCTGCTCGCTGTCGTTTTTCGGTTTTAATGGTTGGTGCTGGCTGTACAAAAGTCGATATTAATGAAGATAATTTGGCTTATACTGAAAGAAATAATCAAATGGTTGTTAGCGCTATTATTAGAACGGGAGTAAAAATTGTTACAACAAAAGTTGCGACAAAGGTAAATACGACAACTAACCCAAAACATTACGGAAAAGAAAAACAATGTGTGGACAATTACCATCGCCATCATCTGTTGTGATTATTGACGGTGTGGATGTTGTTAAAATAATTACTGAATCAAATGCTTGATAAGAACAGTAACGGTAAAGGTCTCCAATATTTTAAATTATACAAAATTGATTTGAATCAAAACGCATTATTCCAATTTGGTGAGTTTGACAGCGCGTACACTAAAATTGGAGATTGGAAATAATATAACTCACTTAATTATATAACTTACTTAATTAATTAAAAAATAATTATGAAAAAAACTTTATTACTGCTGGCCATGGCTACCGCTATATTAATGGTGGGGGGCGGTTGTTCGAAGCAAGATACGAATGATCAAACAAGCGCTGGTGACAATACTGCCACCACTGTTGCTGATGGGACTGCAGACTGGAAAACATTCCTTGGTTCTCAGTTCCAATTTTCATTTAAGTATCCGCGCGATTGGTTTATAACCAAAGGCTCTAGCATAGAATCTCAGCCAGAAGCAGTATTCATTTCCGAAGTAAAGCTTGAAGAGGGCGGGGAGGATCTTGGCAATTTAAGTATAGTTGTAAATAAATCTTCTCTTGAAAAAAATATACGAAAAAACTTGATAAGTCGTGAGGAAATTACTTTCGCTGATCGACCAGCAACAAAAATAAAATTTACTGGTGATTGGGGTCCAGCAATGATTTCTATACTTGTTCCCTATGACAAATATACTTTTGTCATCAGTTACGATCCAGAAGACAAAAACTATTCGAGCATAGAAAAAATACTAAACAGTTTTTCTTTTGAGACGACAGCGCAATCAGACTTGGAAACCTATTCGTCTGAAAAATATTCTTTCAAATATTCCAATGGATATAAGATTGACGATTCAAATGAATATGTACTCTATCTAACAAAAGAAAAAAATAGAAAACTTGTAATTTTTCAGGCAAAAGAGGGCCACTATGGAGAAGGAGGTATTCAACTGGGAGCACCTCAAGAACAAATTGATCAAGAGGTCCCAAAAGAACAATTGACAGTTGGTAGCGGCGAAAATGAATATGACATATGGATATATTACAGCAAGGATGACGCTACTGCGGAAGGTGAATTGGATGCGATTTTTAATTCAATAACAGTTAAATAAAATTATAATTAACTTTAACTATATGTTGTGGACAATCGCTGTAATTCTAATCGTTCTTTGGTTGCTCGGTTTCGTCGCCTTTCATGTCTTAGGGTCTTTTATCCATCTCCTGCTGGTGATCGCTATTATCGTCGTACTCATTAGAGTGATCAAAGGTCAAAAAGTATTATAAGTCAAAAATGAAAGATAATATTTATTATTAACCATAAATCATATGGATTCAACTAATTCACCCAGCACCAAGCCCTTATATCGCGGAACTCAAATCGTCTGGTATCTTGTTGGCCTTGTTGAGATCTTACTGATGTTTCGTTTCCTATTAAAGCTGTTCGGCGCCAATGTTGCGGCTGGATTTACCAATTTCATTTACACAGTTTCCATGCCATTCGCCGTACCATTCATCAGTGTGTTTGGTACAAGTCGAGTAGAGGGCGCTTTGTTTGAATGGACTACGCTTTTGGCGATGTTCGTTTACTTGCTTATTGGTTGGGGTATTACCAAACTTTTCTTAATCGGTAAAACTGTTTCGACACCAGAGGCGGCCAGTAAGCTTAATTAATGAAAAACAAATCTTGTAGCGGCCAAATTCTTTGAAATTTATTCATTATAAATTTACCCAAATCACTATGGTAAGGTGTAAGGTGTACCCTTTGTCTAGACAGTAATATGGGGTGAAAGAGGCAAAAGAAGAAGAGGCAAAAAATAATTTCTAATTCTAAACTTATGAAATCAAACACATTTAAAATCGTTCTCGCTGTAATAGTTACCGCAATCATCGTTAGTGGAGGAGTTTATTATTGGCACCAAAGTAAAAGCGTCGAGGTGTCTAGTGGCAAGTATGAGAATTCCAAATACGGTTTTACTTTAAATTTTCCGAAAAATTGGGGAGAAATAAAAGAAGAGGTGGAAAATGCCAGCCTGGGCTCAAAAATTGATTATCATAACTTTTTGCTAACATCCATGGTGGATCCACAGCGCTATATCAAAATTCAAGTATTAAAGAATGAAGATGTAGACGCCCCTTTTGTGGTAGACAATCCACAGGTATTAATCACTAGTGATTCAACTCATAGTTACTATTACTCAGGTGCCGGTGACAGTGCCGGCAAACCAGGGATGGAGGATCAAAAATATTTTGATATTCAAAAAGAAGTAAAGGAAGTCAGCGAAACTTTTGCCCTTACACTTAATATTGAAACCAATGAGGCTATCATATCTGGATCAAACGATGCTAGCCAAATCAGAACGAAAATCTTTACAAACACTTCTGGTGATTACTCTGTTAATTATCCAGCGGATTGGAGTCAAGGCGTAAATGGTGCACCAGACCCATTACTTATTGAAAAAGTATATTTCTTCAGAAGCCCAGCAGAACAAAGTAAAGGCTTTGATACCGTCAATATCACAAAATTTTCTAGCAAAGGGGCTAGCTATGAAGAACTGCTTGAACAAAATCCAGATTATATAATTAAGGAGAGTAAAGGGATGATATATGTTTTAACGTATTCAAATAAAAACTTCCCTGAAGAAACTCGTAAAATTTTTGAACTAATTTCAGATTCGTTTCAAATGAATTAACGTGAGTTATTCTTCGCCTATCAGCCCAAAGTAGTTAAATAAAAAATTTAATGAGCCCTTTATAGAGGCGCTGGAATTTTCCAGGCTCCTTCAAGGGCTCATTGAGCTCTTCCACAGATCAAGCAAAGAGGGGTAGAAAATGAAGAACATGTTAGTGTTTGTAGCATTAATCATCTTGTGTGTCAGCTGTGGCGTTGAAAACGACGCTGATTGGGATGCTGGTGACGTTGCTGGCGATGTTGAGGAATTGACCAATTGCGGAGAAGTATACGGATGTGGCAACAACGTACCGTTGTACTATTCAACCGAGGGGGTTGATGTTGAAGTCTCAATGGTGGATGCTCCGTTCGGTTTTACTGCCGAAAAGTTGATGGCAATGGCCGACGAGTGTGGAACTACGTATGAACCAGGCTACTTCGAGGCGCTGGTGAAAACGTTCACCGACACCGACATCGGTGGCGTCAAACTACAGTTTGTCTTTAGGTATGAGGGAGAAAGCCAAGACAGTGATTCATTTGTTGTCACCCTCTTACAGAACTATCCGGGGTACAAATCTATGGAGGAATTTCAAAAGGATTTCGCTCTTTGCTATGCGGGAGGAGATGCTTATCCAATGATGTTTAACTCCCATTGGCTCCTCTTTGAAAACTCCTGCTCCACCGGATTCAATGATGGTTCCGGACTACCAATTGGATGCCAAGAAGTAAAGGACATCGTC
>Ga0265595_1002975_pt1 | contig 10821 bp, 10 predicted proteins | sample saktaG_15_FD_190148 | JGI IMG/M metagenome (GOLD analysis project Ga0265595, IMG submission 190148) | Saline water microbial communities from Sakinaw Lake, British Columbia, Canada - sak_2013_06_06_50m | ecosystem: Environmental > Aquatic > Non-marine Saline and Alkaline > Saline ... | reverse complement strand
CCTCGGCAGCCACTGCCTCGGGCGATGCTGGCGCGGCGGCCTGGGCGTCGGACTCTTCCTGCGGAGCGTTTACCTGTTCTTCTGCCATCGATGACATTTCCTAAACAACTGCCAAAAAAAGCTAAAAAAGCTAAGAAAAAGCTAAAACATGCCAAAAACTCTGAAACGGTCGTCCGTCAGACTTCCAGATTCTCGGGCTGCTGGGCCTGGTGGGGATGCTCGCTCCCGGCGTAGACCTTCAGCTTGGACAGCATGCTCACGCCGAGCTTGCTCTTGGGAAGCATCCGCCTGACGGCCTCGCTGACGACTTTCTCGGGCTTCGTGGCCAGCATAACCGCCAGCGTGACCGAATGGAGGCCGCCGGGATACTTGGTGAACCGCTGGTATGTCCGCTGGGCGGGCTTGTTGTTGCCCGTCACGCGAATCTTGGCCGCGTTTATCACCACCACGTACTCGCCACTGTCCACGTTGGGCGTGTACTGCGGGCGATGCTTGCCCATCAGTACCATCGCGATCTGCGTCGCGGCCCGGCCGAGCACCTTATCGGCCACGTCCACGACGTACCACTTCTGATCGACCTCGCCCGGCTTTGCCATAAACGTCTTCATATTAACATTCACCTGTCTGCTATTATCCGCTATACGTCTTGAAACCGCTCTTAAAGAGCCGCACATTATGACACATACGGCGGCACTGTCAACAGCATATTCTGCCGCCAAATGGGAAAACTGCAAGAATCCTGCCCGGGACAACGGCGGCACAATGCCTGCCCTGGTCGCCGCAATCCGGCGGAAGACGCGGCATCATCCGGCAGCATGACGAGTAAGATATTATTTTATAGGACGTTATATCCAAAGCCAGCCTGGTCGGAGCAGGCAGGGGCTTGGATACCGGGTTGGCTACCGGGGCGGCTGCATCTGCCGGGCGGGCGCCGCGGTGTTTCCGGGCGGCGGGGGCTTGAATACCGGCAGGGGGGTGGCTATAAGGTACCCACGCCGAACGGTTCATCAGGCCCGATAGTTCCGACAGCAAAGGAGATTCTTCTCATGGGCGACCGGCATCAATTTCTCGCGGTGGACCTCGGGGCCGAGAGCGGCAGGGGGGAGATCGTCACGCTCGCTGACGGCAAGGTGAGCATGGAAGAGATTCACCGTTTCCCGACCCGCAACGTCCAGTTGGGCAAGACGCGGTACTGGGATTTTCCAGCCATCTACGCCGAGGTGGTCGAGGCGATGAAGATCTGCTCGGCCCGCGGCGTCAGGCCGGCGTCGGTGAGCATCGACACGTGGGGGGTGGACTTCGGCCTGCTGGGCGCCGACGGCGCCTTGCTCGGCAACCCCGTGCATTACCGCGACGCTCGGACCGACGGCATTCACGCCCACGCCTCGCGGATAATGCCGATCGCGGACATTTTCATGGCCACGGCTCTGCACACGATGCCGATCAACTCGCTCTTCCAACTGCACGCGATGCAGGTAAAGCACTCGCCGCTGCTGGAGCTGGCCGAGACGTTCCTGATGATACCGGACCTCCTGGCGTACTTCCTGACAGGCGTCAAGGCGTGCGAACTGTCGATCGCGCAAACGTCGCAACTTATTGGCACGGACTGCAAATGGTCCGAACACATTATCGGACGTTTCGGCCTGTCCAGGTCGATGTTCCCAAAGCTTATCGAACCGGCCAGCGTTATCGGGCCGATGACGCCCGAAGTGGCCGCCCTTACCGGCATGGGCGACGTGCCCCTGGTTGCCTGTGCCGCCCACGACACCAGCGCCGCCGTCGCGGCCGTGCCCGCCGCCGGGGATGACTGGGCCTTCCTGAGTTGCGGCACGTGGAGCATTCTCGGGCGGATGGTGGACAAGCCCGTCGCCACGCGGGCCTGCTACGAGGCGGGCTTCACCAACGAGTACACCTACGGCGGCTGGTACCTCGCCAGGAACATCCTGGGCCTGTGGCTCGTCCAGGAACTGCGCCGCAAGTGGGATACGCCGGCCGACCCGTGGGACTACGTGCGGATGACGGCAGAGGCTGTCAAGGCTGCAGCCGCCGCGAAGGCGGGCGGGCCGCTCGTGGACGTTTCCGACCCGCGTCTGCTTGCCCCGGCCGACATGGAAGCCGCCCTGATGGAGATGATCGCCGAGACCGGCCAGGCCACGCCGCAAGGCCGCGGCGAATTGCTGCTCTGCGTGCTGGAGTCGCTGGCGCTGGAATACGCATGGGGCCTGGACATGATCGAGAACCTGAGCACTGCCAGGCCGGGCAGGCTGTACATCGTCGGCGGTGGGATCAAGAACAAGCTGCTGTGCCAGCTCACCGCCAACGCCTGCGGCGTCGAGGTGCTGGCAGGGGCCGACCAGTGTACGGCCCTGGGCAACGCACTCGGCCAGGCGCTGGCCCTGGGCATCCTGGCCAGCCGCGACGAGATCCGCCAGGTCATGCGCGACTCCTCGGAAATCGCCGCCTACGAGCCCAAGGACCAACCCGCCTGGCAAGCCAAACGCCAGCAATACGCCAAGCTCCAGGGCTCCAAGACGTGGCATTGAAAAAGAACGGCGGAACCAGGAAAAAAAGAAGCGGAACCAGGAACCCGGAAAAGTAGAAACGGCTGGACCTGCAATACGACACGAAGAAGAGTTTTTGGGGCGGCTCTGCCGAACCGTTGTTATGGGCCAAGAACCGACCCCAGGGCAGCGGTTTCTCTTTCCGGGTTCCTTGTTTCCCGGCGCGCCGGGATTCGTTGTTGTCCGGGTTCCGCCGTTTCTTTCCCGGTGCCCCGCTGCCCCGCCTGCAAGGTCCGATAATATATCTTATGTGACGTTTGGCATGGGATAACGGGCGTTTGGGGCCATTTCGCTCGATTATCTTGTGCGGCCTGGGTGCTCCGATGCTGCCATTTCTGCTTTTCCGGGTTCCCGGTTCCGCCGTTTCCTCTTCTTCTTACCGGCTACCACCCACCGGCTACTGGCTACTGCCGCGAAACGACCGCGGGCGGGCAGTCCTGTTCGAAGGACGGCTCGCCCGCTGAGGTTGCGTACCTGCTGTCGCGGCGGCGGTTGTGTGGTCGTTCAGCGGCTGCCGGACTACCGGCCGGCCCGGAACGCGGCACCCACGTCTATCGAGGTGCCAAGGGTAAGTTGGTTCGTGTTGATGTTCGGGTAATACAGGTTGAGCTTGCCGCTGGTGATGTCCAGGACGTAAACGAAGTCCGTGTCGGCGTCGTACTGGCCGCTGGCCATGATGTAGTCGCCGGCGCTGCCGACGCCGCTGGCGTAGGCGGGCTGCTCTGTGTAGAGCCAACCGGCTACCAGGAGGCTGCTGAGGATTGCCGCTGTCATAAGGAGCATGACGATGGTTATGTTCTGTGTTTTCTGCATGGTGGCGTATCTCCGTGTCGGAAAGGTTATTTTTTGCCGAAGTCGGTCGTCAGGATGCGGCCGGTGTACGGAACGAGGATCTTCCTGGTCCGATCGAAACGCCAGGCGCCGAGCTTTCGAGTCTTGAGGTCCAGCAGCCAGACCGCCTCGAAGCTGGATTCGACGCGCCCGGTGACCATGATGTAGTTGTTGGCGCCTCGCTCGGTCTGGGCCTGGGCCTTGGTGGCGTTGAAGTTGACCAACACCGCCACCAGGAGGATGTTGATACACACCAGTGCGACAATGAGTGCTTTTTTCATTTCCGTTCTCCCGTGCCAGCCTTTTCGGCCGGGCCCTTTTATCCTGTTATCCTACGGCACGCCTCGCGGCATGCACCTATGCTGCTGACACCCGAATACGCGATCTCTTTGGGGGCCTAGTCGCCCTTCGCCCGTTCGGGTTTCCTAAAGGCCACGACGCAGACGCCCGCAATCGCCACGGCCGAGCAGGCCATGGCCAGCCAGGGCATGGAGCCCGCAATGGCAGGTGCGTCGGTCTTCGCCAAGGCACAACTCACGGGTCCGGCGAGCAGACTCGCAAGGCCCGCGAGAACCGAAACCGGGAACGTCTTCATTCTCGTCATGACATGAAATTATACTCGTCGCCAAACGGAAAGCAATCATCATTAGTGGTAGTCAGTAGCCGGTAGCCCGTAGCCGGTTGGGAGGCAAGCCCGTTCGCGGCTTTGCCGGTTTTTCCCGACTACCCGGCTACCGGCGACTGGCTACTGGCTACAAAAACGTGGTGACATCCCTGGCAAGTTCGGCGAATTTTCTGGCGGGCATCGCCAGGGTCTGCCACTTGTTGCTTCGGGGCCTGGAGAAGGCGACGTAGTCGGCCAGTCGTACGGCGAGGAAGGCATAATGCCTCTGCTTGTAGAAATGCACGTCGTCGAACGGCGAGTGCTGCGGCGGGCCCTGTAGCCAATACGCGAACGTGAGCACCGCCTGGAAGGCCGGTCCGAAGACCTTCTCCCACTCGGCCAAGGATTCGACGTCGTCGCGAGTGACCCAGTTCTCCCATGCCCGGACGGCTTTGCGGGCATGGCCCGGCGTGGTATCGGGGAACTTGCGGCCCTTGACGTCGACCAACAGGTTCGCGCCGGACTGGCTGTATGCCAGGAAGTCGAAGCTCTTGAGGGCCGCGCCGGAGAAGATGGCCTTTTTCGCCTCGTCGACGGCGACGTAAGGCAGTTGCCTGCCCCTCAGGTAGTCCTCGAAAGCCGCCTCGTAATGTATGTTGCGGTGGGCCATCGCACCCCCTGCCGACACATATGTGGTTATAGGGATAGGTCGATTACGGCATATATTCAGCCCCGGTGGGGGCCTTCAGCAGTTCAGTCAGGGTCGTGTCGCGCTGGTCGCCGCTGGCGAGGTCTTTTACTGTTACCATCACGCCGTCGGCGCGGACGATTGCCGCGTGGCTTGCCCCGCGGCGATTGGCGGCCTTGAGCTGCTTGCCGAGTGCCTGCGGGCGGTAATTGAAGTCCGCCGAAAGACCCGCGCGGCGCAGGGCCCCCACCACTTCCAAGACCATAGGCCGAGCCGCTTCGTCGCCCTCGATCACAAAGTAATCGATCTGCTGGCTCATCGCGGGCAGTTTGCCCTTCTCGGCCAGGAGGATGCCGAGAACCACGTCGCCCATTCCGAAGCCGGTAGCGCCGACCTTTGGCCCGCCAAGCACCTCGAGCAGGTTGTCATACCGCCCTCCCCCCGCCACAGCCCGCAGCGACTGCGAGCGGTCGAACACCTCGTAGACCACGCCCGTGTAGTATGCAAGCCCGCGGACGACGCGAAGGTCCAGCGTGCAGTAGTCGCCCGCGCCCATCGCCGAAAGCGCGGCGAAAAGCTCGGCCAGATCATCCAGATGTGCCCGCACATCGTCGCGCTCCTGGAAATGCTCGCGAAGCTCATCCACGCTGCCGGCCTGCTGGAACCGCCCCACCGCCGCGATCTGCCCATCGTTTAGCCCGGCCTCGCGGGCGAGCTTGGCGAAGTCCTCTTCCGAGAGCTTGGGGCGTTTGTCCAGCACTGCCACGGCCGCGTCGGTAAGTTCTTCCGGCACGTCGGCGGCCCGCAGAGCCGCGATGGTCAGCGGCCTGCTGCCGATCCGCACGCAGACGTCGTCGGCCGAGAGGCCAAGCTCACGCAAAAGGTCCACCGCCACGTAGATGCACTCGGCGTCGGCTAGGATGCTGTCGGTGCCGATCACGTCCACGTTCCACTGGAAGAACTCGCGGAGCCGGCCCTTCTGGGGGTTCTCGGCCCGGCACAGCCGCGGCATGCTGAACCACTTGATGGGCCTTGGCAGCGAGTTGATCTTCGCGTTGACCATGCGAGCCAGTGACGGCGTGATTTCCGGCCTGATCGCCAGTTGCCGCCCGCCGCGGTCGACGAAGTTGAAAAGCTGCCCGGCTATCTCCTGCCCGCTCTTGACGGTGAACAGGTCGAGGTACTCGAAGATCGGCGAGTCGTACTCCTCGAAGCCGTTGCGCAGCGAGACCCGCCGCCATGCGTCGACGATCCAGTTGCGGATCCGCATGTTGTCCGGGTAGAAGTCTCGCGTGCCCTTTACGCCCTGGAATTCCATTATTATCTCTTCTTCTTCGGCTTTCGGGCGGCGGCGCTTTTGGCCTCGTTGGCCTTCTTGGTCTTCTTGGTAGAAGACTTGGCTTCGGCCTTCTTGCACGCCTTGGCCCATGCTTTGTCGTATTTAACGGCGCCAAGTTTCTTCCGGGCGTACGCGGCTATCTGCTCGGCTGAGGTGAACAACTCGTCGTACTCGTAGTCGCCGTTCGTGGCATCGCAGCCATCAGTGTCGTACTGGCGGCAGATCACCGGCCGATCGGCGTAGTCCGCGCATCGCCCATCGTCGACGAGGTGCCGGCACTTGTTGTCGATCGAGATGAACCAGTTGCCCTCGTCAACGTGTATGCCGATCCCTTCGTGCAGCAGGAACCATCGCAGGTTCTCGAACTCCTCGAACGAATCCGGCGTGTCGATCTGGAAGCAGAAATACCGGCAGCACTTCGCCTGGCACTGCCGGCACAACGGGTCTACATCTTCACTCATCAAGCTTACTTTCTATCGAGGGCGCCGCCCGCAGCCCCGGCCCGGTGCCGGCTTTGCGGACAAGCCGTGGATTATAGGAAACGATCCGACGAAAGCCAACCCCCCACCGACAGCCCCGACCCCATGAGACTGCAATCCTAAACCTTCCCAGCCTGCTCGCCATTGCAGCAGTTCTGGACGGAGCCTGGAAGTTTGCATCCCGTCGGCGGCATGCCTACACTCAGGCAAACGCCGCTGGCCTGGCCGTGGTTCGGCTCGGCAGGTCCAGCCGGTGGCAAAGGGATATAGAGGATATCCAGGGAAAGACCCCACCATGGAGCGACACAACAGATTCTTCGTCGAGGGCCTCGCCGCCGATGTCGTCACCTTGTCCGTCGGCGAGTCGCACCACGCGATGCATGTGCTTCGGCTGGGCGTGGGCGATGCCGCGGAACTGTTCGACGGGCGGGGCAGCCTGGCCGATGGCACTATCGTCGAGGCGCGGCACGGAAAGGTGTCCGTTGGAATCCTTGGCCGACGTCAGGTGGCCACCCGCCCGCGCCCCGTCATCCACCTTGCGTTCGCCGTCCCAAAGGGCAAACGCATGGACTGGCTGTTGGAAAAAGCCACGGAACTGGCCGTAGGGTCGCTGACGCCGGTGAGCTTCGAGCACTCGGTGGTCGAACCCGGCGAACTGGCCGGGGCCAAACGCGAGCGATGGCTTGGGCATTGTGTGGCGGCGGCGAAGCAGTCCGGGCTGGCTTGGCTGCCTGAACTACATGAACCACAGCCACTTAACGATTTCCTGGCTCGGTTCGCCCAGGCCGGTCAGGTTGGGCTGGCTGGTTCGGCCGGCCCCAACGCCGACAGCGTGAAAAGCGCCCTTGTCTCGGCCCCCCCAGACCCCGCCGGCGGTATATGCCTGCTCGTAGGACCCGAAGGCGGCCTGACGGATGCCGAATACGCCGCCGCCCGCGACGCGGGCTTTGTCCTGGTTCGCCTGGGCACGACCATACTAAGGACTGAAACCGCCTGCATCGCGATAATCGCCGCAGTAACGGCAATTACAGAAAGATCTTAGGGTGTGCGTCCGCCTCTGGGTCGTGGGTCGCAAACCGTAGCATGGGCGTCTCGCCCATGATCTTTGCCGTACATTGCACGGGCAAGATGCCCGGCTACGTGTAGACGGCCCATTCGTCTTTTGGCTTTTTCCCGTCGTTATCGGAGGCGGCTTGGGCTTGTTTGGCGGCCTGGTCTTCAGTGTCGAAGCCGAAAGTTTCGCGGAGAATGTAGAGTGGCCGGGCCTTGGCTTCTTCGAAGATGCGGCCGACGTATTCGCCCAGTATGCCCATCAGGAGGAACTGCACTCCGAACATCGCCACGAACAGCATCGCGAAGCTCACCGCCGCGGCGGGCGCCAGGCCGAAGGGCCACAGCAGCACCGCGAGTACCGCATAGATTGCGAAGATGCCCAGCAGGGCCGCGCCGACAACTCCGGCCAGGCGAAGCGGCAGCAGCGAGTAGTTGAAAACCCCCGCCATTAAGAGCATCACCCGTTGCCGCAGGGTGTAGCCTGGCGAGCCGGCGGCTCGTCGCTCGGCCCTGTACGGCACGGCCGCCCTTCGGAAACCCACCCAGTGAACCAGTCCTCGGAGGAACCGGGCGTGCTCACGGTGGTTGCGCAGCACCTGCACGACCTTGCGGTCCAGCAGGCGAAAGTCCGCCTGGTTCGTGAGATCCGCGCCGGTAGCCAGGCGGATCAAGCGGTAGGTGACGTGGCCGACCCACCGGCTCAAGCGGCCAAGGCCCTCAGTTTCCTTGCGTACGGTGTAGACTACCTCGAAGCCCTCGCGCCACCGGGCGACCAGTTCGGGAATCAACTCCGGCGGATGCTGACAGTCGCTGTCCAGACTGATTACCGCTTTGCCTTTGGCGAAGTCGTACCCTGCCGTTATGGCCACCTGCTGGCCGAAATTGCGGGAAAACTCCACGCACTTGACACGAGGGTCCATCTCGCGCAGGTGCCGGATTACCGTGGCTGTGTCATCGGTCGAGCCGTCGTTGACGAAAATGATCTCGTACGCCTCGCCCAGTTGGTCGGCCACGACCTTGAGCCGGCCGTAAAAGTGCTCCAGGCCTTCCTGCTCGTTGAAGGCCGGGACAACGAAACTGACCGTAATGTCTGGGGGCGTCTTGCTATCCATGAACTTACAATTGTACCGCAATTGTGGGAAATGAAAAGCAGATTCGACCGCCTTTCGTCTGCCACTGCCGGCCGGACTGGTCCTGTCCGTGACCAAAGCAGTCTTGCCTTGGAGCGATACTGCCTGGTACATGCCACATCTGCCGCAGTTCCGGGCAACTCATGCGTTCGTCACCTCGATGGCGTCTGGAACATCCAACCGCAGTTTACCGCCGGTGCAGTGTACGCGGATCGTGCCGCGGGGCGTGGGGAACGCTGCCTCGTAGTCGAAAGGCGTGACGTGCGGGGCCAGGGCCACCTTGCGGCAGCCGGGCTCAAGGATGGTGAGCCCCATGAGGTCGCTGATGAGAAACGACGCCGGACAGGCCGACCATGCGTGGGAGTGCGTGCGCTGGAACCCGACAAACTCCCCGGACCGCCAGCTTCCGTTGCACGACCACTCTTCGTACGTGGATGTCGCGCCGTGAGCGACCATTCGCCGCCCCCAGCGATCCCGCACCATGGACAGGGCCAGGTCGAACCGCCCGGCGCGGTCAAGGGCCCCAAGCACGACGGGCATGAAGAACGGCTGCGCCTCGACCACGCCGGAGATTGTCGGGTTTTCGACGAACCGGTCGATGATTCGCTCGGCCGTTCCCTGGTCGCACAAGCCCCACCGGATCGCCGCGAAGTTGGCGTGCTCGCTGACCACGTCGGACCACTGATCGTTGATGCGGGCGTCGGCGAAGCAGCCGCGGCTGGGATCATAGAGCCGCTCCTGAAAGGCCGCCTTGAGGCGTGCCATAACGGAGCCGGCCAGGTCCCGAATGTAGGCGTCGTTCTTCAGGCAGGCCATGCTGTACAGGGCCTCCAGGGCGCCGTAAAAGATGGCGTTGAAGGCGGCGCACTCGCCGCGCCGGTCGAGCGGGGCCCAGTCGATGAGGACCCAGTACGGCATGTTTTCCACCAACCCGCGGGTGTTGACGTGGGGCAGGATGGCGTTGGTGATGAACTGGGCCGTGGGATAGTACCGGTTGATCCAGTACTCGTCGCCCGTGTAAAGGTAGTGCTGCCATAAGGCGATGATCCACCACAGCGAGTAGTCCGGAATGGCGCTGGCCCACTTGTGGTAGACGCCGTTGCTAACGTTGGCCAGAAGCCCCGTCGGGAGTTGGTTGCCCGCCGACTCCCGCAGGAACTTATCCGGCAGGGCCATGTCGCCGAAACAGGCGTAGATTGCCGGCAGCGTCACCGCCGCCACGTCGCCCAGCCACTGGGCCTGCTCGCGGTACGGGGTGTCCATCAGGCACTCGTTCGAGCACAGCCGGACCGTGTCACGGGAAATGCGGAACACGGCGTTGAGCGTTTCATCGGTGGACCGGAACCCGCCGCGATCTTCGTACGGGTAGACGGTCTCGACCGCGCGTAGCGTGTGGATCGTCAGCGGCGTGTCGCACGAGCGGAAGCGCACCTTCACGTAGCGGAACGCCCGCCATGAGAAGCTTCGGAAGCTCTGCCGGCCCGCCCTGGCGGTGTAGCGGTCGGCGAAGGGGCATTCCAGGGCGATATTGACGAAGCCGTCCACAAGGCGCTCGGCATAGGCGAACTCCATCACGGCCCCGGCCGGGGCCTCGATGTCGATCTCCGTGAACCCGTTGAGGATCCGGCCGAAATCCAGCACCACGGCCGGCGAGTACTTTGCGGCGCAGTAGGTTGCCCCGACGTGATCCGTGCTGCCCTGCACGACGGCGACCCCTTCTCCCGTGCAGATGGCCTGCGGGTTCTCGACGCGGGTGTGCAGGAGCGGCCCCCCCACCACGGACAGGCCGATGGCCAGGTTCTCGGGATAGACACGGCAGTTCAGGTCCGTGCTCTCCTCGACCCGGTTGATATTGGCCGGACGCACGGGCGTTTCGGTCATGTGCGGGATGTCGCGAGGCACGAGCCGCGAGAAGGGGCATCGCCCGTACGCGGGGGGCGTGTCCAGCACGGTGGCGGGCGCCCAGCGGGCGTCGTCGAAGCCGGCCCGGTCCCAGCCGGTCGGGACCAGGCGCGCGTCAAAGAACTCCTGGAACGGCGTCATGCGGTTTCCGGACAGGCAGAACGTGTTGCGCTGCCAGGCATCGGCCGCCGCGACGCGCCACGATTCGTCCGTGGCTGACAGCGTCCGCCCTTC
>Ga0265595_1002974_pt1 | contig 10822 bp, 9 predicted proteins | sample saktaG_15_FD_190148 | JGI IMG/M metagenome (GOLD analysis project Ga0265595, IMG submission 190148) | Saline water microbial communities from Sakinaw Lake, British Columbia, Canada - sak_2013_06_06_50m | ecosystem: Environmental > Aquatic > Non-marine Saline and Alkaline > Saline ... | reverse complement strand
ATGAGCCGATTCCTGACGGGCCTTCAGAAGGAAAGTATTGCCCCAAGGACATGCTCGACACCATGCTCGACAGATACTATAAACTTCGCGGATGGACAGAAGACGGAATACCCTCCGATGATAAATTGAAGGAACTGGGGCTGGTATAGGAATATGTACGCTTATTACGTCGTTTAATGTCAATTATTACCTTCGCATGACCAGATGAGCCAACAATAACTGTGTCCCGTGCTCAGGCATGATTTCTCCATTTTTGGTTTTATCAAGTAATTTTACCTTCTCGATTTTGAAGTATAACGGTGTGCATCAGCGGCGCGGCCCCGCCACATCCGCCTGGATACGCTGGTTATCTGTTTTTATACTTTTCTGTAAAAAAATCTGCATAACGTTTGGATTAAAGAATTATTCATTTTTTTCATCATCCAGGTTTCCGCAATGCGTTTGCTTAAGAACCCCATAGTAGGAAATGAATGCGCTAAAAACAAAATACTATGCAGTCTGATTTTTTTCTGAATTATAAGCGCCCATTCATTTATCATCTCTCCTGAGCCCTCGCCAACAATACTTACGCCAAAAACTTTACCGAGAGAATTTGTGAAGACCTTAACAAAACCAACGCCGACATTTTCCGCAATTGCAGCGCCATAATCCTCATATTTTACAATTTGTGTCTCATGCTTAATCCCTTTTTTCTTAATATCTTCTTCTCTCATTCCGACGTATGAAACTTGAGGTTCTGTAAAAACTGTCCATGGAATAACGTAATTTTTATATTGGAACGCTGCGAATGGACTTACAGCATTCATAATTGCAAACATGCCCTGATGCATTGCAGCGTGAGAAAGCATGACGCCGCCATTACAGTCCCCTACAGCATAAATATGTTTAACGGATGTTCTGTATTTCGCGTCCACCTCAATGGCCCGCCTGTTGTATTTGACACCTGCATTGTCAAGTTTTAACGCATCAAGCTCAATTTTCCTTCCTGCCGCCAGCAATAATTTCTCAGATTTAATACAGATTCCATCCTCTGTGCGTAAAACTATTTTGTTATCCTCATTGCTTAGACCTGTTATCTTCCTTGAATTATAAACATCGATACCTTCTTTCCTGAAGACATCTTCAAGTAAATCACCTGCTTCTTTGTCACCAAGAGGAATAAGGAACGGATCCATCTGCACAATGGCGCACTTAGTGCCAAGTCGGGTGAACGCCTGAGCCATTTCACAACCGATGGCTCCACCGCCAATTATCGTCATACTCTCAGGAACTTCTGTCAAATTAAATACATTTTTATTAGTCAGGATATCTATATCTGAAATGCCATTAATTGGTGGCATCAGAGGCTCAGTGCCGGTTGCAATAAATATCCTCTGGGCAGTGACAGATCTCTCACCAACCCCGACCGTATGCGAATCGACAAAACTTGCGGATCCCTCACTTAAAACAAGAGTCACCTTGTCAAACATCTTCAATGTTTTTTTATCGGAAATATAGTCTAAATAACCGGCTATTTTCGAAAAAGGAGATTTGATGTCAGGTAGTTCTCCCTCCATCAAGCCCATCTCTCTGAGTTTTGATGCTGAATGTCTGAATTTGGAAATTCTAAGCAGGGACTTGCTGGGTATGCAACCTACATTCATGCATTCTCCACCAATTTTATTCTTTTCAATAGCACAGACTTTCAGGCCCATTTCCGCCCCCATTGCAGAGACAGCCATCCCTGCAGGACCCAGCCCTATACAAATTAAATCAAAGTCATATCTCATATATTTTCTCCTCCCTGAATTTTATCAGACAACGCAAAGCCTACGAGAACCTTGGAAACCACACAATAACCGTCTGGCAATGGGGCCGCAGCGGAATTGCCAGCCCGAGCTGCTGCGGTTGTTATATGGCATTTTTCTTTGCAATATTATCCACCACCTGGCGGACATCAGCTAAACATCAGTGTCCTTCTGGATTTTTCTGAGCGCAATCACATTGTCCAGCATTCTTTTCGGATGCAATTCTTTCCAGGGTTGTTGATTGGCCTTTGTTATCAGCATAACCTTTTTCAATGTCCTTCCTTGTATATCCAAAGCAATAGCAAACAAGTTCGTCATCTTTGAATTCATTTCTTTCCTGGGAATATGGCCCAATTTTAAGCATGGTCTTTCCTTTTAATCATGGTGATCACCAGAATGCTGCTCTAATACCCTAATAATTTGGAGTAAGGTTTGATTCACCGGTGTTGCCACACCATGAGTTTTACCCAATTCGATTACTTTTCCTCCAAAGATTTCAATTTCGGTTTTGCGTCCGGCCTCAATATCCTGCAGCATCGACGTTTTTCCCTGTGGCGACAAAACATTTAGGAATGAATACCATTCCTCTATATCCTGGTTCGTCAGATTTACATCCATAACATCCGTCAATGCAATTACTTCTTTCATCAAGGCCTCCATTAAGCCCTGGGCCTCCGGAGATGTCTGGAAAACTCCGTACGGGGCCTGCATCACAGCCGATGCCTGGTTCATCCCGACATTGACCATGAACTTCCACCATATCATTCTGATCATATCCTCCGGCGTTTCATAAGCGATTCCCGCCCTGTCAAATGCCTCCTGCACGCGGAGGACTCGCTGGCTGAGATGGTGCTGGATATTTCTGACTTCACCGAAATAGTGCTTCCCCGGCTTGGTATACGTTATCTGATTCCCCTGCCGTACGGCGTCTATCGCGACGGAGATGGCATACAGCACCTTGTCCATTCCATAGATAGAACCGATATATTCTTCACTCTCAAGACCATTCATAATAGATATAATGGTGGTTGAATCGCCTACAAGTTTTTCCAACCCTTGCATCGCTTCCTCGAGATGATGATGTTTCAGGGCCACGATAATCAGATCTGCTGGGGAAGCAGCTTCATCAGGATGAATGGCTGGGATTGCATAAGATTTTCGGTTGACTACCAGGCCTTCGGTTTTGAGCTTGCCTAAACGCTGATCTTTGGCAATCAATACCGTCGAAAAACCAGCCGTATCGAAAAACCTACTGGCGAAATAAGCACCCATTGCCCCGGCGCCAAGGATTGCTACTTTCTGGATTTCTCGCATTGATTATTCCTTATTGTACGAAATGTTTGTTTTAATCCATAACGTTGAAAAGAAAGTCCTCAATTCTTTCCATTTCTTCCGAATCAGGGTCATTGCCCAAAAAATGATTATATATAAGAGATGCTTCACGAAAAACGTACTCTGCAAAGCGCTGATGGTCGATCTTCCGATTGTTAGAAAGGCTCGAATTAGATAGTTGTTACCTTGAAACCCACCTCATCCAAGATAGGAGGTAGTTTGATGCCGACTCGGACTTCTACCGAATGCTGGGCACAGAATGTTTCTACAATATCTCGGATTAAGATACACTCAGTTTGATCTGGTTTACATATGTAATGATCCAAATCGAGATCAAATATCCAGAGTTTGGTACCCCTTTGTATTGTTTTACGAAGCCGTCAAATTTAAGTTACTTTGAAGAGTCTACGTATTCAACGATCTTTTTCGCCAGTGTATTTATCGTTTTCTCGAACTTGGCTTCGTTTTTTTCCAGCAGTGTTAATCTGAAACCCGGCAGTGCGGTAAAGAATGATGTCAGCGGCACCACGCATATCCCGGTGGATCCAAGGAGATAGTAAACAAAACGCTTGTCATTTTCTATATGGGCACTCGTTATCTCTTCCACGTAGGTTTTTATGGAGGCATTTTTTATCTGTAGATTCTGCTTGCCGTTGAGCACCGCCTCGTTGAACACGATAGTCATGTAAAAGGCGCCGTTTGTCCTGTTTACAACAATATACGGAACATCCTTAAGTATGTTGTATGCTATGTTGGAAAGCCTCTCATAATGTTTGACCCTGCTGTCTAAGTATTTATGATACTCGGGATGGGTCATAATCCTCGGGATGGACATCTGAGGCAGCGTAGTGGAGCAGACCTCAGACATCTTCTGTGTTAATATGGCGTCTATATATCTTGCGAAGGTCTCGTCCTTGTCGGCGTTGTATACCTCTATCCACCCGCATCGTGCTCCGGGCCAGGGGAATTCCTTCGAGATGCCCTTCATACTGATGGCGGGAACATCCCCGATGATGTCTGAAAGAGGAACGGTCTTACAGCCGTTGTACACGATATTCCGATAGGTTTCATCGAAAATGAGGAAGAGGTCATACTCTTTCGCGATTTTTACAATCTTTCTGAGGCTTTCTTCCGGATAGACGAATCCGGTAGGGTTGTCGGGATTTATGACAAGGGCGCCGACGATAGTGTTGTGGCTTTTCACCTTTCGTTCGAGTTCCGCGATATCCGGATGCCAGTTGTGATAGGGGTTCATCCTGTAGGTGTTTGGCGGAAATGAGGCATGATGAATCTCCGCGAGAAGATGGGTGGAATAGGTCGGTTCCGGCATTATGACCCGGGCATCGACCCTTATGGAGCTGTATGCCCGCGCAATCGCGTCTCCAAGTCCGTTGAAAAAGATAATATCCCCTTTGTCAAGCTGGTATTTTCCCCGCTTGTTTACCTCCTCCGCGAGAAACTCCCTGGTCTCTTCCATACCCTTGGTGGGGGAATAGGCATATGACATATCATTTTTCATGATGTCGGCCAGTGTATCCTTCATCCATTCAGGAATCTTTTCCCCCTTTATTACTGGGTCTCCGATGTTTTCCCAGGTAACATCAACACCATATTCCTTCAATTTTTCCGCTATATTTACTATATTGCGTATCTCGTATGCTATTCCTGCCCCGCTCTTTGCTATGTCAAATCTCATAATCGCCTCTTTTTCTGGAAGATTTCGTCAGTCTAATATAAATTGTAAGAAAATTCTACAAATAATTTATTTATTCGGGGTTCGGCGTGAGATATATGTCGGGAGGAGGACGGGAGAACAAGTTTTCCTTGACTTATATCTATTTTACTCTATAGATTTTCTGTCTGTATAGTTTTGAGAAATAGTTTTGAGAAGGGACAAGCGGCGTGATAATCGGCTGCCTGTTTCTTCCACCCTGTATTGTAGTGCTTTTGAGACTTGTAAGGAGAGATTTATGGGCAAGGGATACATGGGCAAGATCTTGACAGTTGACCTGACTGCGGGGGATATAAAAGAGGAAATAATACCGGATAATGTATATGAGAAATACCTGTCCGGAATGGGGCTTGCCGCCTATATCCTTTACAACAGGATACCCGCGGGAGCGGACCCGCTCGGTCCGGACAATATCCTGGGCTTTGTTTCCGGTCTTCTGACCGGTACTGGCAGCCTTTTCGCGGGCAGATGGATGGTCGTGGGGAAATCACCTCTTACCGGCGGCTGGGGTGACGCGAACTGCGGCGGCAATTTCTCACCCGCCATAAAAAGATGCGGGTATGATGGGATATTCTTTAAGGGTATAAGCGACAAACCGGTATATCTCTACATCGAGAATGGAAAGGCCCGGCTCCGGGACGCGTCTCATATATGGGGAAGGGATACGGTGGAGGCCGAAAAGATGTTGCTGGAAGATGCGCCTGTCGGCGCCCGGGTTGCCCTTATAGGTCCCTCCGGTGAAAAGATGTCTTTGATATCCGGTATATCCAATGACAGGGGAAGAATGGCTGCCAGGTCGGGTCTTGGCGCTGTAATGGGGTCAAAGAGGTTGAAGGCGCTGGTTCTGGTAGGCGCGAAAAGGATTCCCGTTCACAACAGGGAGGGAATAAAAAAACTGAGCCGGAAGTGTAACAAATGGGTTCAGTTCCAGCCCCCCTTCATACCCGGATCAATGACATCGTACGTCGGCGCATTGATGAGGGTGATGCCCACAGTGCTTGCTCAGGACGGTATGTTGTACAAGGTACTCCTCAGGAAATGGGGTACGGGAAGCATGAACCAGATGTCCATTGAGATGGGAGATTCCCCGATAAAAAACTGGAAGGGAAGCAATGAGGATTTTGGACCCAAAAAATCTGCAACCACTAATCCCGATGTATTCACGGATTGTGAGACGATAAAGTATCACTGTCATTCCTGTCCTCTGGGTTGCGGCGGGATCTGTACGATGACGGGGAAATACTCAGAAACCCACAAACCGGAATATGAAACCGTTCTTGCCCTGGGTGGACTTTGCATGAATGAGGATGTAAACAGTCTTTTTCAGCTTAATGAAACCCTCAACAGGGCCGGCATGGATACCATATCGGCGGGTGCAACAGCAGCCTTCGCCATTGAGTGTTATGAAGAGGGGATACTTACAAAGAAAGACACGGACGGTCTTGAACTCACATGGGGGAACTCTGGAGCGATAATTGCCCTGATAGACAAGATGATAAGCAGGGAGGGTATAGGGGATATTCTGGCAGATGGTTCCAGGATAGCCGCCCGGAAGATCGGGAAAGGCGCCGGGCAATTCGTGGTGCATGCCGGGGGACAGGAACCCGCGATGCATGACAGCAGGAATGATCCGGGTTTTGCGCTTCACTACAGTGTTGAACCTACACCGGGCAGACATACAATAGGATCAGGACTCTACTATGAAATGTTCCAATTGTGGAAAAAGATTAAGGGGTTGCCGAAGGCAGGGCCGCTTTATTTCAAGGGGAGCAAATATGTGGTGAATGAAGAGAAGGCCATTATCGGCGCAGCGTGCAGCAAGTTCATGAATGTATTGAACGGCGCCGGTCTTTGCATGTTCGGCTCTTTTCTGGGAGCGAACAGGATACCAACCTTTGGCTGGCTGAACGCGGCAACAGGTTGGGACAGAACCCCGGAAGAGTATATGGAGATTGGAGAGCGCGTACAGACGCTGAGGCAGGCATTCAATATAAAACATGGCATAGAGCCGAAGGATTTTAAGATAAGTGAACGTGCCGTTGGAAGGCCACCTCTGTTGGGTGGCGCGAATAAGGGCAGGACAGTGGATATAGATAAAATGATGGAAGGTTACTGGGGACAGTTTGGTTGGGATACCAGGACGGGCAAACCGGGCGCGGAATGTATGGAGAGACTTGGCATAGAGGTGCAATAATCCGGGACATGGAGGAAAGAAATGGCGTACAAAATAACTGATGCATGCAACGGATGCGGCGCGTGTAAGAAAGTATGTCCCGTGGATGCTATTCATGGAGAGAAAAAGGAACTCCACGTGATAGATGATGCGCTTTGCATAGAATGCGGGGCGTGCGGCAGGATATGTCCCAGAGGAGCGGTAGAGGATAGCTTTGGCATTGTATCTGAAATGATAAAGCGCTCCCGGTGGGAGAAACCTGTTTTCAATCGGAAGAAGTGCATGTCATGTGTTATATGCATAGACGCGTGCCCCGTGGGATGCCTCTCGCTGTCTGAGGCAATGCCCCGCGATCCGCACGGGTATCCCTATCTGGACAAAGAGAAGGCCTGTATCGGATGTGGCTTTTGTGCCTCTGAATGTCCAGTGGAGGCGATCACCATGAGCCACGATCGAGGAGGGGAAGAGCATGGATGATTTCAAAGAAATAACTTCGGGGAATAAACCATTTAAGAGGGCATATGTTGCCATAATGTTGTGGTTTGTCGGCAGGGCCATTCAAGCGGCGGCCAGGGTTGACAAAGATGTGAAAAGGGAATTTAAAAAACTCCCGGAGGGCTTCACATTCTGTCTTGGAGTTTTGCCAAAAGGCCCATATATGATTGTGGGTAAGAACGAAAAAGGACGCGTGAAATACCTGGGATGGAAACCTGGCGGCAGACGTATCGATCTTGATATGAAGATCAAGAATATTGAAGCTGCCATTCTGATGTTTACATTTCAGGAGGGCACTGCTGTCGCAACCGCCCGGGATCGCATGATAGTTGACGGGGAAGTCCCTCACGCTTGCGCGATTGTCCGTGTGCTGGATATAGGAGAGGTCTACCTGCTTCCGAAATTTATCGCCAGACTGGCGGTAAAACGGTATCCTGCATGGTCGTTTGGCCGGAAATATATCGGCCGGGTTCGAATATATTTCCGTTCGATATTGGGTTATTGATGGTTGAAAAACGGTTCACGGTTTCCGGTTACCAGTTCAACTGTGGACTGTCTTTACCCGTAAACTGTGAACCGGTAACAGAGAACTGTCCTTAACCCGTGAAAGGAGTACACACGATGTTCTTCCCAGATAATTATGAATTTTATTGTCCGGTAAAGATAAATTCAGGTAACAGGGCGCTGGAGCACCTCCCCGTCGAGCTGGATGCCCTGAACGCCGGGAAACCACTTATTATCACCGATAGAGAGATTGCAAAGAAGGGATTGATAAAAAAGATTGCAGGCGCTTTCAAGGATTCGGGAATTACAATGGGTATCTTTGACGGCACTCCACCGGTTCCAGATCTTAAACTGGTCAGAAGGCTTATGAATAACTATCGCGATACCGGATGCGATTCGATTATAGCAGCGGGTGGAGGGGCCGTTGTGGATATGGCCAAGGCGCTTAATATTGTGGTTTCCGGAAGACCTGAAGACCTCAAAGAGGTCGCGGGAGAAAATCTGATAAAAAATCCCCTGGGACCCTTTGTCTTTGTGCCGACCGCTTCCGGGACGGGTTTTGAGACATCCAGGTTTGCAACTCTGGGGGAATTGAGCTTTTCTTCGCGTTTTTTGATGCCTGATCTCGTGGTTATTGACCCTCGCATGGTTACAGCTGAAAAGGCGGACGCGGTTATTTCCACTGCGATGATCGCCCTTGCCCACTGCGCGGAGGCATATACCTGTCCGGCAAAAAATCCCATGACCGATACATACGCCTATGCCGCTATGCAGTTTGTAGGGGAAAATCTGGCCAATGTGGTCAAATCCGGCGACAAAAAAGGGCGCCTTGCGCTGGCCAATGCCGCTACTATGGCGGGTATTGCCTTTTCAAACTCCCCGAGGGGAATGGTTCATGAACTGGGGTGGACTGCGGGTGGTATCTCAGGACTTCCCCATGGAATATGCATGGGGATCCTTTTGCCATATGTCCTTGAATACAATATTAACAGTGAGGGGCATCACATGTCTGACCTGCTGCTTCCCATTGCCGGTCCCGAGGTATATGCCGGCACGGCAGAAAATCTAAAGGCCAGAAAGGCAATCAATTTCATCTACGATATGCAGCATGACATACACGATATTACCAGGGGTGGCATCCCCCTTACACTGAAAGACGCGGGCATTTCGAAAGATGCCCTGCAGGGTATAGCCGGTGCAACTGTCGGAGATGGGCACACTGGATTTAATCTGGACGATTGTATGGTGATCCTGGAACACGCCTGGGAAGGCAAACCAGTTAAAGACGGTTTACAGTTACCGGTTCACAATTAAACCCTGAACTGACAACTGGTAACTGGTAACCGATAAAGGAGCAGGCCTATGTATTTACCTGAATATTACGAATTTTGCTGTAGGGTCAAGATGATCGCCGGTCATGACGCGCTTGAGAAAATTCCCGAAGCGCTCGCACAGTTACATGCAGGCAGGCCGTTAATTATCACGGATAAGGGTGTTTCCGGGGCCGGACTGGTTGATACAGTGGTTGATGCCATAAAGGGTGGAGTTGACATCGGAGCCATGGCGGATGACGTGCCGCAGGATTCGTCTCTGAAGGTTGTCAACCACCTGGCGGATGTGTACCGGGACAATAAATGCGATTCAATCATTGCGGTGGGCGGCGGTTCGGTTATGGACACAGCCAAGGGAGTTAATATAGTTGTCTCCGAGAATGCGGACGACCTGATGAAATTCAGCGGCGCCGGCGCATTAAAGAGGGCTTTAAGGCCGCTTATTGTGATTCCGACCACTTCGGGGACAGGTTCAGAGGTTACACTGGTTGCCGTGGTGAAGGATCATGAGAGACATCTGAAGATGGCATTTGTGAGTTATTTTCTCCTGCCGAATGTTGCCATACTGGATTCGCGTATGACACTGACGCTTCCACCGGCTATAACGGCGTCGACGGCCATGGATGCCGTGGCACATGCCGTTGAGGCCTATACAGGTCTGGCCAAGAATCCCATGAGTGACGCCAACGCGATAGCCGCTATCAGCCTTATCAGCAATAATCTGTTGAACGTGTTAAAGAATCCCTCCGACAGAGAGGGGCGTCTTGCCCTGGCGAATGGAGCCACAATGGCCGGAGCCGCGTTTTCTAATTCGATGGTTGGAGTAGTTCATACTCTTGGGCACGCGACAGGTTCCGTGTGCGGTGTTCCCCATGGGGTGTGCATGTCCATACTGCTCCCATATGGTCTGGAATACAATATGCACAAGAACGCTCATTTCACAGGAGAACTCCTGTTGCCGCTGGCGGGAGCGGAAGTGTACGTTGGCACGCCGAAACACCTGAGAGCGGATGGGGCAATTGCCTATATCCGTAAGATGAATCGGGAGATGCATAATGCTACAGACGGGAAACATGCCCGTTTTTTCGAGGAAGTCAAAGACAGGGACGGAAAGCGGATGGTGCCGAGAGAAAAATTGGAAGATATTGCCAGGGCGGCGCTTGATGACGGATCGATATTTTACAACCCGGAAGAATGCGACTACGAAGATTTTCTGATGATAATCAGGGCGGCCTGGGAAGGGGCGCCCCTTGACAGGACTTTGATCAAAGGAGTATAAGCGTATCCATCAACACACGGGTGGATGTGAGGAAGAGGGGTGAAAATCCCCCGCTGCCCCGCAGCCGTGAAGGGAACGAAAACCCAAAAACGACGGTGATTAGTGAACAGTGGACAGTGATTAGTAAGACTATCACTAAACATTGCTCACTGAACGTCGGCCACTGGAATAAGTAGTTGTTTCCTGACC
>Ga0265595_1002973_pt1 | contig 10825 bp, 12 predicted proteins | sample saktaG_15_FD_190148 | JGI IMG/M metagenome (GOLD analysis project Ga0265595, IMG submission 190148) | Saline water microbial communities from Sakinaw Lake, British Columbia, Canada - sak_2013_06_06_50m | ecosystem: Environmental > Aquatic > Non-marine Saline and Alkaline > Saline ... | reverse complement strand
TTTTTTATGCTTATTCGCACACCTCAAATGAAGAGATAAAACAGAGCCAGCTTAACAAAGTTGGAACAGATATAGTTGATGTTGCAGAGCAGGTATATTATCTTGGGGAGCCTTCTAAGGTAACTATTGATGCAGCAATGCCGGAAGGAATTATAGGAATTGAGATATGGAGGAACCAAGAAGTTGTTTTCTTTTTACAGGATGGCTCAGAAATTGCATTTAAGTCAAAGGTAAACATAACTACTAACCAAAATTGCATTGATAGGTGTTATGGTAGTTTTACAGAGAGATTTTATTCTCCCGGGTTAAAAAACATAATAATTGAAGCAAAAGAGAATCATGTGTTTATCAGGGAAGCTGGTGATAATCAAACTGAACAACAGATATAAAACCAATCTATTGATTTATATAATTGTTTTTATAATTTCATAGGTTAATCCAAGATATTAGAATAATCAAAATTTAATTTGAAGTTGATATATAAAATAAATATAATTTAATATATAATAGTAAAAATTAAACAAGATGTGCTTGTGATTCTATAACATCCAAGAAGGAACCAACTATATGAACTTAAAAAAGATGCCTAACTTAAGAATAAGTGACTTGGAGGTTAGCATTCCCATTATTCAGGGGGGAATGGGTGTAGGTATTTCCTTATCAGGTTTAGCTTCAGCTGTGGCAAATGAAGGGGGGATTGGAGTTATTGCGACTGCAGGGATTGGCATGCTTGAGCCTGATTTTGCTAAAAATTTCAGAGAAGCAAACAAAAGAGCTTTACGGAAAGAGATAAGGAAAGCAAAGGAGATGACCAAAGGCATTATCGGGGTAAATATAATGGTTGCCCTTTCTGATTTTTATGATATGGTAAAGGTGGTGGTAGAGGAAGACGCTGATTTAGTATTACTTGGTGCAGGTTTGCCCGTAAGAAACATTGAAGCATTACTGCCTAACAAATTGAAAGAAATTAAAACTAAAGTTGTTCCTATAGTATCATCTTCTCGGGCTGCGAAAATTATATTTCAATATTGGCAAAAAAACTATAATCATGTGCCTGATGCTGTGGTTGTTGAGGGACCATTGGCTGGCGGACATCTTGGTTTTAAAAAAGAGCAAATTAATAATCCTGATTTTACTCTGGAAAAGATATTACCTGAAGTAATCTCTGTAATAAAACCCTTTGAGCAATACCACAGTTATAAAAATATTCCAGTGATCGCTGCCGGTGGAATTTATACAGGTGCAGATATTTACAAATATCTACAGCTTGGAGCTCAAGGGGTACAGATGGCCACCAGGTTTGTGGCCACTCATGAATGTGATGCCTCAAGAAAATTCAAAGAAACTTATATAAAGTGCAAAAAAGAGGACATAACCATAATTGACAGCCCGGTAGGACTGCCAGGAAGAGCAATAAAAAATAAGTTTCTTGAAAAGGTATCATCTGGAACTAAAATACCTATCAAATGTCCCTGGAAGTGTCTGATAACCTGTGATTTTAAAAAGTCACCTTATTGTATTGCCCTCGCCCTAACCAATGCCCAACAGGGAAAACTTAGTGATGGATTTGTTTTTGCAGGAGCTAATGCCTATCGTGTGGAGAAGATTACCTCAGTTAAGGAACTTATGGCAACTTTATTAGAAGAATATAAAAGGGCTTCATGTAATTTAGGCTAATTATTCCTGCTATGTTTTTATTTTTAACTCTTTAATAAGAGAGGAAACTAGGCTGCTCTTACCACATCCAGGTTGGCCTGTTATGAAATTTTTTTCTTAAAAAACAAAAAATTAACTAAAAAAACAACACCTATAATTAACCAAAAAATTATTAGGTTGTATCTCAAGGAAGCAAACAAAACAAGATTTAAGATTAATATTATGGCTAGGACAAGAGCTATTATCTGTTTCTTTTTTAATGGTTTAATTTTTTTATTCATTGGTTAAACCTTTTTGCTCTAAAACATTGACATATTTAAATTATAACTATCATCATTTTAACAATGCCTTAAGGAAAGAAATTATCTGCTTTAATCCTATCTTTGAATGGCCTCTTTTTCTCATTCCAAAATCATAGTAAATGTTTTTTATTTTGGTATTTTTATCAATATTCTTCAGGATATCAAACAATATTTTGTAGCCCAGCATTTCAAATTTGTTTTTATTTATGCTTTGCATAAGGTTTGTCCTTATTCCAAAAAAGCCTGATAAGATATCATCACAGGTTGCTCCATTGAGGAGAAGTCTTGTTTTTCCTAATCCAGTTGCTATTTTTGATATTATCCTGCGGCTGAGCGACCAATCAAAAACCTTTCTTCTTGCGCCTGCAACAAGTTCGTTTCCTTTTCTTAATTTTTTAACTATATCCTTTATTTTTTCAGGAGGATGCTGAAGGTCGCCGTCCATAACAACAGCGTATTTTGTTTTTACCTGCTTTGATGCATCAACAACACTTGCTGTAAGTCCATGAACAATTTTTTTTGACCTGTTTAACAATTTTATTTTTTTATTTTTTTTGCTATGCTCTTTAACAATCTCCTGTGTTTTATCTGTTGAGCCATCATCTGAAACAATAATGTTTATGTTTTTGTATAAGTTTTCAATAAGGTTTAAAAGCTCTAAAATATTTAATTCCTCATTAAGAGTTGGAATAACAACTGTTGTATCTGAATAATCTTTTTCTTTCATTTTTTATTTCCTTACTTTCTTGAAATATATAATCACATTAAATATTATGAGAATTACAACAAGGAAGATTAGAATATATACTGAGTTCAGCACAGCAGGCTTTTCCTCTTCTTCTACACCAATGGTGCCAATAGTGAATGATTTCTCATCTTTGGTGTTAAGCTCATCATATATAAGGGTTGCAACAGCATAATAATCTCCAGGACCAAGCTTAGGTGTCCATTTTACTATAAGAATTTCCTTGTCCTTTGATTTTACTGAGGCTTTATTGCTTGTTACTGTTGTAAGTTTATCATTTAATGGACCATAAATATCTATTATGGCTTTAGCCTCTAAGATATCTTCTGTTCCAAGGTTTCTTACCTCAACAGCAAAGTTTGATTCTTTATTCTGCTTGAAATCTGTTACAAATAATTTTATTTCAGTATATTTGCCATTATAAGGAACCATAACATTTAGCTTTGACACAATTGCAAAATTTGCTGTTATCATTGTTTCACCTTTTGTAGTTTTTGGTATTTCCCTCACAATAATTCTTGCCTCATGAAGCCCTTGCTTTTCAAGGCTTTGTGGTAAGTTTATTTTGTATGAGATTATCTTTGAATCCTGGTCTTTTGTTAGTTTTATCATTTGTTCATCTATTGTTATATACTCTGCTAGAGCACCCTCAGCATAAACAACAGCATCAAAGTCTTTGTGAACATTGTTAATTACATTTAACTGGATTGTTTTTTCAAGACCTGGCTCAAATATTAAATCAACATGGCTAGGATCAATATCTAATACAAAATAACCAATAAAAGCAGGCTTTAAGAAAAACAACACAACTAAAATAAGAATAACTAAAATAGCAGGCATTATTGTCTTATCGAGTTTTTTCAACAAATCAAAATTTGCTTTAGTTCTCTTAATCTCTGAAGAATATTTTTCAATTAGATTACCATAATGAGATTGATTCTCAGATTTTTCTTTAAATGTTTCGCATAGTTTTATCTTTCTCTCTAAATTAGCTATTTTCTCTTTCCTGCTTGTTTTTGTTATGCTCATTTTGTTAATTTTCTCCTACCTTAATCTTTAGTTTCTTAACTATCCTCCCCAACCTTACAAGGCCCAGATTATAATCCTTACATTTAAAGGATAAATTAGGTTTTAGCCTGAGGATAGTTCATTTTTTATTTCTTTACCTTTTTGAAATATATTACTACATTAACTATTATAAGGATTATAACAAGGAAGATTAGGAGGTATATTGATTTCAGCACAGCTGGTTTTTCCTCTTCCCTTACACCAATGACCTGCCCTACTAATGATCCTGTTATCTTGTCATATTCAACTATTATGTCAAATATTTTTTCAGTTTTCTGGCCAAGATAGTTTAGCACTATATCAAATTTATATGCTCCTGGAATTACTTTTGCAGTGTCCCAGTATGCATTAAGCTCTTGGTTGCCAAAAGCAGGAATATCTGCTGATGCTGTCTTGAACTGCGTGTATATTTTTCCATTGTTATCTTTAACAGTTGTTTCAGCATAAGCCCCCTGTATTTCAGTGTTCCAGTTGTTTTCAACTAATATATCAAACTTTGCTATCCCTCCAAGCCTGAAATCAGTAACACTGATTGAGACTATATCTAGTTCTAATGTACCAATAGTAAATGATTTTTCATCTTTGGTGTTAAGCTCATCATATATAAGGGTTGCAACCGCATGATAACTTCCAGGACCAAGCTCTGGGATCCACTTTGCTATAAGGATTTCCTTGTCCTTTGATTTTACTGAGGCTTTATTGCTTGTTACTGTTGCAAGCTTGTTGTTTAGTGGACCATAGATGTCTATTATAGCTCTGGCTTCTAAGATATTTTCTGTTCCGAGATTTATTACCTCAACAGCAAAGTTTGATTCTTTATTCTGCTTGAAGTCTGTTACAAAAAGTTTTATTTCTGCATATTTTCCACTATAAGGCACAGTAACCTTTAGCTTTGATGCAATTGCAAGATTTGCTGTTATTGTTGTTCCACCTTTTGTAGTTTTTGGTATTTCCCTCACAATAATTCTTGCCTCATGAAGCCCTTGCTTTTCAAGGCTTTTTGGCAACTTTAGTTTGTATGAGATTATTTTTGAATCTTCATTTTTTGATAAACTTATTGTTGGATTTCCTATTATTATATATTCTGCTAATTCTCCTTCAGCATAGACAACAGCATCAAAGTCTTTGTGAACATTATTAATTACCTTTAACTGGATTGTTTTTTCAAGACCTGGCTCAAATATAACATCAGAACTGCTTGGGGCAATGCCAAGTGCATAAGTCTGGCTAGCCAAAACAAGAATTACAATTATTAGTAATATTGGTTTTAGTTTCATGATTCCTCTGCGTAAAATGTTAAGATTGCTGATTTTGATCCTGGAGGCTCATCTGATACAACCTCAACCCTTATATCAATCTCTACAAGGTCATTTATGTCAGTATGATTTAATGTGCCTATTACGCTCTTGTAAAAATCGGATATATTTGCCCATGTTGTTTGTGAATTAACCCAATTAAAGGAATTTGCTTCTGTTGAATTGTCTGCCTTGAACTGGAAGTATGAGGTGTTTAATTGTGCAGAATTACTTTGCCATAATGAGGTTGAGTTTACACTGACATTTGCCTCTAAGTTTCCATCATTTTCCAATTCAAATGGTGCTGGCTGATTGTTTGTAGTGTCATTGATCTCAAATTGTGTCATTGTGCCAAAGTTCATTGTGTCCTGTGTTACAATTATTGAAACAGATGAAACCAAAGTAAAGTTCCAAATATCAGACCAGTTGCCATATTCTTCACTATCATTTGCCCTGACTCTCCAATAATATACTGTAAAGTCAAGCTCTGATGGCTGCATGTAAGATGTATTTGAAATGCCTGTTTCATTTGTTAGCGGGCTGCTCATATTAGGGAAAAGGCTTACCTGTATCTGGTATGTTAGCGGTTCATTATCTGAATCTATTGCTTGGGTCCAGTTAAACCTTGGGATTCTGTTTGTGAAGAATGAATCATTGTTTTCTGGATATGAAAGAATTACCTTTGATGGAATGCTATTTAATACAGTAACTTGGGTGGTGTTTTCTTTAGTTGTATTAACAATTCGATCTCTTGCCCAAAATTCTGCTATAAGGGTTGCACCTTTATTAAAGTTTAAGCTGTTTAAAGTTCCTATCAATGTATTTATGTTGTTTGTTATTGGGCTTGTAGATTGTTCTGATCCAAATGCAGAGCCATTGATATAAAACTGGACATAGCCTGTCACAATATCTCCACCGTCTGGATCTGTGATTGTTAAGTTTAATTTCCAGTCTGTGTTTGTGTAAACATTTATTGGGCTTGTTACATTTGCAATTATTGTTGGGGCAGTATTATTTATCATTATGCCACAGCATATCTTTATTGAATAATCAGTGCAGTTTCCAACATGTGCATTTGTGCTGCTAGATACAGATGCAATACAAGTGTCATAACCATCACAACTTGATTCATAACTGCAATTCAATAAACCATCACTGCTGCTTATACATACATTAAACTTATTATAGTTGGATTTATTGTTCAGTTCAGCATGTGCATTTGTCTGGTTAGAAAGATGAAGCAATGTTTTATAATACCCTAAACAATTATTACTTACATTTAACCCAGCAGTATCATTGCAGCAGATTTCATATGCATAATTTGAATTATTGTTTAGTTCAGCATGAGCATTTGTTTCATTTGAAATATGAAATATATCTGTATTGTTGCAGTTTGTTACAACATCGCAAGAGAGACTTGTATCTACAAAATAGGATGAGACTATAAGTGATAAAAATAAGATCCCAATTCCAAAAAATATTTTTGTGTTATTCATTCTTTTTTCTAAACCTTCTATAGACTGTTAATATAGTCCTGTAATTTCGATTGATGAGCTTTGCAATCTCCTTATAGCTTATGCCTTGCTCCTGTTTTAGATAACTGACAAGGCTTTCAAGTACGCTGAATTTTCTGTTCTGAAAGATTTCAACAGTGATGAGGATTTGAGATTTTCCAGCTAGTTTCTTAGGCATCTTCTTCTTTGCCCTTTGGTATGTAATCCAGACAGTTTTATTGCTTCTGTTCAAAAGCTTTGAGATTTTAATATAACTAAGATTATATTCTTCTTTTAGATATTTGACAATAGCTTCCAGAGCACTTAATGAATCATTTTTAAAGATAAATAGAGGTATTACATTTTCTTTTAGCTGTTCTGTTAAAAAAGAGATGACTTCTAGTTTTTCAGGCTTGGAAAGGGATTTAAGTCTTGAGAATAGGATCTCTTTGTAAGAGTCAGTTAACATATAACTACTTATGTAATCCTTTAGTATATAAATCTTTCTAAATTTTACTTATTATGTAACCCTAAATAACTAAAAATATAATTATATAACCCTTTTTATCTTATTATGTAATCCTATTTGTTAGGTAATATAACCTTAAGTATAATTATGTAGTCCTAATTACTTATTATGTAATAAATAATAAGAAAAAAATAATCTCTCTTTAATTTTGTATAAAATTACTCTGTTTGAGTTTCTTGTGTCTGAAGGCATTCAACTGCAATCAGGTTAATTGTCTGGTTTTGCACATTTACCGGAACCTGCTGGCATGTTATAGCCTGTTGTACTAGCTGTATAATTGCCTGCTCATATCCTGCCTGCATTCCCTGTTGGTATATACTCAATTGTTGTTGTTGTTGTTTTTCCTGGTAATTATTAATACAAATATAACCAACAACAAAAACTAACAAAACCGATAAAGCAATTATTGCTATTGTTTGTTTATTCATTATTACACCTCCTTTTTTAGTTAGTTGCTTTTATTTAAATAGTTTTTGTAATAATTCTATAAATGTGTTAACTACACATAAATAATGCCTTTAGTGTCCTTAATCATATCCTGGCAGATTTCAAGAAGCTCTTCAACTTTCTTCACATCAATATCTATAATAGGGGTAATATGTTTCACGCATTGGCATGATTTGCTTTTCTTCTTCTTTAGTACTAGACTTCATGGTTTCAATGTATCTTTTAAAATCATCATCAATCTTTTTATCTTCAACTAAACTTTCAATTAAAGCTAAAGTACATTCCTGATTTCTGGTTTCATAGCCAAATTTAGTGATAATAGCTAGGAAGCAGTGATACATAACATAAAAGCCCATATTTATTGTCCAATCATAAAATTCATGCTCTTTGTTTAACATAAAAACTTTAAGATTGTGTTCCGCTTTCGCAAGATAATCTTGTGCTAATTTATCATCAGGTTTTATTTGGATTAAGCCCCTATGCTTTTGACCTTTTCCTAACTCTCTCTTTGCCTTATTCAGGCACCATTTTACCATATTCTTAGCTTTGGACATTCTTGAAAACCTCTGAGGCTTAAAAAAGTTCAGGCTTTTTGAGCGTTTTTTAAAACCCCGACAAATAACTCAACCCCATGCACTACCACGCAATTCTTAACCATTTCAACCAAAGGCCTGTCTTTTTCCCTTAATTTTTTTTCAAATTCTTTTTTTGTTAAGTACATGGGATGTATCTTTAAGCGACTCTTTCTATTTATATCATTTATTTGGCTTTGCAATTTATTATAATCATCAGGATTTTTTAATATAAAACAAACATCTGCATCCCCTGCATTTTTTCCTTTTTTTAAAATAGATCCAAATAAGAATAAAGCCTTTGTTTTTGGAATAAGTAAACGCAAATCATATATCCAGCCCTTTATAAAGCCTGATAAATTGCTGTAATCCGAAAAAATCAGCTCCAGGAGTTTTATTATATAGTTATTATTAAGGTTTGGCTTGTAAAAAATAGCATTGCCCATTTTTTCGCTTGTTAAAATATTTTTTTCTTTTAAGCTTCTTAATATTTTTAAGCTTCCGACATCACTAACCCCTATTTTGCCTTTAATATTGTAGGAGTTGAAATTAGTTAAAAAATCTGTGAAGATAATCTTCAAAGCCTTTTTTCCATTCTCACTGATTTCTGCCATTTTACTCTAACCTATAGTTAGAGTACTCTAACCTAAAGTTATATATAAACCTTTTGTTTTTCCTCATCTGAGCTGGTTTTGTCTAAAATAAGCACGTGGTTTGTCCATGAGACCTTAAAAAGCAATTCTGCAGGCAGTGCCTGCAGTTTTTCACCTTTAAATTCTGCAGCCAGTGGCTGCAGTTTTCCAGATTCTCCAGACACTGTCTGGAGTTTTTGGTTGTAGGTCTCGTAAAAGCGTTTCATGTTCCAGAGATTTGCAACAGAATAACCTTTAGCTCCAGGATATTTTAATCTTAAGCCTCTTGATAACTTTTCAACTACTGACTTGCCATAGGCTGAATTTTCACTCAATTCTTTCCCTATGTTCCAATATGCATTAAGAAGGGCTTTGTTTACCTCGCTAAATGCTCTTAGTTTTGACTGCTCAATATGATTTATTATGTTGCTTAGTATTTTATTATAGCTATTTTTTGAGGGTGGTGTTTTTTTCATTTACTTACCCTTGTTTTTTATGATATTTTTAAATCCACAAAAATACTATTTGGGGTTATTGGTGTTTAGCATAGAATAATGGCTTAGTATTGGTTATTAATAAAGTGTTGGCATAGTTTTTTGTAAGTTTTTTTTGGTTCTCGGAAAATATCTGGTCTTGTGTTATTAAGTTAACTAACAGATATTGCTAAGATAATTAGTGGGTTCCTAACGGATATTGCAGAACTCATTGGATGAAACCAAGAAAAATCAGCTATGCACATACCCTTTTCAAAGGGATACTTTCTTAACTATCTTCTCCCAACCCTTACAAGGTCCAGATTATAGGGCTTTAGCCCGAGGGTAGTTCATTTTTTATTTCCTTATCTTCTTGAAATATATAATTATATTAAATATTACGAGGATTACAACAAGGAATATCAGGATGTATATTGATTTCAGCACAGCTGGCTTTTCCTCGTCTTCTACTGCTATTGCCTTTCCAACCAATGATGCTGTTATCTTGTCATATTCAACCATTATGTCAAACACCATTCCTGCTTTTTGGCTAAGGTAGTTTAGTTCTACATTAAACTTATATGCTCCAGGCGTTACTTTGGCAGTATCCCAATAAGAATTAATCTCTTGAGCGCCGAATGCAGGAATATCAACTACTGCTGTCTTAAAAGTTGTATATACTTTGCCTTTATTATCTGTAACACTTGTCTCTGCATATACCTGTGGCACTTCTTCATTCCATTCATTTTCAACCAATATATCAAACTTTGCTATTCCACCAAGCTTGAAATTATCAACAGTGATTGAACTTATATCAAGGAATAATGTTCCTATTGTAAATGGCTTCTCATCCCTTGTGTTTAAACTGTCATACATTAATGTTGCAACAGCCCTGTAATTTCCAGGACCAAGTTCCGGAGTCCACTTTGCTATAAGGATTTCCTTGTCTTTTGAGTTTATTTTGGCCTTGTTGCTTGTTATTGCTGCAAGCTTGTTGTTTAATGGGTCATATATATTTACTATTGCATAGGCTTCCAGAATGTCTTCTGTTCCGAGATTTCTTACCTCAACAGCAAAGTTTGACTCTTGATTTTGCTTGAAGTTTGTTACAAATAGTTTTATCTCAGCGTATTTTCCTTTGTAAGGCACCATAACTTTTAGCTTTGATGCAACTGCAAGGCTTGCTGTTATTGTTGTTCCTTCTTTTGTTTCTTTTGGTATTTCCCTTACAACAACCTTTGCCTCATGCATTCCCTGTTTTTCAAGGCTTTTTGGTAAATTTACTTTGTATGAGATTATCTTTGAATCCTGGTCTTTTGATAGGCTTATTGTTGGGTTTTCTATTATTATGTATTCTGCCAGAGCGCCTTCAGCATAAACAACAGCATCAAAGTCCTTATGGGCATTATTAATTACTTTTAGCTGAATTGTTTTTTCAAGAGATGGCTCAAATATTATGTCAGAATGGCTTGGAGCAATACCAAGTGCATGGATTTGATTAGCTAAAACAATTATTACAATTATTAATAATGTTGGTTTTACTCTCATGATTCCTCTGCATAAAATGTTATTGTTGCTGATTTTGATCCAGGCGGCTCGTCTGGCGCAACCTC
>Ga0265595_1002970_pt1 | contig 10831 bp, 10 predicted proteins | sample saktaG_15_FD_190148 | JGI IMG/M metagenome (GOLD analysis project Ga0265595, IMG submission 190148) | Saline water microbial communities from Sakinaw Lake, British Columbia, Canada - sak_2013_06_06_50m | ecosystem: Environmental > Aquatic > Non-marine Saline and Alkaline > Saline ... | reverse complement strand
GGAAGAACAGGGCCTTATTACGCATCCGCATACATCCGCAGGAAGAATACCGACTGAGAAGGGTTATCGTCATTATATAGATAAACTTATGCGTGCCTCACTTCTTACGGAAGAAGAAAAAAGATCGGTGGATAAGGAGTTCAAGGCCAGGACAAGCGAGCTTAACGCGTTGCTTGACAAGACATCAAACGTGCTGTCATCAATCACAAATCAGGCAGGTATTGTGCTTTTGCCATTCCTGCAAAAAAGCCCGTTTAAACACATAGAACTTATAAGGCTGGGGCCCAATGAAATATTGGTAGTGCTTATTACTTCATTAGGTGTTACAAAGGATTTTGTGATATCCATTGATGAGGATATCCCCGCGCAGGAGATATCGCGTATATCTAATTTCATAAATAAATACATGGGAAAGTATTCTTTAAGTGACATAAGAAAAGAAATCATGCAGAGGCTTATTGCTGAAAAAGATTCCTTTTTCTATGTATTGGAGCAGGCAAAGGCCATTATCGATATTATGCTTGATATTATAAAAGAAAATAGGATATACCTTGATGGAAGATTTCATATTACGGAACAGCCGGAGTTTGAGAGCATAGAGAAGATGAAGAATATACTAAAGCGGCTTGAGGACAAGGATTTTTTGTTTTCTCTGCTCAAAAAAGTTTGCGATAAGGAAGGGCCGAGTATTTATATAGGCTCAGAGCTGGGAGTTGATTTCTCGGAATGCAGCCTTATAACATGCAATTATTCTATAGGTGATGCCTCTTGCGGCGCATTGGGAATTATAGGCCCTACAAGGATGGAATATGGCCGGCTTATATCTATTGTAGATTATATAGCCACTAAATTAAGCGGGGTATTGAAATGATGTTTAAAGACAAAAATAAAAACAAGCAGGAAGACAACCTAAAAGAAAAAGAAGTGGATACGGGCGTGTTAGAGGCAGAATTAAAAGTCCTGCGCGAAGAGCTTTCAAAAAAAGATGATTGCCAGGACAGGCTCTTAAGGCTTCAGGCGGAGTTTGATAATTTTAGAAAAAGATCCATCAAAGAAAGGCAGGAGTTCATAAAGTACGCCAATGAAGGCCTTATCATTGAGCTTGTGGGCATGCTTGATAATTTCCAGCGCAGTATAAAAGCAGCTGATTTGAAGCAGGATTTTAAACTGCTTCATCAGGGCGTTGATATGATATCAAAGCAATTACATAAGCTGCTTGAGGAAAAAGGCCTTAGAAGGATTAACAGCAAGGGTGAAAAATTCGATCCAAACAAACACGAGGCAATAGAGGCAGTGGTATCGGATGAGGCAGAGGAAGGGTGTATATTAGAGGAATTCCAGCCCGGCTATATACTAAATGACAGGGTTATAAGGCCTGCAATGGTTAAAGTGGCAAAAAAACTGGAGATAGTTGAGAAAGAAAAGGCGTGTCATTCTGAGGACCCTGAATGCAATGAAGGGGACGAAGAATCTAAGAGAGTAGATCCTTCGCCTTCGGCTCAGGATGACAAGGACTCGGCTCAGGATGACAAAAAGGAAGAAGAACCAGAAGATGAAAAAGAGGAGGAGTAGAAAATGGCAAAGGTAATCGGAATAGACTTGGGTACATCAAATTCAGCGGCATCGGTAATGGAGGGCGGAAGGCCCACCATTATACCTTCAGCAGAGGGAGCGGGTGTTGCAAGCGGTAAGGCATTTCCATCAGTAGTTGCTTTTACAAAAGACGGGCAGAAGCTTGTTGGAGAGCCTGCAAGAAGACAGGCATCAATAAACCCGGAAGGTACAATTCAGGCAGCAAAAAGAAGAATGGGAGAAGATTTCCATTTCAATGTTTATGGTAAACAATATACGCCGCAACAGATATCGGCTTTTATACTGCAGAAGGTAAAGGCTGATGCTGAAAATTATCTCGGGGATGAGATAAAAGAGGCTGTAATCACCGTGCCCGCTTATTTTAATGACAATCAGCGTCAGGCCACAAAAGATGCGGGAAAGATTGCCGGGCTTGAGGTTTTAAGGATAATTAATGAGCCGACAGCAGCGTGCCTTGCCTATGGGCTTGATAAGGCCGGTAAAGAGCAGAAGATAATGGTGTTTGACTTTGGCGGCGGTACGCTTGACGTTACTATTCTGGAAATGGGTTGGGATGATGAGCACAAGGCAGCTACTTTCGAGGTAAAATCAACCAGCGGCGACACGCACCTTGGCGGTACGGATATGGACAATGTGATGATAGATTATATAGCAAATGATTTCAAGAGACAAAATGGCATAGACTTAAAGAATGACAAGATGGCTGTCCAGAGGCTTCGTGAGGCAGCGGAAAAGGCAAAGGTTGAGCTGTCAAGCACATTGACCACGGATATAAACCTGCCATTTATAACAGCTGATGCCACAGGGCCAAAGCATCTTACAATGACAATAAATAGGGCAAAGCTGGAAGAGCTTGTAAATCCTATAATCGAAAAGTGCAAACATCCTTTACAGCAGGCCATAGATGACGCAAAACTTAGGTCCAGGGATATAGATAAGATAATCATGGTAGGCGGGCCTACGCGTATGCCTATTGTACAGAAGTTTTTAGAGGATTATGTCGGCAAAAAGATTGAGCGCGGCATCGACCCAATGGAATGCGTTGCAATGGGCGCGGCTGCCCAGGCGGCTATCATAAAAGGCGACGCAAAAGACGTATTGCTTTTGGATGTTACGCCTCTTTCTTTAGGTATAGAGACACTCGGCCAGGTATTTACAAAACTCATCGAAAGAAATACCACAGTGCCTACAAAGAAGAGTCAGGTATTTTCAACAGCAGCGGATAATCAGCCAGCTGTTACGATACGCGTTCTTCAGGGTGAGCGCCAGATGGCAAATGATAATGTTGAGCTTGGCAGGTTTGACTTGGTTGGTATCCCGCCTGCTCCAAGAGGCATACCACAGATAGAGGTAACATTTGATATAGACCAGAATGGGATTGTTCACGTAAACGCCAAAGACCTTGGCACAGGAAAAGAGCAATCCATAAAGATATCAGCCCCTAAAAAGCTAAGCGAGGCAGAAATAGAAAAGATGGTAAAAGACGCCGAGCGCTTTGCCGAAGAAGATAAAAAGAGGAAGGAGTCTGTCGAGACAAAAAATCAGGCGGATACTCTTATCTATTCAACGGAAAAGGCCCTTAAGGATTACGGCGACAAGGTGTCTGACGATGAAAAGAAGGCAATAGAATCAAATATAAATGATTTAAAAGAAAAAATAAAGACAGATAATATAGAGGATATCAAGGGGTCCATGGAAGCGCTTGCCAAGTCATCTCATAAGCTTGCCGAGGAGATATATAAAGAGCAGGCCGCAAAGCAGCAACAGGCAGGCCCGCAAGGGCAGGGCCAGGGATCTCCCGCGGAAGAGCAGCAGCAAGGCGCTCAAGATGAAGGCCAGTCCCAGCCAGGCAAAGACGATGTTGTTGATGCTGAATACAAGGAAGACAAGGGGAAATAGTGACAACACGTGATTATTACGAAACGCTCGGCGTTTCTCGAAGTGCCTCAGAAGACGAGATAAAAAAAGCGTACAGAAAACTTGCGCTTAAGTATCATCCAGACAGGGTGCTTGAGCCTGAAAAGAAGCAGGCCTCTGAGAAATTTAAAGAGGCAACAGAGGCGTACGAGGTCTTAGGCGATGGCCAAAAGAAGGCACAGTATGATCAATATGGGCATGCAGCTTTCCAGGGCGGATTTGGCGGCACAGGAGGCGGCGGTACCGGCGGGATGGACCACGCTGAAGAAGTATTTCGTGAGTTTATGGAAGGTTTTGGCGGCGGTGGAACCTTTGGTAATATATTTGATGGTATATTCGGAGGTTCATCGGGAAGAAGCAGAAGGCAGGGCCCAATGCGCGGACATGACCTTGAAATGAGCATGGAGATAGGTTTTGAAGAGGCTGCCTTTGGAGTGGAGAAAAAGATAAAACTGCCAAGATATGAAACATGCGCTGCATGCAAAGGCCAGGGCGCTAAGCCAGGTACAAAAAAGACAATTTGTTCGCATTGTAGCGGAAGCGGGCAAGTAAGAAGTCAGGCAGGGTTTTTAAGCATAGCAAGGGAATGCCCGTATTGCCATGGCGCGGGAGAGGTTGTTTCGTCGCCCTGTATTGAATGCAGGGGTACAGGTAGAATAAAACAGGAAAAAAGGATAGATGTCCATATCCCCGCAGGCGTAGACACCGGAACAAGGGTAAGAGTTCATGGTGAAGGTGAGATAGGCACAAGAGGCGGTGGACGCGGCGATCTTTATATACTCATATATGTAAGAAAACATTCCATATTCAGGCGTGAAGGAAATCATGTGATATGCGAGCTACCGATAAGCTTTTCTCAGGCAGTATTAGGCGATGAGACAGATGTCCCGACTTTATATGGTAATGTCAAGATGAAGATCCCTGTCGGTACTCAACCCGGCAAGGTGTTCAGGCTGCGTGAAAAAGGTATAGTAGATGTGCATGGCCGCGGCAAAGGAGATCAATTAGTAAGGGTTAACATAGATGTCCCTGTGAGGATTACAAGCAGACAGAAAGAGCTTTTAAAAGAGTTTGATAATTTAGGCGGCAGATCAACGCCTGCCATAAACTCTTTCATGAACAAAATCAAAGGAGCCTTTCGTTAGGAACGGTTCTCAAGCACAAGTACTTGTGCTTGAGAACCGTTCCTAAAGCAAAGAGGAAAATAGTATGCCGACATATGACTACAAGTGTTCCAAGTGCGGAAAATGTTTCGAGGAATTTCAATCCATAATAGCCCCGCCCCTTAAAAAGTGTAAATACTGCTCAGGTAAAATTCAGCGGCTTATAAGTCCCGGAGCGGGATTTATATTTAAAGGAAAAGGTTTTTACGCTACAGATTATCGCAAGCCCGGTTACAAAGAGAAAGAGGAAAGTGAAAAACCAAAGGCCTGTGCTGCCGAAAAAACCCAGTCCTGTAAGGGCTGTCCAAAGGCTGATAAGCCATGAGATTTTTGAAATATCATCTGCCAGTTATTATATACGCGGTTGGTATTTTTGTCGTTTCTTCTATCACCGTCCCAGCAGATAGTGTGCCAATTTTTCCCCACTCAGATAAAATTTTTCATGCCTTGATTTACTCTCTATTATCCTTTTTAATCTTAAGAGCGCTCTATGTTTCAAAGCCTAACAGGCCCGCGCTGTTTTTAAAAATAACGTCCTTTACAGCGGCGTTTTCTTATGGCATAATGATCGAAGTTTATCAGTATTTTTTACCCGCGAGGGCGATGGAGGTAATGGATGCACTTAGCAATGGGTTGGGGGCCTTAGTAGGGATTTTGTTTTTTTCAAAGATGCGGCAATATAAAATCAAAATAAGGAAACCAGATGGCAAAGATAGCACCGTTTAAAGCGCTAAGGTACGATAAAAAAGTTTCATTGAAAAAAGTGGTTTGCCCTCCCTACGATGTAATAAACCGTATCCAGCGCCAGGAATATATAAAAAAGTCACCTTATAATATTGTAAAGATTGTCCTGCCTGATCGTAAGGGTACTGTGAGCGGCTATAAAAAAGCCCAAAGAGATCTTTCCCGCTGGATAGGTAAGGGCATATTAAAATATGACGATACCCCGTCTTTCTATATCTATGTTCAGGAATGTTTGATTGAGGGTAAAAAGATAAGCCGATGCGGTTTTTTATCACTTCTCCAGTTGGAAGATTCCGGCGCCAGAGGTGTTCTCCCTCATGAAAACGTGTTTTTAAAGCCGCTTTTTGACAGGGTTAACCTGATGAAAAATACGAAAGCGCATCTAAGCCCTATCTTTATAGTTTTCCAGGATAAAAACGCCCAGGCCCATGGAATTTTAAAAAGCATTACTAACGCTAAAAAGCCCGATTTAGATATCTATGCGGATAACGCAAGGCATAAATTGTGGCGGTTGACTGATAATATCCTGATAGAAAAACTCATCCTGCATCTTAAACTATCCCAGACATTTATAGCAGATGGCCATCATCGCTATAGAGCGTCTATAAAAACGAGAGATTATTTTGAAAATAAAAAAATAAATAGTGACGGCCACAAATATACTCTCGCCTATCTTGTAAGTTCAGAGGATGCGGGTCTAAGGATATTGCCTACGCACAGGGCTGTCAAAGTTGTGCCCGCGGGATTCTGCCTTAATTATCTGGAAAGTAAATTGAAAGGTTATTTCGATATCAGTTTTATCTCTACAAATAAAACTGACAACGCGTTAAAACGCGCCTTCACAAACAAACAGTGCGCTTTTGTGTTATATTATAAAAAAAGATGCGTATTCATTGCGCTTAAAGATAGAAAAATCATAAAGGCAATAGGCTCTGAGCGCGCAAGCCTTAAATGGAAAGGCCTTGACGTGTCCATTTTACATAACCTTGTGTTTAAAAAGCTGTTAAAGATAAAAGAACGGACAGGAAAAGACCGCAATATTTATTATTATAAAGACAAGCGAGAGCTTATCGGCCAAGTTGATTCAGGCAGACAGGGTTTAGGCGTTTTGCTAAACCCCTCTACTATGGAAGATGTGGTTGCGCTTGCCAAAAACAATGAAAAAATGCCCCACAAATCTACTTATTTCTACCCCAAGCCGCTTACCGGATTAGTAATTCACAAGTTTTAGAGCGTGTAATGTGTCTATTTAATGACTGCTGTCTGCGCAGACAGCTTATTAATTTTATTTTCCTGTTGCCATACATATACTTATATGTTAATATATATGCTAAAATTACACTAATACAAGAAGGATTTAAATTTGGACTGGCAGAACATAAAAGACGCTATATTCAATGGGGATATCGTACAAACCTCAAAACTGGTAAATCAGGCAATCTCTGAAGGCGAATCCCCTGAAGATGTGCTGGAAAAAGGCCTTATAGCAGGTATGGCCCGGGTGGGGGCAAAGTTTAAGCTAAACGAGATATTTGTCCCAGAGGTGCTTATTGCCGCAAAGGCCATGCATACCGCGCTTGATATACTGGAGCCGCTTTTAGCCAATACCGGGGTAAAACCCAAGGCAACGGTTGTGGTAGGTACTGTTAAAGGCGATCTTCATGATATAGGAAAAAACCTGGTTGTAATGATGTTAAAAGGCGCTGGATTTCGCGTCATTGACATTGGCATAGATGCCCCTGCCAAAGCCTTTATTGACAAGGCAGAATCTCTGGATGCCTCTTTGATAGCAATGTCATCTCTTCTGACTACATCAATGCCTTCCATGAAATCTACTATAGAAATGCTTCGACAAAGAGGCCTGAACAATAAGATAAAAACAGTGATAGGCGGGGCCCCTGTTACCCAGGATTATGCCGATCAGATAGGCGCTGATGGATACGCTCAGGATGCCTCATCAGCTGTAGATAAAGTTAAAGAGTTGCTGGGGCTGCAATAATATGGCCATATTTTTTGGAAAACAAAAACACCCGGATAAAAGACTGATAAAAAGCAACAGGAAGAGTAAGATTCCTGATGGCCTGTGGACTAAATGTGCAGGCTGCGGTGAGATTATATTCAATAAGACGCTTGAAGAAAATCTTATGGTTTGCTCTAAATGCAATTATCATTTTATATTAAGCATACCTAGGCGCATAGATGTTACGCTTGACAAAGACAGCTTCATAGAGCTTGACAGCGATCTTACTTCAGTTGATCCGCTTGAATTTCAGGGCCCTAAAACCTACAAAGAGAAACTCAAGCAGGATTCAGAGTTGACAGGGCTTAAAGAGGCCGCGGTTTACGGAAGAGGCAAAATAAACGGTAAGGATGTCATCCTGGCTGTAACAGATTCAAGGTTTATAATGGGTTCTATGGGTTCGGTTGTGGGTGAAAAGATAACAAGGGCCATAGAGCTCGCGGAGCAGGAGAAAGTACCTGTAATAGTTATTTCAGGCTCAGGAGGCGGCGCCAGGATGTATGAAGGCATGTTTTCGCTTATGCAGATGGTAAAGACATCAGCCGCCTTGTCAAGATTGAATAAATCAGGTGGTTTTTTTATATCCGTACTTACAAATCCCACCATGGCAGGTGTCCTGGCAAGTTTTGCTTCATTAGGCGATATTATAATAGCTGAACCTAAATCATTAATAGGTTTTACAGGCCCGCGCGTTATTGAACAGACAATACGCCAGAAGCTTCCCGAAGGTTTTCAGAAATCGGAATTTTTGCTGGAACATGGGTTTATTGATATGATAATAGGCAGAAAAGATATGAAAAGCACCCTGGCATTGCTGATAGAGTACACAAACAAGGAGTAATAAAAAATGGCACGGGTAAGCTTAAACAACGTTTCCAAAACTTATTCGGGCAATGTCCTTGCTGTAGATAATGTGAGCCTTGGAATAGAAAACAAGGAGTTCCTGGTGCTTGTGGGCCCATCAGGATGCGGTAAATCCACGATATTGAGAATGATAGCGGGCCTGGAAGAGCCTACAAGGGGGAAGCTTTATATAGGCGATCAAATGGTTAATGGAGTGCCGCCAAAGGACCGCAATATAGCAATGGTATTTCAGAATTACGCTCTTTACCCGCATATGACTGTATATGAAAATATGGCATTTGCGTTAAAACTTCGCAAGTATTCAAGGAGTGATATAGACCAGAGAGTAAAAGAAGCGGCTGAAATACTGGGTATAACAAAACACCTTAATAAAAGGCCAAAGGTTTTGTCAGGAGGCGAAAGGCAGCGCGTTGCCGTAGGAAGGGCGATTGTCAGAAAGCCTATTGTGTTTTTATTCGATGAGCCTCTTAGCAACCTTGACGCTAAGCTGAGAGGCCAAATGAGGATAGAGATAAATAAACTTCACACAAGGCTTCAGACTACAATGGTCTATGTTACCCATGATCAGGTAGAGGCCATGACAATGGGAACAAGGATTGCTGTTATGAAAGACGGTATTATAGATCAAATAGCTGATCCGATAACTCTCTATGACAAGCCCGTAAATAAATTTGTAGCGGGTTTTATAGGGTCCCCCCCTATGAACTTTATGAACGGCATAATAGTAAAAAAGGAAAATAAGCTGTTTTTCAATGAAGGCAATTTTATGGTTAAGTTGGCTGATGAAATGCATGATAAGCTTAAACCTTATTGCGATAAAGAAATCACCTTAGGTATAAGGTCAGAAGATGTTTATGACAAGCTCTTCGTGCAATATGCCTCACCGGATAACACTATTTCAGCCGTATGTGAGGTAGTAGAGCCAATGGGCGCGGAAGTGTACCTGTATCTTAATACAGGAAAGCACACCTTTATCGCCCGTGTTGGCGGGCACAACAATCCTGTTGTCAATCAGGAAATGGATATAGTTTTTGATATGACAAAAGCGCACTTTTTTGACCCCAAGACAGAAAAGACTATCACATAATTAAGTATGTATCCCCTAAAACTTAAAATTATCTTATTCGGCATATTGTCCCTGCTGTCTTTCTTTATAGCCTATTTCGTTATTACCGGTTTTCTCGCCTTTAGCGGCAATCCGGCCTATCTTTATGCTTTAATACCCTATGTCATAATAATATTTGGCGTTTTAATAATATTATCTCCGATGCTATTTGGTGTAATAGGTATAGCCATAACAGTGATTATCGCGCTTATATTAATATCTATTCTTTCGGTCGCGACCGCATTCTATTCTTATAATTTAGGGTCAATTATCCTCGTTATGCTTGCCGTGGTTATTTACCTGTTTTACCGGAGAAGGATAGATAAAATAGGGCAAAATTCAGCGGCAATTCAGAAAATAAAAGAGGCCTCCAATCTGGTTAAGGCAGACTGGGAGAAAACGGAAAAGTTTAATAATGCCCTTTCCCTGCGCTTGGACAGGTACAGAAGCTTGAGGGAGATAGGCGAGGGTTTCAGCGCGAGGATTTCACTCGAAAACATATACCAATTGGCCGTGGATACCGCCTATGATATGATACCGGGTTCAGATGCCGCCCTTTTGTTTGCTGTTGATGAAAACCAGCAGAAGCTCTTGTTGGCTGCTTCTAAAAAATCCACGCAGCTGCCTAATGTAAAGGCAAAGAATGGGGATATATTTGATAGATGGGTATTTAAAGAAAGGCAGCCCTTGAGCGTTGAGAATATAGCCGAAGATTTCCGGTTTGATTACAAGCCATTAAATGGCGAGAGGTATTTTAAATCTTTAATAAGTGTACCCATGGTAAGCCAATCCCGTATAATGGGTATACTGCGCTTAAACAGCAGAGAGAAAAACACATATTCATTTGATGATTTAAGGCTTTTGGATTTTATATCAGATATCGCGTCAAGCTCTATAAATAACGCGCGGTTATATAGTGCCACAGAGGAGCTTTCCACAAGGGACTCGCTTACGGGTTTTTATATACACAGGCACATGAAGTTACTGCTATATAGCGAAGCGGAAAGGGCGAGAATAAACCAAACGCCGCTTTCCGTTATTATCATAGATATTGATCATTTCAAGGACTATAACGACAAATATGGCCACTCTGCCGGCGATAAAGTACTTCTAGGGATTTCCCATGTCTTAAATGATGTTGTAAAAAAGCATACCCAGCTTATAGCAAGATACGGCGGAGAAGAATTTTTGATTATATTGCCCAACACCGACAGCCATAAAGCGGCCGGCCTTGCTGAAAAGATAAGGCAGGATGTATCAAAGCGTAAATTCGTATTAAGGCGCGAAGAGACAGGTGTCACCATATCTGCCGGTGTTTGTTCATATTCCGATCAGATGAAAGACAAAGATGATTTGCTTAAGCGGTCGGATTTTTTATTATACAAAGCCAAAAAGGAAGGCCGTAATAGAGTATGCGCTGCCTAA
>Ga0265595_1002969_pt1 | contig 10833 bp, 4 predicted proteins | sample saktaG_15_FD_190148 | JGI IMG/M metagenome (GOLD analysis project Ga0265595, IMG submission 190148) | Saline water microbial communities from Sakinaw Lake, British Columbia, Canada - sak_2013_06_06_50m | ecosystem: Environmental > Aquatic > Non-marine Saline and Alkaline > Saline ... | reverse complement strand
TAACGCCTATCCCAGTTACTTGTTTTATAATCCTTATACAGAGGCGAAAACAGTCACAATTGATGTCGGTTCTGAATCAATCGATCTTTATGATGCGGTGTCCAACAGCTTTCTTGTCCAAAGTGTATCCGCCCAGACAGTTATTACAGTACCGGCTGACGATGTCTTGTTACTTGTGTTGGTCCCCGCAGACGGGACAATTAGCTACGACGAGGAAAAAATGTTGGTCAATGGTGTTGTGACAGATTATAAATCCGATAATGTTGTTGGCAATCACAGCCCCAGAATCAAAACCCTGGCGGCAGATTCAACGACGATTTTATTCCATCAATCGCTTGATATATTTTGTACTGCGACTGATCGCGACCTTGATCAATTAACCTATATCTGGGCTGTTGGGACAGAAGTGCTGGATACTGATTCAACAGTGTTGACTTGGACAGCGCCGGAGATTGATAGTGTCTTTATGATCTATTGTTCCGTAAGTGATGGTGTTTCGGCGGCGGTACGGGATAGTATTCAAATCACTGTTATTGAAGCTATTAATCATGCACCGGTTATAAACGATTTAATTGCTTCTGCCGGTAAAATTGATATGGGTGACACCACATTTATCAGTTGTATCGCCAGTGATCCTGATTTGGATATTTTGAATTATAGTTGGTTCACAGACACTGGAATAATACTTGGAACTGATTCCACGATTTCCTGGATTGCACCGGATTCCGTAGGTTATTATTACGTTAAGTGTACAATTAGTGACAATCGCGGTGGCTTCGACTCCGACAGTATTGGTATTGTGGTTCGGGATTCAACGGGTTCGCAGACCGGCGATCCGGTAGCCTGGTATCCTTTCAGCGGGAACGCTGATGATCTCAGTGGAATGAACAATCATGGTATTGTGAGCGGTGCTGATTTGACGACAAACCGTTTCGGTAATCTGAACAGTGCCTATTTATTTAACGGAACAAGCGATAATATTCGTGTTCCCGTTACTGCCAGTCTGAATTTTACCGATGCGATTACAGTTAGTTTCTGGATGAATGCGACAGAACTTTACAGTAGCCGTGAATCCTATCCGATTTCCCATGGTAATTGGGAAAATCGCTGGAAAGTGTCGATTATTCCCGATAAACGGATTCGCTGGACGGTAAAAACAACCGACGGCACCAAAGATCTGGATTCCGATATAAAAGCCTCGACAAATACCTGGTATCATGTGGTCGGACTGTATGACGGCAGCAATTTTGAAATATTCATCAATGGCGCCATCGATGCCCATTCTAACTTTTCGGGGACCATTATGACGACTAATATTGATCTGATGATTGGTCAGGTGCTACCCAATGTCAGTACCTATAATTTTAAAGGTATGATTGATGATGTTCGCATATATGATTATGCACTGTCATTGGAAGAAATCGAAGCCCTTTACGGGGAAACCAGCGCGATACATTCTGAAATACAAAAAATTCCCGAACAATTTTCATTATCCCAAAATTATCCGAATCCTTTCAATCCGTTGACGACAATTCGGTATAAATTGCCGGTGGGTAGAAATGTCAAACTTCAGGTCTTTGATTTGGCCGGACGATTGGTGCAGACACTGGTTGATGAAGATAAACAGGCGGGTAATTACACAGTAATGTGGAATGCTCAGGATGTTAGTTCCGGCATTTACTTTTATCGAATCCAGACAGGTGAATTCACATCGGTTAAAAAATGTGTGAAACTGAAATAATAATGATTCTTCGTAATTTAAATTTCCAAGCATATATTTCTTTTGATATGAATTCAGGAGATTTACTATGATTGGTAGACAAATCTATCGTTTTTCTATTCTCTTTCTATTTTGTACATTTTTTGTCCTTCAACTATCGAATATTATAATTGCTGAGACGGGAAATGCCAGAAACAGGCGAAGGGCAATATTAGATGGTAATCATGTTAAAACCCTGTTTTGGAATTTTGGAGAAATCGGTAGTTATCCTGATGAACCAACGGGGTGTTGGCTATCTGATGATCATCATTATATTGATGGGATTACATTAATGATATCTGTCGCTACAGATGATAATAACGGTAATCAAATTCATCCTCTTGAAACTCAATATCGGGAATTTGTTGACAGATCGCCAGAAGGTATACCCTGGGGATTTGAGCCTTTACCCGGTTTTTTTAATCCTTATCAAGAATGTATTGCTCAAAGTAATAAACCATCAACGTGGCCTGCCTGTTGGCCTGATAAAATGAATGATCCTGACAATCCGGGTTGGTCGGGATATTGGAATAGTTACTTTGGTAAAGGATTAAATAATCCCTTCATTAATTTGGAGTCCTATTATGTAATGGATGATGACCCAGATGAGGAATGGAATTTTTATCCTGATGAAAACGATCATAGCCGAAGGGGTGTCGGACTTGAGGTATCCGTACGTGCGTTGCAATCATCATATCCTTTACTGGAAGATGGCGTCTTTTGGATATACGATATCAGGAACGAAGGCACTCATGATTATGATAGTGCCTATGTTGGTTTATATATTGATTGGGGAATTGGTGGGATTGGTGATAATGATTCTGATTATGTAATGTTTGATACGGATCATAATTTGGTGTATGCGTATGATGGCGACGGATATGGATATCCCGATAATTGGCAAGTTGGTTATTCCGGTTTGTCTTTTCTGGAAACACCACATAACAATGAAATGACAGGTGTTAAAATATTCAGGGTACACGAAGTAGAACTACGGAACGATGAATTGATATGGCAAATTTATCAGGAACCAATTCCAGAAAGTAAGGAATATAAAAATAAATCAATGGCGACAATCCTATCTTCCGGACCATTTTCAATTTATGCCGGAGATACAGTTCGTTTTGTGACGGCTCTTTTATTTGGAGATGATGAGGACGACTTGATCCAAAATTGTCAATATGCACAAGCATTTTATGATTCTGAGTTTATTTTACCGGATAGTTTGTCTGTATTATCGGCAGTATTTGATACAGATAAATATTTTGGATCTCCACTTTTGGAAGTTAGTTTTTTTGATTATTCAACCAATGATGGAATTAATGAGATTATAAGTTGGTACTGGAATTTTGGTGATAACACAACAAGTACCCAGCAGAATCCATCTCATATTTATCAAGAAGAGGGTATTTACGATGTCACTTTGATTGTTATTGATCAAGCAGCGAAGGTGTCAAAAATTATCAAGGAGTCAAAAATAATTGTTGATCAATTCACCCAGATTTTAGATGGTACCATTATTTATGATTCATTATTTAATTCATATAAACCAAAATGGAATGATTTTAATAATGACGGATTCCAGGACCTTTTAATTATCCGGGGATCATTTAATAAATTTGGTATTAAACCTAATCAATATAATTCTTTATATAAAAATAACCGAGATGGCACATTCTCATCTATGACATCATTAAGCTTTGTAAATGAACTGAAACCATCATCGGATGCCTGCTGGGGTGATTATAATAATGATGGATATTTGGATTTATTTATAGCAAATGGAAATGATAAGAGTGATGTAAACAACCAATTATTTATCAATAATGGGGATGAAACATTTTCTGAAATAACTGAAGGTGAAATCGTTAATGATGGCGGGAAATCATTTGCATGTGCTTGGGCAGATTATAATCGGGATGGGAATATTGATCTGTATGTGGCAAACTTTGGAAGTAACTTTCTCTACCGGAATGAGGGAGATGGTACATTTAGTAAAATAAGCGAAGGTGATATTGTTACTGATGATGCCAATTCCAATGCTTGTTGTTGGGGTGATTACGATAATGATGGTGATCCGGATTTATTTGTTGCGAATTATGGTGACAATTGTCTTTATAGAAATAATAGTGATGGAACTTTTGATAAAATTGACAGTGTGAATGTAGTCACTGATGCGAGTTATTCACAAGGCTGTAGTTGGATTGATTATAATAATGATGGTTTTTTGGATCTATTTGTTGTGAATGGATATTCCGCTTTTGGGAAAAGAAATATTTTATATCAAAACGATGGCGATGGGACTTTTACAGAAATTATGGAAGGTGAAATTGTTACTGATGAAAATAATTCAATTAACTGTTGCTGTGAAGATTATAATAATGACAGTGATCCAGATATTCTTGTAATTAATACAGTAAATGTAGATAATATGCCAGATCTTGAGGAAGAAAATAGTATTTATTTGAATCATTATGATGGAAATTTTATTAAAAAATCTACAGGCCTTTGCCTGACAAGTGCACCCTATTCAATGAATATGGGGGCTGCTTTGGCTGATATAAATAATGATGGCTTTTCTGATATTATAAATACTCATATATATTTCAATAGCTTATATATTAATCAAGGAAATCAAAAACATTGGATTACCATTGGATGTAGCGGTATTTCATCGAATTCATCCGCAATTGGTACAAGAGTTTGTTTAAAAGCAACCGTTAATGGTAATTCAATATGGCAAATGAGAGATATTTTTGGACAGAACGGATCGAGTTTAAATGCTCGATTTGGACTCGGTAATGCAAGTATCATTGATTCAATAGTTGTCATATGGCCAAGTGGAATAGTTGATAGATATACAAATATTGATATTGATCAGTTTGCACGCGCCACCGAAGGAGTCGGATGGGAAGGAAGCGTTGGAATAACTGATCGGAATGAATTGACTCCAACTTTTTACTCATTATCCCAAAATTATCCCAATCCCTTCAATCCGTTGACGACAATTCGGTATCAATTGCCGGTGGGGGGAAATGTCAATTTACAAATGTTTGATTTGACAGGCCGGCTGGTACAGACATTGGTTGATGAGAATAAGCAGGCTGGTGACTATACCATAATCTGGAATGCCCAGAATGTCAGCTCCGGAATCTATTTCTATCGTATTCAAACCGAGGGATTCACGTCGGTAAAAAAGTGTGTAAAACTGAAGTAGTATCAAATGATCACAGGACTGATAATAAAAGAAAGTTTAGAAACAAGCGATGTGTTTGAAGATAATGATTTAAAAATAACGAAAACCGAGAGTTGGAAACTCGGAGAAAGAGCGGCAGATTTTCAACCTAAAATATGGACTGCCCTATTTATTGAAGGTAAAGAAGAAAAAATAGAAGCAATAGTTGATAAGATTTCTAAATCAATATTACCTAAATGGTACGCGAATGTCTCAAATGACACAATGGAATATGTCATATTTCATGAGAAAATCTTCATACACAAAAAAGGTAATAAAAATGATGCGAAAGAAGCAATTAGTTATGGAAAATCCGTTGGTATCCCGGCAAATCAGTTAGATTGGATATGATTTTTAATTTACTTCATGTTTGTAAATCGGAGTGTCAATTATGAAATGGCAATATGGATTACTTTTGGGAATACTGTTTTTCTTTAATTGTTATCAAAAACTTGATCAAGTTGATCTTACTATTAATTTTTCAGGCAACGCTCAAATCGAAGTGGGTGGTCCTTTTGTCGGGGCAGAATTCCACCACAGCTACCCGGCTCCTCAGCGAATTAGTTTTTTCTACCCGATTGCCAATAGCATCGATATGAGCACGGATTACTGGTTTCGGGATACGACCCTGGCGATGGAAATCGGACTGAAAATTGGTGATAATGATCGGGAAAATATCGGTTGGACTTCCACTGAATTCAACCTGACACCCTTTAACGTAAAATTCAATCAGAAAAATTGTCAGGTTTCCTATCAATTCTGTAAAAACAAACCCGCGATGGTGATTTCTGTTGAGGTGACCAATAATAGCGACTCAACTGCTATTTTTGAACTGGATACACGACTTCAAACGACCATCCGGACCTGTCATACATTTCGATGGATTAAACCGGCAAATAGTGAATATCATCCGGAAAACGGAACGGCAATTACCCATTATAACGATGAAGAGATCAAAGATATTGTCGTATTTTTCACAAACGCCGGTGAACTGCCGTCGGTTCTTCAACCCGATTCCTTGTCTACGACATTTATCTATAATGAGGAACTGAAACCTGCGGAGAAATTACAGATTGTGCAGATTATCGGATCGAGTTATGCGGATGAAGCGCAGGATATCATCGATTATTTAGTGAAAAACTATCAGGAAGAAGTCGATCAGTACGAACAATATGTAAAAGATAAAGCAACCAAAGAATACACATTTAACACGGCAGATCCTGTATTTGATAAATCGGTGTACTGGGCAAAAGCCATGCTGGCATCGCTGGATCATTATATTGATGGTAATTTTGTTCCTATGCCCTGTCCGGCGGAGTATAATTTTTATTTTACCCATGACGTGCTGGTGACTGATTTGGCGGCTGTGAATTTTGATCTGCTGAGGGTAAAACGGGATATTGAGTTTATCCTGGATCATGCGACAGAAGACTTCATTATTCCCCATGCTTATTATTGGAAAGACGGGGAATACCGCACGGAATATGCGGATTCCAATAACTGGAACCATTTTTGGTTCATCCAGGTGGCGGCGAGTTACCTGCGGCATTCCGGTGATGAAGAATTGCTCCTGCAAGCATATCCTTATCTGAAAAAGAGTCTTGAATATGCACTGCACAGTCAAGAGCCTGATGGATTATTATATGCTTATTACCTGGATGGTTGGGATATTGGGCATAATTTTGGTCCCCGTGCGTTTATGACAATCCTAGCGATCAAGGGAATTCAGGATTTTGTTTATATTTCTTCTGTGTTAGACAAGAATATTGATCGGCTGCTCGAATACGAGTTGCTCGCTGACCGGATGGAGCAAGCATTGATTGAGAAACTCTGGAGTGATAAAACCGGATTTCTTGTCAACTACTATGAAAATGGTGAAATCGATCCCCATTATTATGCCGGGTCATTGCTGGCCGCGCATTTTCGGTTACTGGATGATGACAAACGACAGAATTTGATTAAAACAGCCGGAGCGAAACTGGTTGACCCGGATATCGGTGTTTATACGGTTTATCCGCCGGATTTTCACCTACTGGGAGAATTCCTGAAATTCAAAGGCAATGAAGTTGGCCCGCCATACCATTATGCCAACGGCGGTGTCTGGAATCATTGTAATGCATGGTATAGCCTGGGTTTGATGGCGACTGGACAACGATCTGAGGCTGCGAAATTTATTCGCAGGAATATGACCTTAGATGGGATTATTAACAGCCCCAATGGTCAACCGGCGATGTATGAATATCGCTGCAGCAATAAGGATGACGCGGACGTTTATGGGAAAATTGATAAACCGAATTTTCTGTGGGCAACCGGCTGGTACCTTTACTCATTATATCACCTGTATGGAATTGAGGAAAATGTTTGGAATATCTCGATGAAGCCATTCGTTCCTGAAAATCAGGAATCCTGCCATTTTGATATCGCTTTCCAGGGAGAAAAATGTGTCATCTCCATCCATGGTAAAGGTGGTTTCATTGAATCGATTTCCAATGGATCAGAGTCCTGTGTCTCGGCTGTGTTTCCATTGAACAGTCGTAATAGCGTGGAATACAATTTCCTGTGTGGGCAACCTGAAACGCCCTACCTTGAATCCACGGAATCTATCGTTTTATCTTGTGATTATGATCGCTGGAACAAACACATGTTCATGAAATTAAAAGCCTTTCCTGGGCATCGAAATCATATTAGTATTATTTCCCCATATAAGCCGGGTCTTGTCAAATTTGAAAACCAAGTTATTGATGATTATACAATCGAAGAAATTGAACAAATTTACCGGATTCACCTGGATGTTCGTCATCAGCAATCCGTTTCTGAACTGCGGATTAGTTTTTTAAATAATCATGCAAAGGATTAATTATGGTTAAAAATATAAAAATAATCAGTTTATTAGTAATGTTGCTAATTATGGTGCACTGTGATTCAGACCGGCAATTGGAGCAGGAATTAGCCATTCATTATCATGGCGACGCCAAACTGGAAGTTGGCGGGCCTTATGTGGGTGTTGAATTCCATCACAGCGCCATGATTCCCCAGCGGATTAGTTTTTTTTATCCCGTTGCAAATAGCATTGATCACAGCCGGGATTACTGGACTCGGGATACATCGTTTGTTGCCGATTGGTCTTTGAAAATCGGCAATAATCTGGCAGTCAGTATCGGCCGAGATGCTTCGGAATTTGAATTGACACCCTATTCGGTGACTTTTAATTATGCTGAAAATGGTTATTCCCTGAATAGTAGATATCAATTTTGTAAAGATAAACCGGCGATGGTTTTGAACATTCAAATCACGAATACAAGTGAGAAAACCGAAGAATATGAGTTTGACTCGCGTTGGTGGACATCACTCCGGACTTGCCATACCTTTCGTCCGATCGAGCAGGCCTGGACCGATCAGGACAGTTCAACAATTTATACTCACTTTGATGATCCTGATGCGGATTTTGCAGACGTATTTGTGACCAATGCCGGGGATATGCCGACCTTTACAAATAGTCGAGTCGATTACTTGAATTCACCGAAAAAATATGGCATGAGCAAGGAAAATGAAAAGGCCAAACCGGTTTCGCAATTCATTTATCAGAAACGCTTGAGGCCGGGTGACACAATGAATATTATCCAGATAATCGGTTCCTCGAAGGGTAATGAAAGCCGCTCGTTGGTTTCATATTTGAAAAATAACCACCAGACAGAAGTGACTAATTTTGAAAAATATGTGATTGACAAAGCCTATACTCAGAGTATCATGGAAACCAATTGCCTAAAAACCGATCATTCTGTGGCCTATGCCAAAGCCGTTATGGAAGCCAACACACACTATCTGGATCGTGAATTTGTGCCAATGCCCTGTCCGGCTGAGTACAATTTTTACTTTACTCATGACGTTCTGGTGACGGATCTGGCGGCGGTGAATTTCGATCTTGAACGGGTAAAAAGAGATTTGGATTATATCATCCGACATGCTGATGAAGAGAACATCATTCCCCATGCTTATTATTGGAAAGATGGGAAATATGTGACCGAGTATGCCAGTTCTGACAATTGGAATAACTTTTGGCTAGTCCAAGTGAGTGCTAAGTATCTGCGGCACTCCGGTGATCGTAAATTTGTCGAAAAACTTTATCCTTTTATCAGTAAAAGCGTTGAACGTTCATTATTGACCCTGGAAGAGGATAACCTTATGTGGTCTTTCAGGCCGGACTGGTGGGACATTGGCCAGAATTATGGTCCACGAACGTATATGACGACTTTGGCAATTAAAACCCTGCGGGATTACATTTATTTGTCTATAGCACTTGAGAAGAATCCTGACAGAATCCTAGAGTATGCATTACTGGCGAATGAGATGCAGGCGGCACTCGTTGAAAAATTATGGAATGAGGATATGAACTATCTGGTGAATTATCATAATGACGGTTCACTGGATGAACATTACTATATCGGTTCGCTGCTGGCGGCCCATTACGGCTTGCTTGATAATGAAAAACAAAATCTGCTGGTTCAGACAGCAACGGAAAAAATGGTGGATAAAAACGTTGGCATTTACAATGCCTATCCCATGGATTTTGAAAAATGGGGTGAGTTCATGAAATTCGTTGGCAATGAAGCCGGCGCGAAATATTACTACTTTAACGGCGGTATCTGGCCGCAGGGGAACGCCTGGTACGCGATGGCGTTGATTGCCAATGGAGAAAAAAAGGCTGCAGCGACATTCATCGATAAAACCATGTCACTCCACGGCATTATGGAAGGACCGAATGGGCAACCGGCGTATTATGAAGTCCGTAATGCCAATAAAGATAATCTGTCCGAATACGGGACTGTTGATAAGCCACAATTTCTTTGGGCGGGAGCATGGTATTTGAATTGCCTCTACCAAGTTTATGGCGTGGAAGAAAATGACTGGAATATTGCCCTTGATCCATTTCTTGAGGAAAATCAGAAAGAGTGTGAATTTACCTTGTATGTCGATGGCAAGCCCTTGCTGGTCAGTATTGAAGGAAAGGGAAAAGCGATCAAAGAAATTTGCTACGATGACAACGTTGTTTCAACAGCGGTTTTTCCGGAAAGGTTGCCTGATATCCGTGAGGTCGATATTAAACTTGGCAAACCGAAACAGCCCTATCTGGTGAGCACTGATGCGGTTTTAAAGTTTTGCGAATTTAAAAAGGGGCAGTTAGCTATTCATTTGAGTGCTTCTGCTGGGCATTTCAACAACACAGTTGTTATTTCACGGTCAGTTCCGAAACGAGTTACACTGGACGGTAAAGAGATAGTAGAATGGAAAATAAACGATCACAAAGATTATAAAGAAATTCAGATAAGTGTTTTACATTCGATGCAGGAATGTAATCTGATACTTGAATTTTAAAATGGTTGAACAAAACATCAAAATAATGAAACATGGTTGTCACAAACAGAGATGTGCAGTCGTTTGCACAATAATTCTGATATGTGTTTTTTTGCAATGTGATAAACAGCATAATGGGAATCAGCAAAAAAGTGACAGAGTCCAAATAACGTACTGGTGTTCTTCCAACCAGGATGAGATTGATCTGGCTAAGTACCTTGTTGATCGATGGAATGCCAGTCATGATAGTATCAATGTTCAGTTGCAACCGATTCCCGCCAGCCAGTCATCCGAGGAAGTTCTGTTGGCCGCCATTGCAGCCGGGACGACTCCTGATCTTTGTTCAAATATGTGGCCAGGCGCCATGGATGATTTTATCTCCTCTGGCGGACTCGTTCGTCTGGACCAATTTCCCGATTTTGTTGATTATATCTCCGAAAGAGTTCCGGCGGATTTACTGGAAACCTTTCGGGCGCCGGATGGGCAT
>Ga0265595_1002967_pt1 | contig 10841 bp, 9 predicted proteins | sample saktaG_15_FD_190148 | JGI IMG/M metagenome (GOLD analysis project Ga0265595, IMG submission 190148) | Saline water microbial communities from Sakinaw Lake, British Columbia, Canada - sak_2013_06_06_50m | ecosystem: Environmental > Aquatic > Non-marine Saline and Alkaline > Saline ... | reverse complement strand
CGCGGATTTCTCCCCGTCCCTGGCACGTCGAACAAGATTTTGTCCCCTTCTCCTTGTGGTACCCTAAACCGGAGCAGCTTTTACAAGGAACGTGCGCTCTTACGGGAACCGTCTTTGAGATTCCGGAAAAGGCCTCTTCAAGTGTTATCTCAAGCGAAATCTCAAGATCGGCACCGCGCGTATAAGTTGGGCGACGGCGAAACCCCGATCCCCCGCCGAACTGATCAAAAATACTCTCGAAGATATCACTGAAATCCCCGAGATCATTGAAATTAACATTCCACTGCGCATTTCCTCCGGGACCGGAACCCCCAAAATGCTCCCATCCCGGAGGCGGCGCTCCGCCACCCCCCTCAAAAATCTGGCCGAACCGATCGTACTGGGAACGTTTCTCCTTGTTGGAAAGCACCTGATACGCCTCGCTTACTTCCTTGAACTTCCTCTCATCTCCCCCTGATTTATCGGGGTGATGTTGATGAGCAAGTTTGCGATATGCTTTCTTTATTTCTTCATCGGATGCGCTCCGCCCCACCCCTAAAATTTTATAATAATCTTTTGCCATGGCTGTCTAGGAAAGTATCACAAATTCACGATTACGCAACTCTTCAGCGGTATGAGCAAAACCAATCACGATAAGCAATTTGAACACGAGAAACGCGAAAAGAGAAACGACCCACGAGAGAAAAAGAGTGATTCCCTTCGCCAAGGAGAATAGGGAGAAAGCGAGGGCGATGCCAAGCGTTGTCCTCTCGGCGGCCGAAAGACGCCCGATACGAGCTGCTGCAAGATCATAAGCAATTTCGGAGATTGAGGAATTCATAAGAAGGGGGATCCCGAACGTCTGCTCAAAGCCCTCCTTCAGATTCTGCACGGTGTGTTCCACAAGTTGAGCGCGGAATGAAGGGGGAAGTTGATTGAAGTCACCCGTAAAGTTCGAAGGAAGGGGTAAATCCGGACGAACCACGGTTCGTTCAAGTTGCGTCCGGGCAAGCATTGAAAGTGTTTCTTCCACGGAGGCCTCTTCGGAAAACCCCGGAAGCCATATCCTCACAATAGGAACGGAAGAACGCACAACGCCGCGAACGAACGCTTTTCCAACATCGGGACTCAAGGCACCCCACTCAAAATATGCCAGGTAAACCAAAACGCTCAAGAAGATGAGGAGGGCTGTAATCGCCCGAGGAACCACGATATGAGAAACCTGGAAAAAGCGGACGCTCGTGAGCTGCTTCAACGCATGAGCGCCCCGCAGCGAAGCGAGTAAAAGGAGAATCCCGAAAAGTAATGCGCCGCCGAGAAGCACGAGTGAAAGGGTCGGATAGATACGATCCCCAAAGAGCACCAGAGGAACAATTCCTTGGGCAAGGGCAATAATCGAAACGACAATCTCATTTTTAATGAGAATAGCGTTCAAAAGTGTTGCCCCTAAGGTAAGAATCGCTGTGCCAAGTGAAAGGAACAAAAAAGGGATGCGTGCCGTGTCTAAGAACTGAAAGAAGAAAAAGATTGTTCCAACAGAAAAAAGGAGCGCAAAAAATAGGAGTACGGCAATCTTTATAATGCTCTGATCCCGCTCATCCTCGCGGGACTGTTTTATAATGTCAGGACTTTGGGGAATCGCCATGGTGAGAATCCTTCGAAGCGTCTTCGTCGTTCGGCTTCTCTTCTCCCGAAGTATCGCCTTCCTGCGGCTGCTGCTGATCGTTCTGATTGTTGCGATACATCGCTTCCCCGATCTTTTGCAGCTCCCGGGAGAGAGATTCCGTGGCCGACTTTATCTCCGATACATTCTCATTATCCTTCACCTTCTTTAATTCCTCAAGGTGCTTGCTCACAGCATCTTTAAGATCCTGGGCAATTTTACCTTCGCCTTCCTTCAAGGTTTTTTCAGCGAGGTAAATTGCGGATTCCGCCTGATTACGCGTCTCGATAAGATCGCGTTTCTTTTGGTCTTCCCCGGCGTGTTCCGTGGCTTCGCGCTTCAAGCGCTCAACCTCATCCTTATCCAAACTCGTTGTTGCCTCAATGCGCACCGACTGCGTTTTACCCGACGCCTTATCCTTCGCGGAAACGTTCAAAATGCCGTTTGCATCAATATCGAAGGTAACCTCAACCTGCGGGATACCGCGGGGCGAAGGCGGGATACCGTCAAGAATGAACCGCGCAAGCGTCTTGTTGTCTGCCATCATCGGACGCTCTCCCTGTCCCACATGCACCTCAACGGAGGTCTGATTGTCGGCGGCTGTCGAAAAGGTCTGCGTCTTTGAAGTGGGAACTGTGGTGTTCTTCTGTATCATAGGGGTTGCAACACCACCCAACGTCTCGATACTCAGCGTAAGAGGAGTAACGTCCAAAAGGAGAATATCTTTCACGTCGCCTGCGGGGCGCCGTCCTTCATCCTTGGCTGCGAGGATTTCTCCCTGAACAGCGGCTCCTACGGCAACAACTTCGTCAGGATTAATCCCCTTGTGGGGCTCCTTGTCGAAAAGTTTCTTGATTGCTTCCTGAATCGCCGGCATACGGGTCTGACCTCCGACAAGAACAATCTCGTCAATATCGGAAAGTTTCAACCCCGCACCTTTCGGGGAAGATTCGGTCACCGCCTCACGGACAAGCTGAACCGAACGATCAACCAAATCCTGGACCAGTGATTCAAGTTTTGCGCGCGTAAATTTCATAACAAAATGCTTTGGACCGGAAGCATCCGAGGTAATATACGGCAAATTAATCTCCGTCTCCGAAGACGCTGAAAGTTCGTGCTTTGCGCGCTCCGCGGCTTCCTTAAGCCGCTGTATGGCAAGGGGATCTTTTGAAATGTCGATCCCTTCCTGTTTCTTATATTCCTGAACGAGATGTTCGATAATGCGTTTATCGAAATCGTCACCGCCTAAATGCGTGTCACCTCCGGTCGCCTTCACTTCAACGGTATCCTCGCCAACCTCAAGAATGGAGATGTCAAAAGTTCCGCCTCCGAAGTCATAAACGACGATTTGCTCGTTCTTCTCGCGGTTCAAGCCATAGGCAAGTGCCGCGGCAGTGGGTTCGTTCAAGATACGCCGAACCTTGAACCCCGCGATCTCCCCGGCATTCTTCGTCGCCTGGCGCTGACTATCATCGAAATACGCGGGAACGGTAATAACCGCCTCATCTATTTTTTCCCCAAGCTTGGCTTCCGCATCGGCTTTAAGTTTCTGAAGCACCATCGCGGAAATCTCCTCCGGATTATAACCGCGATCCCCCATGTGCACCAAAACACCGCCCTGCTTTGATTCTTTAATCTCGAAGGGCAGCCATTCCTTGTCGCGTTTTACCTCTTCATCGCGAAAAGGGCGTCCGATAAAACGCTTGACCGAAAATATGGTGTTCTTGGGATTAACCACGCTCTGACGCTTCGCTGCCTGACCAACAAGGCGTTCGTTCGACTTACTCAAAGCAACCACGGACGGCGTTGTCCGGTTTCCTTCATTGTTCTCAAGCACGCGGGGAGACCCGGCCTCCATCACGGCCATTGCTGAATTTGTTGTTCCTAAATCAATTCCTAAAATCTTAGCCATAATAATGTATTATTTTTTATTTTGTGATTCTTTATGTTGACCTTTTGAAAGACGTACCTGTGCCGGAATAATGACTTTGCCCGAAAGAAGATATCCCGTGCGAAGCTCCTCGGCAACGCTCCCGGGCGGGTGTCCCGCCTCAACCTCGCCGATGGCTTCGTGGAGACCGGGGTTGAAATCGCTCCCCGGCTCTGCGTGAATCTCCTCAAGCCCCTGCTTTACCAGGATTGTAAGAAGTTGATCCCTAATCCGCTCAAGACCTCCCTTCGCTTCGTCGTCATCCTTCAGGGAAGCAATCCCGCGGTCAAAGCTCTCAAGAACCTGGAGAAGATCTTTTACAAATGATTCCTGGTAAAATCGGGTAAATTCCTTGAAACGGTCTTCTTCTCCACGCTTATAGTTCAAGAGATCCGCCTGGGCCCGCTTCCAACCATCAAGGTACTCGTCCCGCTCCCGGCGAAAGCGCTCAAGCTCGCCTTCTCCCTTCTCGCGCTCTTCCGGCGCATCCTTCTTTCTTTGTTTTTTATCCTTCTCCATATGCTAAATATGTTCGAATTCTCTAAGCGACCCAAGAATCCTGAGTGATTTTTCATAATCCATGCGCTTGGGACCAAGGGCAAGAAAGTAAAAATCACCGTCGTCCGTACATAATCGTTCCGCAACAACAGCAACGTGGCGGCTGCGGGCAAAGGGATTGGAACCGATAAAGATCTGGGGCCAGGAACGATCCTCCTCCCACCAAGAACGATTCGCGGAAATGCGATCCGGAAGACCTTCAATATCTTCAACAATCTCAAGTAATAAATCGCGTGTTCCGATATCAAGTTGATCGAAAAGCGTGGAAAGCCCACTTTCAAACACCTGCCCGCGGCCGGGCTCATATCCAAAGCTGAATGCCTGAAGCTGATCTGCGAGAAGAGAAACAAATCCTTTCCATTCCCGATCAGCAATCCCCTCGCGAAGCACTTCGGCTCCGTGAACCGCTTGAGTCGGGTTCTCTTCCTGATCCTTTAAAAGATCCTTGATAAAGGTTCGATATGCCTTATCAGTCGGCAAACGCCCTCCCGAAGGATGTGTCTGATAGAAATACCCCGATTGAGAGAGCGTATTCAGCTCCCAGCGAATCATCGCGGGCTTGATGCCGAAACTATGATCCTTGAATAATTGCTGCGAAGTTACGGGCTTGCCCGTTGCGATAAAACTTCGCATCGCAGCGTTGAAAATGGCGCGCGTCCGTTCCCTCATATCTTCCAGTTTATGATTAGCACTCAAAGTTGTCAAGTGCTAACCCCCTGCCTTTTAAGATTTGTTCTCCGGTCTGGTACCAACCAGTTTCCATCAGTGTAAGGGTTCTTTAGATATCAGTTAAGGGATCTAGTTGACCCGTCTCGGTCTAACATACTATATCCGCGACCGGACACTTCATCAACTTCAAAGAATCATACCGTCTTTTTGCCCTCACGAATAATTCGTTATCACACCTAATGTCATTTATAAACTTTTTGTAAACGTTCTCGAGATCATCCACGAAGGTTTCTCTGTTGATGATAATTTGTCCGCCAATCGTTTTTTTGCCGTGACAATCATTTCTACCACTAATGAACGCATACTTTGCATCGCGCTCAACGTAACTATGGATTAGGCCACACCTTGAACTACTAAAAAAATCTTGTCCTTTACCACACAAATATATGGTTGGTAAATATTTTTTAATGAAACCTACAAAACGGTTGCTAGCGCCTTTATAGCCAGGATAGTCCGTCCTTAACTTCTCAGTATCAGCATCAGCCTTGCTTTCTTCGTTTAGCATTTCTTTGGTGACTCCGTAATAAAAGCTGGCCATGGCATCAATAAAACAACTCCCGAGTATAAAAATAGCTAAGTCCGGGCCACCCTTTAAAGCCTTCCTGATATCCGTAAGAGCACCACCCGAATCATGACCATCAACTTTTCCGGTGTCGTCTATGTGTCCACGTAGCCATCGATCAAGTTCTGCTATTAATTCTTCTTTTGTTATTTCACGATTTGTCATTTTGCTATGTATATCTGCACCACTCTCGACCTTAGGATAAAAACATTGGCTTGCTCTCCGGTCTGCCTCAGAACTGCGCTGAATTTACCAACGTGCTTCGCAAATAAAATTTGCGAAGCGTTGGAGTTCCTAAGTTCGAATACTCACTAAGGCAACTCCTAACGGCTAAAAATCAGGGACAAGAAACGGAAGTGGTCGCGATCGCTCCGCTGTTCGTAACACCGATGCGGAAACATAACCCTCCGGATGACTTCAAGACAACGCCCTTCGCCGCTCCGCGTAATGCAATATCATCCGCGCTCACAATCAATTGGTATCCGGAAGGGATACTCGTAACACCGATGCCTACACCCCCGGAAAAATATGCGTCCTTCCATTTGTAACTCGCATTGCCAAGGTCATATAAATCATTGGAACCCGGGACTACGCTGTAATCAAACGTTGCAGCGGAAATCCTACTCACCGCACTCCGCCACGTCCGTGAGGCCTCAAGTTGAGGGTTGGTAGTGTTATACTCGATAGTCACGTCGAGTTGAACAACAGCAAAACCGCCCGGGTTCTGCAGCTTCTTTATTGAAAAATTGGAGACGGTAACCCTGTCGCTGGTAAGCGCAATGGGCACGGACGCCCCCTCCTCAAGGTAGAGAACGCTTGAAGAAGAGTAGATTCTCGTAGGATCCTGGGTTGATGAAGCCATTCGCAGCACAAGCGTGGAACTCGAGACACCGGCATCATTCTCAACGAGACTGGCATCGCGCACATAACGCTGGACGGTATTCGCCACGAAAGAAAGCTGTTGGTTGACCTCGTTAATCGAGGATTGACTAAGTTGCGTGCGCGTCACGGCTGTTAAAATGCCGACAAGAAAAACCGCACTCACCGCAAAAATCACCGCATAAACGAGAACCTCGATAAGCGTGAACCCCGAAATCCCTCCCGGACGACCCTTTCGCATGTTTGAAAAAAACTTCATAGTCAGCATGACACTTCTTGTATATAATAACATATCAGAAACACCGACATGTCATTTATAAATCAAGAAAAAATCAGCTGGATATTCTTCGGTCTCGTGCTTGCAGCAACCGCAACACTATTGCTCCATGGAGCGTTGTCCGACTCGCTTATTATGGACGAGCTGGCGCATACCCCGGCGGGATACACTTATGTCCGCTTTCTGGACTTCCGCCTTAACCCGGAGCATCCTCCGCTCCTCAAGGCGCTTTCCGCAGTTCCCCTTCTCTTTTTCGACGGTATAACATTTCCGAAAGATGACCCGGGTTGGACGGAAGGTGTAAATGACCAATGGAATCTGGGATCGAAATTCCTGTATGAATCGGGAAACAATGCCCACGCCATAACGATTGCTTCCCGGGCATTTCCTATTCTTCTTTCACTCCTCACGCTTGTTCTGCTCTATTTGTGGTCACGAGAACTTTTGGGACCGCTCTGGGGACTTCTCCCAATGGCCTTCTTTGCATTCTCACCAACGTTTCTTGCCCACGGACACTATGTCACAACGGACGTGGCGGCTACGTTCGGCGTATTCGCGGCACTATATGCCTTTACCCGGTCTTTTCAGAAAAAGACGGCCTCTTCGCTCATTCTGGCGGGAATCGCGTTTGGCATTGCCCAGCTTTTAAAATTCTCAGCCGTGCTGCTCGTTCCCCTCTTCTTGTTCCTTGCAATCGTCTTCGGTGTCGCAAAAGCGGCGCGAGGCAACAAGCGATGGATATCCGAAACCGGAACCGCGGTAGTAAAAACGTTGGGAATAATGATAATCGGCCTCATAGTCATCTATGCCGTATATCTGCTCTTCACCTTTAATTACCCGATTGAGAAAAACGTGAGTGATGCCCTACATATTCTCGAAGGAGCTCCGACGCTCATCTCCGCCCCCGTGATCTGGCTTATTCAAAATCCCATCTTGCGTCCTCTTGGGCATTACGCTCTTGGAGTAGCGATGGTCGTTGCGCGATCCTCGGGAGGGAACACCGGCTACTTTCTGGGAACCGTAACAAATGCGGGATGGTGGTACTATTTTCCTCTTGTATTCCTCCTAAAAGAAACAATTCCCGCTCTCTTGATTATCATCGCGGGAATCGCGCTCGGAATTCGACAACTCGCAAGGACGGTAACCGCGAGAAGCGGGGGTCTTGTGCGGAAATTCGCGGATTACCTTGGCGTGAGCCCAGGCGAGTTCGCTTTGCTCTCCTTCGCGATCCTCTACTGGGCGTACAGCATAAACAGCCCGTTGAACATCGGCGTACGCCATCTTCTGCCAACAATCCCCTTCATCCTGATCTTGAGCGTAAGTGCCATAAAGAGCAGCATCCAACGCCGGGAAGAAAAAACCGGAAAAAACGGACGAACGTACCTGAAACCGGCGATGGGGATAATAGCACTTCTCCTTATATGGCATGTCGTAGAAGCTGCAATTGCCTCTCCCCGCTTTCTCTCGTACTTCAACGAATCCGGCGGTGGTACTCAAGCGGGACATCGCTTTGTCACTGATTCGAACTACGACTGGGGGCAAGATCTTTGGAAACTCGAGAGAGTCATGCAGGAAAACGGCATATCCAAGATAGCAGTGGACTACTTCGGCGGGGATAGCCCGAAGTACGTTCTTGGAGAGAAAGCAGTACCGTGGCATTCGGCAATGGGTAATCCGAAGGAAAAGGGTATTATGTGGCTCGCTGTCTCGGTAAACGCTCTGCACAGCGCGTTCGGTGAAACAACGCACGGGTTCTTAAGAAATCCGGAGGATGAATATCAGTGGCTCGGCAAACTCCGCAACACGCCCCGGGATTCTTGGATAATTCCCCAACCCGATCTAAAAGCGGGTACATCGCTCTTTATCTACAGTCTGTAATAAACCCGATTAGGAACGCGGAAATCAAGAAGCACTGAATCATTCCGAAATCGGGCATGAAGCTCGCGGAGAACTCCCTGGAAATGATCGGGGATAAAAGCAAGGTCAAAACGAAAGGCCTGACCGGAATCGGTTTCGATCTCCCATTCCCTGAGCGTAATATCCAAAATAGAAATGCGGGCAATGCCGAAACCTTCGTTACGCAAGGAGAGCACAACGGACATTATGTTCTGAACCCATGTTTCCCGGGTCAAAAAGGGAGCTCCAAGAACGCCGTACCGCCCGGGATTAGTATCAAGGATAGTAAGAAAAAGAGAGCCGCTTGCCTGGGGAACGGGATTGAAAAGAATTCCCTGTTCATCAAACGCAAAGCATTGTTTTCGATAAGAACACCATATCCCAAAAAACTCGCGCTCCTCGACATGAAGAACGACTTTTCGTTCAAAGAACGAGAGATCCACGCGAAAGCGTGAAAGCGCGGGAAACACATAAGGAGACACCTCCGGATACTCACCGCCGACGGCCCAAAATAAAATATTGCGAGGTCCAATCAGTGACCGAAGAACGGATTCCCCGACAAGTTGAGTGGAAATTTGAGGAACAAACCGTTCCGGGGAAATCAATCGTGCGCCGTCTACGGAAATCTCCCGGACGCGAAAAAGGCTTGACCGGAACAAGAGCCAAAGTAACCCAACGCAAATTACCATAATAAAAACAAGGCCTATCTGAATCCAGAGCAGGAAAATTTTCCGCCTGTTCCGAGAAAAAGCTTTAGCGCTCATACCAGATAGTGAAAATTCGACCAAGAGAAATTACAACACGTACGCTACTAACAAATGTTTTCTTCGTGTTGTATTCCATGAGTAAAAGGGGGAGTGCGGGCGGGAGCCGCCTTTGGCGACCAGTCGAATTTCTACTACCTGGCATAAACCCGTACCGGGAAGAAACTGGTGCTCACGCCCTCGGGACCGTCAAAGGTGATACGAACCTGGAAATCACCTTCTGCTTCCCAAATATGGCTCAAAAGCAATACTTCTCCGTCATGAACCGTCCCGGAACCCCGGTTTCCATCGCCCCAATCAACGGTATAAGCAGCCGCGCGATTAATTGAAAAAACAAGAGGCGTACCGGGATGGGTAGTAATCGTTGCGGGGGGAGGAGGAACAATAAAAACAGGGTCGCTTGGCATCTCTTGGGAAACACTCGTTCCCCCACTCAGAGCAACCCCCGAAAAGATGGACTCCGAACCACCTAAAGAAGATGCTGCGGAAAGAATCTTTTCCCCGATATACGCAAGAGCATCGGCCGTCTTGTCCGCAACATAACGGCGCGTGGCCCCCTCGGCCTCCCCAACTACGGAGTGGGCGTACTCTCCCGCCTGATCGGAAACGGTTTGTTTTGCCTTTTCTCCGGAATCCTGTACGACATCCTGGACTTTTGCCTTCAGATATTGGACCGCACCGGTATCCCACCACGTCATATACGCCCGATAACCGCCGTAAACGAGTGCGATAGAAAAAATAAGCCACAATATACGCCTTGCAAAGTTGCCCACAAGGATATTGTAACACAACCGAAGAAGGAGGGGTTCGCCTATGAAACGGCCTCCGACCTCCCTATCGGGGACGAATTTCCTCTTTTCCTACGAAATCCTGAAGCACCTTAGGAATCCGCACAGAACCGTCTTTCATCTGATAATTCTCGATAATGGAAATGAGCATGCGCCCGATGGCAAAAGTAGTGGCATTCAACATATGCAGGAAGTTTTTCTCTTTCCCCGAAACAAACCTCGCGTTGATGCCTCTTGCCTGAAAATCCGTCGTATTGGAGCAGGAATGAGTTTCGCGGTATGCATCCTGCCCGGGAAGCCACGTTTCCACGTCGAACTGCCGGGCGTCGGTCCATCCCATGTCACCCGTGCAAATCTCAACCACGCGATAAGGAAGCTCGAGTTTTTGCACTAACATCTCCTGCATCGAGAGAAGAAATCGATGCTCTTCCTCGGACTTCTCGGGATGAGAGAAGGAAAACATCTCCACCTTGTCAAACTGATGCACGCGGAGAATGCCTTTCGTATCTTTTCCATAGGAACCGGCTTCACGACGGAAACAGGAAGAAAAACCGACGTAGCGGAGCGGGAGTTGATCTTCCGGCAACGTCTCATTCATTTGGAAGGGCCCGATAGTATGCTCTGCGCTCCCGATAAGATATAAATCGTCTTTCGAAAGATAGTAGCGTTCCTCCTTCTGGTCGGACGCAAGCCGCCCCATTCCCGTGTACACATCGGGACGGATCATAACGGGAGGGACTATGGGAATAAATCCGTGTTCACGAAGCGTGGTGAAAGCAAGATGCACCAACCCGAACTCAAGAAGCGCTGCCTCAT
>Ga0265595_1002966_pt1 | contig 10842 bp, 9 predicted proteins | sample saktaG_15_FD_190148 | JGI IMG/M metagenome (GOLD analysis project Ga0265595, IMG submission 190148) | Saline water microbial communities from Sakinaw Lake, British Columbia, Canada - sak_2013_06_06_50m | ecosystem: Environmental > Aquatic > Non-marine Saline and Alkaline > Saline ... | reverse complement strand
CAAAAGCCCGGATTAAGCCTTGACAGGCTTGTTTCGCTTTTTGGAGGGGCGTATAATGAAGTAATAAACAAAGGTCGAAGAAAGCACTCATTTTGCAAATTCCATGTTAGATCTTCTAAAAATACTCGGCACCTCCCAGGTCCAGATGATCGTTGTTTTAATAGCGGTTGATGTGGTTTTGGGAGTTATAGCCGCCCTTTTGAAAAAAGATTTCGTTCTGGGCAAACTGGCCGGTTTCATGGTAAAGCCGGTTCTGGGCTACGTTTTGGGCTTCGTTATTCTGGTATTGGTTGGACAAGCCCTGCCCGCCCTGGCCATGGTAACCACAGTGGCTTACTTCTTGATAGTACTTGCCCTGATAGGTTCTATTCTGGACAACTTGGCGAAATTGGGGATACCGATGCCCAAGATTTTAAGGAAATAAAAAATACTGTTGGAAACAAAAAAAACAGCCCCTGAATCGGGCTGTTTTTGTTAATTCTTCAACCCTCTTTTCCATTTTACGCTTTTTAATAGAGGACCGTACAAGTCGTCATCCATGTCTATATGTAGATCCCGAAGCGCCTTTCTGGTAGGATCCTTTTCCTGAAACTTTATAAAGGGAACGTCATCAATAACCGCCAAGGGAGTTTGTTCGTTCCCTTCTCCCATAACCAGAACCGCTGAGGCAGCCAGGGCATCGGCAATGTTTGCTTTCTGCATTTCGAATTTTCTTCCGAATATATCGCGCTTTCCGATGTAATTGTTGAGTGCCGCAAAACCGCTGTGGACAACCGCCACTCCCGTGGTTCCCCACCTCAAGGGCGTTGTCTTGCTGTCGGTGATGATCACTCCCACTTTTTTAATCTTAAATCTCTTGCGCAGGTATTTACGCACTTCATTGGCTGTTTTCTGGGGATCTTTGGGCCAAAGAATATAATATCCGTTCCCGTTTGACTCATCGATCCCTGCGGTGGGTATTAAAAGATTGCCCTTGATCGTCAGAGTTATATTGTATTTACTTTTTTCTGCCGGCAATAAATATTCCGCTTCTTCTTTTATCAGCTCTTTTTTATCCACTCCATCCAACTTAACCACCCTGCCTTCGCATATTGAGACGATTTTGGACGTAATCACAACTATTGACCCTTCTTTCAGAGACGTAAGATACTTATCCAGGATTTCAAACAGGCCTTGTTCGTAAGGCCTTATTTTGTGAGTTTTTATGGAAAAGATTTTCATAACTCTTTTAAAACTTCTCTCAAATCGGAAATGGTATGATCGGCCTCTGTTTCTTTTTTTGCATTGCCGTTTTCCGGGTCAAAGAAAAGATATGTCTTGGCCCCGCAGCTCTTTCCCGCCCAGATGTCGCTTTCCCTGTCTCCGATTAAAACTATCTTTTTGAAATCTTTCCCCTTCAGAAAATTGGCTAGTTTGTCGCCCTTAACCGCGTGTATTTCATCGGTCTTGCGAAAGTAATACGGAGTATCCACCCCTATAATCTCGTCCAGATAAGCGTTTATATCAATTAGTTCGGTGAACTTCTTGGCGTGCTCCGGCCGGGCGTTCGTTAAAAGAACGTTCTGGTGCCCTTTATTTTTTATTTTTCCCAGAACGATCTTGGCGAATTCCCTTGCTTTTATGTTCTTTTTTATGATTTCCCATCCCCTTTCCTGGAAGCTTAAAACCTTACTCACCATCTTCTGCCACAATTCCGGATTTCCTTCCGGTACTGCCAATTTAAAATAATCCAGCCACCTCAAGCCATACCAGTCAACCACCTCCTTTAGATTAATCCTTTTCTCAAAGCCGAAGTCCTTCAAAACCAGATTGCAGAGCTCCTCCACCGATTTTTCGTTGCCTTTTTCCAGCACTCCGTGAAAATCCCAAACGAATAAAATTTGATTATTCATGACTCAACTATTTATATTTTATTTTGAGAAGCAAGACAAAAAGACCAAGGGCAAGCGCAATTACGTTGGCAAACATGATTGCCGGATCCTTCCTTAAAATACCGTAAATCAGCCACAAAAAGAATCCGATGGTTATCACCACATACATCAGCAGGGAAATATCCTTCGTCCCTTTTGTCCTGATGATTTTGATTATCTGCGGCACTAAAGAAAACGTCGTAAGAATGGCCGCAGCCAATCCGATTAAAAGAGTCCAGTCCATGTAATTAAACTTTATTTTTCTTAACCAGCAGAAGCGTCTTTATGGCAATTAACGCCCAGACTACATTCAAAGTCATTGCCGGCCACGCCTGCTGGACGAGAGTATTCCAGATGATGCCAAGCGCCCCGAAAAAATTCAGCGCCTGATAAAGCCGGGAGTCGCCAACAACCTTTCTGCTGGAAACGAGATAATAGGCAACAAGAATTAAAACCATGCCAATCCAACCGGCAATTGTAGGTAAGTTGTTTTCCATATCGTCTATTCTACCCCTTCAATAAATTCAGGGCAAACAAAAAACCGCCTAATTGGCGATTTCAGTAATTATAAATATTTATAGAATTTAATGCTTGATTGATTGAATTCACAAATCTTTCAGTAAACCAAATTGCAACGATAATGGATATTGCTGTCAGGATTGCAGCGGCAATGCCTATTTTTTTTGATTTACCGTCTTTCTGTTTCAAATATTTCCACACATACCATAGTCCGAACGGTGGCAAGAATAAACTGACGAAATATACAGTCATCTGCCTTGATAACGACACTGGAGGAAGTTTTTCTTTTTGCGGTTTTCCGCAATTGGGACATACCAAAGCTTCATCAGATATTTCGCGTCCACACTCTTTACATTTTATTAGCGCCATATATTGCTTTATTCTACCAAAAAATCGCCGAGAAGGCGATTTTTAATTAACTCAATTTATGTTGTTCGTATGGCTTATGCTGCAGATTGGTTTAGATGACATTTAAATCGCTCAAAGCAATCGTAATAACGTCTTCAGAAACTTCAAAGATTTTTGAAAGTGGAATAGCAATGTAAGAATTTAGTGTTTTTGTGTCTACTGATTTAAACCAATCTGGATTACCCTTTTTATTGATTTGTTTCCTACTCTCTTCTAATAATGTGCTTCTTGGCACAAGGAAGTAGTTTGCAAATTTACTAGCCTGAACTTCAAGATAACGATATTGTATAGGAGGTAAAAATTCATACAACTTATAATAATCGCTTTGGCATTTAATATTGAAATCACTATAAATCTTTTTATGTAAAATAAAATGGCCAATTTCGTGGGCCAAAGAAAATCTTAAACGACCGTGAAGACGTTCATCTTCGTATTCGTTTTTATCTACGGAAATAGATTTCCAATCGGAACTAATTAAAGCATCTATATTACAATTTTTTAAAAAATTCGGTATCGGAATGATATAAAGTTGTAATTTTAAATCAATGATTCTTTCTATATCAACCGGAACACCGTCGCCCCAAAATTTCTTTCTAAACAAATTTGCTTCCTCTTTAATTTTTTCACTACTCAAAAATGGAACTCTAACATTTCTGTAAGACATTTTAATTAAGAACGAGCGATCAATTTAATCAACCGATCTATTTCTTTTTTAGTTGGTTTTTTATTTCTTAAAGTTCTGAAAAATGCTGGTAATCGTTCTACAAGAATATCTTGCGATAAAATATCTTGTGGGATTGATCCTTGAGCTATTTTCGCATTATCAATAAATTCTTCTATTTGTTTTTTGTTTTCGTCTATACCCAGTATTTTAACCCAATTTTTAAGAGTTTTTTCGTCTGAAGGCGGCGGTAATATCCCTCTTTCTATCTTACTCCAATTACTTGGATCATAATTAGCTAACCTACAAGCTTGCCTTAAGGTTAATTCCTTATTGATTCTTAGGCTTTTTAAGAGGTCTCCAAATTTTTTAAGGTTTTTTAACATTTTTTATTAAATCAGGTTATATTTATTTAAGATATGTTTGTGGTTTTATTTTACCACACCAAAGATGGTTGTCAATAACGCGTTGTTTAATAAGGGCAGCACCCGCACTCCACCGTCAACTCCGGACTGCTCGTCGCTATTTCCCCGCAACTCGTACTCGCATTCGGCCAATAAATATCGCACTCATTATTGAAAAAAGTATTATTGCCGAGTTGCGGCTCCGGCTCCGTCCCCTCAATCCTTATTCCTATTTTATTGTTTCCGAAATAAGAATTATCAACCATGGAAGAAGAATTTTCCAGATAGATTCCAGCGCTGATACCATACGCAAAAGAAGATGTTGAATTCAAAAACTCAATCGAGCTTCCTTGAACATAAATCTGGCCTTTGGAATTATATCCTCCTTGTTCGATAATTACGTTTTCTAAAATAGAACCGGTACTTGAAGCGCTAAAATAAATTCTTTTCCACGGCGCCTGATTGGGATAAGCGGTGAAAATAATGGGCTCATCATTGGTTCCATGTGCTAAAATTTTTCCCTCAATCTCTATATTGCTTCCATTTCCAAATTCTATCCGAACTCCTGGTTCAATAGTCAGGACTACTTCGGCATTTACGCCCACATGCCAACCCAATTGAGGGGAACCGATAATATATGGAATATCATTTTTATACCAAGTAATATCTTGAGAAATGTTGGTAAAAAGTACTAATCCATTAAAAGTATTATTTGTTCCTTGATTATTCTTAAAAATCGCATTAGGAATTGAAGCATAAACCGGGTACTCGTTATCCTCAAAATTATTTCTTTCAATTAGGGGTAAATCTCCTTCGGCTAAAATTTCAATAAAGATGCCTCGGTCATTATTTCTAATCGAACAATTTTTAATCGAGGGACTCCCATTTTCAATTACTATGCCCGCTTCTGAAATATTAATACCACTACCCAAAAATTCTGTTGTTTCAATCGTTGAGCTGGAATTAATCAATTTTATTCCCCGGTCTGTATAATTCTCTACAGTTGAAGTTGATATACTAATCGAACTGTCCTCTATTAAAATTGCCGGGTATCCTTCTCCCGCAGAGCCTCGCGCATATCTAATCTCTGCCCAATTTAATTCCGAAGCAGTGCTTGAAGCGGAAAAATAAATCCCATTCCAGTAAGCTGGTTCATTTGAAGAAGTAAACATAACTTTATTATTTTCCTCTCCGTTTGCCTTTATAGTGCCTTGTACTTCTAAACCTGCATTTTCATTAAATTTCAAAACTACCCCCGGTTCAACATTAAGAACATGATTATAAGGAACAGTCAGAGTATTTATAACGATATAAGGCTGGCTAAAATATGTTAGAACCGGATAATCAACTGCGCCTGAAATTTCGGTTTCTGTTTTAGAGACACTGTTTTCTGATTTTGGCGTACCATAAATTATATTTCCATCTGCGTCTGAACCGTTTTTGGTAATTAAATTATTAGTCGCCCAATTCGTCATATCTGTTCCTGAGGCATTGGAATTAATTCTTTCTATGGAAGCGTAATAATTGGAGGTTGTGCCAGCAAACCAACCAGAAGAACAGTCTACAGCATCAATTAAAACGCCCGAAGCGTTTCTTAATTCTAATTTTTCACCATCATTATTCAGTTCTCCCGTGAAAAATTGGTTATAGGCAATGTCGCTAATTGTTTTATCGTCCTCGCTTCTTTCTAACAGAAAATACCCATTCCCTGGGATTATGGTAACGGATCCAGTAGAAGTAGAAAATGTAATATTATGAGAAGTAGTTCCATGACTCCAAGCGAAACTCCAATTATCTAAATCAATTATTGAATCAGTATTATTGTATAATTCAATCCATTCATCCGCTGGGTTCGCGACACCAGTCCCCATCCAGGCAATTTCATTAATAACTACGGTCAAAAGCGGCCCTTCCGATTGCGGCGGTGCCGTTGGTTCGGCATTCTGATTTTTGGCTTTTGGCGTGGGAATTTGTATTTCAAAATCTTCTTGATTATTGTCGGTGTCAATATAATTTTCGCTAATTATTGACCATTTTCTTCCTAAACTCTGGTCTGCTCCGGGATTTTGATGAAAAGGTAAATTCTCAACAAAAGGGAAGATACTTACGCCCCAAGCAATAGCATCAATAATATTTTTATCCTTATCTAATAAAGCCACGCTGTTGGTTGCTGTCAAAACTTGACTACTAGTAGCGTCAGCCGAAATTTGGGTTGAAGAAGCGTATTCTGTGTTCACCCAGAGGAAATAGCCTTGCGCCGGAATAATACTGTTTTCCGGTAACAATTTAATTGACGATTCGTTTCCGTTGGAATTTCTCTTTTTTAACTGCCAATCGGAAATATCGATATCTGTAGTAGTAGGATTATAAAGTTCGATAAAATCATAATCCGTGGAAGTACTTGTTTCTATCTGGATTTCACTAATTAAAATTTTTACTATGGTTGAAGTCGACGAAGTTGACGACGCCGGCGATTCTTCCGGTTCTGGTGGAGGCGGCGCATATGAAGATCCGCCGCCTCCACCTCCGCCACCGCCAACATAATTAACATAAGCGCATCCCTGGTTTACTATTTTTTGAAGAGTTGCTTCGCCAATCCCGCTCACTCCTATTAAATCTGAAAGTGAATAGAATGGCCTTGCGTCAATTATCCTTTGGGCCAATGTTGGACCAATACCGCTTATTTTGTCTAATTCCTCTTTTGAAGCAGTATTTACATCCACCCAGCAAACATCTCCAGAAATCTGTTGAGGGCTCTCTTCAACAATCTCGTCCTCCTCTATCAACTCCTCAATTTCTTCTTCTTTTATTTCTTCCACTATTTCCTCAGCTTCTTCCTGAACTTGGCTAAGCTCAGTCGATTCTTCGAGCTTAGCCCGGCTTAGCTCAGTTATTTCCTGGGCTAAAATGTCTATCTGTTCAGCAGCATCATCAATAATTTCCTGCAATTCTTTCAATATTGCTTCGTCTGCCTGTTGAGGACTCTCCTCAACAGATTCTTCTGCTTGTTGAGGCCTGGCCTCAACAAGTCCTTTGACGGTTTCTATTACTGTTAAAAGTTCTGATGTCTTATTAATGGATGGCTGGTTTTGTTCAGTTTGAGAAGTATCTATCAAGCCGGCGGGTGCAAAAGATTTAATTTTTTCAATAAATTTTTTAAATTCGTTCCAAATATCGGTTAATCCCGGAGATTTCCCAGTAACTTTGGTAATAATAACCTCTACATCTTTTATTGTAGTTTCTATGGGTTTCAAAAGATATTTTTCCCACAAAGAAAGGGGTTTAATTCCCAAATCTGGTACCTCTGGAGGAAAATCAATATTTACTGATGGATGAGCCAATCTGCCATTTTCATCAACCCATCGATAATTATCAAATTCATTTTTCTCCACAAATCCTTTAATTTCTACGATGAAAGGAGAAAGATCTTTCTTCAAATTAGGTACAGGTATTGAAGTTATCCCTTTATTATATTTTTCTGCATTAGGAGCTTCTATTGAATTTGGCATATAAAATCTTATCTCCACCTTAGCTCTCTTGTTATTTCTATCGGGTTTATAGATCATTACATATTGTAAAACGATTTCTTTCTCCTCTCCTCTATATGAATAATATTTAAATTTGCTCGCTCCAGGGGTAACTCTTATTTCATTTCCAACCAAAAAATCCATCCCATATGCAACAGCTATTTTAACTGTTTCTTTCTCAAATTTGTCTAAAACGATAGAAACACCCTGGGGATCAAGAAAAACCCTGCTTATCTCTACAGCTCCTTTTATTATTTTCCATGTAATTTCTATTGGGACATCCACTAAAAGATGATTCAATATCTCTACTCTTACAATATTTAGTAAAATTACGCCCGCCGCTGTTTTTTCTTCCGAAGCACCCCCCGATCCCCATAAAAATATTCCCTCCCTTGTTAACACTTGTTTTAATGTATCTATCAATTTCTGTGCGTCTCCCTGTGATAATTCAAGATACTTTCCCGTTTCATATAAATTAATATCGTTAAATTCATCAGCCAAAGAAATAATTGGAAAAACTAAAAATCCCGCTATGAAAATTAGCGTAAAAATATAAAAAAATCGCTTATTTTTGACTATTTCTCCCATTAAAAAATTGATAAAAATATCAATTTTCCTTATTAAATTGTTTATTCAATTTTAAAAAGAGCTATGTTTTACCTCTCTCAAGCCGAGGTTCGCTTTAAGAAAGAACTATTGGATTAAAACTGTTTCTAAAAATTTATCGAATTCCTCTTCACACTTTTCAAAAAGCTGTGTGCTGTAAAAAATATATACTTTATTCTCAGTTGGAATTTTAACGGTGACATATTTCCCAATGTTTTCTCTCAACATAATAGTTTCTTGCAATGATTCTCTCTGGTTGACTAAAATTATTTCAGTCCCCCTTTCTCGCATGCCTTCTTTTTCTTCCTGTGTAGCCTCTTCGTAGGTTTTTATCATTTTCTCGACTTCTTCCGCCCCCTCAAAAGGATACATCACAGAATCTACACCATATTCTTCTATCCATGTTTTTTCAAGACGATTGATTTGTATTCTTATTAAACATCCTTCTGGAGGATAATAATTAAAATTTTTTGAGTATAAAGTTACCTCTCGATCAGACTCTAGTATTTCTATATTATACCCTGACTCAATCTCCCAATCTGTAGGAATTTTTACTTTCAATCCATCTTTTTTGTTTAAAATAAATTTCCCACCAGCTTCTTCTATTACAGAATAATCTTTGGATGGAGCAACCATTTTTTCTCGTTTTCTATTTTCAAAAAAAGTTTCTATTTTATCTTCTTGCCACCAACAAAAAAATCCTCCGGCGAGGAGAATTAAAACAACGGTAAAAATAATAACAACTTTCTTATTCAAAATTTTCCCCAAATTTAACATATTCATTAATAATAGCCACCCCAAAATAAAAAACAACCTTCAGGTTGTGGAAAACTTAGCTTAGCCAAGCGGAAATTAGCCGAAGTACCAGACGATGAAATACAAAAGCGAGATCCAGGAAATAACAACGAGAGCACCTTGAAACATATTCTAATATTATACACCCTCTAAGAAAGCAGTAAAGAAAACAGGGAAGGGAGCGCATAAGCGCTCCCTATAGAATATAGAATTATTCCTGACTGTCATGGAGTCATTGAAAGAACCATTGGCAAAAGAACCAGTAGCTCAATCAACGCATAGACAGGGGAATCCAGGCACTGGGGTTTCTTAGTCCTCACCTGACGGAAAAATCTCCTCGATATCCAGAGGCAATGTACTATATATAGTATGCCTGCAGGGATACCGCAGAAAATCAGCCAGACAATGAACTGCAGAAGTCCCAATAGAAAATTACCTGTTTTTAGGATGACTTTTAGCAATTTCTTTCCTCCTTATTTTAATATTCCGCAGATTCCGACCAAACCGGGGCCGGAATGAGTTCCGATAATAGTACCAGTTTGCACCACAGGGATATGCCTTCCGGGATAAACCGCTTTCAGACGCTTTGCCAGTTCCTTTGCTTCGGCCTCGGCATCGGCATGGATTACGCCCACTTTCAGCATGTCGCCTTCTGCAGCGACTATTTCCACCAATCGTTCCAGGGATTTGGCTTTGCTTCGGTTTCTTTCCACCGGCACGACTTCTCCGTCTTTTATCTGGATGATCGGCTTTATCTGCAAAAGAGAACCAAGAAAAGAAGAAACCTTGCCTATTCTGCCACCTTTCTCCAAATAATGAAGAGTATCCAAGACGCCATAAAGCCGAACCTTGGAAATCAGCTGTTTTACTTCCTCCTCGATAGCATCAAGGCTTGTCCCGGCTTCTGCCATTTCAGCGGCTCTCATTGCCAGAAATCCCAGGCCCAGAGAAAGGGTCTGAGAATCAAGCATTTTTGTTTCAAAATGCATCGGCACTTCTTTCTCGGCTCGTTTGGCGGACTCAAGCGTGCCGCTGAGTTTTGCCGAAACGTGCAGGGAGAAAATTTTGGGGCCTGCTTTTTTATACGCTCTCAAAAAATCATCCGGAGTTGGCTGACTGGTCATGGGCAGGGTTTCGCTCTTTTTCAACCGGGCGAAGAATTCATCGCTGCTAAGGTTATACCTGTCGCGATATTCTTCTTTTCCGAACCTCACATAGAGCGGAACGACCCTTATCCTTTGGCCATCCAATGCTCCCATGGGAAAATCTGCCGTACTGTCAGTGACCACGAATGCTCGTGACATCTTTGCTTCTCCTTATAAAAAAAGTCTCCTCTACCAATTGGCAAGGAGCTAAACTGTTTTTAGCATTTCTGTCTAAAAAAACAAGGTGAGCGTGATTACATGAACCACGCTCCTTGCTTTTCTCTTTCGAGAAAAACCTCAGACACATCTTGCGCCGATCTCATCGATTTTGGCCATAATGGCTTCCTCGAGAGACGATTGCGGGTAGAGAAGGATTTTATCCTTCAGGAGCGGATGAGAATCAAACCTTTTTGCCACCGTGGGAGCAATCTCCTTGGCGGCGGCGGCTTTATCTTCCATGGCCTTCAAAAGACCATATTCCGTCAGTTCTTCAGCGACTATGTCATTAAGAACTTTTGCTTCATCTCCTGTCAGTGTAGCTGTTATCTTTCTTCCTTTCATTTTTTATTCACTGTCATTCACCCCTCCTCAACAATGCCCTAGCTCTTGCCAAAAGCTCCATGGGAGAAAAGGGTTTAGCGAGAAAATCGTCAGCCCCGGCATTTAAGGCTGCAGTCACGCTATCCTTGTCGCTGCTAAGAACCATTACAATGGCTCGAGAGACTTTCCGAATCTTTCGTAAAAGCGACAGGTCTCTATCGATATTTAAGATTATGAGCTCTGGACCTTCTTCGCTGATAGCGTCGGCCAATCGTATCCCTTCTTTTTGGTTGGAAGCAAGAACAATCTCACGCTTCCCTTTGTATT
>Ga0265595_1002965_pt1 | contig 10848 bp, 10 predicted proteins | sample saktaG_15_FD_190148 | JGI IMG/M metagenome (GOLD analysis project Ga0265595, IMG submission 190148) | Saline water microbial communities from Sakinaw Lake, British Columbia, Canada - sak_2013_06_06_50m | ecosystem: Environmental > Aquatic > Non-marine Saline and Alkaline > Saline ... | reverse complement strand
CGCCCCCCACATCAAAAAACCATTTTGTTTAAAATAATCTAAAAAAAAGGAAGACAAGATTGCTAAAGTAAAAGAAATAAAACCAACAATTAGATTTCTTTTTGAAAACCATCTTCCTCTATATTCCTCATCAACCACATCGCCCATCCAAGAAAACCATGCAGGAGAAGCAATATTCATAACCATAACATAAAGACTAAACAAAATAAAAAACAAAATAGGTGCAGAATTAACTAAAATATTTCTTGAAAAAAGAAAACCAATCAAAATAAAAGGAATAAACATTAATGATTCAAAAAATAAAACTTCACGAACTATCTTTTTACGAGGATATTTCTCAATTAATCTAGAACTAAAAACCTGGCTCAACGGTCCCAAAATTCCGGAAACCGAACTCATCAAAGCAACAAGAGAATTACTCATATTAATTGCAACAGCAAAAGGAGAAAGATAGTTATCTCCCAAAGCAGATTTAACTGAAGCAAAAATTCCTTCTTGGATAGAATATCTCCGAGCAGATTTTTTATTCCTTTGCAGATCTTTTAAATTTTTCATTTTTTAGCAATGCTCCACATAATTTCAAAATGTTTTTTATATGCTTCAGCAAGTTCAAAATCCTTTATTAAAATAGATATCGGATTTTCTTTTTTCCATAAGATTATCGCAACCCGATCCCCATAGATGTTTATTGCCATATTCGAAGAATACTTTTCAGAAAAATATTTTATCTCAGATAAAGGCCGGTGAATTTTTTTACTCGTCTTATTAAAAATTAATTTAGTTTTAATTTTTTTCAGAACTCGTTTTTTATCATACCAATGAAAGTATAAGTCCATCATTTCATAAGCTTTTTCTGAAGCACCAATCACAAAAATTTCTTTCTTTAAATCTAGTTGATCTTCAAACACAGACTTCAAACCATTAATCCCCTTAAAAAATCTTGTTTCCTGAATAGGTTTATTTTTCTCTTGAGAATATAATTCAACTAACGAAGGCATTAAAGAATCCATTAAACCTCTTTCTTCTTCAAGAATTTCCAAAAACCTTTGAGGATTTGAAGCTTGAAATATCTTCTTCCCATTCTCAATAATATAACTAACTAACCCCTTCTGAATTAACCTATCTGTAATATCATAAATTAATCTTCTATGCAATCCTGTTTTTCTTGAAATTGTAGATGCTGTTTTAGGTCCAATTTCAAGAATAGAGCAATATACTTTTGACTCGTTTTTAGTTAACCCTGCTTTTTCAAGAATAGTTAAATCCATAAAGTTACAAAGTTCAAGGGTATTTAAATGTGGTGATACAAATCACCCCATGGGTTTATCTAAAGGTATTTCTTAAAATAATTAATTAAACCGGAGGTAAAAGATGGAAGAAAAACAAATAATAAGACTTATAGCGATGGATCGAATAGATGTAACGCTTTCAAGTCTCGACAACAAATTAAGAAAACAAAGATCCAACTTAGCTGAAGAAGTAGCTGAAGACGTTGGAAAACAATCTGAATTTGTAGGGAAGAGAACATATGCAAGAACAGACGTAAAAGATAAAAGACTTGCAAGAGGTATGAAAGTAGCAATTGAAGAATTTGAAAAAGAATTTCCTCTATATGGAAAAATCCTAAGAAAGAAAATTGCTGAAAAAAGAGATCTAAGAGAAGAGCACCTTTATTTTGGAACAAGAGATAGTTCAAGAATTGCAGGCCAAGATTATCTAGAAGTATTAACTGACTTAGGAATATCTGAGCACCAAGCACACATGATGTATCCATTAGTAATAGAAGCAAGTCGGAAAATCCAGCAAGCGAGAAACAACCAAGAAAGAAGTGCAATTGTCGGAAAATACGTACAAAACTAAGAAGCATGAATAGTTTTTTATACTTCCCTTTTTTTTTATTTTTATGAAAAAGAAATTTTATATTACCACTGCAATTGATTATGTAAATGCCCGACCTCATGTAGGACATGCATTTGAAAAAGTATTAGCAGATGCTATCGCGCGGAAGCATAAACAACAAGGAGAAAAAGTATTCTTTCTCACAGGGGTAGATGAAAATGCACAAAAAAACGTTCAAGCCGCAGAAGAAAAGGGAATTCCCGTAAAAGAATTTATAGACCAGAACACAAGTTTATTCTTAAAGTTAGTTAAAAAACTAAACATTGACAACGACGCATTTATAAGAACCACTGCAAAGAAACATTCAAAAGTTGTAAAAGAAATAGTTCAAAAGATAATTAAAAAAGGAGACATATACAAAGGAGAATATGAAGGATATTACTGCGTTGGATGTGAAGGATTCGTAACTGAAAAAGATTTAATTAATGGAAAATGTCCAGAACATAACAAAAAACCAGAATACAGAAGAGAAGATGCCTACTTTTTCAAGTTAAGCAAATATCAAAACCAATTAATTAAATTTGTAAAAACATACATACTTCCAGAAGAAAAGAAAAATGAAATTTTATTTCGATTAAAAAAAGGATTAAACGATTTATGTATAAGTAGAAAAGGAGCAGAATGGGGAATTGGTTTTCCCGGAGATAAAAACTTCAAGATTTATGTGTGGATTGATGCATTAATAAATTACATTTCAGGAAGTCCTGAAAACTGGCCTGCGAATTTACATATAATTGGAAAGGGAATTAATTGGTTTCATTCAGTTATCTGGCCTGCGCTCTTAATGTCTGCAGGATACAAACTTCCAAAAAAACTTTTAGTTCATGGTTATTTAATCTCCGGAGGAAAAAAGATGAGTAAAAGTCTAGGTAATGTCTTGGACCCGTTAGAACTTTTAAGTAAGTATTCCACCGACGCCGTTAGATACAGTTTGTTAAGAGCGAGTGTTTTTGATGATTCTGACTATTCAGAAGAAGTCTTAATTGAAAGATACAACAACGAGCTTGCAAATAAATTAGGAAACCTTATCTCCCGGGTCGCAGGCCTAATTGAAAAAATAGGGACTGAAAAAACACCAAACAATTTAATCAAAAAATTAAAAGAAAAAGAAATTGAAAAAAAATTCAAAAATTACGAATTAGATAAAGCTTTAAGTTTAATTTTTGAATTTATAGACAACTGCAATGAATATGTCCAAAACAAAAAACCATGGGAAACAAAAGATAAAAAAGTTTTATATGAACTAAAAGAAAGTATTTTAAAAATTGCAGAATTACTCTGGCCATTTATTCCTGAATCCTCTGAAAAAATTACAAAACAGTTTAATTCTAAAAAGATAATAAAAGAAGAAATATTATTCAAAAAAATAGAATTGGAGGAAAAGGTTAATAAAGAAAAAGATATTGAAGAGATAATGGCAAATGTTGGGGCAGTTTCGTTTTCAGATTGGGAAAAATTAGATTTAAGAGTTGCAGAAATAAAAGAAATTGAAGACATTCCTGAAGCAGATAAACTCTATAAACTAAAAATCGACGTCGGGAATTTAGGAAAAAGAATAATCTGTGCGGGCATAAAGAAATATTATTCAAAAGAAGAATTAAAAAATAAAAAAATAATTATTATTTCAAATCTTGAACCAAGAACTTTGCGAGGGATTGAGAGTCATGGAATGTTGTTAGCTGCAGGGGATAAAGAAAAAGATTTTTGCGTTTTGTTAACTCCAGATAAAAAAATAGAAAACGGAATGAGAATTAGTTAAACGAAGCTTATCGACGAGAAATTGAAAACATTTATATAAGATAATCAATTTATAATTAGAAGAAATCCATCTGGGGAAAGGGTGATACTGTTCCCTGACTTTTGTCAGGGGACTAAATTTATTTTCTTTTTCTAAAAATCATCTCAAAGATACTTGGTTTATCTTTATTTGAATCGTAATCCTCTCCTAAAATCTTTGCAGCAATTTCTTTATATGCACGAGCAGACTTACTTTTAGGATGAGTATTAACAACAGCGTCTTTAAAATTTAAGGACTCTGAAATTGAAAAATCTTCAGGAACCATCCCGAGAATTGGAGACTCCAACATTTCTTTCACCGTCTCAGGAGACATTTCAATTTTATTCCCCCGAACCTTCGTAACAATAACTCCCCTAACAGGCATTTTTATCTCTTCAGAAAGTTTAATTGCTTTAAGAGCATCAGTAATAGCAGGGAGCTCGGGATTTGTCACAACAATTAATTCATCTGCAATTTTAATTGCAGAAAGCGCCTCTTCTCCAAGTCCTGCTGCACTATCCACAATAATATAATCTGCTAATTTGTGAAATTCCTTTTTGAGATTCTTAAATTCACTAAATTTTGATTTTTTTAAATCACGAATTGAAAGAGACGCCGGCATAATCTTAACTCCTGAGCTATGCTCATAAACTGCTTCAAAAGGTTCTGCTTTTTTTAACAAAAGATGATTAAGCGATACAGGAACTTCTGGAGCTCCAAGGTGGATTCCCACATTTGGAGTTGAAAGATTTCCATCCACAATTAAAACATCTTTATTAAAATAATTCATTGCTGCACCTAAGTTTATCGCAGTTGTTGTTTTTCCCACGCCTCCTTTTCCAGAAGTTATTACAATTATACTAGACATTTTAATTCACTTAGAAAGAAATTGCTTTACAGAACTTATAAAGTTTTCTAAATTATCTGCGTAGATTTTAAGTGCCTCCAAATTTACATTAATCTCTTTTCCTTGGTAAATTATTTTCAAATTAACATTTTTTCTAAACTCCCCTATTCTTTCTGTCCGAAGGTTTTCAAGTTTTCTCAACATTTCATAAAAATCAATCACCTCTAAAAATCGCTTATCTTTTTTAAAAAGCTCCCGAACTGCCTGAATACTCTTAACCGGATTGTCTGGAACAGAAGAAATCTTTTTCTTTTTTTTAGCATGTTTAAGAATCTGCTCTGTGCTAACCTCAATCATCCTCCTCCACCGTAATAATAAATTATAAATAACATCGCAAGTTTTTGTATACTTCAAACTAACATAAAGAAGATGGTCTGCACTAATTTTTTCTGGCATAATTTCGTCCATTTGACTCAGATTTCCTAAACAAGTTTAGTATATATAAGTAGTAAAAGCCGTTTTTATACTTTTCGGGAGATTTTAATTTCAGGACCAAGCCTCTCAAAAAACCCCTCAAAAAAACTCTTAGTTAAATAAAAAAAACTCTTAATCTCCGGCAAACTAATTTTTAAGATAACTCCAGACCGAATCATAATAATACTCCCTTCTTTAAAAAAATCAACCTCACTATTTTTATAAAAATTTCCCAATTTTAAAATTCTAACTAAGCCCAATTTGTCTGAACTAGAAAGACCATATTTTTGAGCGCATTTAGAGAAAAACAATCCTAAATTTTCTTTAGAGTCTTTTGAAAGTAAAAGGTTATTTTTAATATATTCGTACTTCAAAATTAAACTAATCAATTTCCTCAAAGTTAAGTCCATCTCTTTTAAAATTCCAACAAGAATCCCCTTATCTTGAATCAATGAAAAACTCACAAACAGCATGTGGTCAATTGCTTTTAGCGATGCTTCAATCTCCTGAATTTCTTGAGTAAAACTTTCCATGAAAAATAGACGAATCTAGAATTTATTTAATTTATTGTGATTAAACACTCAACTCCAAAATTGCCTCAGCCAAATCACCATTTACAGATTCAAGCACTTTTCTTGCCTGCTCTTCTGTACATCCTACTTTTTCAACAACAGTTTTAACATCGTCCTCTGAAATTTCAGGTGCAAAATTTTCCTCTCTTTCTTCTCCTCCCACAATCTGAATTGAATCTTGCCCCGGCATTTTCACTCGCGCAACTTCAGGTTGCTCAATAATAATTCGCGAGTTCTCTCCCTCAATAATAACTTTCTTACAATCAATTTGTTCTTGAGAAATTCCAAGCTGCTTCATCATTGCCTGCATCTTCCGCGGATTCATCCCAGGAATCATGATAAAAAAACCCCCAACCCAATCCTAAAAATAAGAATTAAAATAACAAAACCAACAACAGACGCAGGGGTCAGATTAAATTTACTTGCATATTCTTCTCTAAAACGAGTCAAGCCACCAAATCCCGAAGGAACACTTATATTTGCCATAAGAAAATTACCTCATATATCTTTTTAAATATTTGGGCCCGCAGATTTTAAAAAGTCTATTAAATAAGCAATATTATGTCCAAAGATAAATTTGATTTTAAAGAAATAGAAGAAAAATACAAAAAACTCTGGAAAAGAGAAAACATTTACAAATTTGATCCTAAATCAAAAAAACTAATTTATTCAATTGACACCCCCCCTCCTAACGTTTCGGGAAGAATGCATATCGGACACGCTTGTTCATACTCCCAACAAGATTTCATAGTTCGATTCATGAGAATGACAGGAAAGAATATTTTCTACCCTTTTGGAACAGACGACAACGGGCTTCCCACAGAAAGATTTATTGAAAAAACAAACAACATCAAAAGTCGAGATATGGGCCGAACAGATTTCATAAACCTCTGCTTAAAGACCTTAAAAAAAGTAACTCCGGAATGTGTTCAGGATTTTATTGACTTAGGAATTTCTGCAGATTATGATTTATATTACTCAACAATTGACAAACACTCCCAAAAAGTTTCTCAAAAATCATTTATAGAACTTTACAAAAAATCAGAAATTTACTCTGCAAAATTTCCCACAATCTGGTGTCCCTTCTGCCAAACTTCAATTGCTCAGGCAGAATTAGAAGATAAAGAACAAGAAAGTTTATTTTCAACTTTAAAATTTAAATGTGAAGAAAAAGATTTACTAATTGCAACAACAAGACCCGAATTACTCGAAGCATGCGTCGCAGTTTTCGTAAACCCAAAAGATAAAAGATATAAAAATATAATTGGAAAGAAAGCAAAAGTCCCTTTATCTAATTTTGAAGTCCCAATTTTAGAAGACGAATCAGCAGAAATCAACAAAGGAACAGGGGTTTTAATGATTTGTTCTTATGGAGATAAATTCGACGTAGAGGCAATAAATCGCCATAATCTAAATTCAAACATGATTCTAAACACTGAAGGAAAAATTCAAAGAGGAAGATATTCCGGATTAAAAACAAAAGAAGCAAGAGAAAAAATTCTCCATGATCTAAAAGAAAAAAATTTAATTCAAGAACAGAAGAAAATAAACCACATTGTGAATACGCACGACAAATGTGGAAATGAAATTGAGTTCATTGAGACCGAACAATGGTTTACAAAAATTCTAAATAAGAAAAAAGAATTAATTTCTCAAGCAAGAAAAGTTAACTGGTATCCAAAGTTTATGTTTAAGAGATATGAAAATTGGGTTAGGGGACTTGAATGGGATTGGAGTATTTCCCGAAATCGACATTTTGGAGTTCCAATCCCCACGTGGAAATGTAAAAAATGCAATCAGATAATTCTTCCTGAAGAAAAAGAACTTCCAATAGACCCTCTTCAAATAGAAAAAATCTGTCCAAAATGTAAAATTAAAGCAACTCCAGAAAATAGAGTTTTAGACACCTGGGCAACTTCTTCCTTAACTCCCCAGATTGCATCAGAACTCCCTCAATCAAAAAACAAAGTAAAGATACCCTTCTCATTAAGACCACAGGGCCACGACATAATTAGAACGTGGGCGTTTTACACAATTGTAAAATCCTATCTTCACAAAAAAGAAATCCCTTGGAAAGAGATAATTGTATCTGGAAACGTTTCCATGGGAGGAGAGAAGATGTCCAAGTCAAAGGGAAATGTTGTAGACCCAAAAGAAGTGATTCAAACATATGGTGCAGACGCTTTACGATTTTGGGCAGCAAGTGCAAAGTTAGGAAATGACTTAGACTACCAAGAAAAAGATTTAGTTGCAGGAAAAAAATTAATTAATAAATTACTAAATGCAACAAGATTTGTCTTTATGAATTTTGAAGAATATAATGGAAAAGCTCAACCAAAACAAAGACTTGAATTAGTAGATGAAATATTCTTAAATAAATTAAATAAATTAATCAGCTCAGTAACAACAAGTTTTGAAAAATACGAATACTCAAAAGCAAAACAAGAAGTAGAACAATTCTTCTGGCAACTGTTCTGTGATAACTATTTAGAAATTATCAAAAAGCGAATCTATCAAAATGAAAATCTTGAATCAAAATATTCCGCACTTTTCACATTATATAATTCTCTTTTAGTAATAATAAAACTCCTTGCTCCAATAATGCCTTTCATAACAGAAGAGATTTACCAAGAATACTTCAAAAAATTCGAAGAAGAAAAATCAATCCATCTCTCAAAATGGCCTGAAAAAATATCTGTTGAAAAAAGAGATTCTTCAAAATTCGACGAACTAATAAACATAATATCCAAAATTCGTCAAGAAAAAACAAAGGCTCAAAAAGCAATGAACTCAGAGTGTAAGGTAACTTTAGAAGAAAAAGATTTAAAAAAATTAGGAGAACTTACTGAAAATTTAAAGGAAGTGATGAATCTCAAGGATATCAAAAAAGGAAAGTTCAATGTTGAGTTTATTTAACCCCACAACTTTATTAAACCCCCTCCATCTTACTAAAATATGGCATTATCAAAACTCGAACTTGAAGATTTAATTGAAGAATTAAAAAAACATAAAGGAAGACATACTGAACTAATCACGGTTTATATCTCTGCAGGCTATGATGTAAACTCAGTTCAAAAACAACTTGAAGCAGAAAAATCAACTGCAAAAAATATTAAATCTACTGCAACACGAAAAAATGTAATTGACGCTTTAGAAAAAATCGTGCGTTATTTAAAGGGGTTAAAGTCTACTCCTGAAAATGGGCTTGCAATTTTTGCAGGAAACATCTCCCAAGTTGAAGGCCAAGACAATCTACAAATTTGGACAATAGAACCCCCACAACCACTAAAAATTAGGGTTTATAGGTGTGACAAGGAATTTGTTTTAGATGCCTTAGAACAAATGTTAGAGGTTGATGAAGTATTCGGTCTTTTAGTCATGGACAGAAAAGAGGCAACAATTGGATTACTCGAAGGAAAAAGAATTGAAATCTTACAAAAAATGACTTCAGGTATTCCTTCAAAAGTTAGAGCAGGGGGACAGAGTTCACAAAGGTTTCACCGAATTACAGAGGGATTAACAAAAGAATTTTATAAACGAATTGCAGATGAAATGAAAAAAATATTCTTTGACATGCCCAAATTAACAGGTATTTTGATTGGAGGACCAATTCCAACAAAAGACGAATTCATCGATGGAGAATATTTACAGACTCAACTAAGAGAAAAAATAATCGGAAGAGTTGATATTGGGGACACAGATGAATCCGGATTAAAAGAACTTGTTGAAAAATCTCAAGACATTCTAGCAAATCAAGAAATAATTTATGAAAAAAAAATATTAGAAAAATTCTTCAAAACACTTGGAGAACATCCAGAAAAAGCAGTCTATAAAGAGGAAAACTTAAGAAAAGCACTTGAATATGGAGCAGTTGAAATCCTAATTATCTCAAAAAAAGCAGACAAAACTTTAGCAAAGGAATTGAAAAGATTAGCAGAAGGAATCTCCTCAAAAATAGAACAAGTCTCAGATGAAACAGAAGAAAGTCAACAATTCTTAAATGTAACAAAAAAAGGCATAGGCGCGATTTTAAGATTTAATATAAAATAAGAGAATAGAAAAAGTCTAAAAACCTTATTTCTAAAAGATAATCATGTTAAAAAAACAAAAAAAAACCATCGAAGAACAAAGTGCAGAAGGATTCTTTAGAGTAGATAAAGAAGATTTAGAAAGAGCTACAGAAAAGCAAGTCAAAAAAGAAATTATCGACATAAAACAACCAATTGAAAAATTAATTAAAAAAACTTCAACCGAAGAAATTGTCCATGGAGCAATTGAAAAAAAATTTAGCAAACTTTCTCTAAAACAAAGAGAAAAAGTAGAATATAAGACAAAAACAAAAAAAAGAAATTATAAGAAAAAAGATTATATCCCCGAAAAAATAAAATTGAATTCAAAAGGATATGAACTAATTATAACTGAAAAACCTCAAGCAGCTTCGAAAATCGCAAATGCTTTAGGAAAAGCGATTCAAAGATATCAACAAAAAATTCCATATTACGAAGTAGAACGAAACAATGAAAAAATAGTTGTCGCATGCGCAGTGGGACATTTACTAACTTTAAAACAAAACAAACCTGGAACCCAAATTCCTATTTTTGATATTTCGTGGGTTCCAAATTACCTTGTCAAAAAAGCAGATTTCACAAAAAAATATTACGATACAATCTCCACACTTGCAAAAAAAGCAAAAAGCATTACAGTTGCAACAGATTATGATGTAGAAGGAGAAGTAATCGGATTAAATGTGGTAAGATTCATCTGCGGACAAGAAGATGCTTCAAGAATGAAATTTTCAACTCTAACTCCAAAAGAATTAAATGAAGCTTATGAAAAAAAATCAAAAAGCATAAACTGGGGACAGGCAATTGCAGGAGAAACAAGACATTATCTTGATTGGTTTTATGGAATAAATCTTTCTAGAGCTTTGATGGACGCAATAAAGTCCACCGGAAAATTCAAACTAATGTCCATTGGAAGGGTTCAAGGACCAGCATTAAATCTTCTTGTTAAAAAAGAAAAAGAAATTCAATCATTTGATTCAAAAAAATATTGGCAAGCATTTATTACTGTAAAAAAAGATAAAACAAAATTAGAACTTCAACATGTAAAAGACCTTTTTGAAGAATCTGAACTAAAAAAATTTGAAAATCTAACTGGAAAAGATGCAACATTAAAAACAGACAAAAGTCAACAATTTCTCCCTCCAAATCCTCCATTTAACCTAACCACTCTTCAAACAGAAGCATACAAGTTTTTTGGGCTAAACCCCTCAAAAT
>Ga0265595_1002962_pt1 | contig 10867 bp, 10 predicted proteins | sample saktaG_15_FD_190148 | JGI IMG/M metagenome (GOLD analysis project Ga0265595, IMG submission 190148) | Saline water microbial communities from Sakinaw Lake, British Columbia, Canada - sak_2013_06_06_50m | ecosystem: Environmental > Aquatic > Non-marine Saline and Alkaline > Saline ... | reverse complement strand
GCAAAGTTTGGCGTATTGGCACTTGGAAAAAATACAAAAGGAGATTGGTCGCCGTCTCTTTCTTTCGTTGGCGCAAGTTCGTTCTATGTCTATTGAAATAATAGAATCTGGTCTGGGTGGAGAAAAAATTGATTTAGATGAGATTAATAAAATTCTTCGTTACCATGTTTGTGTTCCTGGTATTGATTCTACTGTTAGTATTTTAATAGGTAGTGAGGCTAAAGTTTTTATTGATAAAAATATTGAGTGTGCTGATACTGAAATAGATAAAAGTATAAGTGAAATAAAGGGTACATCAGCTTTTCCAGGTATTGTTAAGGGAAAAATTAAACTTATAAATTTACCCGAGGAGATGACAAAAATGGAGTACGGTGATGTTTTGGTTTCAACCGCTACTTCGCCGAATATAATTTCTGCCATAAAAAAAGCCTCAGCTATTGTGACTAATGAGGGTGGTTTAACTTGCCACGCCGCAATTGTTTCCCGTGAATTTAAAATACCCTGTGTAGTTGGTACCAAAATTGCTACCCAAATTTTTCAGGACGGTGATTTTGTTGAGGTGGACGCGGATAGTGGAATAATTAAAAAGTTATGAATAAAAAATACGAAAAACATCAGCGCGAGTATACGGTAGTTGGGGCTACAGCTTGTTTGGGCTCCATTGTTAGTCAAGGTATAAAAGATTTTTTCGGAGATTCTCTGAGTGAAATAATTTCGGTTGTCAAAAATGGTGTTTATTATCACTTACAACTTGACGGTGAAAGACAAAAAGTTGCCAGGTCATTTTTACAAAGAGTAAATAGGGGAGAGATTGATTTGGAAAAAGAATATAATAGTTTTGTTAAGATGGTAGAGGAATATGAAAAGTTTATTGACCAGGATGAAAGCGTTTTTAGTAAGGAAATGATTTTGATATTTTTTAAATATTACGAAGATTTAATGCCTGTGGCTTTGGCAGCTTTAGATTCCGTTGATGTAATAGATGAATTAGATTTGACTAAGCAAAAAGATTTTATGGAGTGGGCTAAAAAAGTTAGAACTTGCGAAGAGGTAATATACAAAGATGGTGAAATGAAATTTATGCCTCGCTATTTGAAATGGTTGAGCGAGAATAATTTACCAGATTATTCAGCTCATGATTTAAAATATTTACTATATGATGAGATAGTTAATTATGCAAAAGGTAATGGTCAATTGCCTAATCTAGAAGAAATAAATAATAGACATAGCGATTTGCTGGTAATACAAAGACCTATTTGGCAAATGGAATATTGGTCTGGAGAAAAAGCGAGAGAAGAAATAGAAAAAAGAAAATTATTAGGCAACAAAGATGAATTAGAGGGGATTACAGAATTAAAAGGTCAATCTGCTTACACTGGAAAAGTTCAAGGTAAGGTACGGATAATAAGAAGTCGGGTAGATATGAAAGATTTTATTGATGGAGAAATAATAGTTTCGCCCATGACGGAACCTAGCTATTTACCTATTATGAAACAGGCTTTAGCATTTGTTACTAACGAAGGTGGTATGCTTTGCCACGCTGCAATTGTTGCTAGGGAACTTAAAAAACCATGTATAATAGGCACAAAAATAGCTACTCATGTTTTTAAAGATGGAGATATTGTTGAAGTTGATGCTGAAAAAGGATTAATTAAAAAATTATGATACCAGATAATTTAAATACAAAAGATCCGTGGATGTTGGGTGAAGATATTCCTGATTGTGATTTGTTTTTCTCTACTTTGTGGTTGTATTGTTTTGCTAATGATTTTAAAAAAAATACTGGTCGGGCGTATAAAAAAGTTCTGACAAAATTTGAAGGCTATCATCTTTGGTTTTATTTTGGTGAACAAGATTCCAACGATGTCGCCGAAAATATTGTAAATAAAATTGTAAATGAACCAAATTATGCTGGTGAGATTAACAAAAATATAATTATAGAGGCTGATAAATTGCGAAAATATTGTGAGACAATTCCGCAAGAAAATTTGGATAAGCTAAACAATGAGGAGTTGTGGCAGATTTATAAAAAACATAATGAAATACACAATCATTATTATACTTGGTGTTGGATACCTGTGGCGGCTGATATGTTCCATAACAATCTGACTAATAGATTAAAAAATTATTTGGAAAACAAAGAAATAAAGCAGGACAAGATAAATGAATACTTTGTAATCTTGACCCAACCAACTAATAAATCATTGATTTTTATTGAACAACAAGAACTCTTAAAAATTGGTATTGCGATAGAAAAGAACAAGAAACTTTTAGAATTATTTAGAAAAGAGACAATCGTTAAAATTAAAAATAGCTTACCCAATACCATTTTGAAATTATTAGAGAAACATAGAGAAAAGTACTATTATACTAAACATTTGTGGGTAGAAGGGGAGTACCATGTAGAAGATTATATAAAACAACTAAGAGACATTTTTGTGAGTGGTAAAAATCCGTCAGACATTTATAAAAAACAGATTCTGGAACTTAAAGAAAATAAAAAGAAAAAAATACAATCGTTTGAGGATTTACAGGTGGATGATAAATGGCAAAATATATTTTTACAGTTCTCTAATTTTATGATTACAAAAATTTATCGTCGTTATGCACAACTTTTTGCTGTTTACAAGATGTCTGCAATTTTACGTGAGATTGCGAGACGTAATTACTTAACAGAAAAACAAGTTAGGTTTATGATGAAAGATGAGGTAGAAAAAATGCTTTTGTTTGATAAATATGATGAATCTGAACTTATGATTAGGACTGAAAAATGTGTTTATTACGTTGAAAATAATTTTGAAGGTGTGTTTATTGGAGATGTGGCTAAAAAAATTTTAAAGCAAACAGAGAAAAAGATTAAGTTTGATTCTCATTTACTTTCTGGTTCCATAGGTTCTCCTGGTTATGGTAAGGGTAGGGTAAAAATTATTATTAGGGCTAGCGATATGGACAAGATGAAACCAGGTGATGTTTTGGTTTCAATCGCCACTGACCCCGATATTGTGCCGGCTATGAAGAAGGCTTGCGCAATTATTACCGAACAAGGCGGAGTAACCTCTCACGCTGCGATAGTTTCTCGTGAGTTAAATATTCCGTGTGTAATTGGTACCAAAATAGCCACAAAAGTTTTGCAGGATGGTGATTTGGTTGAAGTGGATGCCAATAAAGGAATTATAAAAATTATAAAAAAATAGTATGGTTAAATATACTAAATCTCATGAGGAATATTCAACGACTCCTCTCACAATTTCTCCAATGCATAATGCTTGGCCATCACAGATTTTAATTGACTTATTAGATGGTAGGAAAGCCGGAGTTGATACTTTTTGTATACACAAAAATAAAGGATTAGAATTTTTTGCTGATTATGATGCTTGGGACAAAGGATCAGATTATTTGATAAATAAAATTAGAAAAGATCCAAATTTTGTTGATTTTGTTTATAAAAAACATCAAGAGATAGCAACCGAGTGTTTGAAATTGATTAGAGGTTTTTTTCGTATAGATATTAGTAAAATGAGCAATCAAGAAATAGCAGATTTTTTATTTAAAAGCTATAAATTGGGTAATGATTTTTCTGCTTTTGGTTATGTACCGGTTTTTTCTGATCACATGTTTCATAAGTTTACTCATCTTTTAAAAGACATTATCAAAAATGCTAAATTTAAAATTGATTTTGTAATGTCTATACCGGAAATATTATATCAACTTTCTAGTCCAGTAGAATTAATGCCTTCTAAGTTGGCCCAAATAGAATTATTGCAATTATCACTTGGTTCAAATCTATCTGAACAAAAAATTAAAGATTATTATTTAGATTGGTTTTGGGTTGATCATGGTCAAATTGGTCCAGCTAGAAAATTATCTGATGTAAAAGAGGTAATAAAAAAGTTTTCAGTTGGTAAAGAGCTTGTCCAAAATGAATTGTCGGATTTATTGAATACTAGAGATAAAGTGTCAGAAATACAAAAAAATATTGGACAAGAATTAAATCTCACAGAAGAAGAAAAGTATTTATTTTCAGTGGCAAGAAAATTTACTTATTTGAAGGGGTTACGTATGGAGATTTTATTTGGTATCTCTGCTTGTTGGTCTGTTATTTTAGAGGAAATTGGAAAAAGATTTGGAGTTAACAAAGATCTATTGTATTATGCCAGTGTAGAGGAATTAAATAGTCTTTTGTTAGAAAAAAAAGAGTTAGATGTTGATAAATTAATTGAGCGAAGTAAGTATTGTGTCTGGGTTGCTAAAAGTGAGATGGGACAAGATATTTTAATAGGTGATGAGGCTGATAATTTTTTAAAGAGTCTAGATTATATACAAGATAAAAATTTAGAAAACGTCTTAGTTATTCATGGTACAGTAGCTTCCACTGGTTATGCGAAAGGGAGAGTAAAAATAGTAAACAAAACAGAGGAGATAAACAAAGTTGAAGAAGGTGATATACTATTATCAGTGGCTACTCACCCTGGTCTTTTGCCCGCCATGAAAAAAGCGGCTGGATTTGTGACTGATGCTGGAGGAATTACATCGCATGCGGCTATCGTAGCTCGTGAATTAAAAAAGCCTTGTATTATAGGTACTAGAATTGCTACTAAAGTTTTGAAAGATGGGGATACAATTGAAGTTGACGCTATTCTTGGTATTATTAGAATTGTTGGTTCCATTAAATAATTTTATTATGTCAAAAAAAATAAAGCTTATAATTTTTGATGCGGCTGGTGTAGTCTGGTATGGTGGGTATATACCAACTTGTAAATTTATTGCTAAAAAATATAAAAAGCCTTTTAAAGAAGTTTATGATATTTTTTGGCGCAAATGGTTTTTAAAATCTTGTACTGGCGAGATTACTAGTGTGGAGTCTTTTAAAAAATCAGCCGACGAATTAAATATAAAAGCTACCGGCAACGAGTTAGAAAAAATTCATTTGCGATTACATCAAGTCAATCAAGATACACTTGACTTTGCTTTGGAGTTAAAAAAAGCCGGTTATAAGACAGTTTTGCTCAGTAATAATTTTGCCAAATATATTAAATTATTTAAAATAAAATTTAATTTATCTCTTTATTTTACTGAAATAATAAATTCACAGGATGTCGGTTTGAATAAATGTAGTCAGGAAATGTTTGAATATGTTTTAAAAAAATATCAGGTTAAGTCAGAGGAAGCCATTTATTTTGATGATTTAAAAGAGTTTTTACATATTCCCCAAGGCATAGGAATAAATACTTTTTGGTTTAATAATTTAAAAGAGGTTAGAAAGTCGGTTTATAGTTTGATTAAACCAGAAAAATTAATAATTCTAGACTTGCACGGAGTAATATTAAACGGTGACTATTGGGTGACAGCTAGATATCTGCACAAAAATTATGGTGTAGACATAAAAGAAGCTTATGATGCGTTGTACACCGAACATTGTTTGGCTGCAATGAAAAAAATTTCTGGTCTACAAGTATTTCCTAGGGCTATAAAAAATTTGGGTATCAAAGCAGATCCACAAAAAATTTGGAATTATCACTTGCGTATGACATCTCGTCGTAATGAAAGTATTATTGCCTATGCACAGGTTTTGCGTCGACGTGGTTATACTGTAATCGGGTTATCAAAAAGTTTTCCTATATTATTTGATGGAAATTTGAAGGGTTCTAAAATAATAAAAAGAAAAGAATTTGATGATATGATAAATACCTATGATCTTAATTTACCAAAAGCTAGTGAGAAAACAATAAGAGAAGTAATGAAAAAATTTGGTATAAAAAATTCTAAAGATATAATTTATATAGATGATCAGGAAAGTAATTTAAAAGATCCAAGAAAAATGGGAGTGCAAGTTTATCTATATGACAATTTTAAAAATATGAGGAAGTGGATGTCTAATCACAAGTCATAATACATAATATAAAAACAAAAAACCGCGACACTGGGTCGGGTTTTTTGTTTTGCGAAATTATTCTTTGACAAGAGTAATTTCGCAACGGCAACTGAATCCAGGGAGGAAACAGTTGCCGAAGGAATTGTTGGTGGGGTTATAAGGTGGGGTGGAAGGAAGAGAGAGAGGCTACTGCGCCAGTCCGACCAGGGTGATCGTGCCGTCTTCGTCCTGCTTGAGGATGATGCCCTGGCAGGAACCGAGTCCGTTGGCGATGGCGTCGTCCAGCTCGCCGTACTCGGAGACAGCATAGGCACAGAACTCCACCGTTGGGGAGTGGGAGAAGCTCACACCGGTGCCACCGTGGTCCATCACGTCGAACATGGCGCGCACCGCGTTCATGAAGCCCTCGGCCCACTCGCGGCACTTCTCCTCGCCCGAGTCCTTGAGGACCGCGCGGAAGTTGCCCATCTCGGGGGCGAGCTTGCGCATGCCCTCGGTGGCCATGGCACCAAAGATCTCGTCGTTGCCCATGCCGGGGACGACAGGGTGGACCGTGACATTCGAGTAGTAGTACCCGGAGAGCCAGGCCAGGGCGGTCTCCGTGGTACGGGGAAGCTCGTGGTGGAAGAGGTCGGTAACATCTTGAACCGGGAAGTTGCTACCAAGCAGGTTAGCTAACTCCACGCCTCCGGTGCCGATCCGGTTCTTCATTTTGCCGTCCTTGTCCGAGTGTCTCAGCGCATACAATGTCTTCATCGCTTCATCTCCTTTGTCTATTGACAACTTTATCTGGTGGAGAGTCAATTGACCCTCTCTTACAAATTACCAAACTCGGCTGTCATCCTCTACGGACATCTAGACAAAATATGCCCAAAAGTCCGTAGAGAATCACCTTTTTAAGTTGTAATGTCCACCAAAATTCCTGTCTAATGAAGGGTTTTGTGCTAAAATTAGCACTTTTACCCATTTTCATTTTGACAATATATTATAGCACATTTTATTGCTTTTGTCAAGGGGGGTGTGCTATAATATAAACAATTAAAATTTAATAAAAAAATACTATGCAATTTAAAGGAACTTGTGCCAGTGGGGGAAAAGCAGAAGGAAATTTGTGTATTGTGCATGACTTTAGAGAAATTGATCATTGCAAAAAAAATGATGTTGTTTTGTTAGTTAAAATAAAACCAACTATACCATTGATAAAAATGAGTAGTGCAATTTTGGCTATACACGGGGGAGTCACATCTCATGCTGCCATTATTGCTAGAGAAAATAATAAGCCGGCTATAGTTAGTTTGTCAGAAGAAATTTTACAACATGTAAAAAATGGAGATAGGGTAGAAGTGGATGCCGATAGTGGAGTAGTTAATATTTTGTAATTTATAATTTTTTATTTATGAAACATTTAAAATTCTTCAAAGATATTAGAAAAACAAATGTAGATATTGCTGGAGGCAAAGGTGCTTCTTTGGGTGAAATGACCCACCTCTTCGGCGGGCAGGTAAATAATAATCCAATACCAAATGGATTTGTAATATTGTCTGATGCCTTCGATCGTTTTGTGGAAGAGACACATTTAAAAGAAGAGATTGAAGCACGTTTGGCTGAAGTGGATCCAGAAAATACCAATACTGTTGATAAGGCTAGCAATGTTATTCGTGATGTAATTCATGATGTGCCAATGCCTGAAGATCTTACAAAAGAAATTTTGCAGGCTTTTGATGAGTTGTTTTCCAACACCCCCTCTGACTCCCCCTTGATAGGGGGAGAACTAAATAACCAATTTGTGGCGGTGCGTTCATCGGCGACTGCGGAGGATGGTGATGTTGCTAGTTGGGCAGGGGAGTTGGAAACTTATCTCAATACTACCCGTGAAAATGTGGTTGAGCGAGTAAAAAATTGCTGGTCATCTTTGTTTACTCCTCGGGCAATTTTTTATCGTCATGAAAAAGGTCTGATTGATGCCTATGTTTCAGTGGCTGTAGTAATTCAACAAATGATCCAGTCACATGTTTCTGGTATTACTTTTACAGTTCATCCAGTAACAGAAGATCCAGATCAAATGATTATAGAAGCTGCTTATGGTTTGGGTGAGGCGATTGTTGGCGGATTAGTCACGCCAGATAGCTATATAGTTCACAAAAGTGATATGAGTATTTTTGATATAAATGTAGGACATCAGACACGCAAACTAATGAAAACACCAAAGGATAAAATTATTAAAACAGTCAATAAAAAATTTGTAAAAGATGAAGATGGAGCAAATGAGTGGATTGAAATTGGAGGCGAAGGAGAAAAACAAAAACTAACTGGTAAACAAATTATTGAGGTGGCTGAGGTTTGTAAAAAAATTGAAGATCACTACGGCTTTCCTTGCGATATTGAGTGGGCAATGGATGATAAGGGGAAAATTTTTATAACACAATCTCGTCCTATAACCACTCTGAAAGCGGATAAATAATTTTTATATGATATATGATAAGTGATAGATGATAGATGATGTATAAAGGAAATTTATTTTTTACAATTATCATTTATCACTTATCATTTATCACTTATCACTTATCATCTATCATTATTAATATTATTTTTAATTCACAAAAATATGAATTTAAAAAGAGCTTTAGTGTTTGGGGTGTTAGTCTGGATTGTGGCCTTTGTCGTTATTTTAATCTTAATGTTTACCCCTTGGTTCAAGGAAAGTCAACTTAGAATTCAAATCGGCTGGTGGGTTTTGGAAATACCAGCAGTATTACTTTTGGCAAAATGGTATTTCAAGATGGGTTTGCCAACAGCTAAAAAAGGATTTTTATTGGGTGTTATTGGTTTGCTAACTGGAACAGTTTTAGATATGGTCATTACTGTGCCTTTGTTTGTAAAATCTTATGCTGTGTTTTATAGTAATATTTGGATGTATGTTGGGTTTGTTTTGATGTTATTACTTACTACTTATGCCGGGTATGAATTTGATGGGACCTATTCAAAACCTGATTTGACAGAGCAAAAATAGTGGTATATAATTGAAATATGCAAAATTAAAAAATATGGAACAGGATCCAAAATTACAAAATTTAGATAAAAAAATAGATGACATTTTAGAAATTGTCCAATTTATAAAAGATAATTCTGCTAGTAAAGATGATATTAAAGACATGGCAACCAAGGATGATATCAAGAATATGGCAACCAAGGATGATATCAAGAATATGGCAACCAAGGATGATATTGTTCGATTAGAGGCTAAGATGGATCAAGGATTTGCTGATATTAGGTCAGAGTTGAGGAGTATCAGTTCGGAATTGGAAGAGATAAAAAGGGATTTGAAAAAATTGGAAGCACGTACCCAAGTAGATGATGACGTGATGATCGCTGATAATTTTAAGTTAAGGCGTAGGGTTGAAAAATTAGAAAAGCAAGTAAAATTTTTGATAATGTCTCGAGCTCAATGAGTAAAGTATAACTTGATTATTTATTCAAACAGGGTTATAATAACCCTGTTTAAAATTTAAAAATATAACATGAAAAATAAAAAATATTTTTATTTGAGTATAAGTTTATTGGCTTTGTTTTGTTTATTTTCCGGTATTTTTATTGGTAGAATGTGGCAAATACAGGGCTTGATGACAGGTGATAATGGTGAGGTAAAAATTACCAAAGTGTTGGATTTGTATTCACAGAGCCGAACGCCAGAAGTTGAGTTTACTGAGTTTTGGGATTTGTGGGACAAAATAAAAACACGTTACGTTGGCCAGCCAGTAGATGAAGTTAATTTGTTTTATGGGGCTATGCAAGGTTTGGTTAGCGGTCTGGGTGACCCTTATTCAATATTTTTTCCGCCAAAAGAAGCGCGTCAATTTGCCAAAGATTTATCAGGCGAAGCCTTTGATGGTATTGGTGCTGAAATTGGTTTACGAAAAGATCAGTTGACAGTGATTGCTCCGCTCAAAGGATCTCCAGCCGAAAAAGCTGGTTTGCGAGCTGGAGATAAAATTTATGCTATAGATGGGGTTGAAACTTTTGATATGAATTTGGACGAGGCAGTTAACAATATTAGGGGTAAAAAAGGTACTGAAGTTAAATTAACTATCAGTCATGATGGTCTTGATGGTTTGGAGGATATAGTCGTGGTTAGAGATACTATTTCTTTGCCAACTGTTGAGTGGGAAATGAAAGATAATAATATTGTTTATTTACATATTAGTTATTTTAATGATGATACTTGGGGTGATTTTGACAAAGCTGTAAGTGAAGTTTTGTTAGCTAGCCCCAAAGGAATTATATTGGATTTACGTAGTAATCCGGGTGGTTATTTTGATACTTCAGTCGCCGTGGCTAGTGAATGGATTCCAGCTGGTGTGGTGGTAAAAGAAAAATTTAGCGAAACTCAAGTGAGTGAATACGAAAGTTCTGGCAAACATCGTTTGGCTGATTTACCAACTGTAATTTTGATTGATGAGGGAACTGCTTCTGGTTCAGAAATTGTGGCCGGTGCTTTGCAAGATTACAAATTAGCAACCCTAGTTGGACAAACTAGTTATGGTAAGGGTTCGGTTCAAGAATTTGAAATATTACCAGATGGTTCAGCTTTAAAATTAACTGTGGCTCGTTGGTATACACCAAAGGATAGACAAATTGATAAAGAAGGCATTAAACCAGATGTTGAATTGGAAGAAATGTTTACTGATGTGGTAGTAGACGAAGAAACTGGCGAAGTTAATTATCGAGATCTAGGAATTGAAAAGGCTTTGGAATTATTGTCGAAGTAATTAGTAATTGAGTAATTAGTAATTCAGTTAATGATACACGCTAAGAATTTAATATGTTAAAAGGCAAAGTAATTCACGGAGATGGAATAGGACAGCAGTTGGGATTTCCAACTGCTAATTTGAATATAAAAAAAAATGATATTGATTTATCAGCTGGAGTTTATATTGCCAAGGTTTGGTTGAATAAAAAAGAATATTTAGCTAGTTTAACAATTTTAGAAAAGCCAGT
>Ga0265595_1002959_pt1 | contig 10875 bp, 9 predicted proteins | sample saktaG_15_FD_190148 | JGI IMG/M metagenome (GOLD analysis project Ga0265595, IMG submission 190148) | Saline water microbial communities from Sakinaw Lake, British Columbia, Canada - sak_2013_06_06_50m | ecosystem: Environmental > Aquatic > Non-marine Saline and Alkaline > Saline ... | reverse complement strand
TTATTCACTAAACTAAGAGAATGTTATCGTTGTCAAAAAGGTTTTACTGAGCTTGCACCCTTCATTAGAAAGATATATAGAAGGCTGTAAAGTAAAAAATCTCAGAGCTAATACTTATTCACTAAACTAAGAGAATGTTATCGTTGTCAAAAAGGTTTTACTGAGCTTGCACACTTCATTAGAAAGATATATAGGGGGCTGTAAAGTAAAAAACCTCAGAGCTAATACTTACTCGTTAAATATTTAAAAAAACAAATGAAAAGCCTGGTTATAGTTGAAAGCCCTACAAAAGCAAGAACAATCCAAAAATTTTTGGGCGACGAATATGTAATAAAATCGTCTTTTGGTCATGTGAGGGATTTACCAAAAAGAGAGCTTGGCGTGGATGTTGAAAAAGGTTTTGAACCAAAATATGTTGTGCCCACAAAAGCTAAAAAGGTTCTTGCCGAACTTAAAAAAGAATCCGCAAAAGCGGACAATACAATATTGGCTACCGACGAAGACCGCGAAGGAGAATCTATAGCCTGGCACCTTCAAGAAGCGCTTAAATTAAAGGACCCCCAGAGAATCGCGTTCCATGAAATTACCAAAACAGCGATTGAAGAAGCCTTAAAATCACCGAGGCACATAGATATGAATATGGTGGACGCACAGCAAGCCAGGCGTATTTTAGATAGAATTGTAGGATATAAACTTTCGCCGTTTTTATGGAAAAAAGTTGCCAAGGGACTGTCTGCTGGTAGAGTGCAATCGGTTGCCGTAAAACTGATTGTTGAAAAAGAAAGAGAAATTGAAAAATTTGTAGCGCAAGAATATTGGAGCATCGAGGCTTTATTAGCTAAGGATCAAGCTAAATTTAGCGCATCTTTAATCAAAAAAGATGAGAAGACAATTGATAAACTGGAAATAAAAAATAAATCCGAAGCAGATAAAATTTTACAAAATTTAAACAATGCAGATTATATTGTTGAATCTGCAGAAAAAAAGGAAACAAAAAGACATCCTGCTCCCCCGTTTACCACAAGCACGTTACAACAAGCAGCTTGGCAAAGATTAAAATTTTCCGCAAAAATGACGATGTCTTTAGCTCAGCGACTCTATGAAGAAGGAAATATTACATACCACAGAACAGATTCTTTAAATCTTTCTGAAACATCATTAGTCGCTGCTAAAAATTTTATTTCTGAAAAGTACGGCCAGAATTATTGGGCGGGAAAAGCGATAAAATATAAAACCAAATCGACAGGAGCCCAAGAAGCCCACGAAGCGATAAGACCCGCTTATGCAGAAAAAACTCCTGATTCACTTAAGGACTCTTTAGACTCAAGGCAATTGAAACTTTACACTTTAATATGGCAAAGGTTTATCTCTTCTCAGATGGCACCGGCCATTTTTGATTCTATCTCCGCAGACGTAAGGGCTGGCGAATACACTTTTAGGGCAAATGGACAAACATTAAAATTTGACGGATTTTTAAAGGTTTACCCTACCAAATTTGAAGAGATAGAGCTACCTAACTTAGAAAAAAAAGACGTCCTACAACTTTTAGAGTTGACTCCCGATCAGCATTTTACAGAACCTCCTGCGCGATATACTGAAGCCAGCCTGATAAAAGCTTTAGAAAAATACGGCATAGGCCGGCCGTCAACCTATGCTCCAATTTTGTCTGTTATACAAGACAGAAATTATGTGGCTAAAAATGACCAAAAAAGATTGTTTCCAAGTGAAATGGGAATAATAGTAAATGACGTTCTAGTAAAAAACTTTCCCCAAGTGGTTGATGTCGATTTTACAGCAAAAATGGAAAAAGAATTAGATGAGGTGGCAGAAGGCAAAGATACGTGGGCAAAAACTTGTAGAGATTTTTATGGCCCTTTTGCTAAAAACCTCGAGGAGAAGTATAAAGAAGTAGTAAAATCAGACCTAACCCAAAAAACAGATAAAATCTGCCCAAAATGTGGAGCTCCGCTTATTGAACGCCTTGGGAGATTTGGTAGATTTTATGCCTGCTCAAAATTTCCTGAGTGTAAACACACAGAATCCGTAGAGGGAGACGCAGACACCTTAAATATAGCTTGCCCAAAATGCAAAGAAGGAAAAATAACCGGGAAAAGAACTAAAAAAGGAAAAACATTCTATGGATGCAACCGTTTTCCAAAATGCGACTTTGCTTTGTGGGATAAACCGATAAACGAGTTTTGCCCGCAATGTAATGCTTTACTTATAGAAAAAGGTAAAAAAATTAAATGCTCAAATAAGGATTGTGGGTATATTAAAGAGACTTAGAGATTAATGAGTAGTGATATACAAAAATTAATAAAAAAAAGTTCAGATCCAAAATTAATTGAAGATGTTTTTAATTTTGCAAAAGAAGCGTATAAAGACAAGGTTAGAGCCTCCGGAGAAAACTATATCTTCCATGCGGTAAGGGTTGCATCCATGCTAGATAAAATGGACCTTGATTCATCAACTATTTCCTTGGCACTTCTCCATGACGTATTGGATGATACCCCCGATTCAGCAAGATCGATAGAAATAAAAGAAATCGGTAAAAAATTTGGTAAAGATATCGGCTTTTTAGTAGAAAGAATCTCAATGCTAAGCAAAGTCCGCTATTCACTATCAATTGCGATACAAGATAAAAAAACCTTCAGTAAAGAAAAAACAGAAAATTTAAGAAAAATGTTTTTGGCGTTGTCGGGGGATTTAAGAGTGGTTTTAGTAGAGTTAGTTTCTAGACTAGACGGTTTAAATTTCCTAAGATATTTACCAGAAGACCAACAAAAGTTATTTGCTCTTGAAACTCTACAAATCTTTGTGCCCGTTGCTAACAGATTAGGATTGTCAGAAATAAGAAGAAATCTAGAAGACACGGCTTTTTCTTATTTACTTCCAAACAAGTTTGAGTGGGTAAAGAAAAACGTTAAAGAACAGTACGAAGAAAGAGAAAAATATTTAAAAAAATTTATTCCAAGGTTAAAAAAGATCTTCACAAAAGAAAGAGTAAAAATTTTAGATATAAATTATCGAGCAAAGTCTTATTGGAGCACGTACCGAAAGCTCATAAAACACAATATGAACTTTGATAAAATCCATGACCTGCTTGCCCTAAGGATAATTACCTCAGATGTTGAAAACTGTTATCGGGCGCTAGGTGTGATACACAAACACTTTAAACCAATTTCTGAGGAAATAAATGATTATATAGCCAAACCAAAATTAAACGGTTACAGATCTTTACACACTACTATTTTTCCGTTATCCTCCCAGATCTTGTCGAACCATCAAGGTGCAGAAAAACAAAATTTAACAGGAAAAGAAAGTGACGTTGGAGAGGGTGATGAAGGTAAAATAACCGAAGTTCAGATAAGAACAGAAGAAATGCACAAAGAGGCTGAATATGGCGTTTGTGCTCACTGGTCTTATAAAGAGGGAGTTGATCTCATAAAAGAGGGGCAAAATTTTGAATGGGTAAAAAATGTTCCCGACTTCTGGAAAACCTTTAAAATCAATTTTTTTACGAATCAAGTTTTTTGCTTTACCCCAAGAGGCGACGTTATTGTTTTACCAAAAAACTCAACTCCGGTTGATTTTGCATATGCGGTACACTCTAATATCGGCGACCATTGCGAGCTTGCAAAGGTAGGAGGGAAAATAGTACCGCTTAATCATATTTTAAAAAACGGGGATATAGTAGAAATTTCGGTCAATAAGAAAAAAAATCCTTCAAAGGACTGGCTGAGGTTTGTTAAAACCTCTTTAGCAAGATCTCGTATAAGAAAATTAACAGACCAAGACGGGTCTGCCCTTAAATTCCCCTTATCCATACCCGGTTTTATTAAAAGGAAAATCGTAGAAATTTCTGAAGCTTCTAAAAAAAGACGTGAAGAAAAACAAAAAATTGAAAAAAACAAGACGGGGGAAATTTATTTAGCCGGACAAAAAGGGATGCTTGTTCATATTGCTAAATGTTGCAACCCTAAACCGGGAGACAAGGTTTCTGCTTATCTCGCCAAAAACAGATCGACTGTATTACATAAAACTTCGTGCCCAAACTTTAAAAAACTCTCTGAAAAATTCCCGGATAAAGTAATCGAGGCATCGTGGAAATAGTTGAAAAATGCGGCAAAATCTGATAAATTAAGAATATGCCCGAGTGGCGGAACTGGCATACGCGTGCGACTCAAAATCGCATTTCCTTACGGAATTGTGGGTTCAACTCCCACCTCGGGCACACTTCACTTTGCTCAGTGTAAACAAAAAACGGCTTAATGCGTTGAGCCGTTTTTTGTTTACAAACTATACTCCTCCAACGGTTCGGGTAAAATTATTTTTAAACCAGTTTTTGGAATTTCGGCCTTTACCCTTGCCCGAGTTTCATCATTAAAAGCCCTCTTAAAATGGGACAAAGCCAAACATTTAACATTCTGCCTTTTTGCCATCTCAAAAACATCTAGGGCCACAACATGACCTGGAAACTTTTTATCAAACATATAGCATTCATGCATTAAAATGTCGGCATCTTTATAAATTTTTTCTGAATCTTCGTCCATTGGTCCATCTCCGCTATAACAGACAATATTTTTTCCATCATTGATTCTAATTGCCAAATTGTAGGCGGTGTGGCCGGTCTTAGCAAAAGTTAATTTCAACTCATTGAATTGAATTTCTTTTCCATCTTCTGCAATTATAAATTTTATATTAAATCCATAACTATTTATCCCAAAATAAGCGTGCTCTGTTAATCTTTCGACATCTGTTTTAAGTTGTTCTGAACAAATTATTGTTAAATCTTTTTTCCTTTCTTCCTCTAACATCCTGCCTAAAAGCGCAGGGATTCCAAACAAATGATCGGAATGTCTATGGGTTATATATAAAGTATCAATTAAAGAGTAATTTTCAGTATACTTCCAAAGTTGACGAACGGCCGAATCGCCACAATCAAGCATTAAAACGGTCTTATCTGCTAGAACTAAATGTGAATGATTGGGATATCGTTCGTCAAAGGCTTCGCCAACTCCTAAAAATATTATTTTCATAACTAGTCTAAAATTATTTTTAATATTTTGTCTTTATCGTCTTTCAAATTGTTAAAAACATAGTCTGCTCCCGCTTCCTTTAGTTGTTCTTCTGAATGAATACCCGTTGTGACTCCAATGCATTTATATGCCCCGGCTTCTCTGCCAGCCTTCATGTCAGACGGTGCGTCTCCCACAGAATAAACGTTATTATCACGCTTGAAGCCAAAATCTTTCTCCGCTCTCTCGATGGCCAGCTTCGCTAACTCTGTCCGCGAAATACGGTCTGAGCCAAAGCCCCCCAATTTAAAATAATTGTTTATGCCCGCCTTTTTTAACTTTGTTCTAGCAATTTTTTCTAAATTACCAGTCACACACCCCATTAAAACGCCTTTTTTATTTAATGCTTCTAAAAATTCAACTGCGCCGGGCAACAAGTTAACTTTACTTTTTGCCATCTCTCTGTCAAAATATTCTACCATTGCATCCATTATTTCAGGCATTTTTACCGTAATGGCTGCCTCAGAAAAACCGTGCACTTTTAGGCTTTCTGTTATTATCCCCTGTTCAGTCCATCCCATACCTCCAATCATTTTAAAGTCATCCAAACCGAAAACTTTTTTCATGGCAGCGCCAAAAGAATCTTTGTGCTCCTGGGGCCAATCCATAATTGTGCCGTCTATATCAAATAAAACTAATTTCATCTTATAAGAGTTATTAAATAATAAATTGCTAATGAGGATATAAATCCCGAAACAACGCCTCCTAAAATATCGCGAAACCAATGGACTCCGCAGAAAACCCTGGCAATTCCTACCAAACACGAGCAAGCAATAAAAATTATCGCTAAGGGGGTACTGTAGAAAAACAAATAAAAAGATATACCGAATGCCAATGATGCGTGGCGTGAGGGGAAAGACGGATTTTTGGGGACGGATATCAAAACGTTGGTTCCTTTAAATTCGGCCGGGCGTTGTTCTTTATAAAAAAACTGAACTATTTTACCAAATACAAAAGCAGCACAAAGCCCAGATAGTAAGAATAGGCGAACATTCCTCGACTGTGAAAAATAATAGCTGAAACAAACAAACTCAACACCATCAAATAAATAAGGTGTCGGGCACAAAAAATCTCAAAAACATCTAATAGTTTTGACTTACCGGCAAGACGATTTATATTCTTAAAAACTGAAAACATTATTTTGGCTCGCCCCGTTAGAAATTTTGACAACTCTACAAAATTTTTAGCGGATTAAAACTATAAATAATAAAAATGTTAGAATGGGGATGCAAAAATATTTTTCAGAAAATATTTTTGCACAAGATTTCTAACGGGGTAAAGGAAATTTCTTAGAGAATTTAGCAATTTCTTCTCTGACTTTTTTCACGGATTTAGGACTTGAAATAACTTCATTTATCCAGCCTGCGATTATTTTCATTTCTTTTTCTTTCATTCCCCTGGTTGTTATGGCCGGAGTCCCCATTCTAATTCCCGATGGCTTAAACGGCGGAGCGGGATCAAAAGGAATAGTATTTTTATTAATTGTAATTCCTGCAGCCTCAAGCAAGTCTTGCGCCTCCGGACCTCCGATATTTTTATTTCTTAAATCAACTAAAATTAAATGATTGTCTGTACCGCCCGTGACCAGGTTAAATCCATGATTTTTTAATCCCTCGGCAAGCGCTTTTGCATTTTTTACTATTTGTTTTGCATATTTTTTAAATGCCGGAGTTGATGCCTCTTTCAAACAAACAGCAATTGCGGCAATCTGATGCATATGAGGCCCGCCCTGGAGACCCGGAAAAATAGCTTTATCAATTTTTTTCGACAAATCAGGATCTTTTTCAACTCCTTTTTGAGTTACCATTATTAATCCGCCCCTCGGCCCTCTTAAAGTTTTATGGGTTGTTGTAGAAATAATATGCACATATGGCGCGGGGCTTGGATGTGCTCCTCCGACAACTAATCCTGCTATGTGAGCTATATCAGCTGCTAAGTATGCCCCAACAGAATCTGCTATCTCTCCCAACCTCTTCCAATCGAAAATTCTCGGGTAGGCTGTAGCTCCAACAAAAATTAATTTCGGCTTGTTTTCTTTAACCAGTTTTTCCATGCCATCATAGTCGAGTAATCCTGTTTTTTCATCAACTCCATATTGAACCGAATTATAAAACTTGGCAGAAAAATTAACTTTCCAACCATGGGTTAAATGCCCGCCCATAGGCAAGGCCATTCCCATTATAGTATCCCCAGGTTCACAAACAGCCATATAAACAGCTGCGTTAGCCGGCGATCCCGAATATGGCTGAACATTGGCGTGTACCACCTTGAATAATTTTTTTACTCTGTCGCGGCATAAGTCTTCTAAAATATCGTAATACTTCAAACCGGCATAATATCTTTTTCCCGGATAGCCTTCTGCATACTTATCTGTTAAATACGAACCCAATGCTTCTCGTACGGCCGGAGAAGAATGGTTCTCTGAGGGAATCATTTCTAAAGAGGTTTTTTGTCTCTCTATTTCTAACTCAATTAGTTTTGCAATTTGCGGATCTTGTTTTTTTAGATTTGCCATATTATTTTCTTAAAATATTAACTTTATTATTTGTTAAGTCTATTATAGTTGAAGGACTTCTTATGGGCAAATCGCCCGCGTCAACAATAATAACATCTTCTTTTGTAAATTGGTTTATAACTTCTCCAATCTTTCCAGTCGCAGGAACTCCAGAAATATTTGCTGAAGTTTGAGCCAGTGGCCTATTAAACTCCTTTAAAATTTTTCTTAATAAATCGTACTTCGGAACGCGCATTCCAATTGTATTATTTTTATAAACCAGCAAAGATAGAAGCCCGTCCTCTATCTGTTTTGCTTTTAAAATAAACGTCACGGCTCCCGGCCAAGATTTTTGCAATTTTTCTTCTTGCTCCATCGAAATTTCCGCATATTCTTCGGCCATCTCAATATCTTTAACAAAAATGGCTAAAGGTTTTAATTTATCTCTTTGTTTCATCAGAAAGATTCTCTCAATCGCTTTTTCATTTGAAGCATCACAAACCAAGCCGTAAACAGTATCTGTGGGACAGACTAAAACTGCCCCGTTTTTTAGAGCAGTTAATATTTTTTCTATGTTATTTGGGCTTAACTTTATCACGTTTTTTTAAAAAAGTTGAAACTTTTCTTATGTCTCCCGGATTTCCAAAATCCATCCAGCCATCATTCAGCTTTATAACTTTAACTTTGTTTTCTTTTGCTAAAAGAGAAATGACATCTGTGAGTTCATACTCCCCGCGAGAAGATTTTTTTATTAGGGGAAGTTTTTCAAAAACGTCTGGAGTAAATTTATAAAGCCCGGTATTGATAAGATTTCCAATAAAATGATCCGGCTTCTCTATTATTTCTTTTAGTTTATCTCCTTCTGTTATTAAAACTCCGTATTTTTCCGGATGTTCTTTAACCAGCCCCGCCACATAATTAAAATTGTCTTCCTTCTGCATCCTCTTTAAATCGTCTACTGAATAAAGATTATCTCCATATATAGAGATAAAATCTTTCTTACCCACAATATCTTTCACACACATTAGCGGACAAGCCGTGCCATAAATTTTTTCTTTTGGACCCAATATTTCAAATTGATTTACAACCCTTGCTTTGTATCCGTATTCCTTTAAAAATTCTTCCATTAATCCGGCGCAAAACCCCTCCACTAAAATAAAATCATCGTATCCCGCTTTTAATAAATTATCTAAAACATACGTTAAAAAAGGTTTTTCATTAACCTTTATTAAATGTTTTGATTTATTTTTTGACAGCTGTTTCATGCGCGTTCCCTGGCCGGCAGCTGCGATAACAACAGTTTTTATCATGATTTAAATGCAAGATTAAGTGCTTTTATATTTAAATCTAAATATTTTTGCGGAATTACTGTTTCTAAGGATTTTAGAAATGACTCTTTTTTAAGGGGGATTAAATTATTTTTTACAGCATACCCAAGTAGATAAACTCCCGCAACTACATCCTTATCCAGTTCCTTTTTACAAATTTCAGCTGCCGGAACTAAATGCATCCCCCCCCTTACCGCCTTATTAAGAGCGACCAGAATTTCTTGCTTTTCTGGATATCCCTGAAAACCCATAGAATAATCATTTACTAAGAGCGCTGTTTTGGGACCGGAAAAATCAATGTCTCTCAATGCCTCTACTAGCTCTAAACCAATTATTAGGTCTGCCTTCCCACGAGAAATTAATGGAGAATTAACTTTTTTCCCAAAACGAATATGGATTATTACGCTTCCGCCTCTCTGGGAAAGCCCATGAAGCTCGGAGGATTTAACGTCGTATCCTTGGACAAAACAGGCTTCATCTAAAATAGAAACGAGTGTAATAATACCCTGTCCTCCAACACCTGTTAAAATTATATTGAAATTGTCCATAAATTTATTACGGTAAATTAAATTACTTGTGGGTTTATATAAAATTCTCCCAGGTCTGGATTACTTTTTAGCCTTCTCTCAAGAAGGGCGCATATATGTCTACAAACTATAACCGATACTTCGTCTTTTTGCATAAAATCTTTTATCGTGTCCTCCAAGTCTTTCATATTTTTAGGATCTAAAACCTTAACATGTTTTACTCCACAGGCCGTTGCTATCTCTTCAATTTTTATCTGCTCAACATTTTGTCCCATAACGGTCTTTCCCATTCCCGGGTTTTGCTGGTGTCCTGTCATTGCCGTGATTCTATTATCTAAAACAATAATCAACGGGTTAGATCTATTGTAAACCGCGTTAACCAACCCTGGAATTCCTGAATGAAAAAAAGTTCCATCCCCTATAAGAGAAATCACTTTTTTACCTGTGGCCCTACTTACTCCGTGCGATATTCCCATAGAAGCCCCCATTGAAAAAAGATAATCCTGGATATTGTGAGGAGGAAGCCCCGCCATCATATTACACCCGATATCTCCTCCAAAAACCGTCCCCTCCGGAGCGACTCTTTTAATAACGGGCAAAATATTCCAGTAGGGGCACCCATCGCAAAGCTTTGGATATCTTTTAGGAACAGATACGGATGGAGTTTTAGTTTTTATTTTAATCTTTAAATTTAAAACTTTTGCTAAAGCAAGGATAACGTTTTCCACACTTAGCTCCCCGACCTCCGATAATACGTTTTTCCCAAAAATCTCCACCTTGGAATCTATGTCTTTAGCGATAGTTTTTATTTCTTTTTTTATATAATGCTGCATTTCTTCAACAACAATAACTTTCTTTAGCGGAACAATAAATTTCTTGATTTTTTGCTTTGGCAAAGGATAAAAAAATCCCAATTTTAAAACTGGTAGATCTAAACCTAATTCTTCCAGGGCCTCCATTACATAAAAGTAAGAAATTCCAGAGGCGATGATCCCTATTTTTGAAGATTTATTTCCGCCGACGACTTTGTTTATTTTTGACTTTTCGGCATAATCAGAAATCTTTTTAATCTTTTCTAAAAGTTCTTTTTTCATCTCCAAAACCCTCGGAGGCATGGTACAGAACTGGTGAGGATTTTTGACAAAATCGCCTCTTTTAAAATCTCGTTTTCCCGGAACATCAAAAATCACGGGAGCCCGCTGATGAGCCACGCGAGTTGTACTTCTAATAATTACCGGTACATTAAATTTTTCAGAAATTTCAAATCCAAGTTTTGTAAAATCATAGCATTCCTGCGGGCTTGAAGGATCTAAAAATGGAATATGCGATAAATAAGCGTAACCTCTTGAATCTTGCTCCGACTGGGCAGAACTATGACAAGAAGGATCGTCCCCCACAAAAATTACCATTGGCGCTTTTGTCCCGGTATAAGCTAAGGGAAATAAGCT
>Ga0265595_1002951_pt1 | contig 10888 bp, 6 predicted proteins | sample saktaG_15_FD_190148 | JGI IMG/M metagenome (GOLD analysis project Ga0265595, IMG submission 190148) | Saline water microbial communities from Sakinaw Lake, British Columbia, Canada - sak_2013_06_06_50m | ecosystem: Environmental > Aquatic > Non-marine Saline and Alkaline > Saline ... | reverse complement strand
AGCCACCTGGTCTTCCACTGACGGGATGTCGTGCTCGAACACGGTGAGGACGGAGAAGCGGTGGCCCAGCATGGCGGCCAGGTGCATGGTGGCCTGGGCTGGCCCAACGACGGGGATGCTCACCAGCTCGCGGGCGGCGTACAGGCCGGGGTCGGCCATGCAGTCAATGATGACCGCGTCGGCGCCGGCTGGTTCGGCCTCTATCACTTTGGCCAGGATGTCGGGCACCACCAGCGCCTCGTCGCGGTAGCTTTCGATGGAGGCCGTACCCCAGTCCAGCGAGACGACGCTGACGTGGGTGCCGGGGCGGGCGGCATCGGCGTAGCTGCGCCGGGTGTCTTCTGCCCAGCGCGTGGTGATGGTTGGATTGATGACGCGAATGTGCATGGTTGTCTCCTCACTATTGCAGCGTGACCCTGGGGTCAAGCATCGCCTGCCCCAGGTCTAAGATCAAGTTGATAAAGACGTAAAAGACGGTGACCACCAAGGTCACCGAAACGATGACCGGGAAGTCAATGCTGAGCACAGCGTTGGTGACGTAGGAGCCCAACCCAGGCCAGGAGAAGATCACCTCGACCAGGATGGCGCCGGTCAGCGAATAGACGAACGAGAGACCCAGGACAGTGATGGTGGGAATGATGGCGTTTTTCAGAGCCAGGACGAACAGGACGATCCGCTCGGAGATGCCGGCGGCCCGAGCCGCCAAGATATATTTCTCGCTCAACACCTCGATCATCTTGGAGCGGGTCATACGGATGGTCAGGCCGATGGCATAGGTCGCCAGGGTGAAAGCCGGCAGAATGATGTGGAGCAGGGCATCTTTGAAAGCCACCCAGTTGCCCGTCATCACCGTGTCAATCAGATAGAAGCCCGTAATCTGCTCCACCGGATGGTAGAGGGCCACTTGAGTGGAGGTGCGCCCCGCCAGGGGCAAGATACCCAATCGGCTGAAGAAAAGCAGTTGCAGCAGCAGCCCCAGCCAGAACGTGGGCATGGAGACGCCAGCGATGGAGAACAGGCGCGTGAGGTGATCCAGCAAGCTACCCTTGTAGGCCCCGGAGAGAACGCCGAGGGGAATGCCAATCGTAACCGCCATCACCATACCGGCCAGAACCAACTCCAGGGTGGCGGGCAGGAAGGTTTTGAGATCGGTGGTGATAGGCTGGTGGGTCTTGATGGAATTGCCCAGATCACCACGGAGGAGGCCACGCACATAGCGCAGGTACTGTTCGGGGAGGGGGCGATCCAGCCCCAGTCGCTCGGTGGCCAGGGCGATCTGCTCCTTCGTGGGGTGTGGCCCAACCCAGGCCGCGGCCGGGTTGGAGGGGACGACGCGGGCGATGAAAAAGGTGATGATGGAGACGCTGACCAGCACCAGCACTGCCATCGCCAGCCGCCGGATGATGTATTCCAACCTATGCACAGGCTCATCCCCTTCGTTTGATTGATCGTTGATTCAACGAAGATGCAGGGGCGCAGCACTGCTGCGCCCCTGCATGGTCCCTGCACTTCTCACTGACGTGTGAGTTGGTAGAAAAAGACGACGTGAGGATAGGCCGGGTTGTCCACAAACCCTTTGATGTCGGAGCGGGCCAGGTGGGTGTTGGCCACGTCGTAGAAGAAGAGGGAGGCCACGTCTTCGATCAGGATCTCCTGGGCCTTGATGAACAACTCTTCTGCCTTCTCTCGGTCGCTGCCCGAAAGCGCGTTGGCGGTGTCAATCATGTCGTCGAATTCTGGGTTGCGGTAGTAGCCAAGGTTGAAGAGAATCTCTTCTTCGGAGTGGAACATACTGAACAGAAAGCTGTACGGTGAGACGTAGTCGGGCCACCAGTACATCACGAAGACGTCTTGTGCGTTCTCAGGACCCGACATGGCCAGGTCCCACTGAGCCTCCCAGTTCAGGGCCTGTACCTCCAGGTTGATGCCCAGCTTGGCCAATTCCGCCTTCCAGAGCTCGCCCAACTGCTGCTCGTCCAGGTCACCGGTGGCGAAGGTGTAGAGCAGGTCAAAGCCGCCGTCGGGGTAGCCGGCCTCAGCCAGTAGCTCTTTGGCTTTGTCCAGGTCGTAGTGATACTGGAAGAGGTCCTTGCTATACCCCCACATGCCGGCAGGCACGGGTCCGTAGGCCTGGGTGCCCCGGGTTCCCATCACACCCTCAATGAACTGGGCGTAGGGGACGCTATAGGCCAGCGCCTGGCGGACCAGCTTGTTGTCCAGAGGGGGCTTCTGCGTGTTCAGCAGGCCAACCAGGTTCTGGAAGCTGGGGTTGATGTAGAGCACGATGTCATCGCGAGCGTCCAGGGCGGCCAGGTTGTCGGGGGGGACGCCATAAGTGAAGTCGGCCTCGCCCGCCTCGATCATCTGCTGCAACACCACGTTGTCTTCCCTTATTTCAAAGACGATCTTGTCGAACTGGCCTTCCCGCCATCCGCCCCAGTAGTTCTCGTTGCGGGTCATGATCAGTCGCGATCCCCGCTCGCGGCTTTCGATGGTGTAAGGCCCTGTGCCCGCGCAATTCCCTTCGTTGAACCACTCGGTGCCTTTTTCTTCGTAAACCTTGGGGTCATAGATCCAGGCGCCGTAGCCGGAGGAAGCAATCAAGTCCAGGGGAGCCGCATAGCTCAACTTGAACTTGACCGTGTAGTCGTCCACGACTTCGATCTCTTCCACAGGACCCCAGATATAGGCTGCGCCGGCACCTATCTCCATGGTGTTTTCCAGTGCGCCCTTCACCGCTTCGGCGTTAAAGGGATCGCCGTTGTGGAAGGTGACGCCCTTGCGGAGATGAAATATCCATTCGGTGGCGTCGTCGTTGGTCTCCCAACTGGTGGCCAGTTTAGGGCTGAGAATCTCCGCACTGCCGGGCGGATTGTAGAAAGTAAGGGTTTCGTAGCAGTTGGACACGACCACTGAGTCGTTGGAGAAGCTTATGGCTGGATCTATGTCGGGGAAGGTCGTGCCGTGGCCGTAGACGAAGACGTTGGGGACGGCTTCTGCCGGCTTGGTGGGCTCCGGGGTATTAGTGGCTTGCGGGGGTTTGGTAGCCGTTGGCTGAGCAGGCCCGCCGCATTGCGTGGCAGTCAGTACCAGGAGCAAGCTGAGGGCCAAATAAACCCAATAGGTTCCTTTCTTCATTACTCCTCCTTATGTCTTGTGGATTTGAAAATGGTGACTTGCAGCAGGTCTATTCTGAAAATAGCCCGAACAAGTTCGGGGCTCCGGAGTCCTCAACTTGTTGAGGGGTATTTTCATGCTGCACGGTGCCCCGCAGGGGCATGGTGACTACTCTCTAAATCACGTCAACTCGATAGGCTTCACCTCCTTCTGCTGTTGGCAGAAAGCAGCTTATCAGGGAAAGGGGCGCATCGGGTTGTCGGTGCTCAGCCCGACGACCGCAGTCCGTCCATCAGGCGGTTCCAGTCGAAATGGGGGCCGGGGTCGGACTTACCGATGTTGATGGCGCTGTGTCCCAGGATGCCGCTGAAATCCGCCAGGTCCTGGGACCTCTCATAGTAAGTGGCAGGGCCCCGGGATGGGTACTGGATGGGTACGCTGTACCGCTTGCAGAGGTAGGAGATCAACTCGATCAGGCTTTCGTACTGGGCCTCGGTATATGGCTCCCAGTATTCACCGCCGGCCTCCACCACCTGTCCCTGATGCTCGTTCCCCGTCCAGTTGTAGTACTTGTTATCCCTCTTCTCCAGAGGCCCCCAGTTCACGATCTCGATGCCGATGGCCCGGGGGTTGGGCCGGATGGCATCGTCCCTTGCGAGGTCCCCGGGCAGGCCAGCGTGCCAGGCAGTGTCCCCGTCCTTGACCAACTGAAGTATCTTGCCGTCATGGTCAATGATGTAATGCGCGCTGACCCCGCTCTGAGGGTTCTTGAACCAGGATACTGTGCCCGTGCCGCTGCCGCTGGCAGTGTAGTGGACGACGATCATCTCGATCTGATGGCCAGAGCGACCGCTGTCGCAATTGCCGGTGGGGCCGACCCAGGTGATACTGGGCATGGACTCAGCCGGCGGCGCCCCGGTGAGGCCCAAAATGGCTTTGATGCTGGCCTTCTCCGCCGTTGTCAAGCCGGGCAGGTCGTCAATAGCTGGTCCCTGATACTCTCCCTGGCGGTCGTTGACCAGGCCGGTCAGCCCGGCGCGGCTCAGCCAATCCCAGCCGTTCTCTCCGACTTCCCTGGCGGCCGCGTAAAAGGCGTTGATCGCGTCCTGATTGGTGCAGTCTGGGATCCCTGTTTCTTCGATGGGTAGCTCGATGGTGTACTCTCCGGGAATCAGGAGATACACAGGGCCGTATTTCTGGCCCACCAGCTCCAGGCCAAGCTCGATTTCCTCCTCCGCAAGCCCCAGAGCAGCCAACCTTTCGTGCGCCGTCGGCATGCTGAAGGAGATTCGCTTCGTTCCCGTCATTAAGTCACCTCCTGTCTCAAATTCTGCTCGGCCTGGATCCCTTCGACAAGCTCAGGACAAGCGCCAGATCCAGGCCAAAAGCGGGGATTTGGCAATCCCCTCAATTTTGGATCCTCTTTGTCTCTGCATTAAGCGTAAGTGTCAACTTAAGAGAACGAGCCAGACTTCGGAGGTTTTCAGACGCGATTTCGCCAGCAAACCAACCAGATAAGCGGGGCAACTTTGCCAGCAAAGGCACTGCCGGAAACCTCCGAAGTCTTAAGTTGACACTAATGCTGCATTAAGGATGCGCCAGGCCGACGGCGATCTCACTGATGAGCCAGTGAGCGCCCCAACTGGGAGTGCCCGTTTGCTCGATCTTTATGTAGCGCACCGAGCGGGGGGAGAAGCTGGCGTCAATGGACATCCAGTTGAGGGGCATCTCTTTCATCACCTCCCAATCGGTGTGGTTGGTGGAGACGCTCAAAATGAAGGCCGTGGCGAAGCCTCGCCCAGGGCTCTCTATCTTTATCTGCTCAATGGTCTGTACCTGGCCCAGGTCGAGTTCGTACCACATCCCCGGCTGCTGCGCGACCTGGCTATCCCAGAAAGTATCCGGATCGCTGTCGAAGGCTTTGTCTACGTCGGCCTGGTTGTGGCTGGCCTGAGCCTGCCAGGGAGTAGAAGGGGTGCCTCCTTCGGCGACCTCAATGGTCATCTCTAACGGCATCGCTCCCTCTTTCGAGAACCAGGCCACTCCCTCCTCCACCAGGTCCCAGCGCAGCACGTATTGACCAGGCGTGGCCGGAGATTTCAGGACGACGTTGGTCAGATCCACTTCTGATCCAGGCGGTACGTCGTCAGGCAGGCTGGTGCGAAAGGTGTCCCAACAGCCAGCCAATTGCCCGTTGGGAGTGAACCAGTGATAGGCCAAATGGACGGGGTTCGGGCCATCGGCAGGCCAGTGCTTGGAGCTTGTGTTCTTGACCTTGAAGCTGGCCGTGGCCACGCCGTCGGGCGGTATGGTCTCCGGTACGCTGTGGTCGAGCCAGGCGACTCCATAATCTCCCGAAGTCACCTCAGAGGACTGAACCTGCACATGGATGTCCTCCCTGGGAGAGCCGTGCTTCCAGAACCAGTTGTCTGGCTCCTCGATCATGTCCCAGCGCAGGATGTACTGACCCGGCGTTGGCGGGGCCTGCACCTGGGCCTCGTCGAAGACCACCAGCCAGCCCGGCTTCACATTGAAAGGTACCAAGGTCCTGATGTCCGCCAGGTCCAACCCTTCGGCGGGGCTCAGGACAAGCTCCTGACCAGCGGGGGTGTACCAGCGATAGCCCAGGCGCACCTTGTGGTCGCCAGTCCTGACCCAGGTAGCGTTGCCCTCGTTGCTGAGGCGCAGTGTTGCCGTCACCGTCTGGCCGGGCGTCATGCTGGTTGGCATGTCAATGTCCAGCCAGCCTACCTTGTAGATGGTCGGGACGCCCGGCAGCCGCACGCGGTAGTCGTGGTCCATGGCCGCCTTGAAGTCGGTGATGATTTGAGGCCGGATGCTGATGGCCCACTGGGGTTGATCGTGCACCAGGGGCCAGCGGTAGAGGATGAGGGCCTGGATAGGCTGGTTGGCCGGTTCGTTGTTCCAGCGGTCAATCTCCTGGTAGGCTGTCTGCACCCACTGGGAGCCCGGTTCGTCCTTCCACTCCAGGTTTTGATCCGTCTCGGTGAGATAGACGGGCAGGCCGCGCGTCTCTTCTGGAATCGCGTTCATGAAGTCAACGTAGCTGCGAAACTGATAGCGCAGGTGAGTGTAGCCGGGCGCACCCTGCCAATAGTCATCGGTGATGAAATCGAGAGCGTAGCCGTTGGTGTAGGTGTGGACGGCAATGGCGTCGCATCGACCTACCAGGCGGTCCAGGATGTGGCGGAAGTATTTCACCCAATCGCCCGACGGGTTTTCGGGGTACTTGGTTTCAATGTTCCAGGGACCCACCGCTGCCACGACGACCTGATCGTTCTCCCGCTCAGGCCGGGAGTGGATGTTATTCCGGCACTTTTGGTAGCAGCGGGCGTACAGCTCAGGCGTGATAACCTCGCCGTCGGGGCCTCCGGGTCTCTCCAGGGCCAAATTGGGCTCGTTGCCGATGATCCAGATGTGGCAGCCCTGGGATCCCTCCACGAAGTTGCCGCAGCGTTGGGCGAAGTCGTCGTAGCGGTTGGAGCGGGGGATGGTGCCTTTGTCACCGTACCCGTGGTTGAGACGCACGATGACCCCCAGACCCTGATTGGACAGGTGACTGTAGTCCGGACCGCCTGGGCCACCGGGGTCTGCCCCTAGCTCTTCAGTGACCAGCACCCAACCCTGCTTGTTCTTCTCGACCATCAGGTGTTGTCCGCCCGGATCGTGCAGGCCGAAGATGTATTTTGGAAACTTGTCCTGAGCTATGTCGAAGGGATGGGATTCGTCGAGTGGAGACATTGATTACCTCCTTGGTCATTGGCCTTCGGGTTGAGTCTATCGAAACCTTGAAGGCGCATCCGTTACGATGGCTCAATTATACAACAGATTGTTATCTAAATCAAACCAAAAAAAGAGGGCAGAGGTTGAAAGCCTCTGCCCTTTGTCTTTGGGACTCTCTTCAGTCTAACGTCAACGTTCCGGCAGATACCCAAATGGGTTGCGCTGGACGCCGTTGTATCGAATCTCGAAGTGGAGATGTGGTCCTGTTGACCTGCCAGTGCTGCCTATTGATCCGATCCTCTCACCTTTGCCAACGGACTGGCCGACCTCAACCAGGATGGTGTGGAGATGGGCGTAAAGGGTCTGGAAGCCGTTGCTGTGGTCAATAACCACGTATTTGCCATAGCCGTACTCACTCCAACCGGCTGTGACCACGCAACCAGAATCCGCTGCGGTGATGGGAGTGCCTGTTGGGGCGCCGATGTCAATAGCCTGATGCATGGGCTTGAATCCCTGGGTGATGCTCCCGCTGGTTGGCCAGGCAAAGCTGCCGGTGCCAACAGCGGCTCCCTGGGGGATGGGACCGGAATAGGCATGGACGACGCGAGGTTGGTAGGGCTTCTTACCGCCAGGGACGATGAGCTTCTGCCCTAAGCTTAGATTATAGGGGCTCTCCAGGCCATTGTATTCACATTCTATAATGGCTGAAACTTCGGCCTTGTATTGCTGAGCTATACTCTCCAGGGTGTCGTTTGCGACCACGGTATGGTAGACCCCATCTATGGGCAGGATGGTCAGCACCTGGCCTATTTTCAGGAGGTCGGGGTGATCCTCCAGCCGGCTGCTGGCCCACATAATGGTGTCGGCGCTGATGCCAAATTTGTCAGCGATGCCGTAGAGAGTGTCACCGGTCTGCACGGTGTAGTTGATGATCTCTTGCCGCGGCAAGTCGCCGGGCTCTTCGGTGGGCACGACAGTATGAGTAGGCGTAGAAGTAGGCGTAGAAGTAGGCGTAGGCGTAGGAGTGGGAGTAGCGGTAGGGGGAGGGGTAGGAGTGGGAATAGGAGTGGAGGTAGGCGTAGGAGTGGGGGTTGAGGCAAAAATAGTGTGGGGCACTGGAGCTCGGACGATAGTGTTTTCGTCCTGAGAACGGATTCCTCCTCGGGCTGAGAGACCAGCATACAGGCGAAAGCCGAGGCTAGGAGCCGGCGTTGGGGTGGACCGGGAATCTGGGGGAAGGATCCTGGGGATGTCTACCTTGCCTAGCAGAGTGGCCGAGACAGCCAGCAGGATGACGATGAAGTGGGAGGTGAAACGAGATAACAAGGCTCCATCGCCCACCCTGGCTATTGAGGTCTGTATTCCTGTTTTAGAAACCCAGTCTTTCGCCTTTGACCAAAGGGTGACCCAACGCCCGAGCATTGGCCCGCCCTCTATCTCCCCTACTGGGGAAAAATCGGCTGGGATTTCCATTCGCTCCCCTCTTATCCGAGAGATACGTCGTCAGATGAGTTGCGGTTTGGTTGCGGTTTGGTTGCACTTTCGTCTCAGATTATAACCGCAAGACCACAAATTGTCAAATCGCCTATCAGATCGGTTAGTCCGATAGTCCATAGTCCAACTGACCAACCGACCAAGGACCGTCCGGCCAACTGACCCTAGCGGACATCCCTGCTCAATGTCGTCAGAAACTCGCTGTTGTTCCTGGTTCTGCCCAGCCGTTCCAACAGGGCCTCGAGAGCGCCGGTGATATCCATCCCAGCACCTGATGGGGGTGAAGACATCATGTAAGAAATCATCTTCCGCATGATCCAAACCTTGTCCAGGGTCTCCTTATCCAGCAGCAGTTCCTCGCGGCGCGTGCTGGAGCGTTCGATGTCGAAGGCGGGGAAGATATACCGTTCCGCCAGCTTGCGATTGAGATGCAGCTCCATGTTGCCCGTACCCTTGAACTCTTCGTAAATGACATCGTCCATACGGCTGCCCGTTTCCACCAGGCAGGTGGCGATAATAGTCAGACTTCCCCCGTCCTCAATGTTGCGAGCTGCACCGAAGAAACGCTTGGGCGGATAGAGGGCCGCCGGATCAACGCCGCCGGAGAGGGTACGGCCACTGGGAGGGACGGTGAGATTATAGGCTCTGGTCAGGCGGGTGATGCCATCCAAAAGGATAACTACATCTTTGCCACCCTCGACCAGGCGCTTGGCCCGCTCCAGGGCCATCTCGGCCACGCGGACCTGATCTTGGACAGGATCATCAAAGGTAGCCGCCATAACCTCGGCTTCCACCGAGCGATCCATGTCGGTCACTTCCTCGGGCCGTTCGCCAATAAGGGTGACCATGAGATGAATGTCGTTGTAGTTAGCCGTTATGCCGTTGGCTATTTGCTTCATGACGGTGGTTTTGCCTGCCTTGGGGGGGGAGACGATCAAACCTCGCTGCCCCCTGCCGATAGGAGCGATCAGATCAAGCAGCCGGGAGGCCAGTATGTTGGGCTTCGTCTCCAGAGCGAGCATTTGATTGGGGAAGATAGGGATCAGCCTGTCAAACGTGGGACGTTGCTTGGCTGCCTCGGGATCCAGACCATTGACTGCTTCTACCCGCAGCAAGCCGAAGTACCTCTCCGTCTCCTTGGGAGGACGTACCTGGCCGATGACCATGTCGCCGGTGCGCAGGCCAAAACGACGGATCTGGGATTGGGAGACGTAGATATCTTCGGGGCTGGGCAGAAGGTGATCCGAGCGGAGGAAACCGATGCCTTCCTGCACGATGTCCAACACCCCTCCGCCGAAGATGTAGCCCTGTCCTTCGGCCTTGGCCTTAAGGAGGCGCATGATCAAATCGTGCTTTTTGAGGCGGGTATGGCCAGAGATGTCCATCTCCCGGGCCATCTCTCGCAGATCGTCCACGTTTCGGGTTTCCAGTTCGACGATGTTCATTTCCATAGCTCTCTCCGTTTGGTTACTAACGATAAAGGGGAACCCAGGTTTTCTACCCGTCTGAGCAAGCAGATTGTACTTCTGGAGTCTCCTGGAGTGAGAGGAGACGTCTTGCTAACTAAAAACCTGGTTTCTGAAATACGGTGACGCTTTGATGCCATGCAAAGGCCAAAGAGCATTGACTCTGCGATCAATGTCGTTTGCAATCATTCAGACAAGGGAAATCATGGTGTTATGGCCTGTGGTTTTTGGTGACGAAATTGCGGGGACTCAAGTGAACGTTAGTGAGGTAGGGAGCAGAATTTTGGGGCGAGTCTATGCTAATCCCTCCCTTTTCTCTCCTGGTGGGTATTCAATTGCCGCAACACACAGTCATTATAGCATCTTTTGCTTGCCTAGTCAAATCGTGAAGCCCACTGCCCAGCGGGCGTAGTAGTAGACCACTACCACGGCGAAGAGCAGGCTGTCAATGCGGTCCAGCATGCCGCCGTGGCCGGGGATGAGGCCGCTGGTGTCCTTAACGCCCACCTGGCGCTTCATCATGGATACGGCCAGATCTCCCAGGGGAAGGAGAGCGCAGACGAGAGCGCCCAGTACCAGACCGTGAACAAAGCCCAGTCCTATGTACAGGCCGACCAAAAGCGTGACCGCTACTCCGCAAAACCAGCCCCCTATGGTTCCTTCCCAGGTCTTCTTGGGGCTCAACCTGGGGAAGAACTTGTGACGTCCCAGGGATAGGCCGATGAAGTAAGCGCCTGTGTCGGTTGCCCAGGTGGCGAGCAGCATCAAGACCATCCATTCTAACCCGTGAGGGGCATCTCGCAAGGAGATGAAGTGGCCGCCCATCCCGCCGAGGTACAGTGCGCCGGCGATGGTCAGAGCCCAATCAACAGTCGGAGTAGTGGTATCTTTCTTGAACAACTGCCAGGACAGGGACAGAAACATAACCCCCGTCAGAGCCGGTCTGGCCAGTTGCCAGGCAGGATACCGAGCGTCTGCCATCAGCAACCAGATCAGAAGCAGGCCCCAGAAAGGGGAGGGTTTGTAGCCTCCCAGCTTCATCATCTGAAAGAACTCGTGGCCAGCCA
>Ga0265595_1002950_pt1 | contig 10893 bp, 16 predicted proteins | sample saktaG_15_FD_190148 | JGI IMG/M metagenome (GOLD analysis project Ga0265595, IMG submission 190148) | Saline water microbial communities from Sakinaw Lake, British Columbia, Canada - sak_2013_06_06_50m | ecosystem: Environmental > Aquatic > Non-marine Saline and Alkaline > Saline ... | reverse complement strand
CAAAGAGGAAAAATTCATGTACCGTCTTTTTCAGACTGCGATAGAAGCGCTGGATAAACCGGAAAGAGACATAAAAGGATTTTTCGCAAAACAAGGAATCCCCATAAAGGGCAAAGAAAAACTTTTGATGATGCCTTCTTTCATAGCCAGTTACAGAGCAATAAGTCTTGAGCTTAATAAAAAATTTCGGCGATCCAAGCCGTATGACTTGTTTAACGCCAGATTCGACGAAAGAGCTGGCTTAAAATTCATAAGCGAATATGACGTTGATTTCTCAAAAGCGACGATTGACGGAAGGTTAAGCGAAGGGTTTAATCCGGAAGAAACGCTGAAAAAGATTCTATGTCCCGTTTTGTTGATACATGCATATTGGTCTAGGCATAAAACTTGGGGATTGCTCGGTGCATTGGACAATAAGGACGTTGAAAAAATCAGTTCAATTGTAAGAGATATTAAAGTGGTAAAAGTGAACGCTATTCATGATGTTCACTTGGCCAAGCCGAAAATATTTATCGAGGCTGTGGATGAATATTTATCCGATTTAAAAAAAGAAAAAGAATTAATCTAACGAATTGAATTTACACCCGTCCGAGATTCGAACTGGAAAAAATGGAATTTTGAACGTAAAATGAAGAAGAGTTTGAATAGAGTCCCCGCAGCAGTCAGCTCTCGGTATCGAGTGAGACCGAGACGGGTCATTTTGAACGTAATTTCTAACGGGTCTTGGACGTCCCGTTCCGGTACCCGTCTAGGACATCGAACTTTGTTCGTAATTAGTTTATTGAGATATGGCGAATAGTAATATAAATAAAGTAAAAACTCATTTTTTAAGAACTTTTGAAAAAGGAATTTCTTCTGCTTATCCTTATCTCCCGAAACATGTTTTAGAGGTTGAAAAATGGGCTAATAAATTACTAAAAATTTATCCTAAAGCAAACAAAGAAATACTTTTATTATCTGTTTGGTTGCATGATATCGGTCAAGCGATTGGTGACAAAAATGATGACCATGCCATAAAATCAGAAAAAGAAACATTAAGCTTTCTTTCCAAGTTAAAACTAAAACCCGAAAAGATTAAAAAAGTTGCCCATTGTGTTAGGGCTCATAGATGTAGAGATATTCAACCGGAAACATTAGAGGAAAAACTTTTAGCCGTAGCAGACTCAGCAAGTCACATGACAGATATTAATTATATAGTTCATTTATCGGATTGGCCAAAGAAATTAGTTTTTGAAAAGCTTGAACGGGATTATAGAGATGTAGGTATCTTCCCAAAACTAAAAAAAGAAATTGCGCCTCTTTACAAAGCTTGGAAGAGATTAATGAAAGGATATCCTGATAAAATATAACACCTGTCCGAGATTCGAACTGGAAAATACTACATTTTGAATATAAAATGAAGCTGTAGTTCGAATAGAGTCCCCGCAGCAGTCAGCGCAGTATCGAGGCCGACCGAGAGGCCTATTTTGAGGCTATTTCCACGACGGGTCTAGAGTGCCCTAAATCCCTACCCGTCTAGGACACCGAACTTTGTTCGAAGGCTAAGTCGATCAAATTAATCGCCGAAACGGCGTTTTTTTGTTTTTACATAATTGGGTATTGACAAGGGTGTGGTTACGGGTATATATTCATAATAGAGGAGCAATAATAGAAGGTCGTCCTCTTATTAATAAAAAATAAAATTAATTATTATAAAAAATTATGCCAAGATTTGATGGAGCAAGTCCTGGAGATTTGGGTCCTGGCACTGGCTGGGGATTAGGTCCCTGCGGTGCCGGAATGGGTTACGGTCGCAGAGGCGGCGGTCGCGGTTTGGGTCGTGGATATAGGAGAAGATTTGGTGGGGGAAGATTTGGGGGCTATGGCCCATGGGGCTATCCTTATCAACCTCAAATAACCAAGAAAGAAGAAAAGGAAATATTAGGAGAAGAAGTGACAGACTTAGAAGAGGAACTAAAAGCCATTAAAGCCCGTTTGGCTGAACTTAAAGGACAAAAATAAGAATCTCGCTTAGCGAGAACCTTGATTTCGGCAAGGTATGAATATAAATTTTCGAAAATAAAAAATTAAATAAGGAATGAAATGAAAATAGCGATTCCGACGGATAATAAAAAAGGGCTAAAAGATACGGTAGCCGAGCATTTCGGTCGCTGTTTGACATATACTTTTCTTAACGGAAAGGGCGAAGTTTTAAAAATTATAGACAATCCCCGTGAGCACATGGGCGGTGAGGGTTCCCACCGGAATTGATGAAAAAACACGGGGCAGATATTCTATTGTGCAAAGACCTTGGTCCAAGAGCTTTAGCTTTATGTGGTCAGCTAAGAATTAATGTTTATGTTATCCAGGCGAAGACGGTAAAAGAAATATTCGAAATGTGGAAAAATAACAAAATTAAAAAAGCAAGCAGAGAAGATATTTGCGAACAGCATAAATTATGAAAACCGAAATCGAAAAAATTACTATTTTACCGGGAATAAATAAATTTGGGGAAAAAGAGAAATTTGAGAAAATTGAGATTAAAAAAGGAGAAATTGTGGCTATCGTAGGACCGACCGGAGCGGGAAAGAGCCAGCTTCTTTATGATATTGAAAAGTTAGCTCAAGGCGATAGTAAAAGCAAGAGAATAATTCTGGTAAATAATGAAAGGGTAAGTAAAAAATTACGATTTGAACCGAAAAGAAAATTAATTGCCTCTTTAGCCCAGTCTATGAACTTCTTAACAGATATTTCCGTTAAAGATTTTTTAAGTTTGCACTTGGAGGCCAGAGGAAAAAAATTTGATTCAGGATTAATAAAAAAGGTTATTGAAGAAGCTAATAAGATGACTGGCGAACCAATTTTGCAAGAAACTAATATTCTTAATTTATCCGGAGGACAAAGCCGTGCTTTAATGATTTCGGATGTTGCCAATATCAGCATTTCTCCGATTATTTTAATTGATGAGATAGAAAATGCCGGGATTAATAAAGAGAAAGCAATGCAGATTTTAGTGGAAGAAGGGAAAATTGTTTTAATTGTTACCCACGATCCTGTTTTGGCTTTTAATACCGATAAAAGAATTATAATTAAAAACGGGGGAATTGTTAAAATTTTAAAGACCACTTTAAGAGAAAAAGGCATCGGTCATTATTTTAATTGGGTGGGAAATTACAGTTTAGAGATTAGAGAAAAAATAAGAAACGGAGAAAAAATTGAAAAAGTAAAATTATTTTGCGAACCGATAAAATAATATGAAACTTGTAATTTTTGCCGGGACTCCTGGTTCCGGAAAGACCAGCGTCATTAAATATGTAATTCAGGAATTAAGAGTTGATTATAAATTATTTTTTGCAAAATTTGATTGTCTTAAAACTAAAGACGATAAATTTATTGCCGAAAGATACGAGATCCCGACAATCAAAAAATTAGCCGGTGAACTTTGCCCCGATCATTATACCGCTTTGGAAATTCCCAAAATTATTAAAGAAAATCAAGATAAAGATACTATTATTTTAGAAACAGCAGGTTTGTGTCTACGTTGCTCTCCTTATATTAAAGAAGGACTAGGGATTAATGTTCTGGACGTTATCTCGGGAAACCCCGATCGCTATGGTCCTATTTTAACTCAAGCGGATATTGTGGCCATCAGCAAAGGAGATTTAATATCTCAAGCCGAAAGAGAAATCTTTAGAACCAATGTTTTAAGAGTCAACTCTCAAGCCAAATTAGTGGAAGTAAACGGACTAACCGGCGAAGGAGTGATTGATATCGTTGAATTTATTAAAGCGTCTCCTGAAATTAAAAAAGAAAATTTGACCCTGAAGCATTCTATGCCTTCGGCGATTTGCGGATATTGTTACGGTAATAAAATTATTGACGAAGCAGCCGTTCGGCAAAGATATTTAGCAGGAAAAGAATTAAAAAATTTGGTCCCTAATTTAAATTGCGGGAAGTGCGGATTTAAGTCTTGCAACGAATTTATCAGAGCGGTTTTGGATAAAAAAGCGAAAAAGAGTCAATGCCCGTTTATTAAAGAAAAATTAAAAATAAAATAAATAATTATTTATGAAATTTAAAGTTAACAAATTAAAATGCGCGGGATGCGGAGCTTGCCTTCGGGTTTGTCCTCACGGAGCAATTAAAATAGGAGAAAGCGGTAAGGCGATCATATATCAAAAAAAATGTAAAGGATGCGGAAAATGCCAAAAGATTTGTCCTTTTGACGCGATCGAAGAAATTTCAGATGGAGAAAAAGTTGAACAACAAAAACCTTCCGCACCGACGCCAATCCCTTACGGACCTCCGGTTACTCGGAGACAAGACTTGGGCATAGGAAGGGGTTTCGGAAGAGGTATAGGAAGAGGGCTGGGCAGAGGTGAGGGTAGAGACGGAGGCGGTAGGGGAAGATAAAAAATTAATATGCTAAAATTAACTTATGTTAAAATTAACTGACGAATTATTTTCAATGCTCGATTATACGAGGACTCTAAGGGGATGTTAAGAGTCGACCTCGACAAATGACATGACGTAGAAGATGCTCAATTAATGAAGATAATTGTAGGTAAATAATCTATATGGGGCGGCGAATCAAGGAGATACCTCCGGGCATCTCTTTTTTATTTCATCAAGCAGGTTCTAGTATTGTCCGGTCAGTTCTCTCAGTCGAGCCAATACTACTTCGGGGTATTTAAATATCTTTTCCCATCTGAAAGTTCCCCGCCCGCCAAGGCCTGAAGCCTAGACGACTTGCGGGCAGGTAAAATCGTCCGCTAGAGCGAGCAGGTCAGGCTCGGTTCTCTGGAGACCGATTTGCCCTGCCGAAGCCCCTTTACGGGGCTTTTGGGTCTCTATTTATAGGTCTTTGATTCCAAGGACGATTTTGTTATAATGATTTTGTATGGCAGAATTTGTCGGAAACATTTCTAAAGTTTTGATTCCCTGGTTTTTTTCTCACGGCTTAAAAATAATAGTCATTCTTTTTGTTGCCTATTTTATTAAAAAGTTCGCTCGTAATTTCATTGAAAGAATAATTAGAAAAATAATTGTTTCTGACCATTTTTTGTCTAAAGAAGCGGAGAAAAAAAGAGAAGATACTTTAATTAGAATTATCAACGGCGTCATAGGCGTAATTATTTGGCTAATGGCTGGCTTAATGATTTTTCAAGAACTGGGTATTGCCATCGGTCCGCTTCTGGCGGCAGCCGGGATTGCCGGCATAGCTTTTGGTTTCGGCGGTCAGTATCTCATTCGCGATCTCATTTCCGGACTTTTTATTATTTTTGAAAATCAATATCGGGTCAACGATGTTGTTTGCTTTGACGGCACTTGCGGTTTAGTGGAAGACATCAGTTTGCGAATGACTACTCTGAGAGATTTAGACGGCACAGTTCATCATATTCCCCACGGCGAAATCAAGAAGGTTTCTAATCTCTCGAAATATTTTGCCAGAGTAAATCTCAATATTGGCATTTCCTACAGTTCAAATTTGGAAAAAGTTATTGAAGTGGTGAATCGGGTCGGCCGAGATCTTGCCGAAGACCCAGATTGGAAAGAGCTTATCACCAAACCGCCGCAATTTTTGCGAGTTGATGATTTTGGCGATTCAGCGATTATTATTAAAATTCTCGGGGAGACAAAACCAATCAAACAATGGGACGTTGCAGGCGAACTTCGCAAAAGATTGAAAATAGCTTTTGACAAGGAGGGCATAGAAATTCCTTTTCCACAGCGAGTTATTCATCAAGTCTCGAACAATTCTAAAGACTCTGCGGTTTAAGTAGAAAATTCATAAAGTATTTTTTAATTTTGTTCCAAAATTAAAAAGCGAGTCCGCCCAAAGGGTGGACGAATGAAGGGACTTAAAATTTTTTGCGGTTAGTTTGGCAGGCAGGGCGACCAATCCAACAAAAAGAAACACTTTTTATCCCAAAAGTTATTGTTGCAGGTTTTTTTATTATGTTAAAGTGAAAGATAATAAAAAAGGTCGAAGGATTTAAAAATTAAATTTTAACAAACTAAAAATATGGATAATATAAATATAGACCAAAGAATAAAAGATATAAAACCAGGAAAAGTTATTTCCCGCATAATTATTGGAGCGTTTGTCCTAATATTTATCCTTGGCGCTTTTGGAACCATAGGAGCGGGTGAGCGAGGAGTGCTCCTTCAGTTTGGAGCAGTTCAAGATAAAGTATTTGATGAGGGGCTCTATTTTAAAATACCGTTTATCCAGAAAGTAGTAAGAATGGATGTAAAAATTCAAAAAGATGAAGTTCCGGCAAGCGCTTCTTCTAAAGATCTGCAGGTGGTAACTTCTAAAATTGCCTTGAACTATCATCTTGATCCGGGTGCAGTAAATAAAGTTTGGCAGGATGTGGGGAAAAACTACAACATCCGCATTATTGCTCCTTCTATCCAAGAAGGAGTTAAATCGGTAACGGCAAGATTCACAGCCGAAGAATTGATTACTAAAAGAGAAGAAGTGAAAGAACAAATTAAATCAAATCTTGCTAGTAGGTTGCTTGAACATGCCATTATTGTTGATGAGTTTAACATTATTGATTTCGAATTTTCACCATCATTTAACGAGGCTATTGAGTCTAAAGTTAAAGCCGAACAGCTGAAACTGAAGGCTGATAGGGATTTAGAAAGAATAAAAATTGAGAAAGAACAAATGATAGCGGCCGCTCAAGGTAAGGCAGAAGCCATTCGAATTGAAGCGCAAGCATTAATGCAGAACCCTAAAGTGGTAGAACTTCGTTGGATAGAAAAGTGGGACGGAAAAGTTCCGACTTACTGGGGAGAAGCAAGTCCGTTTATCGGAATAAATTAGTAGAATAATGAATGGATTCAAAAAATCGCCTGATTGGCGATTTTTTGGTAGTATTGAAGAATGATAAATCCAATGAAAAACAACTTAATTATTGAATTGCACGTCCCTGATTTTAATATTACGAAGGATTTTTATTCAAAGCTTGGTTTTAAAATTAGCATGGAGGATGAACCAAATGACAATTGCCCCGGCTATTTAACCATGACCCGTAAGGACAACCTGGGTAATACTATGTTAAATTTTTATGGTGGCGACGAAAGAGTTTATAATCAGTCATTTTTTAAACAATTTCCAAGAGAAACAAAGAGGGGATACGCAACCGAAGTCACCATACCTACTGGGAATATCTACGCAATCTATAATCTGGCTCTCGCGCTCCTTAAGGAGAATGTAGTACGTGAGTTAAAAGAGCTAGAAGATCACGGTAAGAAATGGAGAGATTTTCGTATGGTTGACCCATTCGGTTTCTATATAAGATTTACCGAGCTTATTGATTGGGGCCAATAATTAAAAATCTGGCTCTAGATCGGGGCTCACAGCTGATATATTGAAATTCAAACAATAAATTATGTTTAAAAAAATAGTAATTTTATTAAATATTATTGTGTTAGGTCTATTTATTGTGCAGTTTTTATTTTGACTTGTAGTATTTTATATATAGAGCTAATCTAAAAATAGATAATCCATGAAAGAGAAAATTAAAAAATATTGGTTAGTTATAATTATCATTCTAATTATCGGGGGTGTTTTTTATTGGTTTCAAATTCGTCCATCAATGGCTTACTCGGTCTGCCATTATAAAGCTGAAAGCCAAGCTCAAAAGTTGTATGAAGATAGAATAGGGGATAAATATTATGTAAGCGAGGCGGAAAAAGAAAAAGATAAAGATAAAATAAAACAGGGATATTATTTAATAGACGATTACGATTACGCCTATAAGCAATGTTTAAGAACAAGGGGTATCAACAGATAAACCCATGAAAGAAATCTTGAATACTCTTGGCCTAATTTTTAATTTCATTGGTACACTTTTAATCGTGTTTTATATAAGCATAGACCATAAAGAATTTGTAAGAGACGAAGGAAAGCCCGGAGAAAAGTGGTATTCTTTAATTTCAAAACATCCTCGTTGGTTATATTTTGGAATTGTTCTAATAACAATAGGCTTTCTTCTCGGTTTGGTTGGCAGCTTATTAAGATAGTGAATAGCGGGATAGGATAAAATATATTCAAACCAGATCTATGAAAGAAAAAATTAAATAAATATATGGAAAAGGGACTTCCCTGGGAAGAAAAACCAATTAAAAAGATTACTGAGGCGATTACGGACAAAATCCCGACAAAAGAAGAGTTTTTAAAAGATATTGAAACCAATGTCCCTGATTTAAAATATGTTAGAGAGATTGAGCTAAACAAACACGCTTTTAAAATATACGACGAATCCAAGGCAGGAAAACTTTTCCATTTTGTATATTTAATACTCGGACTAGCCAGTATGTTTATATACTGGAAGAGATTAGATATAAATATTCTTTTGTCGATTATTTTAGGGGTGATAACTTACTTTTTTATAAGATCTGTGTTTGATGCCTTGCTTGTACGTGCCCTCGGGATTGATCAGTGGGTGAAGAAGGCTTCAGAAAAGGATATTGAAGAGTCATTAGAAGGATTGAGAAAACATGGATTAATAAAATAATAAATAAATCTATGAAAATTTAAAAAATGAAGATTGTCGAAAAAACTAAAACAAATCAAAAGATTCTCTATTTGGCGATACTTGGGATAATACTCGGTATAATAATTAAAGAAATCTTAGGAAATATCATACTTGGGATTGGTATATTTTGTTTAATTATTTATATTCTTAATCTTATAATATTAAGGAAAGAAATAGACCGGACAGAAGAATAAATAAATCTATGAAAGAAGAAAGAATTAGAATTCTACTTAATTACATAATCATTTTATTGATTCTTGCTGTTGTTTTTATTTTATTCTCTTCAATAATAGAGAATAAATTTATAATTATTATTATTTACCTTTTGATTGGGACATTAAGAACTAAAATTCTTTTTTTACAACCTCGAGGCAACCAGCCCGTAGCTGTTATTAGAAGGCAATGGGGACATCTTTTACTATTTGCTATAATATTGTGGTTTCCAGTTTTAATATTTAGCATTTTTAATAATGGGATAAAAATTGTTTGGGAAGCAGAAGTCAACGCAATAAAGAATGTTTATGGCAAGAATTAAATCTAAATAACCCTATGAAAGAGAAAATTAAGAAATTTAATAATATTAACTAAACAAAATATCTCAAGCACGGAAAATCTTTTATATGGAATCTTAAAGAAGGGCTGAAGGAGGGTTCAGGCATAACATATGAAGACTGGGAAGAATTTTTTTCTGATTGGAACAAATGGACTGAAAAAGAAAAAAAGAATATCTTTATTTTTTAGCCCATCTCGACGAGAGAAAACATTTTATGTGGTTTTTTTTGTTTTCTATAATTATTGCTTTTTTTGTTGGTTTATTTATCGGTTATAAATGAATATAGCTGTGCAGTAAAAATCAATTAAAAAATTTCCATCGGGGAGAAAGCAAACCGAGATACATAAAAATATTAAAAGGCCGATTTTAAAAATTAACTAGCTAAAATAATTATGGAATATCCAAAATGTCCAAATTGTAAGGAAGTATGCAGTCCTTATGGTCTCCCTTATGGCTTGCAGATTGGTTCATCCGACGAGAACCAAGCGACTGATTTACACAGTATTATATTAATTCAGTGTAATAAATGTGGAACCGTGCTCGGTGGATATGAAAAAGAGTCTCTTGGGGAAAAAGATTAATAAAATATCGACCGAAACTGGTCGCTAGAGGATAATCGAAACCTCTAAAATTCTTCTTTAATTCTTGATTCTGATATAGAGCACGCAGCCAGCTTAAGCGCGGCTTGAAAGACCAAACTTCATATCATAAATTTATGGATAAAATATTTGATTTAAAATTTATTGTACCCCCCACATTATTTTTTTGTTTTGTTTTTATAATTAATCCCTATTTATTCTCATGTCTATTTGAGAGCCTAGATTATGCGCTTGCAATTTTTGCCAGCATTATTCTTGTATTAGGTTTTATTATTTCAAGCCTAACTTGTTTCATTCTAAATATTATAGGTCATCCCTATGAAAAGGATTTTAAACGCAGTGAACACAAACTTAAACGTATATTAATTTGGGACAAACCAAATATGAACAGAGAGCTCGAAGAATGGAGAAAAAACACTAAAGAGGGAGATTTTATTTGCAACCAGATACAGAAACGATGGGATATGGCTATAGTTAATTTTAATTCTTCTTTAGCGTTATTTTTTTCTTTTCTTGTGGGATCGTATTTATATCTTAACTATTCTTCTAATCTCAATCTTTTTATTTGGATAATTTTAGAGATTCTCTTTCTGTGGATATTTTTACGTAACGGATTTAGGGCATATTTAGGCGTTTACGATTTAGAGAAGATTATACAAGAGAGTGAAAACAAAAAGTAGCCCCGACCGAGACACGTCGTTTATATCCCCCTGAAACGCCCGAAATCTGCCTTAAAATCTTGGTTCTGAACCGGGGCACACAGCTAATGAAGTTTAAAGAATCGCCAATCAGGCGGTTTTTTGTTAGAATAAAAAAAGGTCGGTATAAAATAAATTTAAATTAAAAAAAATATAACAATGAAATACGAAAAAACCATAATATTTATTATGACAGTGATTGTTGCTGCTGTAATAGTCGGCTGTAGCACATATTGGTGGCAACAATCTGTCCTAGAAAAAGAAAAAAGTTTAATGCAACAACAAATTAATGGATTACAACAACAGATAAATGATCTTACTCGAACAAAAAGTGATTCGCAACAACAGCTCGATGAATCTGCTAAAGAGCCAGAAAAATATGTTAAAGTTATTTCTCCGAATGGTGGAGAAACTATTTGTTTAGACGAAAATTTTATTATCGAATGGGAAAGTAAAGGAATAGATTCTGTAAAATTATTTTTGCTGGCAGGTGGTGGAGGGTGGTATAATTT
>Ga0265595_1002947_pt1 | contig 10910 bp, 14 predicted proteins | sample saktaG_15_FD_190148 | JGI IMG/M metagenome (GOLD analysis project Ga0265595, IMG submission 190148) | Saline water microbial communities from Sakinaw Lake, British Columbia, Canada - sak_2013_06_06_50m | ecosystem: Environmental > Aquatic > Non-marine Saline and Alkaline > Saline ... | reverse complement strand
AAGAAAAAGTGAAAGACCTAACAGTTGATGAAAATAATCTAATTCCCATTTTAAATACGTCAAGACAGTTATCAATGTTAAATACTAACGGAGTATGTAACGATAACTATTTATTATATTTTGATGAAGATACTGCTAAAAGAAATACTGATTATATCATGTATGGTGAAGGAAAAGAATTTCATCATCGAGCACATTCTTTCAACAGAAAACCATGGTATAAAGTCAAAACTGGAATTATTCCGGATGCATTTTTCCCGTATAGAATTTCGAAATATCCAATATTATCTATTAATAAAATGAACGGACAATGTACAAATTCTATTCATCGAATATATTTTAAAAATTTGACAGAAACAGAAATTAAGTGGGCGCAGATTAGTTTATTTTCTACTATTGGTCAATTATCAATAGAGATCAACTCAAAAACATATGGTAGAGGTATGTTAAAAGTTGAACCTAGTTCACTAAATAATTCAATTGTGTATATTTGCAACGATAAATCGATTAATTCAACTTATCGCAAAATAAATAAGTTATTAAAAAATGGTTTCAAATCAGAATCTGTAAAATTAGCAACAAAATTTATCAACTCAAATTTGAATATTCCTAAAAAATTGAGTGAGATAACTAATATTGCGTTAAGAGAAATTCAATCTCGACGTTTAAGTTAATGAACTACCCCGACGCAAGCATCGGTGTATCTTATCGGTAATATTATTGAATGAGACACCCAGGTTTCTCAAACTCTTCCTTTTATAAGGTAACCCGAGACAAGCCTTGGGGAATTCTTTGATTAAACAAGAAATTTCATAAAAATGTTGATAAATATTTTTTACATCACACTTTTATGGAGATTTGTTTTAGTATTAATAACACTTATGTGGAGAATTATTTGTATATTTACAACGTTTTTTAGGAGATGGTGTTTTGAAACGTATACTATATGAAAATTTACTCGACTGGAAAAATAGTAATAACCGCAAACCATTGCTTTTACAGGGTGCCCGCCAAGTTGGTAAAACCTGGCTGGTGAATGAGTTTGGAAAAAATGAGTACTCTGATTATATCTATCTGAATTTTGAACAAAATCCAAATCTACAGTCCTTATTTCAAGGTGAAAAAAGGCCAGATATTATCATCAACAACATTAGTCTAAATTTCGGTAGAAAAATAAGCTCTGAGAACACCCTGCTTTTCTTTGACGAAATTCAAATTGCCCCCGAGGTACTGACAAGTTTGAAATATTTCTGTGAACAGGCACCTGATTATCATATTATAGCCGCAGGTTCATTATTAGGAGTCAGTATTGGTAAACAGACCGGCTTTCCAGTAGGGAAAGTGAATTTTCTAACCATGTATCCGATGACGTTTATTGAATATCTTATGGCTATTGACGAAGAATTGATGGCGGAAAAATTGATGGGTATGGATAAACTGGAACCGCTGCCTATCGTTTTACATGAAAAAATGCTCGGACATCTGAAAATGTATCTATATTTAGGAGGTATGCCCGAAGTGTTGCAGGATTACCTGGATCATCAGGATATTGTTTCAGTTAGGCAAATTCAAAATGAAATCCTCGAAGCCTATCAAAGAGATTTTTCTAAATATACTGATAAATTGCAGGCGATTAAAACTTCTGAATTGTGGAATTCAATACCCCATCAATTAGCAAAAGAAAATAAAAAATTTAAATATAATGATGTTCGTAAAAATGCCCGTGCTGCAACTTTTGAACAGACAATTGAGTGGCTGAAGAAAGCCGGATTGATTCATATTGTAAATAATATTAGTGTTCCCAAACTTCCTCTTTCAGGCTATGCGGATTATTCAAAATTTAAAATCTATCTACATGACACCGGATTACTGGCCGCAATGTTGAGTCTGTCGTCTGGTATAATTGTTAAGCCCACCAAAATATATTCAGAATACAACGGTGCTTTCATTGAAAATTATGTAACCCAGCAGTTGGTGGCACATGGGTATAAAGAACTATTTTACTGGACATCAAAAAGTGATGCGGAAGTTGATTTTACGCTTCAAGTCCAGGATGAAATCTTTCCGGTAGAAGTAAAGAGTGGCACAAGCAAGAACCTGAAAAGTTTAAGAAGCTACGCGAACAAATATAATCCAAAATTTATATACAGAATTTCGCCTCGTAACTTTATTCAATCTGAAGATTTTATCAATATTCCGCTTTATGCATGTTTTTTAGCCGGAACTCTTTAAAATATATTGCAATTGTCTGCGTAAAAAGCCGCTCTATATTTCTGCAAGCGGCTTTAAACTTATATGGCGATTTGAAAAGTAAAAACCACCTCTAACTATAGACTAATTTCGAGGGGATAGCTCAATCCAGTGAAATAATCATTGCCATATGGGTATTATCCCATTCTTGTTTAAAAATTCTTCCACCGTCTCTTTTATTTTATTCCATCGAAAATCCATAAATTTACTAATTATTTCTTGATCATTTTTTACCGCCCTTATCCATTTACCGATTGATCCGGAATAAGAACTTAAAGCATGTTCCCAAAGCAACTCATCATCGGTCCAATCAGACTCCAAAAATTCCTTTAACATCTCATGTTGTTTGCTTTGAGTTTGACCTGGAATTCTAAGATATTTTGTCGGTGCCTTATTAATCATTTCTTTTGATACAGCACTTCCCAATGGTTTTAAATCTGCATCTGAATCCACGTCGTCATTATTATCATACACCCAGACAATTGCACCAGTTTCTAGGTTCATATACGTCTCTTGCTGATAAGGCAAAAAATAACGATCTCTTCCAAATGCCTCTTTAAACATCTCAAAATCAACATTAATTTTTTTCATGATAAGACTCTCCTTTATGTGTTTTTTGTTTTCATATTTTTTATTTTTACTACCAAGCAAGGGATGTTGCATCCCATGCTCCCCGTCGAGGTTTTGATATCGTATCCGGCCAGTATCCAATTTCTCTGCATATTTCCCCATTTTTAGGCCTCTGTTCGCGGATGATTTTCCGGAATTTTATTGATATCCCGATCCTTAAAAACCTGCATAAGGTATTCCCTGGGAAACTGTGTATAAATCTCCGTGACTTTAACCGAACTGTGTCCTAACAATTCACGAACAATACTGATATTGTTTGTCTCCATCAATTTCCGCATAGCAAATGTGTGACGCAAACAGTGGATCGTCTTACCAATGAAGCCGGCTTTTTTACATGCTTCACTGAATTGGTGCGAAATCCAGCTAACACTCCAATCCAGTTCCTTGGCCAGGTCATAATCGGGAATTCTCTCAAGAGGAATCGGTATTATCCGGGATTTACGGTTTTTTGCCTTTTCAATAATAACGAACTCACCCTCCCGATGTGAGTTGTGTAGTTCTCCCACACGCATTCCAGTGGCTTCATAAACCCGGAATATTGCTTGTAAGCGTTCATCCGGTACCTTCTTGTAAATTTTATCAAGCTCCTCGGGCTTGATGAATTTGGGCAAACCCTGATCGATTTTGATTTGCTTCACACGAAAAGGAAGTTTATCGATCATTTCTTTTTCAAGGAGGTAATTAAGCATGGCCCGAATCGATCGTAATCGAATATTTACGGTCGTATTATTGTATTTTTTCTGAAGGTAATTGACCAGAACTGAAAAATGCTTCTTCTCAAGATCCTTAAATGTTTTAACAGTTTTAAAACATTCTTTAAAATTACCCGTTCCTAGTTTATATGTATATATCGTTGTTTTTTGTAAATTCCTTTCCGGGCCAACATTTTTCTCAAAATATTTAATACCATCTAAAATTGTCACTTTGGTAGAAGCGCCATCAATCTCAGATCTTAATCGTTGCTTCACTTCTAATTCCTGTTGCTGGATTTTTCGCAATACTTTTTCAGCGTCACGCTTATAACCTGTTCCTGTCGGTAATAGTACTTCTTTACCATTATTTCGCACTCGAACATAATATTTCCCCTTCATCTTTCTCATACCTGCCATTGACTCCTCCTTGTAATTCGTTTTCTTTCGAATTACATATACCAGAAAAACTGGATTTATAGCATGTTATAGATTTCATATCATATATTCCATATCTTCTCGCTTTCGTTTGGTTGGTTTACTCGTTCCGAAGATTATATAATAATCGAGTGCTCGCCTATTAAGCAATATTTTACGGTCTAATCGATTAATAGGCACCTCACCCGACGAGATAAGTTTTCGCATTTTGGATTCGCTAATCCGGCAATAATTTGCTGCTTCTCTGACTGTCAGCCATCGGGGAACAATTCTTAAAATCGAATTTTCGATTTTGTCTAATTTTTCAAGAATTTGTTGTGAATCCTGCATATCGATACCATTGCCACATTAGTTTTCCTCAAATGATACAAAATGTTTTCGATCCTCTGAGGTGGCTATTATTTTTAGTGTTGAACCTTCTTCACGAACTAATGCAAAAACAACATTGCCAGTATCGTCATTTAATATTGAACATGGAAAATCTCGAATTTTCCACACCTGTTTACAATTGTTGCATCGAATGTTTTTAAAATCAATTACTGCAGAATTATGTAATTGACATGCCGGACATGTTGCCGTAATGATACTGTCATTTTTTTCAAGTTTGATTACTTTCATATTCTCATATCCCTTTTGTTATAATACTTATATTTTTCCCCAAAAATATTTGGCCCCATCTTATTAACCTTTGCTTTCTTATGAATTACCAAAATTATACTATTATCGAATTGCGATAATATATTTATATAGGTAACTTCGATTACTTCGATAGGCCGTTTATCGCTGATATTCAATAAGTTATAGCCATTTAAAAACACATTTTGAATTGCGATAATGCTTGTTGTACAATTCAATAAGGTTCGATAAGGTTCAGCAACTTCGATAACGGATGTTTTAATAATCATTATTTTTCCATCTTTTTAGGGTAATGAAATTATTGGATTTCGATTTTTTCCATCAGATGTAAGACGCCCCGCATTTATAATATTCTTGACCCACGATGTCGCCGTATTGTTGGAAACTTTAAATTCTGTCTCGATTTTTTTCTTTAAATTAACATTGGCAATTGATCCGCCAGATTCTTGAACGAAGGAGCATATTTTATCATTTCTGTCAGTGGCCGTATTCGTTGTAGCTAGTTTTCCCAGCCATAGGGTCAGCGGGTTCAGTTTATAGGTCACATTTTCAATTGGTGCCCCATAGCGCATGTCAAAATGGATTTGTACGGTGGACTTGTCAATTTTTTTAAGTTCGATAAAACTGTCAACTGCTCCAAAAATTGCACTAGCACCACGGGCGTTATTACCGCCATATCCATCAAATGCCTTACGAGAATGGTGAACAAGAATTACAGAGACATTACATAATGTCGTAAGTAAACGGAACCGCTCCATAACTCTTTGCATCTGGTCGTTTTTATTTTCGTCTGCATTATGAAACGATACGAAAGGATCAAAGATTGCAACATCATAATATTGCAATAATTTTGTAAGTTTCTCAAATTTTTTATCGTCAAGGACATTAAATGTAACACGATCGGTCACAAATAGTCGATTTCTTGGGACGGTCGACATATATTGCATCATCGGTTTCAAACGCTGATCACGGGTTACAAAATACGCCATTTCCGCCTGACAATAAAACACACTGAATGGTTTTGAAATTTTAAAATCATGTAATGATTTCCCAGACACAAAACTGATGGCCAAATTGAAGGAAAACATTGTTTTGAAACTTTTAGGCGGCGCACTTATTAAGAGAATCGATTTTTCTGGGAGAATTTTATCAATTATAAAAGGTGGTGGTGGAGCGTTATCGGATATGATATCTTCGATGTAATGGCCGGGAAATTCACGTTTTTCCTGTAGGTCATTATCTTCCAGCAATTGTTTGTCAAACAGTTTTGCTGAACCAATAAGACGGTTAATTCCCTCTTCACCAAATTTTACAAGAACATCGTTCGCATCCTTGCACCCTTCCGGATACGTCACGGAATAGCATTGATTAAGGCCTAATCGTTGTGCGAGTTGTATTCCAAATTTTTTCCCAGGCTCATCATTGTCAACGGCAATAATAAATCTGTCAAAACCATTTAAAAATTCTTCGCACGTTTTCAAGAATTTAAATTTTGATTCAAAATTTTTTGATCGTATTGAATGAGCACCGTTAGGGACACTTACTACAAATTTAAATCCGGCCTCGTAACAACTTAGCGCATCGATCTCACCTTCGACTATAATGACAAAATCAGTGGTATAATCCGGCACCATTTCCATGCCAAATAAAATCGAAAGCGCATTTTTTATTTGTTTGAAATCTTTATTAATTGATCGGAATTTGATATTTACAATATTCCCGTTTTTCTTATATAAAAAACAGATTCCACCAACTTTTGAATTAATCTGGGGAAAATATGTGCTTTGATCATATCTAACGTCATAGGCGTCCAATGTTTGCTTCGAAATACCTCGATCTGAAAAGTATTTCACAATATCATCGGGTAATTTTTCTGTGGGAATTTGGTCGTCTCTTAATGGATTTAATTTTAAATATGGCTTTTTTCGTTCCTCTTGATTTAACGATCCCGACCACTCGCAATGATTGCAGTGCCAGATCTGACGATCTGCGTCGATTCCAAGGCATTTTACTTTCGATTTCTTTCGACTTTCAGAACACCGTGGACAAATTTTATAATGTTGACCAACTGCATCAATCGGCAAATCAATCCCGAAATCTTTGTATGTCAACGTCTTACAAGGTTTTTGCGACTGCATTATTTCAACTTTTCCTGAATCTGTTTGATGACTTCCAATAAACTCAGAATAAATTTTCGTATTTCTTCTTCACGCTCGTTACTATCAGCATAGATAATTATTTTTTCTTTTCGAATTTGAACAAACTCCATTTCATCCCATTTAGTTTAATCGTTTTAAAAACCACAAATAGTTTAACAGTTCTAAAACCACCGAAAAATGGAATGAAAAAAGAAAATATTTTCGTCGATAAAATGTGCTGATCTTAGGTTGAAATTAGAATTATATTTGAAAAGAAAAATTTAGATTTCAAATGTCATCAATATTCGTTCTTGAAATTTCAATGAGAATATATAGTACCCTCTTCGAATGCGTTTATCATTGCGTCGAGCATTAAAAGAATTATGGAAAAAATTCTTTTGTTCAGAATTTTTAGTACTTAGAAATAGAGCCGCAAATCCATCATAATTATTAACTCCCGCTTCTCTCATTTCTCTTGAACCTTGAAACTGTTCTAAATTTTTATATTTTTCCCATAAATAAAGTACTACTTTTTGTTGATCTTTATTTAAAATTGAAAGCTCTTTGTTTAACTTTTCTTTTTCAATTGATTTGGATTTATCAACCGTTTTCTGATCTTGCATTGCTTTATCATTAGTCCCATCTCCTTCACTATTAATTTTTGATCGAACAATGAGTTCTAAATTTTGACAACCTTTTTTTAAGGAATTTATATCTGATAAGCGTTTTTTTATCGCTTTCTCAATCGATATAAAATCTTCAAAAGGGTCAACATTGTGGTTGTATAAATCAGTGTTATTCACAAAATCGTATATACTATCCAATTCACTCGATAGAAAATTTAAACGTTTATCTTGCTCGTTTTGTCTATATTTAGTTATTATTTTTTTAACTTCCTTCTCATATAAACGGTATAATATGTCAATCCAGTCTTCCGGCGGAATTATTGAACGAACATCATCCCAATCACCTGGCTTCAAATCATTTTCGTCTATTATTTGTTGTTTATTCTCTTCACATATTACATTAGGATCAAGGCGTTGATCACTCAATGTCACTTCTAATATATTTCCATAATTATCTAACCAATCAATACGTTCATCTAAATATTTAAGTTTTTTTTCATTATCTAGGAAAATGATTTCTTTTTCAACTCTTTCCATAAATTTCTTGCAATAAACTATCATCCTCATTTTTAAAAATCCTCACTGTAATTTTTTATCGCAGGTAATCAATAAAATAACAATTGGGTATATTAGTTTGTATAAAAAAATTCAAAATGACATTTATATCTAAAAAAAAGAGGGGATGTCATCCACCCCTTCTAAGATTCACCAAATTATAGCTAAAAAAGGGGATCAACCCCTTTTTTTCAAACTCATCAGAAAAACCAGGATCTCTTTCAGCAGGGACAGCGCCCCAAAAGCCAGCAGGAAATCAATAATCAGGGTTTGCCAGAATTCCCAACCACATTCCTCTTGGTCCTCAATTTTTCCCATGAAAGGCTCCTTCTGGCCTTTGTCTTCAGTGTCCACAAATCCAATTTTACTTTTCATCGGCCTCCCTTGCGTACTGGTTCCTGACCGCTTCTTTGATCAACACAGTCATTGGCTTGCCAGTATTCTTTCTTGCCAGATAGAGTTTTTCCATGTCCTTTTCATCCAGTTGAGAGGCCGGCCATGGATAACGTTGTTTCATGGCTTATCCCGGTGGTGGTGCCGGACCCTACCATGGCTGCCGTAATCGGTGCAATGGAAGCCTGAGCCTTTAAATTTGGCACTTGAGGGTGACAGAATTCTTTGGGCCTCTGAGCCGCATACCGGACAAGGTGGCCAGTCGGAATGGTACGCTTGAATCCTTTCAAAGACATTGTCGCAATAGGTGCAACGGAACTCATAAAGTGGCATAAGCTATGCTCCTTTCTTATTATTTTTAATTGTTTCGGTAATGCTTTTATAGACACTTTCTTGTAGTGTCCGATCTTTAATTTCGGATACTGCTTTCAGGATCGATTCTGTGAAGCCGTTCATGACCATTGGTCTAACCACTCCTCTTTGAGACTGGGCAATGAAGATGGATGTTGTTACCTCTCTCAGTTGAGATTTATCTAGCCCCTGGTCTCCCAGAATCTCGTTGTGTTTTAGAACCTTGCGGTAAATATCAAACCAGAGACCCTCAAAGTCGTATCTGGAACTTGTCATAGACGCTCCTTTCGATCAGTTTTGGTAATCTTATTCTGCTTGACGTTTCCGTAAAAACCTCAGTGTTCACGAGGCCCAGTTGAGACTCAATAGTCTTGATCTGTTCCTTCAGTGCCAGATACGTTTGTATATATCCCTGAGGAATTTTTTCGTTTGCAAGGGCCTCATCAAATAGTTCACCAGAAACACTACGAGGATCAATGTAATTACTGAATACATTTGCCATGACCTCCTTAATTGTTAAGAGTTGTTTTCGTAAGTCAGCCAGTTCCAATTTCAGATGACTGGCATTGATAGATAGATCGTCCAGAAAGGGTGTCGATTCCACACTTTGAATACCGGTGAAATCTTCTCCGAGTCCATCCACATTGATACCGATATCGGACACAAAAGTAGCCGTTTCTTCATCCATGAACAGGTTCATCTTCTGACTATGGATGTCCGTTAACGGGGAATAATCCTGGACCCGGGGTTTAAATGCCAGAATCGTGTCATTGAACTTGCTTTCGAGGGTACTGTCTGCAACAGCGGTCAGATTGGACGGTGTAAACACCTTGATGATATGTCGTCTGCCAAAAGGGTCCCGCTGATCTCTGAAGTTCCGTGCTAATTCCTGTGAATAAAACAATACAGGTTTATCGTTTTCCGGATCTCTGCAGAGTTTGATTTTTGCGGCTGTATAATTCTTCGCATCATCGACGCAATCCAGTTTAAATTCCTCAATGTCCTGTTCAATTCTTTCCGGAGTATCAATTACAATATTCTCCATCACTATTCCTCCTCTAAACGCACAGGCATCAACAAATTGGTTTTACTATTGTCATCCCTGGCAATAAACAGGTTGGCAGAGTAGCAGTCCCGGTATTTCCAAAGAAGTTCATCAGCAGGAACACTCTCGAGTGTTTTTTGAAGCAGTTTCAAATTAAAACCGACCGCATACTCATCTCCAGTATGTCCTGAATGTTTGATCTCTGTAGCGAAGGTTAATCCTCTATCGTGATTTCTCGCAGACAGGCTTATCGTGCCATTCCTGAGCATTAACTGAGTAAGACAGGTCTCTTTATTAGCGAATGGGATCGCGGCCTCTACGGCCTTTAAAATGGCCTTTTTTTCAACAGCCAATTCATGTGGTGTTTCTTGCTTTAGTATACTCAGAAAATCCGGGTAATTTTCATCGATTAAACGCGAATAAAGCACCATGTAATGCGGCAAGCAAAACTGAATGTAATTCTCCCCGATTGCCACATGCATTCGTTCGATTCTTAACTTGGTTAAAATCTGTAAACACTTCGGTGGAAGAATTCCTTCAAAATCTGAGGTGACCTCACCTTTTTGATCGGGGTCCAGATTAGGAATATATTCCAAAGTATGGCCATCGGTGGTACAGGATTGAATTATATCTTTGTCCTGCTTCACCCATACTCCGTTCAAGGCCGGTTTAAGTTCATCAGTCGAAGCGTGCTTGAGTTGTTTTATCATCTGGAGGATCATTTCCCCCGTCCAGAATCCAATTTTATTGAATTCTTCTTTGGGCAACGACGGGTATTCCTCTGCTCCCAGGTATTGGCAGCCAACAGTATTTTTATCGTAGTTGATCTCCAGATGATTCTCGGACTGCATATCAATTTTCAGTTCCGATGGTCTTGATTTTAAAACCTGCTTGATGATATCAATAGGAAGAGTATACTCACGATCATCCTCCACAGGGATGGTCAGCCAGTTTTCCAGGTCCGTAATCATCATTTGGCCATCCCGGACAGCGATGTAGTTTAAAATCGTCAATGTGGGATTGCGGGCTCTCACCTTCTCTGCCACTGGCAAGAAGGCTTTCAGTTCTTTCAACATATTTGTTTCTCCTTTATGGATTTGTTGGTTTAATCCCAAAACGCAGCGTTGCGTTGGGACACTCGTTATGGTATGGTTTTTTA
>Ga0265595_1002945_pt1 | contig 10914 bp, 8 predicted proteins | sample saktaG_15_FD_190148 | JGI IMG/M metagenome (GOLD analysis project Ga0265595, IMG submission 190148) | Saline water microbial communities from Sakinaw Lake, British Columbia, Canada - sak_2013_06_06_50m | ecosystem: Environmental > Aquatic > Non-marine Saline and Alkaline > Saline ... | reverse complement strand
TGAGGCAGTTGGCGATGCGCTTCCACAGACTGATGCCCGTGCGGGCGGTTCCGTCCTCGACTGTCGTATTGTCAGCAACCGGAGCGGTGGTCGTCGCGCCGAATAGTGAGTCGTCCGTCGCCAGGGTAACTGGCATACTTGCAGCCATCGCCGCAGTTCCCTTCGCCGGAATCTTGTCAACATCGTTCTTCACGGCGAGCAGAATCGTATCATCGGTCGCTATCGTGACCGGTGTGCTGGCGGCCATAGCCGCTGTGCCTTTACTCGGAATCTTGTCCACGTCATTTTTGACGGCCAAGAGAATGGTGTCATCGGTCGCGATGGTTACAGGCGTCGCGCCGGCCATGGCGGCCGTACCCTTTGAGGGTATCTTGTCCAGGTCATTCTTGGCCGCGAGAAGGATCGTATCGTCCGTAGCAATCGTCACGGGCACGCTTGCCGCCATTGCGGCCGTGCCTTTCGCGGGCATCTTGGCGAGTACGTTCGCATCAGCCACGACCACGGCCACATCGCCTGCCGCAGCCGAACTGCCGGCGACGACCTTCGCGCGGAGGTCAGAAGTGTGGTCTTTGAGTTCGACGGCGCCGATCTCGATGTCGCCGCCGTCAACGGTGATGGGGTGCGCAATCTGGTATTCGATGGCGTCGAGCAACTGGTGCTCAACAGCTTTTGTCCGGTCCGGCGTGTATGCCATGTGGGTTACTCCTGATATTCCTGGTGCGGCGGCCGGCGCAGCGGGAAGGAGGAAGCGACTCGCTGCGCCGGTTCGCCTGTGCTCTCAAACCCTCCCAGAGTCCGATGACTCAGGCGTTACGGCGTCACGTCGGCGATGAACAGCGCTCCGGGAACCTTCCAGACGGGCAGGAAGGTGTCGCCCGCCAGCTGCTTGATCGTGACGGGGTCCGAAAGTACGTGCGCGTATGCGAACATGCCGCGAGCGAGCGTCACGCTTCCGGCTGCGCCGACCGCATCGGCCGAGATGGCACCGATGTTCGTCGGCACCGGGTACGTGCCTTCGAGCAGCTCGTACACGTCCCGCGTGATCTCCGGCGTGAACGTGACGCCGTCGGCGGGGAACGTGGTCTGGAGAACGCCGGCCTGGTCCATGAAGCAGCCGCTTCCGGCCTTCCGCCACTTGAGTCCGAGCGTACCGTCCGGGAGCATGTTCTGGAGCATCGCCTGGCCGACGGCCGGGTTGGCGACGGTCAGCGCCCGGATGCTCGTGTTGGCGCACAGGTAGCCCATGACGTTCGCGCCATAGTACGCCGTGGTGATCTCGTACCCGGTCTTCCTGATCGAGGCGTCCTTGAGCGTCGCGATCTGTCCGACGATGTCGGTCCCGGCGGTCGCCCACGAGGCGTCGATGATCGTGCCGGTCCCGAACACGTCGAGTTGCCCCGTGTTGCCCTGCGGGATGGCGAACGTGATCGAGAGGACCGCGCCGGTCGCGGACGGGAGCAGGTTCCCGTCGCCATCGAAGTAGATGGCCCCGAGCGCGAGCATCGAGCCGATGGCCGCGATGCGCAGGTTGTCGAACCGGGTCTTGAAGAGGCCGGTTTGCCTGCCGATCTCGGCGATCGCGAGGCCCTGGACGTCGGGCCGGTCGACCATCATGAGGTTCTGAAGGACGACCGGGTCGTGCATCATGTGCTCGAAGGCGTGCGCCAATTTGACGTTGACGCGGGTGACGCCTTTCTGGGCGACGCGCTTGGACTCGGCCCCGTACTGAACGAGTTGGGCCGTCTCGCGCGTGCCGTCGACCTTCGTGTAGCTGCCGTAGTCGCCGGCCGTGGGGCTGGCGATCGAGAGGAAGGCCGGGTCATACGGGTTGGGCACGCCGGTCTTCATGGCCTGAATGCTGCCGATCATGTTCGGCGCGGCCAGAATCTGTTGAATTGTTTTCGCCATCGTCAGTGACTCCTTTGTTCGTTCGTTCCTGCTATCCGTGCGGCGACGCAGTCAACCGGGCATCAGTCCGGCGGCTACGGTGTGAAGTCGTCGCTGAAAGCGTAACCGATGCCAAACGCCCGGATCGCGGCCTTGAGCCAGATGCGCAAGCTCGCGTCCGCCGGGTAGTTCACGATGCCATTCACGTCGACGACCCCGCCGATCACCGGATCGGGGAACGGGACCGCAGCCAGGGAGACGCCATCCTCGTCAGTGACCTTGATTCCGCTACCGTCGTTGATGATGCAGCGGACGGTCTGGGAGCCGTCGACCGGCTGGATGAGCGAGCCGACGACGAAGTCGCCGTTGACGCCAGTGGCAGTGCGTGTGGTCGCCAGGAGGACGTGCGCCGCCGTTTCGAGCAGCGTGTCCCCGACGGGCTGGACGAGGTTGTGAGGGCCAGCCGTCACGCCCGTTTGCGGCCACGTGAGCGTGACCGTGCCGTCATCGAGGCCCGCCGAGCCGGAGCCGGTGACAACGACAGCGGCCATGTCGGCGTGAATCAGGCGAACGGCGGTCTGAATCGTTGCCGCGTCGGCATTGAAGGCCATCGCGGCCGTCTCGCACATGACGCCGTCATCGCCGAGGTAGCGGATGCGCCACGCGCCCGCGTTCACTGCGCCGGGGGTAATGACCTGGACTTCGGACACGCCGAGCGCGGTGATGGTGACCGTGTTCGCGGCGGGAACTCCCTTCGTGGTCTCGACGATGGTCATGGTGGTGACGCCGGTGAGGGCTGTGATGTCGATGGTGACCATCGGCTGATCGATGCGGAGGTAGCCCGTGCCGCTAAAGGTCATGACGAGCGCGATTGGGCCGGCGGAAAACGGGGCGGCCGAGCCGGCGGAACTGAGCACACAGCCGGCGACTCCGCCGAGTGCCAGCGTGACAGCTGCCTGGGCGGCCGCGAGCGTCGCGTCGAACGCGATGGCAGCGGTCGTGACGCGGGTCCCGTCCGCCTTCGTGAGCGAGATGTGGTAGTGGCCTGCGGTCGAGGCCGCATCGGGCGTTGCGGTCTGCACCTCATTGACCGGGGTGCCGCCGCCGACTGCGCTGTAGGTCGCCGTCAGCGTGCGGACGACGCCAGCCGCGCTGGGCGGGCCGGTGATGTTGAACGTGCCGGTCGCGCCGACGCGCCGGACGAGTTCCGTCGCCTCGGCCGTATTCAAGAGGTTGAGCTGGGTTTGAGCGCCCGTGAGCGCGACGCCGTTGCTGCCGATGACGGACGGCGCGAAGAGACCGGTCGCGGTGATCCGGCCCATGAGCATGCCGGCCCGGAGCACGTCCACGTCGCCCGTGTTGATCGGGTCGCGCGAGAGAGCGCCGTTGATGATCCTGCCGCCGGGCAGGAGATTGGCCTTGCCGCCGAACATCGCCTTGCGCGGCGTCGAAACGCGGTCGGCCCGAATCCCTGGGGCCCCTGTAACAAAGTTACTCATTGTCTTGACTCCTTCTCTTCTGTGTCTATGCCAACATCAGAATCAGGTTCACAGTCGAACCCGATCGGACGCTACTTCGATCCGCCTGCGCCGACCATCTGCTCAACCACTTCTTTGTCCATCTTGGGCGCGTCGTCGCCCGGCACCTGGCGCGAGAGCGCCTGGCTCTTCGTCTGCTCGCCGAGCTTGACCGGGTCGTTCATGTCCAGCGCCTTGATGATGGCGTTCACGATGCTCTCCGGCGTGCCGCTGACGCTGCGCGAGAGGCAGAAGGCGTTGCGGCCCGTTGCCGGGCCGACGAGCGCCGCCTTGAGCGACGCGGCGACGGCCGGCGTGATCTTGCCCTTCGGGACCAGTCCGTCGATCTTCTCCTCGGCCGTCTCGGCGCGTTCGTCGAGCAGCTCGGGATCGACCGTCTTCACGTCCTTCGTGGACGCGGCGACCTTCGCCTTCAGGCCCTCGACCTCACCTGACAGGTCGGTCACCTTCTTGTCGAGCGCCGTCTTCTCGGTCGCGTGGGCGGTGAACCGCTCCGCGATCCGGTCCAAGACTTTGTCCTCGGTCAGGTCCTCGCCCGCGCCGAGCATCTTGCGGAACTTGTCCAATTGCTCCTTCGTCATGGCTTCGTCTCCTTTCGGGGGTACGAGAGAGGCCGCAATGGCCTTGAAGTCCGCCTGGCCTGGCACGACGGGATACGGCGTGAGGGCGACGTGCTCGATGACCTCGCCGTAGTTCGTGCCCTTGCCGTCGACGAACTCCGGGTTGATGCTGATGGAAACCTGCTGCGTGCGATAGGCGAGAGCGATTGCCTCCTCGCCTATAAACTCCAAGACCCCCCAGAGCGTAGTGCCGTCGTTCTCAAGACCGATGAGATAGCCCTGGTTATCCGCCGCGTCGTAACTGTGGCCTTTGGGAAGCGGAACGCGGACCCCGGCCCCGGTCATTCGGTTGAACGCGGCGAGCCATCTGGCCCGGCGTTCGGGCGTCGTATCAAGCGTCCAGCCGAGTTTCGGATGCTGATAAACCCCGTCCGTGATGAGGTCCTTGCGGAACCGTTTGCGCGGGACGCCGTCCTCGAGCACCTCGTGCGAGACGGGCATCGTCGTGCTGTCCGGGCCGCAGAGCAGCGATGCTTCCTTGTCAGAGGCCGGCTCGAAGAGGATCGGCGCCTTGTCATGGGCCTTGAGCCATGCCTTCGCCTCATCCACGCTGAACTTCGTCTTGTCGAATCGGATGGCCTGAAGCTCGGCCTCGCCGTCCTTCGTCACTCCCCAGATTGCGTGAATGCCTGGCCCGAACTTGTCGTTCTCGCGCCGCACCCGCTCATACTTGTCCGGGTTCGTCAGCCGCGCGCTATGCTCAGTCGGATATGGCACGCTCAGGGTTCTCCGAAACTTCCTGCGCCAAAGAAAAACGCCTGTGGCTGTCTGTGTACACAGTCACAGGCGTTATTGGTTTCGCAACCGCGCCCCCGGTGATCAGCCGCGGGCGCCTTTGGTTTTTACTTCACCCTTGTCAGTCTACGGACGCGCGGCGGGGGCTGTCAACGTTACTTGGAATTTCTTTCCGTGTTTTTTCTTCACGTCGCGGCCTCCAGCACGGCCTTCCTGCCGGTGATCTTGTTCAGGATTTCATCTCGGATCGTCTTGGCGATGTGAAACATCATGACCGGCGGGACGCTGTTACCGAGTCGTTCCCATTGCCGAGAGTAGGAGCCGGTCAGAATGAAATCATCCGGGAAGGCGCAGATGCGCTTCAGTTCGGCGATGCTAAACCGCCGCTTTTCTGTCGGATGTACCGCGCCCGCCGAAGAAGTTGCCCCATGCGCGCAAGTAATCGCTGGACATGGTCTACCAACTGCCGGTCTCTGCAACTGGAAGTACCTATCTGACTTCCCCCCCGGTCCAATCTTGTCCCATTCCTTGCCGATGGCGAACCGGCTAATATCCGTCTCTGCTTCAACTTTGAAATGATAGGAGTTCAATCCGCCGATCCCGTTGGTAATCGCTGGACACGGCTGATCAGTCACATCCGCGGTCACGCTCGGCGCGGTCATGCTCGGCGCGGTCACCCGATCGGGTTCACTGAATACTCCGGTCTGCCTGATTTCCCCGATCCACGGCAGAGCATCCCGCACGGAATATCGGTAAGGCAATGGCTTCGGGTGAACCGGGTCAAGGTTCAAGTCCTTGCGCACCCCAATGAAGATCGTCCGCTGGCGCATCTGCGGAACGCCAAGCCATTGGGCGTCGAGGACGCGACATGTGACGCGGTATCCACTGGCCTTGAGTGCCGCTAGGATTTCGAGGAACATCCCTTTTGCCGTGCCCTTGACCAGGCCGCTCACGTTCTCGGCTACGAAGACCTTCGGCTTGAGTCCGCGCAAGAGCCGGACGTATTCATCGAAGAGGCGTTCATTGCACTGCTTCGCGCCATGCTCATAGGTCTTGGTCTTGCCCCAGCCCTTCTCTCGCTTCCCGGCGGTACTGAAAGCCTGGCAGGGCGGCGAACCATCAAACAAGTCGAGTTCCCCTTTGGCCAGTCCAGTTGCCGCGAGGATTTCCTTTGCAGTTACGTCTCGAATGTCACGCGGATCAAGAATGCAGTCCGACTCCATGTTGGCGCGGTAGGAATCCTGCGCCGCCGGGACAAACTCATTCGCCCAGATGACCTTGAATCCGGCCATGCGGTAGCCGAGACAAGAACCCCCGCAACCGCTGAAGGTGCTGATGACCTTGTACCCGTTCAAGGGAATGTCCCGAATCTCAGACATGCTTGGAACGCGGTAGGGCGGCTTGATCATTTCCCTCCGCTCCACTTGTAGCCGCACTTCGGACACTGATGCTCAGTCAGGATATTCTCATTGGCCTCCGGGAACTCGCCCGGTGCCTCTGGCTCCGCCGGCATGTCATCCAGCAGGTCGTCGAACCGCAGCTTCTTCGTCAGGTCGGCGAACTGCTCGTCCAGGCCCGCCGTGATATCCCGCAGGCCCTGCGTGAAGTCGCCCGCGATGAACGCATTGTTCGCCGCGATCATGGCGAGGTCGGCCTTCTCCTTCGGCCAGTCCACGACCCTCACCGCGAACCGTTCGCCCGTCGGCGTGGTGATCACGCCATCCACGACGGGCAGATTGCCGTAGAGCACCGTGAGCGCCGCCACGCGCTGATGCCCGGCAACGAGGAACCCCGTCCGCTCGTTGAGCACGATCTGGCTGATGTCGCCGAACTCCGCCAGGCTCGTCTGCAACCCCGCCGCCGACTGCGCGTCCATCTCGCGTGGATTCCAGGGGCACGGCCGCAAGTCCGAGAGCGTCTTGACTGACTTCGCCTTCTTGCTCATGGCGTCGCCGCTCCGATCAAGTCGCTGAACACCTTGCCAGGGTTGAAGCGCCAGTCGGGGTCGGGCCGAATGTCCGTGATGACCTCGCCGTTGTCTGCCGTGAAGGAGGCGGGAATGTCCACGATTGACGCCTCCTTGTCTTCGTTGAAGACGTCGATCGTGGAGCAGCGACAGTTGAACCCGGCCGGCGGGGTCCACTCATCCCAACGCGGATCGTTCTTCGGCATGCGGACTCCGTCCATCGCTTGGTGCGTGGGGCGAACGCGGTCGTCCCCGACGGTAACATACTCTTTGCCCCACAGAATCTCCTGGATCGCCGCGTCCTGGTTCGCGTTCCAGCGGCCGGCGCTGTAGGCCATCTGCGTCTGCGTGCGCACGAGCGTGTTCATGAGCGAAGCCGACATCAGGCCCTGGTCAGGGCCTAGCTCCGCGCGGAGCATGGCGACCGCTTCCTGTACGTGCGCGCCCGACCGCAGAATCTCCTCCATCGCAGTCTGCACCTTCGCCTCGACGGCCGCGCCGAGGTTGCGCGTGACGTTGACCGACTCGTTGCCGTAGACCTCCATCAGGTGCTGCATTTGTTCGGGTGACAGGGCGAGTCGCTTCTCCAGGTAGGCAAGCGCATCATCGTAGGCGGACATCGTCCGGCGCTTTCGCAGCGTGGGGGCAGCCGACCGCGCCGACCTCAGCCCCCCAGTGAGGTGCGCGGCGACCATCGCCTTCTGGACGAGGGGCATGAACTGCTTGACGAGCTGCTCGTGCATGACGGGGATCGGGTCCTGTCCCGCCGCGAACGACGTGAGAATCCTGGCATTGATCTCCGGTGCGATCCTCCCGGAGACCCGCTCCCCGATGATCTCGATCTTGCGCCGGTCGCGTTCCTGGAGCTGCGCGAGGCGGCGGCGGACAGGACTGACTCGATGCAGGGCCATCTCACGCACCTCGATGCTGGTGGATCGACCGGATGATCTGCTCGGCCTGCCGACGCAGCGCCATCTGCGGATTGCCGTCAGACGCGCCGCCCTGCGCTTCCGGCGACGTGGCGGGCGGCGTAAAGTCACCCGCCTCCGCGACCTCCGATCCCTTCGGCAGTCCGGCCTGGTCGAGCAGGGCGTCATAGTCGATCAGTCGCAGGAACAGGTCGACGTTGCCCGGCTGTGTCAGTACGCCCTGGATGATCGTGCGCACAAACGCCGTCTGCTCAGGCGATGTGCCTGACGTGCTCAGGTACACGCTGCCCTTGGCATCCGGGCCGACGTTGTAGATGAGCAGCGGATCGATCACGTACTGGTTGACCGCCGCGATTATGTCATCGAGCGTCAGGCCGGCCACTGCAACGGCGAGATCGCCGTGCGACTCGGATTCCGCCTTCGTACCCATCTGGCCCTCAGATGCCGCCCGCTCAGGCACCAGCCAGCCGCGCAGCATGAGCGATTCCTTGTGCCGCAGGATGCCCGTCAGCTCCGCGCCGTGTTGGCCTCTCGGCTCGAGGAACGTGATGACCCAAGCCCGAAGCTTCGTTATATCCACGCCGCTCCGAATCAGATCCTGCGCGTATTGAGCGAGTGTGTTCGGCATGGCGACGCCCGAGCCGCGTCCGAGGTTGTCGAGCACCCGCTTCGCCAGTACGAAATTGTCTTGCTCTGCGCCGTTGTCATCCCTGCTCTTGCCTTCTGGGTATTCGATCATCGGAATGACCCCGGACACTTTCGTGACGTACTGGCCTTCCTTCGCCGTTGCATGCTCCCATTGCGACCAGGACTGCCGCGCGTTCTCATGGCGGCTCCGGCCATACGGCAGGCCGACCTCTGCGTCATACGTGAACAGGAAGCTCTTCTCCGGCCCGATCTTGACAGCGCCCTGCTCGAACCCGGCGAACGAGCCGTCGTCCGTCTCGCGGATTTTCGTCGTGTCCCAGAGCAAGGGCTTGAGCTTCCGGTACACGAGCTTGCCGTCGCCGTTGACCTCCCACACCTTCTCGAATCCCGCAAAGCCGAAGTCCAGCGCGAGCAGCATGTCCCTGAGCAGCCGCGGCCACAAGGGGAGCACGGCGTCCTGGATGAACTCCGTCAGATCGTCAGGCACACCATCCTTCGCCTCTACCCCGATCTCGGCCATGCGGATGGGCATCGTGGCGACGGCCCGCGCGAGCGCGATGGTCGGATTCCCGCGCATCCGCCTGTACGTCTCGAACGTGCCCGGCGGCGCCGGATCGTAACCCTTGAACGCCGGCACAGTCGAGTAGACCCCGGCGATCCCGCCCATGCCTTGCACCTGCTTCCCGGTCGCCTCACCGACCGCCGGTTTCGCGCCCCCGCCTGCCACAACCTGTTGCGCTTCGCTCATTCGTCACCTCGTTACTGTTCTCACACAGTTACCGTTGTCACACAGACATTCTTCCGCCTACCGACCGCCCGCGCGCAAAGCCCACGGGCCGGAGGTAAGCGAGCCAATATCTAAAAGAATCGCTCGCGTGGCTCAGCGCCTTGTCCCGCTTGTTGATCAGGCCGTCCGGCATGAGCTTCAGGTGCTTCAGGTCCGCGAGCAGCCGCTTGCAGCGCGGGTGTACCTTGACGTGCGACTTCCCGTCCACGTCCCGCAGCGCCTCGTTCACCGCGTTGATGCTGTCCCGGACCGGCGGCGCGTCGCGCGGCACCCGGACCCGGAACGGCACGCCCATCGCACGGAGCCGGCTCGCCACAATGTCGTAGGCCGACTCGCTCGTCTGCTGCGACTCGCTGTGCCCGCTCGCATCCCCGAACACATGCAACTCCGGCCATGCAAAGCCGCCCTGCGCCCGGAGCCAGTCCTTGAATGCCTCCAGGCATTGGTTCAAGTTCATGCGGTGCCCATGAATCTCGTCGATGCACGTGAAAAGGTCCGCCCGCTCGTCGTACTGCCCGATCTCCGCATGCATGCCCGGATCGATGTTGAAGTCGAACGCGAGACACAACGGCAGTTCACGCCTGAGCGTCACCGTCTCATCCACGTGCGCCGCGTCACTGAAGTTCTCATACACCCTGCCGATCCCGACCCCGCGCGGGTTCTGCTGGTAACACGTCTCCCAGATGACGCCCCCGACCTCCAAACGAGTCGCCGCGAGCTCCTCAAGGCCGAACCGCTCCGGGCAGAGCGGATCGCCAGGCGCACGCCCCATCAAATCGTTCTCGCCCGCAATTGCAGGCAAGACGATCTGTTCCCATCGCTCGCCGCTTTCCGCCAGGAGCATCCCGACCAGGTCGCTCTCCGCCCATCGCTGCATCAGGATGATGATCGTCGCGCCCGGTTCCGCCCGCGTCCTCAACGTGCCCTGATACCACTGGAATGCCCGCTCCTGGAACAGCGGATTGTTCGCTTCCGACCAGTCCTTGTGCGCGTCATCGATCAAGAGCAGGTTCCCGCCGCGACCGCTCAGGGCCGAGCCGACGCCAGCAGTCACCATCCCGCCGCCTTCTGGCGTGTGCCATCGCGTCGCGCTCGTCGAGTCCTGCCGCAACCGCGTCCGGCATCTCGGATTCCGCTCGAACTCGTTTCGCACCATGCGGCCCCAGTCCGCCGCAATCGAGTCCGCGTAACTGGCGATCACCACCCGCTGGTGAGGCAGGTTGTCCACGTACCACGTCGGAACCCAGTGCGACAGGAACTCGGACTTGCCCGAACGCGGATGCGCGTTGATGATGATCCGCCCGTTCCCGCGCGCGATCGTGTCAGCGATTCGATCTCCCACATACCGCAGCCACCTGAACGCCTGCCACCGCCCCTCGCTCATCACCTCCGCGTAGGTGTGCGGCGTGAACCGCCAGGAGAGCGCGATCAACTCCTCCGGACTCAGGGCCTCGTCAGCGGTTTCAGCTTCAGCCACCAGCATCACCTGCCCCCTTCGGCTCGTGCCCCTGTTCCTCAGCCGGCGCAGGCTTGATCTCGTTCGCCAATGCCCGCGCCTTCGCCATCGCGTCAGGATCGCTCAGCACCCGCTCAAGCGTCTGCTGGATCGACACCGGCCCGCCGTCGTGCCCCGCGATCCGGTCCGCCACCTTGCCCTCAGTCCGGTTCCAGAGCTGGTCGAGCACGCTCGCGTTGCCCTTGAGCCCGTGTACCAGCGTGGCAAAGACCAAGAGCTCCAGGATCGTCACCTTGTCCGCGTCAAGTCCTAGCGACTTCGCAACCTTCTCCATCGCCGCGTTAACCC
>Ga0265595_1002944_pt1 | contig 10915 bp, 10 predicted proteins | sample saktaG_15_FD_190148 | JGI IMG/M metagenome (GOLD analysis project Ga0265595, IMG submission 190148) | Saline water microbial communities from Sakinaw Lake, British Columbia, Canada - sak_2013_06_06_50m | ecosystem: Environmental > Aquatic > Non-marine Saline and Alkaline > Saline ... | reverse complement strand
TGACAAAAATAATATATAATTAAGTTTGTAATCTATGTTTAATTTAAGTTGAAGTAGTTTTAATTGGTCATTCATGCTTAATAGTATAATTGAATTTATTCAGAATAGTGTGACAACCGTTATTGGTTTAGCTGTGGGAGTTTTGGGAGTGGGAGGGAGCAGTGTTCTGAATACTCAGACAGCTAATATCTCTGATACTTTACCAGCTTTGACTGAAGAAGTGAATGCGGTAGGAGGAGGAGGCGACGGCGAAGCCGTCGCCTCCTCCGACATCCCTGTTGAGACAGAATATTTTGAGCGAACTAATCTTCCTACAGCTGTTTTTACTCGTCCTACCACTGAAGAAAAAGAAAAAACTATTTCTTCTGAAGAAAACACTCCTGCACTAATTCAAGAAACTGAATTGATCCGTTCAATTAATCCAATTAAGTCAACTAAAAAATCAAAAGAAGTTGATGTCTCAGTTTTACTTAATGTGGATTTTGATAAGTTCAAACCTAATTTGAAAATCACAAAAATAACTGAAGACAACAATAGTTTTTACAGTTCCTATCAGTTTAATTCTTTTGCTATTAGAAATAATGTTTGGCAAGAAGTTGTCAAAGAAAAACAAATTTCCGTTACTAAAATTTTCTTGGGGAATCAAGATTTGGGAGATTATCTTTCCAGACAATTAGGAGAAGTGGTTGATAATGAAATTGTCTTTTTGAAAGAAGTTCAGACAATTCAAAAAGCCAAAACAAACGAAACCGAAGAAATTGTGAAAACTCAATCTCCAACGAAAGCTTCGGACTACAATGCTTTGATAGGTAAAGTTTTAAATGTAGAAAATGAACAATTTGATAATTATACTTCTCAAAAAACCCACCCTCAAACAACCACTTCCGAAATTTCCACCACCAAGACTACCACCACAGGTGTAGTAGATAATGAAGCCCCTCTTATAATTATCCAAGGTAATAACCCAGCCTTAATTCAGCAAGGTAGTAGCTATTCAGATTTAGGCGCTCAAGTTACTGATAACCTTAGTAATAATTTAGGGGTAGTGATAGGAGGAGAAATGGTTAATACCGAAGAAGAAGGTTCTTACTTTGTCACTTATACTGCTACAGATGAAGCTGGCAATGTTGCTACGGCCACTCGGGAAGTCATTGTTTATGCTTATGATGTTGTGCCTGAGGTAGAACCTGTTGTAGAAGAAGAAGTGCCAATGATTGTTCCAGAAGTAGTGGTAGAACCTGAACCGGTAATTGAACCAATTGTGGAAGAAGTTATTGTTCCTGAAGAAACACCAGTAATTTCTCCAGTGGTAGAAGAAGAAATAACAGACATCGCTACCACCACAGAAACAATGGTGGCAAAAACTCCTCCTGTAGAATTGATTAATAATTCTCTTAGTTCTACTGAAGTTATGGTGGAAACAGCCAACGTGGTTGTGGAGAATGTGGTGGAAGGGGGGAAACAAGCGGGTAAGAAAATTAAGGAAACCGTTGAGGCAGTCAGTGAGGTGACAACAGTTGTGGCAGAAACAGTTTCGGAAGTAACCACAGATACTCTGGAACAAGTTTCTGCTGGAATAGAAACAGTGGCCGAAGAAGTTTCTGCTTTGATTAAAAAAGTTAATTTCTGGGAATTAATAGGAAATGTGAAGTCAGCTTTGCAGGGAGGAACAAAGAAAGTGGAATCGGGTTTACAAGCAAGTATTTCAACTGCGGGTAATGAAGCAGGTGATATGTTTGAGACGATTGGAAAATTCTTTAGACCTATTACAGAAGGTTTCCAGTCAGGAATAGAAGTTTTGAAAAATGCTCCTAAAAAGGTCTTTGAAAAAGTTGGTTTAGAAAAAATCATTTATCAAGCTCCTGAAGGGGTCCTTGCTAACATTAGTGATTTTAATAAAAATTCAGATTTGATTGAAGAAGAATATTTTAAATCTCAAGAAAAAAGTTTTTTCAGTTTTGCTGTGGAAGAAATTAATGCTTTACCAAGTAAGCTTGCTGATAAAATCAGTGATTCATTGTCTGTTTTGACAGCGACTATTTCAAATACTTTTGATTTTTTCAAAACACACCGCCCTAAGTGAATTAACCCTGTTAAATAAACAAAACAATTTATCAAAAAATATTTAAAACTTATCATGGAAAAACATTTATTAGAAAAAGAATCAAATCATATTTAACAGGGTAAATGGAAAATTTAAAAAAAATTAGAATAGCAATAAATGGATTTGGGCGGATTGGACGTGTTTTTTTTAGATTAGTTTTTGCAAATTCTGACCTTCAAGTTGTGGCTATCAATGATTTGGCTGATGAAGATAATCTCAAATATCTTTTGAAATATGATACTTCTTATGCAAAATGTTCTTTAGACTGTGAAAAAGCTATTCAAGAAGTTCAATTTCTTAGTGAACCAGACCCTCAATATTTGCCGTGGAAAGATTTAACCATTGATGTTGTTGTAGAAGCTACGGGGGTTTTTAATACTTACCAAAAAGCTAATGCGCATCTTGAAGCTGGAGCAAAAAGAGTAATTTTAACAGCGCCAGTTAAAGAAAATTCACAAGAAAATCTGGGGAGGTCAGACCTCTCCAAATCTGGGGAGGTCCGATCTCCCGAGATGCCTGATTATAATGTATTGGGAAAAACTATTTTGATGGGAATTAACGATGATGAATTAAAAAACTGTCAAATTAGTGCGAATGGTTCTTGTACGACCAATGCGGTTAGCCCTGTTTTACAAATTCTTGATAGAACTATCGGTGTTAATAAGGCTATTTTAAATACTATCCATTCCTATACTTCTACCCAAAAATTAGTTGACTCACCCAACAAAAAAGATTATCGTCGAGGACGAGCGGGAGCGCAAAACATTATTCCCACCAGCACAGGAGCGGCGGTGGCTACAACTTTAGTTATTAAAAGGTTGGCAGGGAAGTTTGATGGATTAGCTTTAAGAGTTCCAACAGTGTTGGGTTCTTTGGTTGATTTAACTTTTGTTGCAAAAAGAGAAACTAGTTGTGAAGAAATCAATTCAATTTTAAAACAAGCCAGTCAAGAAAAAAGATGGCAAGATATTTTTACCACAACCGAAGATTCAATTGTTTCTTCAGATACCATTGGAAACCCCTATGCTTCTATCGCGGATTTATCTTTAACTAAAGTTATTGGCGGAGATTTGGTAAAAGTTTTAATATGGTATGATAACGAAATGGGTTATGCTAAAACCCTCATTAAACATATTTTGGCTACAAGGGATTATCCCTGTTAAATGTTTTCAAATTTAGTATAATTTAATTATTAATTAATCTTTAAATTTATTTTGTGTAGCTGTATAAAATTGTGGAAAAAAATAAATTTGAAATTAAAATTTGTTGCAACAAATTTTATTTAACAGGGTAAATTATGAAAATACTTATTGCTTCTGACCATGCTGGGTTTGAATTAAAAAAAGAACTTATTTTATCTTTAACTGAATTGGGCCATGAGGTTGAGGATAAGGGACCTTTTCAATATGTTTCAGATGATGATTATCCAGATTTTGTTCTTCCAGTTGCGGAAGAGGTTTCAAAAAATGAAAATATAAAAGCTATTATTCTCGGTGGTTCTGGACAAGGAGAAGCCATTGTAGCTAATCGTTTTAAAAATGTGAGAGCAGTGGTTTATTATGCTGATAATCCTGATGTTATTAAATTGACGCGTGAACACAATGATTCTAATGTGCTCTCTTTAGGAGCGAGATTTCTTTCTGTAGAAGAAGCTAAAGAAGCAGTTCAGCTTTGGTTGGAAACGAAATTTTCTGGTGAATCTCGTCATTCGCGTCGTCTCCAAAAGATAAATTTACTTAGTAACCGGGTTACTAAGTAAAATGGGGATAAGTCCAAAATAACCAATGTTTACAACATGATAACCACCTAGTTATTTAGTAACCTTACTTAGTAACCGGGTTACTAAGTAAAAAAATATATGAAAAAAGAGAATTATGTTGCTTCCTCGGCGACCCATCGAAGAGGTGGAGAAAATATAGAAATAATACCCGCTATTTTACCCAAAGATTTTGATGAATTGGAACGAAAATTGGCTCTTTTAAAAGATGTTTCTGTAATTTTAGGTGAACAAAAAAAAATGGTTGTGCAAATGGACATTTGTGATGGTTTATTTGTTGAAACTAAAACTTGGCCATATTGGGAAGGGGATGTTTTGGAAAAGTTAGCCCCTTTTCGTGATGTTTTTGACTTTGAAATAGATTTATTTGTTCAAAATCCTAAGAGTGCGATTTCAAATTGGCAAGAAATTGGGGCGAAAAGAATTATTTTACATATTGAAAGTTTAATTGACCAGTCCCTAAGCGAACTGTTTATAGAATTAGATGTTCAAGCCACTCAATTTGGTTTTTCACTCAATTTGGAGACAGCCACAAAAGGATTAGACCAATATGTAAGAGATGCAGACTTTTTCCAGTTTATGGGAATCAATAAAATTGGTCATCAGGGAGAAAAATTTAATAAAGGTGTTTTGAAAAAGATAAAAATTTTTCGTCAAAATAATCCGGATGTTATAATTTCTGTGGATGGAGGAGTTAATTTGAAAAACAGTCAAGACTTGGTGAAAATGGGTGCTAATCGTCTAGTGGTTGGTTCAGTTATTTTTGGGAAACATAATGCTGAAGAAATAGTTCAAATAATTAAAAAGTTTAGAAAAATTCACCCTGTTAAATAAACAAAACAATTTATCAAAAAATATTTAAAACTTATCATGGAAAAACATTTATTAGAAAAAGAATCAAATCATATTTAACAAGGTAAATTATGGCGATTGACAACAAAAAAATAATTAAAGATTTGGAAAAGATAGCGACAACTGTGCGTCAAGAAATAATTGAGATGTTAAGGCAAGCTGGTTCGGGACATACGGCTGGTTCCTTGAGTATGACAGAGATTTTTGTAGCGATGTATTTTAATATTTTGAGACATGACCCCCGCAATCCAGATTGGGGAGGAAGAGACCGTTTAATTCTTTCTCATGGACATACTTGCCCAGCTTTATATGCGGTGATGGCTGAAGCTGGTTATTTTCCAAAAGATGAATTACAAACATTGCGAAAATTCGGGTCTTCATTACAGGGACATCCACACAAGGAATGGTTAAAAGGAATTGAGACGAGTTCTGGTCCTTTAGGATCGGGGCTTTCACAAGCGGTTGGAATGGTTTTGGCAGATAGAATTGATTATTTTTCTGACTTGGAAGATTTGGACGTCGGGTGTTTAAGTGGTAAGGAAAGAAAATTTTTTTATTGTTTAATGTCTGATGGAGAGATGCAGTGTGGCCAAACTTGGGAAGCCCTGATGTTGGCAGGAAAAGAAAAACTTTCTAATTTGATTGCAATTATTGATAGAAACAATATTCAAATCAGTGGAGAAACAGAAAAAGTTATGCCTTTAGAACCCCTGCGTGATAAATTAGAGGCTTTTAATTGGCAAGTTTTAGAAATTGACGGGCATAATTTTGAACAGATAATAGGGGCGGTAGCAACAGCTAAGAGAACAACAGGATTGCCCTTTGAAGAAAATCGTCCCACAATTATTATTGCTCATACAATTCCGGGAAAGGGTTTTCCAGAATTTGAAAACGATTATCATTGGCATGGCAAAGTTCCTGACAAGATTTCTGTTTCTGTAAAATTCACAGAATCCCAACCCTCTTAATTTCGGGAGGTCCGACCTCTCGAGAAATATATTAAAGGAATATGAAATTTAAAAAAGGGGAACAAAAAAAAGTTTTCGTAGGTGCTTCGGGTGGAGTAGATTCTTCTACTGCGATGGCTTTATTAAAAAAACAAGGTTATGCCGTGACAGGTGTTTTCATCAAAGTTTGGCAACCTGATTTTGTAGAATGTCGGTGGAAAGAAGACCGTTTAGATGCGATGCGAGTTTGCGCATCTTTAGGCGTTGATTTTTTAGATTTGGATTTGGAAAAAGAATATAAGCGAGACGTTTTTGATTATATGGTGGATGAGTATAAAAATGGGAGAACTCCTAATCCTGATGTGATGTGCAATAAAAAAATTAAATTCGGGGCTTTTTTAGATTTTGCAAAAAAGACAGGGGCAGATTATATCGCGACTGGTCATTATGTTAGGTTACAAGCTGGACAGCTTTTAGCTGGAGTTGATAAAAACAAAGACCAATCATATTTTTTATGGACGCTAACACAAGCACAGCTTAAACATTGTCTTTTCCCAATTGGTGATTATGAAAAAACGGAAGTTAGACAATTAGCTAAAAAATTTAATCTTCCCACAGCTCAAAAAAAAGATAGCCAAGGTTTGTGTTTTGTGGGAAAAGTTGATATGAAAGAATTTTTAGAGAGATTTATTCCGCAAAAAAAGGGAGATGTTTTGAACGAAAAAGGAGAAGTAATTGGTCAACACGATGGGGTTTTCTTCTACACCATTGGACAAAGACACGGTTTTGAAATTATAAAAAAAGGAACAAATGACAAACCTTATTACATTACTGCAAAAGATTTAGATGAAAATACTTTAACGGTTTCAAACAACAAAAAATTTCGGGAGGTTCGACTCCCCGAGATTTTTAGGGGGGTTGAAATTGAGGAAGTAAATTGGATTTTGGGGAAAAGTCCAAATTTAGATAAGAAGTATCAGGCCAGGATAAGATATAGACAAGTTTTGCAAGATTGTGGTCTGATGGAAAAAAATAATGAAATCTTAATTAAGTTTGAAGAAAATCAAAATGTAGCTAAAGGTCAGTCCCTTGTAATCTATGATGGAGAAATTTGTTTGGGAGGAGGAATAATTAGCTAAAGAATTTAATCAATAAATGATTACAAGTTTTTAATTACATTTGATATAATAAAGAGATGATGACAGAAGAAGACAAACCAATTTATATAATTAAAGCAAGCGGAGAAAAAGAACCTTTTGAAAATGAAAAACTCAGAAATTCTTTAAGAAAAGCCGGGGCAAGCTCTCAGGTAATTGAAGAAATTGTTGGAGTAATTAGGAAAAAATTAATTGATGGGATGACTACTACTGAGATTTATAAAGAGGCCCTTAAGTTGTTAAGAGAGATTGAGGAAGAAATTGTTCCTATCAAATATTCGGTTAGAAGAGCTGTTATGCAGTTAGGTCCAGACGGTTTTTCTTTTGAGGATTTTATCGGAGCAATGTTTCGGGCTGTTGGTTATAAAGTGCAATTAAGACAGACAATTAGAGGATTATGTGTGGCTCATGAAATTGATCTTATTGCTCAAAACGATGAGGAAATTTTAATTGGTGAAATAAAATTTCACAATAAACAAGGAATGAAATCAGATATAAAAATTGTTTTATATGTGAAAGAAAGATTTGACGATTTAATGAAAGGTGAATTTTGGAAAAATATAAAAAAAGATTTAAGGAAAGAACTTTTGTTAATAACTAACACTAAGTTTACTAGTAAAGCAATTCAGTATGCAGAATGTTATCCTGGGTTGCAATTAATGAGTTGGAATTATCCAGAAGGAGGAAGTCTACATAAGTTTATAGAAGAGGCTAAATTATATCCACTAACTTGTTTGGAATCATTAAGTAGTTATGAAAAAAAATTATTTTTGAAAAACAAAATTGTTTTATGTCGGGAATTAAAACAAGGAGGAGAGAGGTTATTTAATTTGGTGGGAATTTCTCCAGAAAAAAGGGTAGTAGTTTTAAGAGAAGTAGAACATTTATTAACTAAAAAATAATCATTAGGATGAGTTACAATTTTATAAAGTTAAAAAAAGATGTTGCTGAAATAGAGAACTGGTTAAAAAAGGAATTTTCTAATATCAGAACTGGTTTGGTCTCAATCACGATTTTAGACAATATTAGGGTCGAAAATTACGGCAACTTGACACCGATCAACCAAATAGCTAATCTGACAATAGAAGATGCAAAAACAATTCGAATTATCCCTTGGGATTCATCTCAAGTTAAAGGAATTGAAAAAGCAATAATAAAGTTCGATTTAGGTGTATCTGTTGCAGTGGATGAAAAGGGATTAAGATTATCTTTTCCTGAGTTGACTAACGAAAGAAGACAAACTTTTGTCAAAATTGCCAAAGACAAATTAGAACAAGCTAAGGTTTCTTTACGAGCCGAACGAGACAAAGTCTGGAATGATATTCAGAATAAAGAAAAAAATAATGAAATTAGTGAAGACGATAAATTTCAATTAAAAGATGAAATGCAAAAAATTATAGATGAGATAAAAGAAGTGTTAGTCGTATTGTTTGAAAAGAAGGAAAAGGAAATAATAGGGTAAGGGGTCGGCTGAAAAAATTATGCCAATTTTGATTTTTATAATAGTTTTAGGAATTCTTATTTTTGTCCATGAATTGGGTCATTTTGTCTTTGCCAAAAAAACAGGAATGTTGGTGGAAGAGTTTGCCATTGGTTTTCCTCCCAGAATTTTTAGTTTTCAAAAAGGAGAGACAAAGTATTCTATTGGTCTTATTCCAATTGGTGGTTTTGTCAAAATACATGGAGAAGATTATGAAGACAAGGATAAAAGGGATAACCAAAAAGAAAAAGACAAAAATTATCAGAGACGATTTACGAGTAGCCCTAAATGGGCCCAAGCAGTTGTTCTTATCGCTGGTGTTTCTTTTAATTTGTTATTGGCTTGGTCTTTTATTTCTATTGGCTTTATGTTGGGGTTGCCTGTTTCAATTAACCAATTTGAAAATGAAGTTGTTAATGACGTCAGATTGGTCTTAATTAATGTTTTGCCGAAATCTCCAGCTGAACAAGCTGGATTAAAAACAGGCGATATTATTTTATCTTTAGGAGATGAAGTAGCTAATGTAGTTCAAAATTTTGAAAGCGCTAAAATAGCAGAGGATTATATTGCTGTTCATGGTAATCAAAAAATTGAAGTCCTCTATAAAAGGAATCAAGAGACAATTTTGACCAAACTTACTCCTCAAGAAGGAATAGTAGAAGGAAAACCAGCAATAGGAGTTTCGTTTGGAATGATTGGAATTATTAAATTTCCAGTAGGGGTTGCTTTTTGGGAAGGTTTAAAGACGACTTACTCATTGACGGTTGCTACTGTTATTGGTTTATTTTATTTTGTAAAAGATTTATTGGTTGGGTCAGCCGACTTGTCTCAAGTAGCTGGTCCAGTGGGAATTATTTTTATGGTAGGAAATGCCTTTAGTTTTGGTTTTATTTATTTACTTAGCTTTGTAGCTCTTATTTCTATAAATTTAGCTGTTATAAATTTAATTCCTATTCCAGCTCTTGATGGAGGGCGTTTGTTGTTTGTTTTAATTGAAGCTATCAAGAGGTCTCCTCTGAAGGCAAAAACTGTTAATGGACTTAATTTTATTGGTTTTGCTTTCTTAATTCTTTTAATGCTGGCTGTCACTTTCAGCGATGTTATTAAGTTTTTCTAATTTTGAGAAGATAAAATCATCAAAGAGAAGGTTAATGTTTATTAGGACAGTTGTTTTGACCAAACTGTTGGAATAAGTTATTATTAGAGTAATGCGACAAAGTAATTTATTTACAAAAACAAGAAAAGAAGCTCCTAAAGACGAAGTAGCTAAAAATGCTAGATTGCTTATTCAAGCTGGTTTTATAAATAAAGAAATGGCGGGGGTATATTCTTTTTTACCTTTAGGTCTAAGAGTTTTAGAAAAAATAAAAGATATTATAAGAGACGAGATGAATAAAATGGGGGGGCAAGAAATTTTAATGACGACTCTCCAAGACAAAGATGCTTGGGAAAGGACGGAGAGATGGGATGACAACAAAGTTGATGATTGGTTTAAAACCGATTTAAAAACGGGGTCTGAACTTGGTTTAGCTTTTACCCACGAAGAACCTCTCACTCAAATAATGAAAAATTTTATTTCTTCATACAAAGACTTGCCTTGTTTAGTTTATCAATTTCAAACCAAGTTTAGGAATGAATTAAGAGTTAAATCAGGTCTTCTGAGAGGGAGAGAATTTTTAATGAAAGACCTTTATTCTTTTTCTAAAAACAAAGAAGAACACGAAAAGTTTTATGAGAAGATGAAAGATGTTTATATGAATATCTTTGGGAGATTAGGTTTTGGTGATAAAACTTACACAACGATTTCGTCGGGGGGGAGTTTTTCTAAGTATTCTTATGAATTTCAGACCTTAACAGAGGCGGGGGAAGATTTAGTTTATGTTGTTGATGAAGTTAAAAAGATTGCTATAAATAAGGATGATTTTAGCGAAGAGATTTTAAAAGATTTTGGATTAGAAAATATAAAAAAAGAAAATTTGACACAAAGAAAATCAATTGAAGTAGGCGATATTTATTCTTTAGGGGAAAAATATTCAAAGGCCCTTGGCTTGAGCTATAAAAATGAAAAAGGAAAAGAAAAGTTTGTCTATATGGGTTCTTATGGAATTGGAGTAACTCGGTTGATGGGAACTATCGTAGAAATTTTTTCAGATGAAAATGGAATTATTTGGCCAGAAGCAGTGGCTCCTTTTCAAATACATTTGTTAAGTTTAGGGCAAGATAATGAAGCCGATAAAATTTATGAAAAATTGAAGGAAGCTGGAAAAGAGGTTCTTTATGATGATAGAGATGTTAAGGCCGGTGAGAAATTTGTGGAGGCTGATTTAATTGGTATTCCAATTAGAATTGTGGTGAGTGAAAAAAGTTTGAAAGAGGGAGGGGTAGAATTTAAAAAAAGGAATGAAAAAGTAACAAAAATCGTAAAAACGGAGGAGTTGTTTAAATGATATTAATAGTTTAGTTTAAAGATAATTTACTTTTTGTACGTATCTAACGGGATGAAAAAAAAGAACATCATAGAAAGAATAAAGAAGAAATTTAAGAATTTATTTTCTAATGATATTGGAATTGATTTGGGTACTGCCAATACTCTTGTTT
>Ga0265595_1002942_pt1 | contig 10918 bp, 7 predicted proteins | sample saktaG_15_FD_190148 | JGI IMG/M metagenome (GOLD analysis project Ga0265595, IMG submission 190148) | Saline water microbial communities from Sakinaw Lake, British Columbia, Canada - sak_2013_06_06_50m | ecosystem: Environmental > Aquatic > Non-marine Saline and Alkaline > Saline ... | reverse complement strand
TCCAAGGCCGCTCCGCCGCTGTGGCGGTCGGCGCGCTGGGGGTCTATGATGTCGCGCCTCCACTCGACGTCGTCGCCCTCGATGCCGGCGGCGATGGCATGGCCCGCTTCTTCGGGCCAGCGGCGCAGTTCGAAGGCATATCGCCCAGCCTTGCGGACGTCGATCTCCCACCAGCCGCTGACGGCAGTGCCGGTCCGCACGTGGTACTGGTGCCAGGCGGTGACGGCGGTCTCGTTGCGGATGTCGTGCGTGGTCAGGCGGACCGTCTCGTCGGTGTCGCCTATGGCGAACGGCACGTCGCGGTCGAACTGCTCGGAGACGATTGCCCACCATCTCTCATAACCGCCCCGGATCTCAGCCACGACATCGGGATGTTTGTCGGCCAGGTCTGTCCGCTGGCCTGGGTCGCCGCCCAGGTCGTACAGTTCCGTGCCGTTTACGAGGCGCCATTTCTGTTTCATGGCGGAGCTAAGCCGCCACTGAACGGGAGTTGCGACGCGCTGTGTGTCTGCGACAATCACGCGCTGAGCCCAGTACTCGTCGGCCTGGCCGCGGATGAGCGGCAGGAGGCTTCGGCCGTGGAAAGACCGCCCCGCCGGGACCTTGACTTGGGCGAGGTCCAGCAGCGTCGGCATGAAGTCGACGTAGCTGGTGAGGGCATCGACGTCGCGCGGGCCGGCGATTCCTCCGGCGGGGTAGCGGATGAACAGCGGCACGCGATGGCCGCCCTCGTAGGGCGATCCCTTCTGGCCCCGCATGTGGGCGTTAAAAGTGCCGGGGCCTTCCTGGACGAAGCCGTTGGCGTCGGTCTCGACCCCGCCGGCCGTGCCGTTGTCGGTCATGAAGATCAGGACCGTGTCATCCGTCAGGCCAAGCTCGTCGAGCCTGGCACGCAGCTTGCCGAAGTTCTCGTCGATGTTGGTCACCATGCCGTAGAACTTCGCCCGCTCGGCGTGCGGTGTCGAGCCGCCGTACATGTCCGAGTATTCCTTCTCGACGTAGTGCGGCCCGTGCGGGGCGTTGGTGGCGATATAGCAGAAGAACGGCTCGTCGGCGTGCCGTTCGATGAACTTCATCGCCTCGCCGAAGAAGACGTCGGTGCAGTAGCCGGTGAACTTCTTCATCACGCCGTTCACGAAGTAAGTGTCGTCGAAGTAGTCGTTGCCCCAGGCGTCTGGCGTGTTGCCCAAGCCGCCGCCGCCGTGATAGATGGAGACCTCGAACCCGCGTTCGTGCGGCAGGAACGGATGGGCGTCGCCCAGGTGCCACTTGCCGAAATGTCCGGTGCGGTACCCGGCCTCTCGCAGGGCGGCCGGGAGGGTCCACTCGTCCTCGCGCATCAGCGAGCGTCCGCCGATGGTATGCCATACGCCGGCGCTGTTGCAGTAGTGCCCGGTCATCAGGCCTGAGCGAGTCGGGGCGCACGTGGTGCCCACATGGTAGTCGGTGAACCGGACGCACTGGCCGTGGAAAAGGTCGAGGTTCGGCGTGCGGATGACTTGGTTGCCGTGGCAGCCGAGATCGCCATAGCCCTGGTCGTCGGTCAATACGAAGATGATGTTCGGCCTTCTGCTCGTCATTTTCCGCTGGCTCCCTGACTGGCCGGCGCATTGTGCCCGGGCTGGAGCCGTTATACTGCAACTTGCCCGGCGAATACACCAGGTTTTGAGGCCCTGTCAAGCCAAAGAGGTCCACCCCGCCTGGGCCGGTCATATCGCGGTGCCGCCGCGCTCTTCCGTGCGGATGCGGATGCACTCTTCCAGGTTCGTGATGAAGATCTTGCCGTCGCCGATCTGCCCAGCCCCGTGCTTGGCCGCGCCGAGAATGGCGTTGATGGTTATCTCCACGAACGCCTCGTTGCAAGCGATGTCCAGACGGACCTTCGGCATGAGGTTCGGGACGATCTCCTGCCCGCGGTACAGCTCGCTCTCCGGCTGATGCTGCCCGTGCCCGCTGCACCGGCTGACGGTGATCCGCATGATCTCCGCGCTGATGAGGGCCTCGCGAACCGCGTCCAGTTTGTCCGGCTGAATTATAGCCGTGATTAGCTTCATGGTCTTTCCTTCTCCCACGGTCAGTTGGGGTTGATCAGCCCGTAGCCCGTCTCGCCGTGCAGGCTGTGATCCATGCCGGCCAGTTCCGCCTCTTTGGTCATCCGCAAGCCAAGCGTCCTGTCCACCAGCACCACAAGTATAAGCGTGCCGATCGCGGCGTATCCAAGGCTCAGGCCGGTGCCTTCCACCTGGTACCACAGTTGAGTCAGGAACGGCGGGCGGGCCGCGTCCGGCCTGAGCAGAAATGCCAGCCCCACGGCCCCGACGATGCCCGCGATGCCGTGTACGCCAAAGACGTCCAGCGAGTCGTCATAGCCAAGCTTGGCCTTGAGCAGCACCGCCCCGTAGCATGCCAGCGCCGCTGCCGCTCCCAGGACCAAAGCCCCGTAGGGCAGCACGTCGCCGGCGGCAGGCGTTATCGCCACCAGCCCTGCCAGGATGCCCGAGGCCAGCCCCAGGCTCGTCGCCTTGCGGTGGTGGATGCCTTCGATAATGATCCACGTAAGCGCGCCCATCGCCGCGGCGATCTGGGTGACCGTCAAAGCCTGGGCTGTCTTCATCCCGGCCGAGACGGCGCTTCCGGCGTTGAAGCCGAACCACCCCACCCACAGCAGGCCCGCCCCAACCAGAGTCATGGTCAGGTTGTTGGGCTTCATTGCCGTACGCGGGTATCCGCGACGCGCGCCGAGGTACAAGGCGCAGACCAGAGCCGACACGCCGGCGGAAATGTGGATGACGGTCCCGCCGGCGAAGTCGATCGCCTTGCCCGTCAGGAAGCCCCCACCCCATACCCAGTGCGCCAGCGGGTTGTAGATGACCAGCGTCCACAGCGCTATGAACACGCAGTATCCGCGAAAACGCACCCGCTCGGCGAACGCGCCGGCGATAAGGGCAGGCGTTATGATCGCGAACTTGCCCTGGAACATCGCGAAGACGTACTCGGGGATACGGTAATCCTTCATGACGGAAGTGTCTATTCCGCTGAGCATGAAGAAATCCCAGTTCCAGCCGCACCAGCCGTGGGTGGTCCCGAAGGCCATCGAGTACCCGCACACCACCCACAGCACGCCGACAATGGCCATGGCCGTGAAGCTGTGCATCATAGTGCCAAGGACGTTCTTGGTCCGGACGAGTCCGCCGTAGAACATTCCCAGCCCCGGCGTCATCAGCAGCACCAGGGCCGTGGCGGTGAGCATCCACGCGGTCGTGCCCGTGTCGATCACGGGCGCAGCTTCAGCTATTAGCACGGGTGTCTCCTAACAATATCTGCCGCCTATCCAATGAGTCTCACATGCACAACTACATACGGCGTGCCAGATTTGTTAGGGCTTATAAAATAGCGACTTGTAAATATGGCCGCGAACGGGCCAGGCAACATGCGTTACATTATTGTCATTATGCTGGGGGCACACGCACAATTTCGTCAATGCCATGCGCAAAAAAAACGTCTGGCGCGTCAATTGTCGAAGACGTTGCGGCGGAACATCTTCTTTGTCCGCCAGGCAAGCCACAACGCCACCAGGCCATAGCCGAGCGTGTTGGCCAGCATTATCCCCGTCGTCTGAAGCCAGCCGCAGTGTGTTCCCGGCCAGCGGTAGCGTAGCGAGCCGTCGGCGAACGTATGTATGACGTCGACATCATGGCTGGTGTTGGTTGCCCCGTCGACGACCACCCACGCCTGAACGACGGGGTTGGTGGCCAGGATGCTTTCGGATATCTCCCTGTCGCCGAAGACGTCCCCCAGCAGGTTGGCGCCCACCGGCAGCAGCACCCACAGCAGGCCCGCCAGGCCGAGGTTCATCAGCAGCGCCGTCGTCACGCTTCTGTACTTCGTCGAGAAGTACACCCCCGTGCAGGTGAGAAACACGCCGCTCCAGGCCGCAAGCAAGCCCACGTGGATAATCGCGATTGGGTGCAGGAAGCCCAGCAGCGTGAAGAGCACCACGTGAGCGGCCAGGAATATCCACACCGACAGGCAGCGAAACGCCGTGCCCCCCGCTTTGCCGAGCAGTATGTGCCAATCGCTGACCGGCGTGCATAGCAGCGCCGGCCAGGTGCGGGCCTGCTTTTCCGGGGCTATGCACGTGGCAGAGTCCATGGCCGTGCAGAGCATCCCCGCCAGCAGGAACATGCAGACGAAGAACGCCTGCGTCTCGGGGCGGCTCATGGCCCCGGACGCCCCGAGGATCGCGTAGGTGTACATCAGGTAGAACACCACCGCGCACATGGCCACAATCTGCACGATCCGGTCGCGCAGCAGCGGCTTGCGAAGCTCGCGCCAGATGATCGGCGAGTTGCCGATCATCCGCTGGATATTCCAGCCGCGGGCCTTCCACCATCGCTTGCGGGGCGGCGCATCCTCGCGTGGCCCGTAGTGCGGCGACTCGACAACCCGCGCGACGGGCGAGCCATCAGCAGGCATCAGCACGGGCGCCGCGTGCATGGCCCGCACCGTCATGGCCGAAACGTCGGCAATGGCTGTCTGGACCCCAACCGCCTTGCGCAGGGCGCTCCTTCGCACGACGATCTCGGCTATCTTCAGCACCCCGACCGTCATCGCCAACGTGACCACACAGTGTATAGGCCAGAAGAACCCCGACACCCTGTAGGCGGGGTTAAGCAGGTACATGGTCTCGTAGGTCATAGCGGCGACGGGGTTTCCATAAAGCACTAGGCAGAACCCGTTGTTGCCCAGCACCGCCATGGCGATGCTCGAGACCATCAGCAGCACAAGTCCCACAACCACGTAGAACGACGCCACCATGCCCAGCGAGGCCAGGATGGCCAGGTATGGCCTGCGATTTATGGCGGAAAACAGCAGCGCCACCGACCCGGTGAACATCGAGGCCGTAATAGTGATGCAAACCCCCGCCAGCAGGTATCCCCACGGCACGCCGCCGAGCACGCGGACAATGCCCAGCAGCGGCAGGCTTATCGCCAGCAGCAGACCGACGTGCAGCAGCTTGCCCAGAAACTTGCCTATCACTATCTGCCAGTAGCCGATCGGCGTGGTCAGGATCGGCACGAGCGTCCGCTGGTATATCTCCTCGTTGATGGAGGAACTCAGAAGTACGATCGCCACGAACTGGGCTATGCCGAACTGGAAACACATGATGGAACTGACGATCCCCTTGCCCATCTCGGACATGTGAGCGATGCGGTACGTGGGATCTGCGCCGCTGGCCGACTCTATGAACGCCAACCAGACCAGCGAAACGAACAGCCCCAGCACGGCCGCGTAGGCGAAGCGGAGCATGTAATACTTCGCCCGCCTGCTGGTGACCAGCAGCTCCTTGGTGAACAGCGGCCCGACCGCCGTCGACAACCTCTGCAATACGGAATTGCCCATGCCCGTTCCCGTTCCCATGCCATTCCCACCCCTTATGTAGTGCGGTGACTCTGGAATGATACCAACTTTCAGAGGATGGAGAATCCGAATCTCGAATTTCGAATTTGTCAGACGACAGAGCGTTCATCAATTCTGAAACGCTACGCCAGGTGGTCATACTCCCCCGCCACTAACCGGCGGATGAAATCCACAAGCCCCGCCCGGCCATCGCCCAAACCGTCGCCCACAATCACGTCGGCGGCGGCCTGAAGGGACTCCGGGGCACTGCCCATCGCGGCGCCCAGGCCCGCGCCGCTGACCATCGGCATGTCGTTGACGTCGTCGCCGACCGCGGCGATCAGCCCGGCCCCGACTCGCATCGGTTGGGCAACGTACCGCAGTGCCGTCATCTTGTCGGCCCCAACGGCGTGGGCCTCGACGATCATCACCCCGTAGTTCGGCGCCAGAATCGAGTGAACGTTCAGTTGTCCGGCGAACTCGCTCGACAATTCCGCCGCCATCTCCCGGACCTCGGCATCCTCGACAACCGTGGATATGCGCAGTATCGCCATGTCCGCCGGGGCGTCGGCAAGGCTGGCCACTTTCTTTACGCGAACGGCCATCTTGGAAAACCAGTCCCTCCCCGCCGCGTGGTGGTCGCCGGCCTCGGTGACCAGGTAGTCCACGGCATGTCGCCAGCCGTCAACCAGCGCCATCGCCACGTAACCGCGATCGTTCATGGCCGCGCCAAACCGCCGGGCGACGTCGCGCGGCATGCTGCGGTGGTAAAGCGTACGCCCGGTGTCGCTCTGGCAGACCATCGCCCCACCGACCGTAACCATTGGCTCATGCGGATCTTGGATACAAAGCTGCTCCCAGATGCCCCGGCTTTCGCGATAGCTGCGCCCCGTTGCCAAGCACACTGCCAGCCCGGCGGCGCGGGCAGTGGCAATGGCTTGGCGGATGTCCTCGCCAACCAGGCCGTCGGTGCCAACCAGCGTGCCGTCAACGTCCAAAGCCAACAACTTGAATCGCGTCATGGTCAAAATCCACTACCCAAAACAAACTTGACAAAAAACTGACAATTGGCGAATAAGCCCGGTGATGCTATCATACTTCGTATGCGGATTCGACTGGGTTACTGCCCCGCCCCGGATGGCGGGTTTATTATACATGGCTTGGCGGCCGGGAAGGTCGGCAGCGGAGACCTGGAGATCGAGTTGATCTCCGCCACCCTGCCAGCCCTCAACGACCGCGCCACGCGCGGCGAACTCGAAGCCACGATGATCAGCGTGGCCGCATACCCGTACCTGCAGCACCGCTACGTCCTGGCACGCTGCGGAGTGAGCTTCGTCGCCTCCGGGCGGGGACCGGTCCTGGCGGCCCGAGAGCCCCTCAGCGAGCGGGATCTGGAGACCGCATCTGTGGCCGTGCCGGACTCCACCAGCAGCGCCATCCTCGCTCTTCAAATCCACCGGCCGGGCATTCGAACAAGGCTTATCCCGGCCGATAAGATCGCCCAGGCCGCCAAGATGGGCCTGGCCGACTGCGCCCTGCTGCCGACCAGCGACACAACCATGTGCCGCCAGTCCGGGCTTTACTGCGTGGCGGACCTTGCGGCCGGGTGGGCCAGGCAGAGCGGCCAGATGCCGCTGCCCATGACGTGCTTCGCCATCCGCGGCGACCTGCCCGACGAGGTGCGCCTCGGCATAGAAACGGCCCTTCGCGACTCGATCCGTTACGCACTTGCCCACCGCGGCGAGGCATCCGCCTTCGCGGTGCAGTGCGCCAACGGCACGGCTTGCTGGGAGGCCGACCCTGCCGCCTTGGGCACGTACGTCAGCGAGCGCAGCCTGGACATGGACGCCCCGCAGCGCCTCGCGGTCGAGGAGTTCCTCCGCCGCGGCCACGACGCCCAAATCGTGCCCAACGCCCTGCCGATTCGATTCGTGGGCTCTTGACGGGCGGCGGCATGGCATCTATCGCGGAGGCCGCGGAGAGAAGAAGAAGAAACATCAGATGGGGATTACATGGATTAAGAGATTACATGGATAGAAGCATATATGAGTTTCTTAATCCATGTAATCCCCATCAAGTTTTTGTTTCTTCTTCCTCTTCGACCTCCGCTCTAGAACCCTGCTACTGACCGGGTTCCGCCGGGGTCTCTGTTGGCACGGGCGTGTACTTGCACACGCAGTCGTAAAGCCCGCCGCCGAAGCGTTTGGCGACCACCGCGTCCTTGAGGACCGCCAGGCGGATGCAGTCGACGCTGAACTTCGCGTCGTGGTTGCTTTCCACAGCCCGGCCCATTCCTTCGAGGATGACACAGTCGGCGTCTTCGGCGGCGGCGTTGAGTTCGTCGGAAACTTCCGACAGGTCGATCAGGGGAATGCCGCTACCGGTGGAGACAACCTCGAACATCTTGCCCTCGATCAGGGCGGCCAGGTCGCCGTCCACGATTGTCAGGCGTTCGACGACGTCGACCAGTTCATCGACCGTGATGTCGTTCAGTGACGGCGTCTCGTTGGCGGCCAGAACTATCTGCGTGCCGCCCAGGGCCATCTCGCGGACCAGGGGCATGACGCCCAGGACGAAGTCGCTGCCGGCGTTGTCGACGAACACGACGGCCTTTGCCCACGGCATCGGCGGGGCCAGGATCAACTGGGCGGCCAGGGCGTCGAAGTCGTCCACCAGCCATGGCCTGGGCTTGATCCGCTCGGCGAGTTGGATGAACGACGCGCTCTCATCGGCAAGGTCCATGGTCTCCATGGCGCCGAGGTCGAAAATGTTGCCCGTGAAGACGCACTCGATGAGGTGCAGCCATTTCTGCTCGCGTTCCATCAGGTGCAGGTCGTGGACGGTCTGTGGATAAATCGCCATTGCGGCGTCGTTTTCGCGGACCTTGACGGCCGCGAAAGGGTCCTCAATGCCGTGCTTGCGAAGAGCCTGCCCGCGAAGGCGGTCCAGTTGAATGATGTCCAGCTTGCCGCCAGGCAGCGAATCGGGCTTGGCCCGAAGCTTGTCGATGGCGGCCTGGAACTCCCCGCGGGCGGCGTCGATGCGCCTGCCCGCAGGCCGGCCGTACCAGCCCTGTGCGTGCTCTAGCGTCCGCCCGAAATGCTTCTCGAAATGATCCAGCCAGTGGATGCGGGCCTGCTCGTCTTTCAGCAGGTCCCAATCAATGGCAACGTAGTTTTCCGGGTCACTGAGCAGGCGGAAGTGACTCATAAGCTTCTTTCGTCTCCTGGCATGCCACGGACGCGCCGCACCCGTGCAGCAATAGTTGTTCACAGGCCGCCATATTACTACATGACGAATCTTAACGCCTATAAAACCCTTAATGCAACCAAAGTCAAGTCATCAAGTCGAGTCTGAAGACCCGTAAACTGCCTCATCCTCCACAAAACGTGCCGGCAGATGCCCGCGGCGGTCTGGCCCGGACGGGTCGCCTCGATGGCGGCAGCCTCCACCCTCGCCATGCCAAACTCCTCGTCATGGAAGTTCATCGCCTCGTTAAGCCCGTCCGTGAAGATCAGCACCACGTCGCCGGACTTCAGAGTCATGTTGTCGTGCCGCCACGTGAAAGCCGGGTCGATGCCCAGAACCCCGCCGCCCGTGGTGAGATGGCAGCACTGGCCGCCGCGGACAAGCAGCGGCGGGGTGTGCCCGCAGTTGGCGTAAGTGAACCTGCGATTGCGGGTGTCGATCACGCCGTAGAACAGAGTGGCAAAATCGCTCATCATCGTGTCCGCGCAAAGGTCCCGGTTGACGCGAGAAATAACCTCCGACAATTCGTAAATGTTGGTCGCGTGAGCCCGCAGCGAGGCCCGGATAGACGCCATCAGCAGCGACGCTCGCACGCCTTTGCCGACGACGTCGCAAACCGCCACGCCCAGGTTGCCACCCTGGAAATCGTGGAAGTCGTAGAAGTCCCCGCCAAGGGCCAGGCTCGGGATGTACGTCCCGTGAATGTCCAGGCCCGGCGCCTTGGGATCCTCGGCCGGGAACATCCGCCGCTGGACCTCCGCCGCCATTTTCATCGCCCGCTGAAGCTCGGCGCCCCGCTCTGCCTCCTCGTCCAGGCGGGCGTTCTCGATAGCCGCGGCGGCCTGGGCCGCGACGGCCTGGAGCATCGACCGCTCATACCAGTCGAAGTCGTGCAACTCGCCCATGTACACCCGAAGCACCCCTACGCACCTGCCCCTGTAGTTCATCGGCGCACAAATGCCGCTGACGATGCCTTCCCTCTCGGCCTCGGCCGGGTATAGCACCCGCGGGTCGTCGCGCATGTCGGCCATGTAAACCGTCTTGCCTTCGAGCACGACCTCGCGGTCTATCTTGCTTTCCGTGATAAGGATGGGGCCTTTTCGGAGATACTCGCCCGAGAGGTTCGAGACCGCCTTGACCACCAGTTCCCGCCGGTCATCACTCAGCAGGCGGATTGCGCAGGCCTTGGCCTTGAGCAGGTCCCGCACCGTCCGGGCGACGAGGTTCAGCACCGTTTGAAGGTCGCGCCGCCCGGCAAACTCCGCCGTCAGACGGTACATCGTTGCAAGCTCCGCGATCCGCGTCCGCAGGATCTTCTGGCGATTCCACCGCCTGGCGATGACGTTGGCCATCAACTGGAGCAACCGCGTCGCGCGGCGAGAGGTCGGCGTCCCGGCCGGAACGTCGTCGCGGGGGCCAACGACGAGCCGGCCAAGCGTCTCACCCTCCAGATTGATCGGCAGGTCGGCGTGGTGAACCGCTACGCAAGGCTCGTCGAGAGCATCCGCGGCCTCGCCCGCCTTGTCCGACCAGGCGGCCGAGGGGCGAGTCAGCGGCTCGCCGTCGGCAGAGCAGATGCAAATGGGCATTCGCAGGACCGAAACGAATTCGTCCTGAAGCCGTTGCAGCGATTCCTGCGCCAGGTAGTCGGTAAGTAAAGCCACTTTGGGGGAAGTAGTTAGTAAGAAGTAGGTAGTAGTTAGTAAGCAGTAGGGACACAACCCCTACGACAGCCATCGTCCTGATATTCGTTCTTGGCCTCAAGCTCGATATTCTTCGGGCTTGAAGGTACTCAGACATTGTATTAAACCCCGCCCGGCGGGCAATAGCCCGCATGACAAAGTGGAGCAATTGGGGGAACGTCCTACAACCACGGCCAGTGGGTGCCGTGGTTGCGTCGCCCTAAAGGGCTCCGCGAACCACGGCACCCTGAGATCTGTGGATTATCGGACAGCCTCAGATATCTATTGACCGGATCCTTTCGCTATCCCTTGATCTATCGGTCGCCAGCGCGTAGATTCTCACTCGTGACCGACCAAGTCATCGTCATAGACGGATCGCAGGGCGAGGGCGGCGGGCAGATACTTCGCACCTGCGTGGGCCTGTCAGCCGCGATGGGAATCCCCGTCCGCATAACCGCCATCCGAGCCGGACGCGACCGCCCCGGGCTTCGCCCCCAGCACCTGGCTGCCGTCCGCGCCGCCGAGGCCGTCTGCAACGCACAGGTTACCGGCGCCGAACTCGGCTCGCAGGAACTCATGTTCATTCC
>Ga0265595_1002941_pt1 | contig 10920 bp, 8 predicted proteins | sample saktaG_15_FD_190148 | JGI IMG/M metagenome (GOLD analysis project Ga0265595, IMG submission 190148) | Saline water microbial communities from Sakinaw Lake, British Columbia, Canada - sak_2013_06_06_50m | ecosystem: Environmental > Aquatic > Non-marine Saline and Alkaline > Saline ... | reverse complement strand
AAGCTACAAAATGGGTCTGTAGTCTGGAATCTAGGAACAGTTACCCCTGGTGCTACTGGAAAAGTTGAATTAACCGTTGAGGTTGATTCACCATTAGCAAATGAAACAGTAATTACAAATTTAGCAACTCTAAAAAGTGATCAAGCACCAGAAACTCAATCAACTGCTACTGCGGAAGTTAGATCAGCACCGGTTTTAAGCCTGGCAAAAGAAGTGGATGTTGTTCAGGCATCTCCTGGTGGCATTATTACATATACGATAAGATATAAGAACACTGGTAGTGATAAGGCTACTGATGTTATCATCAGTGACGTTTTGCCTGAAGGCTTGGAATATGTTGAGGGTGGAACTTATGACGCATCGTCAAAGACTATACAATGGGATATTGGTAAGCTAGAACCTGATAAAAGAGAACGAAGTGTAATACTGAAGACTAGAGTGAAAACTGATCTTGAACCAGGTTTGCACGAAATACAAAACATTGCTAATCTGAGCGATTCAGAAATTGAGCCAATACAAAGCAATATCGTTTTTACATCCGTAGTCGTTCCATATATTCAGATAACAAAGATGGGAAATAAACGTATCGTTGAGATTGGCGATATAATTACCTATATGATAACAGTAAAGAATCTTAGTCCGAAATCAAATTTAATTAATATCAATGTAACTGATATCCTTCCACGTGGATTTGCTTATCTGAGCGGAACTGGAGTGATAGATGAACAATCAAAGATAACTCCATCTAAGAACCGTAATCAAATTATCTTTAATATTCCAGAAATCCCGAAGAACGGGAGTGTTACAATCAGCTATAGTACCTCGGTAGGAAGCAATGCAGACCTGGGTGATGGGAAAAATATTGCAGAAGCCTCTGGTTACACACCCAAAATTAGAGCGACTGATGCTGGTATTAAACTGACGTCAAATCAAGCTGAATGGCAGGTACAGGTGCGTAAAGGTATATTCTCAGACAAAGGTATAATCATAGGTAAAGTGTTTCTTGATAATGATGACGATGGTGTTCAGGACAAAGGCGATCTGGGAGTTCCAAACATCACGCTAATAATGGAAGATGGAACTTACGTGATAACAGATGAAAACGGTAAATACTCCATACCAGAGGTAGATTCAGGACTCCATGTTATAAGAGTGGATGAGCTTAGTTTACCAGAAGGTTATATATTGACAGGACGTAACGTTAGATACGCAGGCAAACCACAAACTCAGTTTGTAAGGGTGGGGAGTCCTGCAAAAGCTGATTTTATGTTGAAGAAGGTTTCGCCGAAAATAGAATCAGTGCCGATCATCGTAGAAATTCCGAATGTCACTCAACCATCACAGCCAATTGAGACTCACATACCACAAGTGGTAATTATTCAACCAGAAATTATTCCATCTATTCCAAAGTCTGCATTACCGGAGGAGCCAGAACCGATTCCAACATCAATTGAACCCGTGACGATCGTCCAACCTACTCAGCCAGTAGTGGCACCTATTATGACTGAAGAGAAAATTGTTCCTCAACCAGTGCTGATTTTGACTGATGTTATCGTCACCCAACCAACACAGCCACCTGAAATATGGGTCAGATTTGATATGGACCGTATTCCTCCTGGTGACCCTAATATCTTTGTTACTTCCAATATACCATTGAAAAGAGTAATAGTAACGCATCCAGATGGAAACACATTTGAATTAGCACTAAAAGGTAATGAATGGACCTCGCATTTTTTTGTTCCTTATGATGTACCCGACGGTCCATATTGGTTACTTGTCAGTGCCACTGATGCGACGGACCGAACATGGCAAACTGTTGGTTTGATAATCATAGATAATGCTATCCCATGTATATATGTAGATTTACAACCAAACGATGTAACAGTTGGGCAGACAGCAAAGATAAGAGTTACTTTATTAAATATTCCAAAATCTGTTACAGCAATGATGGACGATGGAACTGTCATTAAACTACATAAAGCCAAAGACATCTACCATTGGACAGGCATTTATACAATACCAGCAAATGCGAAAAAGGGTATACACAAATTTAAAGTTAATGCAGTTGCAGAAGATGAAAAGCACGAATTTGCAGAAAGCGCAATATATCGAGTGAGGTAAAGAATGAGTTCAGTAACTAAGAGGATATACATAGCTTGTGCTTTGATATTCCTCGTAATCACACCAACATTTGCCAAGTCATACGATGGCTTGATTATACTGGCACCGAATGAAGGTCAAGTTTTCGATATTCGTCATATTACCATAACTGCGCTGGCTCAGGTTGGTATTAATCTCTGTTTATCAATAAATGGTGTTGCTATTGATACACAAAAAACTGTAAGTGCAAAGGAATTCGGGATTGATGTATCCAAGATACTAAAAGCTGATAGCCCACCACTTTTTGGTGCATGGAGCTTTGTTAGCATAGAGCTCAATCAAGGTGCTAACCAGATTCAAGTTACAGTTTTGGATGGGGATTACAAAGGTACTTCTACCCAGCGTGCCGTGCATGTAATTGGACCTCCTGAAAAGATAGAAATATCAGCTTCAAAAGAAAACCTGCCAGCAGATGGTAAAAGTCAGACTGATTTAACTTTTACTATAAAAGACAATTGGGGTTATCCAGTAATGGATGGAACATTCGTTACTATTAATTTACAGGAAGGCACTGGAGAATTTACAGTTCAAGATGCTGATCCGAATACTAATGGCATACAATTGCGTACTCATAACGGTGTTGTCAATGCTGCATTGGTGTCCGGTGAAGACCTTGGGCAAACAATTGTTGTCGCTAAATGTAATCAAGTCTCTGCATCTAAAATAATCAAGTTTACCACACCTATCCAACCGTTCTTACTCGTTGGATTGGCAAATGGACAACTTGGTTATTTGAAGACATCCGGAAATACTGGTGGAAAATATGAAGATGGAATGTATCATGATGAACGTCTAGCTTTTTACGCAAAAGGTACATTGTTTAGTAATTATCTCTTGACGGGTTCTTATGATTCTGACCGAAAATTTCAAGACAGGCTGTTCCGAGACCTGGATCCAGAGAGACTTTACCCACTTTATGGAGACAGCAGTTCAGTATTTTATGAAGCCCAATCAAGCGGTAAAACATACGCCAAACTTGAAAAAGACAAATCATACATAATGTGGGGAGATTATAATACGGAACTATCATATAATGAACTAGCTGCTTATGAGCGTTCGTTTAATGGTGCTAAACTAAATCTGGAGGGTTCTCCCTATAAACTGACCGCCATTGGTGCAAAGACTAATCGTACGGTTACCCGTGACGAGATTCAAGGGATGGGTATATCCGGTTTTTATTTTCTGGCTAAGGTTCCTGTTATTCAGGGGAGTGAAAAGATTAGAATTGAAACTAGAGACAGATACCATTCAGAAGTTGTTCTCAGAAGCGAAGTTAAGTATAGATACAATGATTATGATATAGACTACGAACAAGGTTCTATTTTCTTTAAACAGCCAGTTCCAAGCAGAGATACAGATTATAACCCAATAAAGATCGTAGTTATATATGAGACAACCTCAAGCTCTCAAAAAGATTTAATACTAGCTTCGCATGGTGAATTGAAATTCAAGAACATAGCAAATTCTGGCTTTGGTGCTAACTTCGGAGCAACTGCTGTGAATGAGGATAATGAAATAAGAGGTTATCAGCTTCGTGGAGTAGATGGTGCAATTGCATTCCACGAAAGCACAGAACTATCCGCAGAATACGTTGAAAGTAATTCATTTGAGATAAAAGATAATGCATGGAAAATACAATTAAATAGTATGCCATACAAGGACCTAACGCTAAAAGCTTACTATCGTGATATTGGCAATAAATTTGATAATCCCTCTAGCACAATGTCAGAGATAGGCACTTTAAAGTATGGTGCGGACGCTATCTGGAAGATACAAAACAGTGGAGAATTAAAAACAGAATATTATCGCAGTAAGCAACCAACTAGCCAAACCGATATTACATCCACTTCAGCATTATACAAACACCGAATCATTGTTGTTCCGTTAACCATACAGACAAAGGTGGAGGATCTGATATTCAATAGCGAAGGAAATAAAGTGAATTCTCGTTCAACGCTTGCTAGCGGAAGCCTAAGTTATCAGATAACTAATCGTTTTTCGACAGCTATTCAACGGGATCAGAAAGTCTTTGGCAATACGCAGAATTACAAACCAAATGCGACTATCATCAACTTTGATTATAAAGTGACAAATGGTATTGTTTTGAACCTACAACACAGGCTTGAGGATAGCGACCCATTACGATTGGATGCCACGACGTTTGGTATAAGTTCCCAGTTGTCCAATAACCTTTCTGCTTATGGAAAATATCAGATCGGCGGTATAGTTGAAGGAGAGCGAAACCAAGCACTGATTGGGTTCAGAAACCGCTGGAGTATAGGAGAAAGCTTAGGGGTTAATGCCGCTTTTGAGCGTTCAAAAACTGATGATAAATCTGGGGCAGGAGATTATAATGCGCTTTCCATTTCGGCAGAATATCTACCTAAAGCACCTATCAAAGGGGCTACCAAGTATGAGATAAGACGGGATTTTGCTACAACAATGCAGAATGCCGAAGCAGGTATTGACTTAAAAATCTACGATGGATTAAGTGTTATTGGTAAGCATAGTTTCTATCTTGACCAGCAAAAGGCATCGAAGCAAAACACACATATTATTAGGAACCACAGTATATTAGGACTGGCATTCAGACCAGTTTACACCAATATACTAAATGGACTTGCTAAAGTTGATGTCAAGCAAGAGGATAACAATATTATTAAACCAAGCTTGAACTCATTGATAGTGATTGGCTCCTTAGAAGGCATTTACCAGCCATTTCAGCCAATAGAAATACTCGGCAAATATGCGCTCAAACGCTCGCAGGAAAAGATATACTCAGTTACAACAACCACTTTCACAGATATATACATAGGTAAGATTACATATCAGTTTGTTAAACGTTGTGACATAGCTGGCGAATACCGCATGCTTCATCAACATCAAACAGATGACTACGAACATAGTTACGCTGTCGAAACTGGTGTATGGCCTATAAGTAACCTTAGATTAGCTTTTGGTTACAACTTTCATGGTAGTGTAGAACCAGACTTTCCAGAGAGGGAGTATTGGGCTAAAGGTCCATACTTCCGTATCGAGTTAAAATTTACAGACTGAGTATGGTTACCCCCTAAATCAAGACCAAAAATTGACAAAAATAAGGTGGATCATTATCCATCTGTTGCTCTTTGAAAATCATAATAAGGATCGTGAATTAAATAACTTTAGCATTTTAGACATCATAGCTTGTCAAATACTGGAGAATGGGTTATCCTTCTATACTTACCCCCGAAAATTAGACCACAAGCTAAGGTGGATTTTGAGGTATAATAAGTACCCTATACCTTATACTTGTGGAGGAGATATATGTCAGTAAAACGCCGAAATCATGGTCCGGAATTCAAATTCAAAGTAGCTCTGGAAGCAGCTAAAGAGCAGCAAACTATTAGCCAGTTAGCAAGTGAATTCAGCCTTCATCCCAATCAGATCAGCGATTGGAAGAAGCAACTTCTGGAAAAGGGGAAAACTGTCTTCCAGCCTAATGGGAAGCAAAAATCACAGACAATTCAGGAATCAGAATTATATGAGCAAATAGGTCGCCTCAAGATGGAACTGGACTGGATCAAAAAAAAATCTGCCATCTTCAGTCGATGAAAAGCGTAGTCTTATAGAATCAACTCATCCTGTTCTGAGTGTCAGACGACAGTGTGAAATCATTGGACTAAACCGCGGAACATACTATTATCAACCAGCAAAGGAGACTCCATTGAATCTGGCTCTGATGCGCCTGATAGATGAGCAGTATCTAAAGACTCCTTTCTATGGATATCCCAAGATGACAAAGCATTTACGGCAACAGGGCTATTGGGTAAATCCCAAGAGGATATCCCGGTTGATGAGAATTATGGGTTTACAGGCAGTAGGCTTTAAAAGACGCATAACAAGGAGTAATCCCGACCATAAGGTCTATCCATATCTGTTGAGGAATGTCCCAATTATCAGAGCCAATCAGGTCTGGAGTGCTGATATTACATATGTGCCTATGAACAGTGGATTTATGTATCTTGTGGCAATATTAGACTGGTTCAGTCGCTATGTGTTATCTTGGCAAATATCCAATACACTGGATAATATCTTCTGCATCAATGCTTTGGAGGAAGCACTCAAATATGGTCAACCGGAGATATTCAATACAGATCAAGGGGTTCAGTTTACGTCCTGCAGTTTCACAGAGCATCTGGAATCTGCTGCTGTGAAGATCAGCATGGATGGTCGAGGTAGAGTGTTTGACAACATATTCATAGAACGCCTATGGAGAACGGTAAAATATGAAGACATCTACCTCAAGAATTATGATACAGTAACGGAACTGGATCAAGGGCTAGAGAATTATTTCCTTTTCTACAATAATGAGAGATTTCATCAGAGCCTTGATTATAGAACACCAGTTCAGGTTTATTATGATTTTCAAAGAACGACAGATTCAGATGGTTAATGATCCACCTTATTTTTGCCGATTTTTGGTCTTGACTTTGGGGGTAACCATATTCAGATGCAACTCAGTCAATCCCTTTGCATAATGAAATTAGGAGTTTAACCTTGATACCTTACGAGACCTCAATTGAGGAAGAAATGCGGAAGTTTTACAACACCCTCTCAGAAAAAGATAAAAGACGTTATGCTGCCATTGAAGCCATGAAGCTGGGTCATGGTGGTATAGTCTACATGGCTCAGGTACTTGGCTGTAGCCGCATGACTATCACCCAGGGGGTCAATGATTTAGAGGAATTGCCAGTAGATAGCGAATATGAACCACGCATTCGGCAACTAGGAGCAGGCAGAAAACGCTATGATGAAGTCTACCCAGATATTGACCAGAAGTTCCTGGATGTCCTACAGGATTACACTGCTGGTGATCTCTCGTTCCGCCGAGTGACGGAAGAACAGAAATGCAAGAAGACATTATCTGGACGAATCTGACTCTGAGTGATATTGCCCAGCGATTGGCAGAGAAGCATAGTGTTCATGTCAGTGTAACCTCAATAAGTCAACTTCTGGACAAACATAACTACCGTCGTCGTAAGGCACAGAAGAAAGAAACTATGAAAACAGTCCAAGACAGAGACGCACAGTTCAAGAACATTGCCAGACTCAAGGGAGAATATGAATCAGCAGGTAATCCCATTATTAGCTTTGACACCAAGAAGAAGGAACAGCTGGGCAACTATTACAGACCGGGGCATTTGTATACCCGTGCTGAGATACATGTTTATGATCATGACTTTAGCAGTTTCGCTGATGGAATGGTAATTCCGCATGGTATCTATGATTTATGCCAGAATATTGGCTATATCAACATTGGTATCAGTAAAGACACAAGCGAATTTGCTTGTGATAGTCTGCGTAACTGGTGGTATAACCAAGGACAATATCTCTATGCCCAGGCAACCTCAATATTAGCTTTATGTGACGGTGGTGGCAGCAATAGTGCGCGCTGTTATATATTCAAAGAAGACCTGCAAAAGCTTGTTGATGAAATAGGGATTGAGATACGTATTGCCCACTATCCACCTTATACATCCAAATACAACCCCATAGAGCATCGCTTGTTTCCACATGTGACAAGAGCTTGCCAAGGTGTTATCTTCAAAAGCGTTGAGTTGGTTAAAAGCCTTATAGAGAAAACCAGGACAAGCAATGGATTAAGAGTCAGTGTGAATGTTATTGACAAAGTATATCAGACTGGACGCAAAATAACTGTTGGTTTCAAGGAAAATATGACTATCAAATTCGATGAGTTTCTATCCAAGTGGAACTATACAGCATTACCAAATGCATAGATAATTTAATAATGATTCCTAAGGAGACCATTACAAAACGGGGGGGCACCACGAAGCGCAAGTCTATAATGCTATGAATATAGCTTCCATCTATCCCCGTAGATGGAAAGGAGAACCCAACATGCAGGGAACAATGAGCAAGAACCTGTGTGAAGCTTGGGTGAAAAGGCGAGTAAGTCCAGCGGCAACGCTGGCTATCTCTGCTGTGCGGCGCGATAGCCAAAGCACGAAACTCCAGAATCCCACGAACTTTAGTCGTGGGAGTATGTCAATCTAAGGTTGTGCAAAGAGGAATCCACGTTAGAACTCTCAAAATTGGTTTTTTTTGCATAAAACCTACATTGAGCAGATGTTCATGAGAGAAAATTTAATATTATCACAAACCCGCATGAATCGTTGTTTTACGAGATTATATGTAAAAGCTTTCACGCCCAATCCATCGGTCAAGACTAGTGAATATAAGGACGATTATGGTGGATTAGAACAGACGTTAATATCTGAATATTGCAAAACATAATCCCAATATTACATTATTAATCCATAAAAGGATTACTTCCTCCTAGATCGCTTGGATACCATAAACTGATCAATATCTTTCTCTCCTGAGAATAGAAACGTAATCATGGACACCAGAATCATAAAAAGCACCAACGGCAACAATTAAAACCTGACAGCTTTTAATACTCAACCCATAAACTATAACGCTGACATTCTATAAAACTTCTTATTGACTTGCCTTTTGTGACAAATATCCCCTCCTTGTTCGGTCACTTCCTTCGATATATCCTGAAAGTGGATAAGCCCTTTTGAGCATTTGCTGACAGCCAGTAGGATTTAACGCCCGATAATGGCAAGTATGCAGACCAGTTTTAAAACCCCTACCCATAAGGCTCTACAAACCCACTTTTTACAAAAAAATTCCATGCCGGGATTTCGGCAAAAATACCGTTTTTTCGGCTTGAATCAGGTTGATTTTGTGAAATTTCAGGGCGTATCTGGCATGGAGATGGCATTGATTGAAGCTAATGGTATTATCTTAAACTTAATGTCATTGCTATTCATCAATTATATACACTTATTGCAGAGATTTAGCAGTGATTTAACATAGATTTAGCATATCATGAGCAAATAATGAAATTCAGAAAAATTGTAAAAAATGTCAGATTCCATGATAAATTTTGGCAAAAAATTAAAGATTCTGCCATGGTTGCAGAGGAAAAAGGGAATAATTGTATGTGTATGGCAAAACGGACGCTCTAAGGGGCGTCTATGGAGCTATTTGGGGCAATACAGTTATGGTCCAGAATAAGAAATGCAGAAAGCCGGTAAAATGCAGAAAATTTCATAATTAAAACAGTCGCTATTTTGTCAGAATTGGAACGCTTGAAAAGATTTTTCGCCGGGTATATTTTTAACCATCTGTTTCTGGTTAGGATTTTGCATATAGATTCAGATTGAAAGAAAAGATTGACTTTGGGACAATAATGATAGATTCTAAAGTGGAATCAAAACATTTAACCCCTATCATGGAGACATCCCATAGGAATTCTTTCTTTTTCTCCCATCTCCCTGCAAAATCTATATGTTGGAACACCGGTAAAATCACCAACGTTCTCAACGTTTATTGAACCTTTGGAAACCATAATCCCAACGATTACTCCGTTGGTGTCTGCTTGTAATCGCCCTATAACATTCACTTTTGAATATCAACTGAAAAGCCTAATCTATTACCATACAGGCGAATATATCTCTGCTCAAGCTCTGTTGCATGATGTGCAGAATGATGAGTCTGTCAAATATCTCTTTAACTGCCCAGAAGGTTTCGGACAAAGCACTTTCTATGAAGCCAATTCCTCAAGAGGAATAAATCAAATGCTGGAAGTCTTTGATAGACTTTCCAAAAAGGTTTCTAAGTGCTTGGGGCTTGCTCATGCACAGTTAGGCAATCTTGTAGCTATTGATGGCAGTTTGATAGATGCCACCTTGTCTATGACATGGGCAGACTACAGAAAATCCAGTAACAAGGCAAAGGTTCATTTGGGTTTCGACCTGAATAAAAGCATTCCCATTAAGTTGCATCTGACAGAGGGTAACGGTTCTGAACGTCCTTTCGTCAGCCACATTCTGGAAACAGGTCAGACCGGTGTAATAGACCGAGGATACCAAGACCATAAACGTTTCGATGAATGGATAGACGAAGGGAAACACTTTGTAGCCCGTTTGAAGAAGAATACCAAATGGGATGTAATAGATAAAATCCCATTCGGCAAAGGTGGCAAAATATTCTTCTTCGCAAAAGTGTGGCTTGGTGACGAGAACCACAAGATGCGTCATCCTGCATATCTTGTTGGCTTTCGGGTCAAAAAGAAAATGCTCTGGGTCGCTACTGATAGAGCAGACCTTACAGCAGAAGAGATAGCTTTCATTTATTCCCTTCGCTGGGAGATAGAAAAGCTCTTTTGTTGGTGGAAACGCCATTTGAAAGTATATCATCTTATCAGCAGAAACCGTCATGGAATGTTACTCCAGCTATTAGCAGGACTGATCACTTACCTGTTGTTTGTTCTTTATTGTTACCAGAAATACGGCGAAAAACAACCGTCAATTCTACGTTTACGACAATTACGTTGTCAAATACGCAAAGAAATGGGATACAAGGTTTATGTTGTAAATATTCAGACCAATATAGAAGCAATTGCGTTGCTTTTGCTATTCTATTTTGATGCAATTTTCTAACCAGAAACGAATGATTTTTAACTCAGAAAATCGAAAATAATTATATTTTTTGAAAGAATCTGGTAGTTTTTTGGCTTTTGTGTCTTTTTTCATCTTGACGACATTTTGCGTTGTTTTGCGTTGTTTTCCCACATGTTGAGGTATTTTCCAATAACAGGGGTAATGGGCTATATATCGACACCCGTGATATAAAATCAGATTAAACTGGTCTATCTGAAAAACTTTCGGCGATAACTTTTTAGAT
>Ga0265595_1002940_pt1 | contig 10925 bp, 10 predicted proteins | sample saktaG_15_FD_190148 | JGI IMG/M metagenome (GOLD analysis project Ga0265595, IMG submission 190148) | Saline water microbial communities from Sakinaw Lake, British Columbia, Canada - sak_2013_06_06_50m | ecosystem: Environmental > Aquatic > Non-marine Saline and Alkaline > Saline ... | reverse complement strand
AACTTATGTGCTGCGAATACAACGGTGGCAAAAATAAGAGTTATTTATCCGATATTGTTTATCCGGATGGCAAGCAAGAAAGTCTTAATGGCCTGGAATTAATTCCCGGCAAAAATATTTGGGAAAGCAAAAAGACTAAAACGAAATATCCTTTAATTTGGGAGATTAAAATTTCGGAAAAGAAAATAAGCCTCAAAGTTTCCGCGTTGGTCAAGAATCAGGAAATAATTTTTGGCTCCATAAATTATTGGGAGGGTCCACTTGCTGTCGAGGGGATAATTGACGGTAGGGAAGTCCGAGGAGTGGGTTTTATGGAATTAGTCGGTTATAATTCCGATTATGGCAATATAGATTATATAAAAAGCGAGTTGGAAAGGGCTGCTAGTTATTTTTTGTCTTCCCCCAAGAGGAGGTTGAGAAGAATGTTTAAGAGTTTGAAGCAATAAGGATAAAAATCCGCCTCTTTTTAATATCTGAATTAAACGCTAGATATTTAAAGGTTAATTTGCCGGAATGATATTTAGTAATATAAGGTTGACAGAGAAAGTTTTTTGTGCTAGTATTAAATAGTTAGTTTAATTACTATCCGCCCTTCTTCAGGGTGACGAATATTAAAAGTGTAGAGATAGAGTCGAATTTCTACTTCTTAATATTTACTTAATTAGCTTTATCTTTACATTCACATGCAAGGAACTATCAAAAAATTGACTGACAAAAACTTTGGTTTTATCACTCAAGATGGCGCTGATGATTTATTTTTTCACGCCAACAGCCTGGAAGGTATCAGCTTCGATCAATTGAGAGAAGGCGATGCCGTCACATTTGAGGTCGAAAAAACCCCGAAAGGCAATGCTGCAGTCCATGTTAAAAAAGTTTAATACTTTTTTACATAGCGAAAAACAGTCCCGAGTAATCGGGACTGTTTTTATTTGGATGGGTACAGGGGTGATGTTATAAATAAATTACGTTTTTATTAAATTTATTAAATATTTTGCTAAAAATTGTAAATAATAAAATCCGGCCAAAATAAAAATTAATGATACAACATATCTAAGCCATTTTTCTATCTTTTGCACCGTTTGGAAGGCCCTACTTACGACCCGTATACTGAAGGCAATAAGGAATGAAAAAATAATTACTGGTAGTCCGGTTCCTAAAGCAAAAATAGGTGGTAATAGCAGACCTCCGGTGGATTTAAGTACTAATGGAATAAGTACACCAAAAAATAAAACTCCGCTGTATGGGCAGAAAGCGAAAGCGAACAACATGCCCATGGCCATCGATCCCAAATATCCTTTACCCGATAGCCACAATTTTATTTTCTCAATTGTTTCACTATGCCCGCCGAGATTTATTTTAATTACCCCAAACATTACTAAGCCGATGATTATCAAAACCGGTCCCAAAACTTTGTCGCCCCAGCCCTGGAAAATCCTTGAAATTTGAAAAGATGAAAGTCCTAAATATATCAATGTGGCGAGCAGGGTGTAGCTTATGCCCCTGCCTAATATATAAAAAAGTCCGGATAGAATCGTGTGTTTTGGCTTCTTGATGTCTTTAGAAATATAAGCAATGGCCGTAATGTTGGTTGCCAAAGGACAAGGACTAATTGAGGTTAAAATACCCAAGAGAAAAGCAGAAAGAGCGGGCAAATTATAATTATCGATTAGGTTATTAATTAAATCCATATTATTTGCCCAAAAGATTATTGATTTTATCTTTTAGATAACTTTTAAATTGAACTTCATCTTGGGTTAAGCGCCAAACCCGAGTGTCTTCGTTAATGTTATCTTGGCCATTATAAATGGCATTAATAAATAAAGCTGAGCCACTGGCTTGAAATTTTTGAGCTAATGCTTTATTTTCCGGTAAATCAATATTTATCTCTCTAAATTCTATTTTTCCGTCTCGCAGTTCCGGCTGAAAATATTCATAAACAGTTTCCCCGGACAATTTTCCGATAGCAATACAAGTTGCGCAACGCCGGGTAGCGTGGAATAAAAAAATCTCTACTTTATCTGGTTTTGGTTTAGTTTTATTAACTTCAACCTTGCTTTCTGATTTAGTTGATTCTATTACAGCATTTTTTGCGTTACAACCCGACAAGACAAAGGGGGCAACAATTAACAAAGAAAAAAATAATAGCTTTTTATTCACCCCGTTAGAAATTTTCATAAATTCTGCTTATATGATACCCCAATTACAAATCCTGTTAATACAGAATTTCTAACGGGGTGCATAATTTTATAAAATAGCGTTAAATAAATAACCCATAATTATAATTCCCGTGGTGGTGATGCCCAAAAATATTGCCAGCAGTTGCCAACGCATGACTTTTTTAAGAATTATCGCCTCAGGAAGAGATAAAGTCACAATCGCTGTCATAAAAGCTAAAACGGTACCCAGGGGAGCGCCTTTTCCGACCAAGGCTTCCATTATCGGAAGTACGCTTACAGAATTGGCATAGAGCGGAACCCCTAAAATAACAGCCATCGGAACCGTCCATAAAGATTTGGCGGATAAATAGTGTTCAATCAAACTGTTTGGTATAAAACCATGGATAATAGCGCCAATACCAACGCCTAAAACCACATAAGGAAAAATCTGCTTGGTAATAGTCATTCCGTCTTTCCAAAAATAGTTAATAAGTTTTTTAAATGGAAGTTTAGAACCACCGTTGGCTGCTTCTATCTGAGTTCTTGATTTAAACTTTAAAAATTCCGGTATTACGTATTTTTCCAGTTTTAGTTTTTGAATTAATATACCGCCCAATACTGCAACGGCTAACCCAAATAGGTTATATAAAATAGTAACTTTCATTCCGAACATCGCTGGGAAAAGATATAACGATGATTCATTAATAAGCGGTGAACTAATTAGAAAAGCGAAAGTTATTCCCAGCGGTATTCCCGCCCCCATAAAACCAATAAACAAAGGGATAGAGGAACAGGAACAAAATGGCGTAACTATGCCTAAAAGAGCGGCCATCAGATAATTTAAACCAAACCAACGTTTTTTAGTTAGAATATCTCTGGCCCTTTCCGTTGGGAAATAATAGCGGGTTATGGCCATTATATAATTTATAACGACCAAAAGCAGGCCGATCTTTATTGTATCGTAAACAAAGAAATTAATAGAACTGCCCAAATAAGATTCTTTAGCTAATCCTATTAAGTTATAGCTGACTAAATTTGCTAATAATTGTATTGGGTAAAAAATATCCATGGGGTTAACAATTACCTCCACAAGAACAGCTACTTTTAGTTTTATCTATTGGCGGTTGGTTATTTGAGATTATTAATTCTTTAATTTTTTCTAAACCCGGTACTTGGCCGGCTAAAACCGCTTTTCCGTTAATAGCTAAAACAGGAGAGGACATGATACCCATTTCAATAATTTTTTGAATATCTGTCAGATATTCAACTTCTATATTTAAATTAAGGTCAGCAATCGCCTGTTTCGTTAATTCAAAAAATTTTTTGCAGGTCGGGCAACCCGATCCCAAAACCTGGATACTCTCAATTTTTTTACTCATAGTTTTTTAAAAAATCGGTTAATAATGAATTATATTTTTTAAAGGTTTTTTTGTTTATGGAGTAATATACTTTTTTCCACTCTTGCCGGTTTTCCACAAGTTCCAAGTCTTTTAATGCTTTTAAATGGGCGGAAATTAAATTCTGCGGTAAATCTAGATATTCCACAATTTCACAGACACAATGTTCACCGTCTTTCAATAAGCAGATAATTTTTAAACGGTTATCTTCTCCCATTATACGCAAAAATTTCGCCAGATCGGCGAATTCTTTCGTTAATTTTTTATTTGAACAGCAGAGCGGTTTCATAAAGTTAATATCAATTTATAATGATATGATAACACTATAAAATTATAAGGTCAAATTTAAATTTATCTTGGTAGGGATTCGAAGACTCCTCGGTGCCGATTCGGCCTTAAGGGCCTTACGGGGAGAGGTTCTTGCCGCATCCCACAAACCCAAAAAGAAAAACTCCTGGTATTGAATATTTAAGTATAAAAAATCGGCCGGAAACTAAAGTTTCCAGCCGATAAGGCCCTTTATTTTTGAACTAATAGCTTAAGTATGTTGAGTATGCTGTTAGTCCAAAATTGACAGTCTTGAACCCTCCCATGGACTCTACATAGAAACCCATAGACCCCTTGTAGAAATGACTTCTTATAAGGAATAAATCCATTCGGAGGCTGACGCCACTTTCTATTTGCCGTGAGTTTATAACCTTGGAAGTATTTACGGCGCCATAATGGTCTTTTCCTTTGTAATCCCGCAAACTCAGCCGATAGTGTTGAACCGAAAATCCTATTCCGTAGTCTCCTTTTCCTATTTCAATCCCGACTCTGGGTGTGAAGTGTTCCACGATCAAGTCGTTAACCATGACTCTGTCCCACCAGTCTAAGGTTGTGCCAGCCACTACTTTTTTGGCAAGGTGAAACCTAAGAGGAGTGTTACTAAGGTCTATACTGAAGACTTGATACGAAATTGGTAATCGAATTTTCCAGTTTGGCCAATTGCCGGCCAAGACCCTAGAATAGCCTAGCCCAAATCCTAAAGTCCAGGGTGGTTTAAAACTGTTAAGCATCATTCTGTTTGACGGCGGAAGAAACATTTCTTGCCAATCCTCCCTCACTGCAAGTTTGTGGGAGGTTTTACTTACCCCAATGTCAAACATTAAATGAAAACCGTTCGCGGATTTCCCCTCCTGAAGTTCATTGAGGATCCTCATATCCTCATCATGCGATTTTTTTATCATTTCCTCAAGCGATTTTTGCGCCGTCGTGACGCCGGGCTGGAACAGGGCAATTACGATAGCCAGACATATAGTCACTCTATTCTTTGTCATACCGCCCTCCTTATTGTTAAGGGACAAACAACTTACACAATTTCAACTAGTACTAATACTAGTCCTAATTGCTATTTTGTCAAATCAGAAACCTGAAAACTATTTAAGGAATTTTGCTCGGGGACAGGGATTTTCGCGCTCGCTCGGCGCTGGAATTGCGCCTCGCTCACTTGTCCAGGGTTTCCAATTAATGCTCCCGGGGTCGCATTAATTGTCGTTCGATTATTCGTCGCTCGTTCCCTCGCTCCTCATATCTCACTCGAAACCAGTTTGACTCTCTCTTAATCTCTAAACTATAATAAAACAGAGCGTTAATAGCGCTCCATTTTATTATTGCTCGGGGACAGGGAGTCGAACCCCGATTGACTGGACCAAAACCAGCTGTCCTACCATTAGACGATCCCCGAATATACCGCTAAACAAAAAAACCACATTTAGCGGTTATTTTTATATTAGTATTTTTTTAAAAGAAAGTAAAGACGGCTGATTTTGACAATCGTGGTTAAAAGTGGGAATATTTAAAGAGATGAATTGCTTCAAATAAAAACTATGTTAAGTCGTTATAGAAAAAATATGGCGCAAAAGAACTATAAATTTTACACTAAGGAAGAATATCAATTGGTCGCAGATCTGTACGGCCTTGGAAGGATAGAAAAACTTTCTTGCCTTTACCGAGGTTATGGAAAATCCCTGAAAGTTGCCGTTCAAACGCCTCTGGGAAAATTTGTAATTTCAAAAAATATATTATCTAATAAAAAATCAATTTCCGCTAAATCAGTAGAATCTTTGCAGAATGAAATAGATATGTTGAAGACGGTTAAGGAAATGCCTGTGCCACGCTACCGGCCTTCGCTAAAAGGGAGTTGTATCGAAAAGTTTAAAGATGGATGGGTGACGGTCTATAAATTTTTTCCCGGCGAAGCGCCTAAAGAAATTAATCCTCAAATGGTTTACGCTTTAGGGGTATTTTTAGGAGAATTTCATAGGCGTAGCCGAAAATTTAAAAAGAATCTCATTTCAAGAAGGCGATTTTATGATTTAAATCCGGAAGTAATGAAAACCATGGAGCCATTCGCAAATAAGCAAACTAATTCTATATTGGAATCAGTAGTTGGTTCTGTCAAACAAGGAGTCGAAAATAATCGGCCGCCCCGTAAATTACCGAGAGGCCCCATTCATGTTGACATCGGCCCCAATAATGAAATCTTCATAGGTAATAGACTGTCTGCTGTTATTGATTTTGGTAATTTTTATATAGGTGAATTAATGGTTGATGTCGGCAAAACGATAATGTTTAACTGCTGCCAGGGCGGTAGGTTAAATCAAAATCTATTAAGAAAATTTATCAAAGGTTATGAGAGTAAACGAAAGTTTAATATAAACGAACGCAATTATCTCAGAAAATCAATCCTTTACGCGATTTACAGTCATATTTGGGTTGATCTCTATCACGTAACCATAAAGTATGTGCCGGAAAGTTACGCCTTATTTCTGGTTAAAAGTTTTTTGCCCGTCGCTAAACAAATCGAGAAGTCTGCGGAAGCGTTTTAATCGGATTTATTGATTAAGAATTAAAACCGAAGGAAAGATTATAATAAAAGCGGGATTCTTCAAAATCTCGCTTTTATACTATGAAACTATTTTTTTCTCTAAACGCTCTGATTCGCTCATTTTCCGTTGAAAATTATTCCTCATTTTCCTTTTGTTTCTTTTCTCGTTGCCCTGGTTCTTTCTATTTCCTTCAGATGTTTTTTTCGCAGCCGGATGCTCTTAGGAGTAATTTCCAGGTATTCGTCATTATTCATTACGCTCATACCTCTTTCTAAATCTAATTCAAGAGGCGGAGTCAGGCGGATGGCCTCATCGGCTCCGGATGCCCGCATATTGGTCAGATGTTTTCCTTTTATCGGATTGACGTTTAAGTCATTGCCCTTGGCAACATTGCCGACTACCATGCCTTCATAAACTTCGGTGTTGGCTTTGATATAAAGGGTTCCCCGATTTTGGAGATTATAAAGGGAAAAACCTAAAGCTTTGCCCGTGGCCATGGAAACCATAGAACCGACTTCATTTTTTTCAATTTCACCAGCGTAAGGTCGGAAACCGATAACGCGGGCATACAGTATGCCTTCGCCGCGCGTATCAACCACGAAATCGCTGCGATAGCCCAGCAGGCCGCGGGTCGGGATCTCAAAAATTATTTTTATATTCCCATGTTCCGGCTTCATCTCAACCATAATGCCCCGGCGTTTTGACATTTTTTCTATAACCGTTCCCGACATGGTTTCCGGAACGATAACGGTCGCTTCTTCAAAAGGCTCCATTTTCACGCCGTTGGCTTCTTTTATAATAACGTGCGGCTGGGAAATCTGCAATTCATAGCCTTCCCGGCGCATATTTTCTAAAAAAATAGCGACATGCATTTCTCCCCGGCCATAAACTTTATAATAATCGGAAGGAGAAAAATCAATTTTCAAGCCGACATTAACTTCCAGCTCTTTTTCCAGTCTTTCTTTAATTTGGCGGTTGGTGACAAATTTTCCTTCCCGCCCGGCAAAAGGGGAGTTATTGACCAAAAAATTAAGAGAAATTGTCGGCTCATCTATATTTATGGCCGGCAGGGCTTCCTGGCTTTCGTCTGCGCAGACCGTTTCCCCGATAAAGATATCAGGCAGGCCGGCAAACATAACAATATCTCCGGCTTCAGCTTGATTAACTTCTTTTCTATTTAAACCTTCGAAGGTAAATAATTTTGTTATTTTTCCCTTTCTTGTTTCGCCCTTGGTATTTTTTACGACCACATTCTGCCCAGAAGAAATTTTTCCTTCGTAAATCCTGGCAATGGCTAAGCGGCCGAGAAAATTGTCGTAAGCGAGATTAAAAGGCTGGGAGTGCAGAGATTTTTTACTCGCGGCTTCGCTTGAGGCAAGAGGTACTCTTTCTAAAATAGTTTTTAAAAGAGGAGTTAAATCTTTGGAGGTATCTTTTAGTTTTCTTTTGGCAATGCCTTCACGGGCAATAGCGTAAATAGTGGAAAAATTGAGCTGCCGGTCGCTTGCGCCGAGGTCAAGAAATAATTCATAAACCATCTCGTGCACCGCCTCGGGCCGCGCGGCCGGCTTATCTATTTTATTTATAACCACAATCGGTTCCAGGCCCAATTCCAAAGATTTTTTCAAAACGAATTTTGTCTGCGGCATCGGCCCTTCCTGGGCGTCAACCACCAGGACCACGGAATCAATGCAACGCAAAATTCGCTCAACTTCAGAGCCGAAGTCGGCGTGTCCGGGCGTATCCACTATATTTATTTTAGTGTTTTTAAAATAAACAGAAGTGTTTTTTGAATAAATTGTTATGCCTCGTTCTTTTTCTAAGTCGTTGCTATCCATACTTACTTCCTCGCCAGACATGCCGGTTTGACGCATCAGAGCGTCGGTCAAAGTAGTTTTGCCGTGGTCAACGTGAGCGATAATGGCGATATTCCTTATTTCCATATTTTAAGTGAAAAATTAAAACCGCTTCCCTGGAAAGCGGACCAAAAGTTTTATATCTTATTTATATTAATACTATATTTATAAAAAAATGTCAAATATCCTTTGCCATTTGTTTAATAAAAGAGCCTTCTCGGCTCTTTTATTTTTGTGACTATCTGGCTTCAAAATAATTGCAGTGGCCCGTAGGGCTTACTTCGCCGTATTCAGCAATCGCTTCCTCAAAAGTTTTGTCTTTTGGTACGCAGGCGTGTTGGTTATTTTTTTCCTGGTAGCTTTCGCAGTTTTTACATTGCGTCTTCTCCTCAGGCCAGCTGGCCCGATATTGAACATCATCAGACATAGTTTTTATACTTAATTATTAATCTTTAGAGATTTTTTCTATAAAATCTTTAATTACCTCACTTTTTAAGAGGTTAAAGCCCTGGTTGTCGTTTCTTCTAACGATAATAAGTTTATCGCCCTTGGCTATGGCATATTCTTTCCTTAATTCGGTGGGAATGGCAATTTGGCCTTTGTCCGTAACAGTTACCATCCCGAAATATTTAGTTTTTTTCCTACAAATCCCTTTTTTCACCCCGTTAGCCCCGCTTAGAAATTTATTTCTAACGGGGTTAAAAATTTTTTTAGTTTTTTTCTCCATTTTGTTATTTTTCCCAGTTAGATTTCTAACGGGGTGAATATATTTTTATAATTAATATATTTCTTACTTATCTTACCATAAGGAAAAATAATGTCAAGAGGGGGGCGCCTGTGGAATTTTTTTGTCTATTGTGTCCATTGACTAAATAAAATATTTATGCTTTGATAACCTATTGGACATTAACAAATAAATAATTCATTGAATGAAGGAACAAGGAGTGATTTAACCATTTATGAAGGGAGAAAAGACGATGGCAGGAAAGACAGCTTTTCAGAAAATCGTTGACGCCCATCTGGCGACAACGCTTCCCGACGGCAGTCTTGTATTAAATATGGACTGGGTTTGGGGCCACGAGATTACCACTCCGAACGCGATTATTGACATGCGGAGCCGGGGATGTGACGTGGTATTTGATCCGAACAGGGTCAAAACAATGATTGACCATGTCAATCCGGCCAAGGATACGGCTTCGGCCACGCAGGGAAAGATCGTCCGCGAATGGAGCCGGGCGCATGGCATTGAGTTTCTTGATGTCGGGCGCAACGGCATCTGCCACGCGGTTATTCCGGAAAAGGGCTTTATACTTCCCGGCCAGATCGGAATTATGGGCGACAGCCACACCTGCACGCACAGCGCTTTCTGCGCTTTTACGGCTGGGGTAGGTACGACAGAACTGGAAACAGGAATTATTACCGGTCTCTGGATTTGCCCGCCGCAGAAAGTCATCCGCGTGAATTTCACTGGTAGTCTGCCGGCGAACGTTTTCGCCAAAGATCTTATTCTGACGCTTATTAACAAAATCGGCGTCAAAGGCGCGACCAACGCGGTTTTGGAATTCGGCGGTCCGGTAATTACCAACATGAGTATGGAAGGCCGGATGACAATAACCAACATGGCGGTTGAAGCTGGAGCCACGTCAGGTATGATGCTGGTTGACACAAATACCGTTGAGTATCTCTGGCCGGCGCTTGAAGGAGAATATTCCCAAAGAGTGCGGGCCCAGATTAGCCTTTCCGTCTGGAACAGCGATCCGGGTGCTAGGTATGACCGAGTAATTGAAATCGACGTTTCCGATATGGTTCCGGTCATGACCCAAAACTTTTCACCCGGAGACGTTGTCTCGGTAGCTTCGCTCGCCGGTAAGCTGGTTGACCAAGTCTATATCGGCTCCTGCACAAACGGCCGGATTGAAGATTTACGGATTGCAACCAGTATCTTCCGCCAGACGGGCGCAAAAGTGGCTGAAGGCACCCGCTGTATTATTGTCCCGGCCACCCAGCATATTTTCGAGAGAGCGGTTCAGGAAGGCCTGATCGAAATATTCACAAAAGCCGGATGCTTCGTAAGCGGACCGACTTGCGGCGCCTGCCTGGGTATGAGTTGCGGCGTTTTAGCTCCGGGAGAGGTTTGCGTTTCCACTACAAACCGCAATTTTCCCGGCCGTATGGGCAAAGACGCTATAGTCCATCTGGCTTCTCCGGCCACAGCGGCTTTAACCGCCATCAAAGGTGAAATTACTGAGCCGACTGTTGAAAGGTGCGAGCTTGTGCTCAGCGATTGCGAAGAGATAGACCTGCTTGCAGAAACCGTGGCGGTCCAACCGACCGGTTGGAAGAAAAGAGAAGCAAAAAAGCCGGATTATGCTAAACTTTCAAGCCGGGTCGCCGGAGGAGAGGGAAGGGATTTTTCAGGTAAGGTTTTTTATTTGCCGCTTCCTGATGTTGATACTGACCAGATTATTCCGGCTAAGTATCTGACGGAAACGGAAAAAAGCAGTTTCGGCATACATTGTATGGAGGACGCTCCAATTCCTCCAGCCGACAGGCCTAAACTTTTCTCTTCCCAGATAATCGTGGCTGGCGAGAATTTCGGCTGCGGCTCCTCAAGAGAACATGCGCCTTGGGCCTTGGAGGCCGCGG
>Ga0265595_1002935_pt1 | contig 10937 bp, 8 predicted proteins | sample saktaG_15_FD_190148 | JGI IMG/M metagenome (GOLD analysis project Ga0265595, IMG submission 190148) | Saline water microbial communities from Sakinaw Lake, British Columbia, Canada - sak_2013_06_06_50m | ecosystem: Environmental > Aquatic > Non-marine Saline and Alkaline > Saline ... | reverse complement strand
CACTCGAGCTCCAGCGATTGCCAGTCTGACTCATCGCGTACCAAGGCCACAGGCTCCACCCGTCCGTACTTGCGCTTGCCACGCCGCTCGGCGCATCGTTGGCGGTCATCTTTGGTATTTCGGACACGGGAAGGTTCGTGAAGACAAACGCTCTCCATTGTTTGCCGTCCTGCTTGTACTCGTTGGTCGTCCCACCCGTGGCGGTTGCGGTCACCGCCTCCGCCCGCGGCGCGAATGCGGCCATCATTCCCGCGGCCAGCGCCACGCCAGCCGCCACCGACAACCGATTTCCGATCATCGGCAACCATCCTCGATTTCTGCTTCCTGTCTGCTTTCTCATGCCTTTCGTCTCCTGTTTGGGTTTGTTTGTTTGGTCGGATTGGTCTGACCGGTCTCTTTCAGCTTTTCAGCTTTCAGCTTTTGTCCTTCAGCCTTCAGCTTTTCAGCCCGGCCGGTTGCCCGGCCTTTTTGGACCCGGTGACGCGATGACCCGGTGACCCGGTGACGCCGTGTTCGGCGGGCTCCCGGCGTCATCAAGTTCCACTCACCATCGTCCTTCCTTGACTGCCGTTCTGCACGCGCAGTATTCAGAAGCCAGTATTCAGTAGAGGCTCTTGCAAACACACCAAAGGGGTTTTGCAAGAGGCCTGATAGAAAAAAGACGCGCGCCGGAATGGGGGACGGCGCGGAGGAAGGCCCGTGGACGGGCAGGGAAGGCCAGGGAAGGCCAGAGAAGAGGCCGCGCGCTTACGTGCGAGGGGAGAGAGGGGGGGGGGGCAGGGGGCTGAAGCGGCTCGCCTGGAGGGCGGCAGACGCCGCTTTGCAAATCTCGCACCTGCCGACCCCGTGCAGGCCCTCCGCGCGGCGCGGCCCCTGGCCGGGTCAGTGGCGCCGCTCGAGTCAAACAGAAAGCAGGGGTTATCGCAAGCATTAACGATTACTTGGGTGAAGTATGTGAATCCTGCTTCAGTTTCTTTTCGTATTTTGGCAGCTTTTCGGTAATGTACGTTGCGGGGGCTCGGGGACAGGAAATCAAGGGCTCGGGGACAGGAAATCTATGCCTAACGAGGGGCAATGAACAGGTCTTCGGTCCCGGTCCAATTGCTATTGGCGGATTACGCTACCGTATAGCGCTGGGCGCAGGACGTATAAGCGGCTTGCGCCTGAGCCGGCGGGACACCTGAAAGCCGGACAACGGGTTATGTCAACTCGCGGGGCAGGATGAAAGGGCTTTGGGCCGATTCAGGGCCGATTCATCGGGGACTTTTTGACGCCCGGCATTGACGGGCTGGGCCGAAAGCCGTAAGATGGTACCGTTTTTTAGTCGGCAAATAACGCGAACAGCATGGATTTCGGTTTGTTTCGGATGTTCTCTGGGCTGTTAGCGTCACGTGCGAATTCAAGCTGCATGGGTTACGACGACATGAACGCGAACAGTGGACACAAGCTGGCGCACAGCCGGTGCGCGATGCAGTCCCGCCAGCGGGAACTGGAACGCCTGCGGCGGATGACTATCGAAGACAGAGTCCGTTCGGCTCTAACGATGGGCAGCAGGTTTGCGTGGATTCGACCTGTCGCCGCAGGACAGCGCCCATGAACGACGCCGACGCGATCCTTCACGCCGCCGAGGATGTCGTCACCATCCTGCGACAACATCGCGTGGATGCCGTCGTGATCGGCGCGGTCGCGCTGGCGGCCTTCCACTACGTTCGATACACCGAGGACGTTGACTTGGGAGTCAATGCCGATCTTCCGACGCTACGCGCCGTCGCGGACTCGTTACGTCGCGGCGGCTACGCGGTGGAACTTCGCGAACCTGACGCAACAGACCCGCTGGGGGGCGTGATGGACGTGAGCGGTCCCTTCGGCCTCGTTCAGGTGGTCAGTTTCGCAGGCCGTTTCCCTGCCGTCGTTGACGATGCGGTGCGCCTGTCCAGCGCGGTGGTGAGGGTTGGTAGTCCACTTCGACTCGTTCCGTTTCCCCAGCTCATCGCGTTGAAGCTCTACGCCGGCGGGTTCAAATCCAAGGCCGACATTCTCGAGTTACTGGCGCGCAACCCGGATTTCGACTTGGCCGAGGTTCGCAGGACTTGCGCCCGTTATCGCCTTGCGGGCCTCGACGAGCTGATCGAGGAATCCGGCATCTTCATCCAGTAATCCGACATCTCGGGGACAGGGAATCTATTCCTATTGAGTTGCTCCGGCGTCGCCGCCAGGATGCGTCCGATCAGTTCCTCTTTGCTCATTGGGTATCCTTTCTGGCCCACGCGCTCAACCACCCTGTTGTGTTTGTCACGGTGCGCCACACAACGGATGAAATCAACAAGAACTAGGGGAGCGGGCCGTCGCATTTCGGACACTTTTGTGTGCGACGGCGCAGCTTAACGTGTTGCAGGGTTGGTGGTTACGCCCTGTCAGTACCTTTTTCGCCCCCGGTTTACGTTACTTCGCCAGCAGCGCGGCCAGGCGTTTCCGCTCGGTGGCGCTCAACCCGGCGACAATCGCACCCAGTTTGTCGCCGTCGCCGGCGGGCAGCGCGGCGGGGGAGTGGGCACCATTGCCCATGGCTTTCTCCATCGCGTCCCGGATATGTGCCGTGGGCGGCCGGTAGTAGTGTTTCCACACGGTTTCAACAAGCCGGTGCCCGGTGATTGTCTGAAGATCTTCGATCCGCATCCCGCCGCACAGCGCCCGGGTCACAAACGTGGTTCGCAGGCAGTGCCAGTCGATGACGCTCGCGGCGCGGGCCCCGTGGGGGCGTTCACGGCGCGTCGTATCGGCGATCATGCGCCGCCGCCAGACGGTGTTGTTCGGATCCGGCAGGAACTGCCGCCCCGCCCATCGTTCAGCCGCCCGCAGCGTCTCCGTGATCCTCGCCGTCTGTCGACCGGTCTCCTTGCCGATTTGCTTTGCTGATTTTCTTGAAGGGTAGGCTCAGTCCGTTTGGATTCGCTTCGATCATGCGCGCCGCCAGCGGCCAGACGTATTTCTGGCCCGGATTGCGGTTCACCGCCGCCTCGGCGAGGACTTCACGCAACGGTGGCAGGATGGGAATGGCAACACGCTCCCCGGTTTTGGATGTGCGCAGGACGAGTTCGCTTGCTTGCAGGTCAACCGCCGCCCACTTCAGCCGGCACACGTCGCCGCGCCGCAGTCCGGAATACGCCGCGCAAACGATCAGCGGGTGCAGGATTGGCGTGCGCCATTTCGAGGTCTCGATCAGGCGTGCAAGCTCCTCTTCGGTCAAGGGGCGTCGCGGAACCTCTTCACCGGTTCCGACGCCGCGCGTCCACGGTAGGGGTTCGAAGGGGTTGGCCGCGCCGATCGGCAGCGCCCGGGCGAAGGTGGTCTTCAAGAGCCGCAGTTTACGCCGGGCGGTGCTCGAAGTGAGGGCGGCCCGCAGTTTCTCTGCCCAGCCCTCAACGGTCTCCCGCGTCACTTGATAGCAATAACTCGCTCCGGGCTGAACCTCCTCGACATGATCTGCAAACTGAGCGAAGGCCGCCCCGGCGTGTTTTGCATGCGCCACAGATCCGGGACTGTTCGCCCGCCATCGGTCATACAGATCCCTCAAACAAACATGCTCTACGGTCTGCCCCGTCTTGGCCTCGATCATTCGTTCGACGAGGTGCGCCGCCCTGCCTTTCCGACGCGCTTCATCCTGAAACCCGTTCAGGCAATCCTGGGCCGCCCTGCGGCTTTTTTCAAAGGTTTCATCACCCGTCTCTACGAGGCTGCCGCTTGCGGGCGGATTTCCGCGCCACTTACCGCAGTTGGCCACAATGGATTTGCCGGTCTCATCCTTGTAGCGTCCGTAGAAATATCGAAGCAATTTTCCATCCCGTCCGCGCCGCAGTTCCATGGCATCCACCCAGTCACTCCGTCCCTCGCGCCAGCGCCCCGGCGGAAGCCGGATGGCCCCACGGCATATTCGTACCGCCGCATCTCCCTCGTCAGCACTTTCCAACGGCCAGTTGCCCTTTCATCGCTGCGAGGAACAGGACAAGTCATCGGCAGCTTTCCCTCCTGATCTCAGAACCCTTCGCTTGCACAAACCGGCGGATTTGCAAGCGCCTCTCTCCATTGTGATCGCTTCTCCCCCGTGCCCGCGTCTTCGTTGGGCGTTGGATGTTGGGCGTTGGTTGTTGGCCGTTGGGCGTTGGATGTTGTTTCTCACCCAGTCACCTTCGGCGCGGCGGGACGCCGCAGGAGAGGCCGTTGAGGGGGATTCGGGACGGGCCTTGGCCGTTGAGCGTCTCTATCGTTGTCGCAATCTTTGTCGACAACGATTGGGACAACGATTATGACAACGATGGAGGACCGGCCGACGAGTACGGTCGACGAGGCTGAGGGAAGGCCCGTCCCGTGCGGGTTTTCGCAGTGATTGACGATTCTTCCCGCATCTGCCATGCTTTTCCCATGACATCGCTGCGCCAGAGCGGTTCCGGCATGATTTCGGCCCGTGCGGGCCGAGGCCGACCGGGGTGTTCCGAAGAACGGTTTCTTATCAATTTTCCGCTCGCGAAACGGAGGTGCGAATGTATCGGTGCTTGAATACGGGGAACGTGGGGATTTCTCTCGACTGGGAAGCTTGTTTACCGCTGGCGAAAGCCGCCGGGTTCACGGGCATCGACGCGCCTCTGACGCCGGAGACGGATTCCGGAAGGGTCCGGGATCGGCTGGCCGCCCACGGGCTGAAGGCCGGCGGGCAGGCGTTGCCGTTCGATTTCCGCGGGACGGATGCCGTGTTCCGCGATGGGTTGCGGACGCTGCGGGCCGTGGCGAAAAAGGCGGCGACAGTCGGTCAGACCCGATTCTATATCTGGATCTGGCCCTATTCCGACATCCTGACTTTCCACGACAATTTCCGCTTTCACGCGGACCGCCTTGGGCAGGCGGCGGCGATCTTGCGCGATGCCGGATGCCGGTTGGGACTCGAGTTTCTCGGACCGCGGCACTATCGGGAAGGCCACCCGCACAGCTTTATCCACACCCTCGGCGGCATGCTGGATTTGGCGGCCGCCATCGGGCCCAATGCCGGCCTGCTGTTGGACTCCTGGCACTGGCATACCTCGCTGGGCACCGTCGATGAACTCCGCGCGCTCGCCAACGACCAGGTCGTCTACGTCCACGTCAACGACGCGCCTCCCGGCATTCCCGTGGAAGATCAGTACGACTACGTTCGCGCGGTTCCCGGCGAGACGGGGATCGTCGATCTGCCCGGTTTTCTCGACGCGTTGCGCGCCATCGGCTACGACGGGCCGGTCGTTCCAGAGCCGTTCGTGTCCGCGCTGTCGGCCCTGGCGCCCGAGGCGGCGCTGCACCGGGTGGCGGCGGGTCTCGATCGCGTCTGGGATGTGCGTCCGCGTCCGCCCCTTCCCGCGACGATGAAGGTGGTGGCGACGGGCCGCCGGAAAGCCTGGCTGGTCGACGCGCCCGTCCCGCGGCCGCAGGGCAACGAAGTGATCGTCAAGCTGCGCGCCTGCCCGATCTGCGGCAGCAACATGGGCGGCTTTCTCGGAGACGGGGAATGGGTCAATACCGGCCACGAGGGCGCCGGCGAAGTCGTCGCGGTGGCGGAAAGCCACCGGCTGCGCGTCGGCGACCGCGTGGCGCTGGCGCCGCTCAACGCCTGCGGCCGATGCCCCGACTGCCTGCGGGGCGACGTCATCTTCTGCCGGCATCGGCCGGAAATTCATGGGACGTTCGCGTCGTTCACCCGCGTGGCGGACGCGGTATGTGTCAAGATTCCCGACGCCCTCGATTACGACCACGCCGCGCTGATGGGTTGCGCGCTGGGGCCCGCCTACGAATCCATCAAGCGGCTTGGAGTTCGCGGTTTCGACACGCTGGTGGTCAGCGGCCTGGGGCCGGTGGGTCTCGGCGCGACGGCGCTGGCGTCGGCCATCGGCGCGCGGGTGGTGGCGCTCGATCCCGAGCCCTACCGGAGGGAACTGGCGGAAAGGATCGGCGCCTCGGTCACGCTGGACCCGGGCGTTCCCGGCTTTCGGGACGCACTTCTCCGCGCGGCGGGCGAAGACGGCATCCGCAAGGCCGTCGAGTGTTCTGGCAAGGAATCCGCCGAGATCCTGCTGATCGACCTGGCGGCGGTCCGGGGCGCGGTCGCCTTCGTCGGCGAGAACGGCGGCACGATTCCCCTCTCGCCCAGCAGGCACATGATCCGCAAGGGGCTGACGCTTCTGGGCTGCTGGCACATGAATATGCGCGACGCCCCCGACCTGATCGACTTCCTCCAACGACATCCGGCGAAAGCCGAATTGCTCATTTCACACCGTTTTCCCTTCGATCGGGTGCAGGAGGCATTCGAGCTGTTCGCCTCGCGCAAGACCGCCAAGGTGATTCTGCATCCGTAGTCTGTCGGAGGCGGGCGGGGCCGTCGATCAACGGAGATCGGCGGGCTTTGCAGGAATCTCGATTGAGGGTAGTGTGGACGGGCGCAGGTATTGGATTGAACATTATGACGTCGATGCGTTTCGATATTAGCGAGTTTGGCGCGGTCGGCGACGGCAGCACCGACAACACGGCGGCGCTGCAGCGGGCGATCGATGCCGCGGCGGCGGTGCAGGGGACCCTGTGGATTCCCCCCGGTGTCTATTGCACCGGCGCCCTGCGCTGGCGGTCGCACGTGGGCATGCGCGGGGAGCCGACGTGGAGCTTTGGCGACTTCGGCGGCTCGATCCTGCGGCTCAACGATGCCGCCGCTTCCTGTCTGCTTGACCTCACCGGAGCCATCGGCGCCACGCTTGATGGCGTCTGCCTGGACGGCGGCGGACTCGGCATCGGGGTTCATGGCGTGCTGGTCGCCAAACCCGACTACGGGAAGACGGAGGACACTCCCCGCATCGAACGCTGCCGCATCAGCCGCTTTTCGGGAGACGGCGTGCGCCTCCAGCGTATCTGGTGCTTCAGCATCCGCCACTCCATGATCTCGCACAACGCCGGCCATGGCGTGTGGGTCCGCGGATGGGACGGCTTCCTGCTCGATAACTGGCTGTCGCTCAACAACGGCGCCGGCTATGCCGCGTTCGAGGAGAACCTGTCGATTACCCTCACGGGCAACCGCATCGAATGGAATCGCGGCGGCGGCATCGTGAGCCGGGGCGGTGGTCATTACAACGTGACCGGGAACTCCGTCGACCGGTCGGGCGGCCCCGGAATTTGGTTCGCGCCGCGCCTCAACACCTTCTGCTCCGTGGTGGCGATCACGGGAAACGTCGTCTATCGCAGCGGCAGGCCGGAATGGTGTCCGGCGGACGACGCCTACGCGAACTGTCACATCCGCCTGGAAGGCTGCCGGGGCCTGACCTGCTGCGGCAACACCATGAACGCCTCGACGGACGACCGCGGACAGGGGGTGCTCTCGCCCCGCTTCGGCATGGTTCTGGAGGGACTGCGCGACTGCGTGGTGAAGGACAATACCCTCTATAATGCCTGCGCCGAGCGGCTGATCGTCGACCGCGGCGGGCACAACGAAGGGACCGTAATCCGCGACAACACGGGAACGGTGTTCAATGCGGATTCTATGCCCATGCCTGAACTGAACTCCGCCTGGGCCGATCCCGCCTGGTGAGAAGAACCATAAGGGCCGACAAGGGAAGGTTCTTGGGGACAGGGAATCTATGCCTGAGATCGGCGCGTCCAGCCGCAGGCTCATCTCCATGGACTCAATAGCCCCTCGTCGGTCCGCCGCGTTCCGTGCGTGCGGCATCCAGCCGCCCGGTCGCGGCACCAGCCTTGCTCCGACAGGCCCGCCGGCCGTAAGGATCAAAGAATAGATCCGCGAGTGACTATTTTCAAAGGAAATGGAACGGAAGGTCCGTCCCGAATGGCGCTAAATTTAGGGGCTATTGCCATCTTAATCGTAATCCTAATCTTGATCTTAATCTTCTGGTGGAGAACGGATTACGATTACGATTAAGATTAGGATTATGATCGGAAGCATCGCTTAACTTAGCGCCATTCAGGTCCGTCCCTTGGGATTTCTTCGAAGGCGATTCTTTCATCGTCGCGTTGGACAGGAAGACCGGCGAGGAGAAGTGGCGCGTGAAGCGCGACGAGGCCACATCATGGGCCACGCCGCTTGTGATCGACCGGGGCGGGAAACGGCAGATCGTCGTCTCCGCCACCAACCGCATCCGTTCCTATGACCCGGCCAGCGGTGCGATCCTCTGGGAGGTCGGCGGCATGACCGCCAACGCGATACCCAGTCCCGTGACCGACGGCAACCTGGTATTCTGCATGAGCGGATTCCGCGGGAATGCGGTGCTGGCGATCAAACTCGATGCCGCCGCCGGCGACCTCGCAAACAAGCCCGATGCCATCGCCTGGAGCAGCAAGGAAAACGCCTCGTACACGCCCTCCCCCGTGCTCAGCGGCGGGCAGCTCTACTACACCAAGTCGAACAACGGCTTTCTGACCTGTGTCGACGCCGCCACAGGCAAGGTTCAGTATGGCAACAAGCTCGAAGGAACACCGTCGGTCTTTGCTTCGCCCATTGCGGCCGGGGGGCGCCTTTATGTCCCCGGCAAGAACGGGCTTACGACCGTGCTGAAGCTCGGTCCGAAGTTCGAGGTGCTGGCCACGAACAAGGTCGACGAGGTCATCATCGCCTCGCCGGCCGCCGTCGGCAACGCGATTTACCTTCGCGGCGACAAGAGCCTTTACTGCATCGAAGGGCAACCGGCGACGGATGGAGTCGCACCTGCCACGAAATAAGCGGTCGACCGAATCCCAAGGGAATCCCAAGGGACGGACCTTCCATTTTCCTGATTATGCATATGGCATGGCACTTCCGGGTTTGTGGGGGATTTATTATTGGCCAGCGTTCATGGGAATGGTTCAGGGAGAGAGATGAGCGCGCAGCGGGTAGGGCAGCGGCGTCCTCGCCGCGCCGCAGGTAAATGGGTGTGAAACATCCAACGCCCAACATCCAACGCCCAACGCATCAGCGGCGCGGCGGGGACGCCGTCGCCCTACTTCGAACCTCCTCAAAGCGGTGTCGCGCGGAATACCGCTTGCCACCGCACTCCAAAATGAGAATTGCTGCGCTGGTTCGCAGTGGTCTTGACACTTATTCCGGTTTCTGCCATGCTCTTCGCCATGCCATCGTGACGTCAAACCGGTACCGGCATGATTTTGACCCGTGTGGGCCGGTGCAGGGCGAAAACGATTTCTTATCAATCACTCCGCACCTGTTTTGCATCCACACAGTGGGATGTCGAGAGCCCGTTGATAAAAATGCGAAAGAAAGAATACCCACTGATGAATACACGGATTAGTCGTTTCCTGGTCGTACTGGCGTCAATTATTTTGCTTCCGGCACTGGGTGTCGTGGCTGCCGCACCGACCGCCCCGCCCAACGTCGAGAAGACCGGCGATTCCCCAAGCAGCGCGTGCGTTGTCTGCCACCGTAAGCAATCGCCCGCTCTCGTCATGGAATGGGAACGGTCCCGCCATGCCGATAATGAAGTCGGTTGCGTGGACTGCCACGGCGCGCAGAAGGAGGACGTGGACGCGTGGCTGCATGAAGGGGTGACCCTTGCGACGCTGGTTACGCCGAAGGATTGTGCGCAGTGCCATGATACAGAGGCCCAACAGTTTGAGCGGAGTCATCACGCGCGGGCGGGTGAGATCTTGGCCAGCCTAGACAACGTACTGGCGGAGAAGGCGGCGGGCATGCCCGGCAACAATGCCGACGCCGTGAATGGGTGTTGGCAATGCCATGGCACCATCGTGAAGTTCCAACGGGATCCACAGGGCGGTATTCTCCGCGCAGCCAACGGCAAGCCGTTGTTTGACCCGCGCACCTGGCCGAACAGCGGCATTGGGCGACTCAATCCGGACGGGTCCAAAGGTTCTTGTCATGCCTGTCATTCGCGACATTCATTTGATGCCAAACTGTCCCGCTCACCGGAAAACTGCGGCAAGTGCCACATGGGGCCGGACCATCCGCAGATTGAGATTTTCAATGAAAGCAAGCATGGCATTGCGTTCTATGGAAATCGGGACAAGATGGCGCTGGACAAGGAAGGAGACTGGGTGCTCGGGAAGGATTACAGCGCTGCGCCGACTTGCGCCTCCTGCCATATCGGCAGCTATAGCTCGACGAATGGGGGTGTTTCCGGCAACAGCCATGACGTGGGCGAACGAATCAGTTGGACGCTTCGGCCCGAGGTCAGTGTTCGTCAAAACCTGGTGATCTATTCCGATGGTTACAAGGAAGATTACCCAGAAACGCGATCCCTTCCAAAAATTGGGGATGAGGTGTTGACTCGCGAGTATGTTGTATCCCACGAGCAGCTTATAGCAACCGGCGTGACCCGCCGGGTCGCCAGCCTTGTCACGTGGCAGGACCGGCGTTCACTGATGAAGGGCGCCTGCCTGAATTGCCATAATGACACGCATGTGGATAATTTTTACAAGCAGTTCGATGATCTCGTCATGCTCTACAACGATAAGTTTGGCCGGCCCGCCAAGGCGATTCGCAAAGCGGCTCAGGACCGGTACAACCAGTAACTCGGCCGCCTTCGTGATTTCTGGGCACGAGGGTTTCGGTGCGTACCGGGGACAGGAAATCTATGCCAGGGATCGGCGCGTCCAGCCCCAGCCCCAGCCCCAGGCTCATCTCCATAGCCCCTCGTCGGTCCGTCGCGTTCCGTGCGTGCAGAATCCAGCCGCCCGGTCGCGGCGCCAGCCTTGCTCCGACATGCCCGCCGGCCGTAAGGATCAAAGAATAGCCCCGCGAGTGACTATTTCCAGGAAGGAAATGGAAGGGGATGTCTGTCCCTTGGAATTCACTTGAACGGTGTTGGGTTTATCAGCAAATGTAAGCCTCCATATAGGGCTTCAGTTGCTCAATTTCGAGCCTCCAGCTACGCGAATGGTTGAGGCAATACCGTAGCCAACGGACGAATTGG
>Ga0265595_1002933_pt1 | contig 10941 bp, 9 predicted proteins | sample saktaG_15_FD_190148 | JGI IMG/M metagenome (GOLD analysis project Ga0265595, IMG submission 190148) | Saline water microbial communities from Sakinaw Lake, British Columbia, Canada - sak_2013_06_06_50m | ecosystem: Environmental > Aquatic > Non-marine Saline and Alkaline > Saline ... | reverse complement strand
TTGCCGCAGCAGAAAACATTCTAATCTTGTTTTCTCTGGGCCCGGTATTCTTTTTGGAAGACGTATTCCTTATCAGCGTTTTAAGATTCTGGGGCGCGACTTTCTTGCACGCTTTGTGTTCTGGAGTCTTAGGGTTTTTCATAGCCCTGTCCATTTTTGAAATAAAAAAAGGGATGGTATTTTTTGCTACCGGCCTGGGGATAGTTTTCCTCTTGCACGGATTATATAATTTTTCTATTATGAATACTGAAGGAATACTTTCCTGGTTGATACCGACCAGCATATTGGCCTTTTTGGCAGTTTTCCTTTTTTCAGGATTCAGAAAATTGAAAAAATTAAAAAGCGTCTGTAAAATATCTTAATAATTAATCACTAAACTATGGCATCATTTTTCGACAAACTAAAAAAAGGCATGGGCATTGATGAGCCGATTTTAGAGCCCGAGGAAGAAAAAGAGGAAGAAGAAGTTAAGAAAAAACCAGTAAAAAAACCAAAGAAAGCTAAGAAACCGAAAAAAGAAGCAAAAACTCCGGAGATAAAAATAGAGGAAATAGAAATTCAGGAGGAAGAAAAAGAAGAGCCGGAAGAAGAAAAGAAAGAAGAACCGAAAGAAGAAAAAAGGAAGAAATGGCCTTCCTTCGGCGGAATGGAAGAAGGAGAGTTGGCAATTGACGTTTACCAAACGGATAAAGACCTGATTATCCAATCAGCTATAGCCGGAGTCGACCTTGAGGATTTGGACATCTCGATAGAAAGGGACATTATCACCATCAGGGGAGGAAGAGAAAAACCATTCGAAGAAAACGGAGATTATTTCATACAAGAATGCTTTTGGGGGCCCTTTTCAAAAGAAATCATCCTGCCAGCTGAAGCTGACCCTGGCAGAGCGGAAGCTGAAATGAAAAACGGCGTCTTAACCATCAGAATTCCAAAAATTATAAGAGAAACCAAGAAAAAGATAGTTATTAAAAAGCACTAAAGATTCTTGATTTAATAACAAAGCCCGGCCTAAAAAGGTCGGGTTTTTGGTGCCCAGGGAGAGATTCGAACTCTCAAGAGTTTCCTCACTGGGTCCTAAACCCAGCGCGTCTGCCAGTTTCGCCACCTGGGCGCATTATGAATTTTATTCTTTTTTAAAAACAAAATCAACCCTCTAAAAAAGAGGGTTGATGTGATATTTATCAATTAAAATAATCCTAAGCCCCTAAGAGATTTCTTACTAAAGCTACTGCTCCTCTAGCCAATAAAGCAACAGCTACTCCAGCCAAGCAGTACATTAACATGGTCCTGGCTTTGTCTGTTTTTACCGGATCACCACTAGATGTAATGAAATTCAGACCAGCAACAACTAAAAAGATGAAAGCGATTACCAATAAAATGGTGAAAATCAAGTTGCCAACCCTATTTAAAATATCGACTAGTTCATCAACGCTGCCACCAATGACTGGTGCCTCTTCTTGAGCAAAAACAAATAAAGGCAAAACCAACAGACTGATCGAAAGAAATAATGTTAAGTATTTTTTCATTTTTTTATCCCTAAAAATTGACTTTCGACCTTTTCAATTAAACAAAGAAATTAATAATGATAAACGTCGTTTCTTTCACTCCTAAGACCGATTTTAACACCAAAACCAATCCTTTGGCAAGCAGAATAATGGCAAAACCTATGGCTGTGTATAAAAACAAACTTTTTGCCTTTTCAAGTTTATAGACATCTCCGCCAGCAGTAATCATCATGAAGCCGCCGAAAATGATAAGAATGGCAGTTATGGGTATGCTTATTGTGAAAAGGAAATCAATTATGGCGTTTATTAAATCCTTAATATCATTGTATCTCAAAGGATTTTCCAGTTTAGTAGAATCCTGAGCCAAAACAAAATCTTTTGCGAAAAAAGCTAAAACCAACAAGAAAATTAAAAATATGAAGTATTTCTTTTTCATGGTTTTATTTTACCAGAACTAAGGCAAAATGATAAGGGCCAGCAACAAATTCTTTTTCTGCCTTTAAACCTAAATCAAGAGCAAGTTCTTTCACTTTAGCAGGAGAAATCATTTTTTCTTTCGGCACTAAAGCAGTATTTTTAGCCCAATCAACCACCAATATCCTGCCCCCTTTTTTCAAAACTCTTTTCCCTTCCTCCAATACCTTTTTTTTGTCCTCGCACTGGAAAAGAAGGTTAGTCATTAAAACCAAGTCGCAGCCGTATTCCCAAACGCCGCTTTCTTTTTCAACGTCTGCTAGAATCGTCTTGATATTGGATATCTTTGCCAGCTTTGCTTTAGCTTCCAAGGAAGAAAGCGGTTCTTCTAAAACATCTATTGCGAAAACCTTTCCATACTCCAATTTCCTGGCCAAAGGAATAGCCCAGCCGCCGGATCCCGAGCCGAAATCAGCAGCTATCATATCTTCTTCCAATTTTAATTTCTGCAGGATTTTTTCAGGATCTAAAAATTCTTTCATAATTATGTGCAGGTTACTGAAGCAACTTTGTCGCCCTGTTCCAGCCTTATTAATCTTACTCCCTGGGCTGAACGGGAGAGCTTTGGAATCTGAGAAATATTAGTCCTGATAACCTGTCCTTTTTGCGAAATGACGATTAAATCCTCTTCTTCCGAACCAATAACCCTGGAAGCGATAATATTGCCTGTTTTCGGATTGACGTTTCCGGTTTTTACGCCAGAACCGCCCCTGCCTTGAGTTTTGTATTCTTTAACGTCAGTTCTTTTACCGAATCCGTTTTCTGAAATAATCAGCAAATAGTTCTGCGTTTTTTCTTTCTGCTCCTGGGAAGTAATTACGTCTATGGCCACTACTTCGTCTCCCTTTCTAAGCCTTATCCCTTTGATGCCGGAGGCAGTCCTGCCCATTGCCCTAATCTCCTTTTCTTGAAAACAAATGGACTGGCCCTTTTTGGTAACGAGCAGTATCTTGTCCTGGCCAGTGGTCTTCTGGACGTTCTTGAGCTCGTCTCCCTTTTTCAAAGAAATGGCGATCAATCCTGACTTCCTGATATTTTCAAAGTCCTCCAAAGGAGTTTTCTTGATTATACCATTCTTGGTAGCCATTATTAAATATTTTATGCCTTGTTCCTGATCCAACTTACTGATCGTTCTGAGACATAATATCTTATCCTGGGGAGTGATTTCAAGAAAATTCAAAAGGCCCCTGCCCCTGGCCACCCTCTGACCTTCCGGTATTTCATAAACCTGGGTGCAGAAAACTTTCCCAGAATCAGTGAAAAAGAGCAAAGAATCGTGAGTTTGAGCTGCCAAGAAATGTTCTACTACGTCGTCCTGAAGAGTTTTCATGCCCATAATTCCTTTGCCACCTCTTTTCTGGATTTTATAGGTCCTCGGATTGATTCTTTTGATGTATCCTCCCTGAGTCAGGGTGATTATCGTTTCTTCCTGAGGAATTAAATCTTCTTCGGCAATTTCTCCTATTTTCTGGCTGTGCACCTTTGTCCTTCTTTCGTCCCCGAAATTATCCTTGACCTCTTTTATTTCTTTCTTGACGACTGATTTTATCTTTTGGGGACTCTTTAGGATTTCAATAAGTTCTTTGATTTTGAGTTTTAATTCTTTTAATTCGTCCTCAATCTTCTTTCTCTCCAGTTTAGCTAAAGCTGCAAGCTTAGTTTCCAAAATAGCGTTGGCCTGGATCTTTGTCAGTTTAAATCTTTTTATTAAATTCTTTTCTGCATCTTCCCTATTGGCAGAATTCTTAATGGTTTTAATCACCTCGTCAATATTGGCCAGGCACTTGTGCAAGCCTTCCAGAATATGAGCTCTTTCTTTGGCTTTCTCCAAGTCATACTTTATCCTTCTGGTGATTACCTGGATGCGGTGGCTGATGAAATAACTGAGCATCTCAGCCAAACTCAAAACTCTCGGCTGGATTTCATCCACCAAAGCCAGCATGTTCAAATGAAATGTTTTTTGAAGGTCAGTGAATTTGTAAAGCCTGTTAAGAACCTTCTGGGGATAAGCGTCTCGCGAAAGTTCAATAACAATCCTCATTCCTTCTTTATCGGATTCGTCCCTGATGTCCTTTATACCTTCTATCTTCTTTTCCTGAACCAAGGCAGCAAATTGCTCAATTAAAGTTGATTTTTGCACCTGGTAGGGAATTTCGGTAATAATGATGCGCTGCCTGCCTGTTTTTTCCTGTTCCATTACCTCTGCTTTTCCCCTGGCAACAATTGGCCCCTTACCCTGGGAATAAGCTTCAATTATCCCTTTTTGGTCAAAAATTATGCCGCCTGTCGGGAAATCAGGTCCCTGGATAAACTTAAAAAGTTCCTCAGTATCTGCTTTCGGTTTTTCAATCAGATAAATCAAAGCATCGCAAACTTCTGATAAGTTATGGGTAAGAATATTGGTTGCCATGCCAACAGCAATGCCCAAAGAACCGTTCAAGAGAAGTTGGGGAACGGGCGAAGGCAAAACAGTCGGCTCTTTTCTCGTTCCGTCAAAGTTTTCAACGAAATTAACCGTATCTTTCTCAATATCTTTCAGCATTTCTTCTCCGATTTTCGAAAGACGGCATTCTGTATTGTGGCTAATAAAACCGTTAGAAACAAACGAATGGCAAAAACTATCCACTCTAAAAGAATATACTCTTTCCTTATTACCTAATTTTACGGAAGTAATTTCATCAAATAAATAATGATAATCTAAAAAAGAATTTATTAATTTTAAGTCGTCTTTTTCTAGAAATTGTTCTAGCACATGATAATATTTATTCAGTTTTTGATAACGGTCTAAATTATGTTTTTTAAGCCACTCTTTAAATATCCATTTTATTTTTTTGCTCCTGTATTTTTTTCTTAAATAATCTGACAAAAAGGGGATAAAATCAGTTTTTGACATTATCCGATAATCCAAATTTAACCCAGAGAATTCATTTAATCTTTGTTTTTTCTCTTTTGATACAAAATCGATTTCTCTTTTAAATATATTGAGATTATCATGTCCGTGAACAAACAACCGCCACATTTTTCTTGTTTTTTCAAATCTAAGGAATGAATCTATTCCAAACCTTAATAAAATAATTTGTAATTCTTTAAGTAATTTATCGCTAACGGAAATAAGAGTTATTTCTACTGACTTTTCCTTTGTTTTTTTCTTACAATGTTTTTTACAGACATATATCGAACCATCCCCTTCAGCAAATCCTCCCAAAAACGCTGCCATCGATTCTTTTGAGGCGTGAAAAAGAATCTGCGGAACCTGTTTTTATCGGAAGAAATTTCTTTAACTCCTAAATTTTCCAGAAATTCTGCTATATAGAAAGAACATATTTCAAGGGCAACAAATTTTTTCTTTCCATAGCCAAGCGGTTTTCTTTCTTGTTCGTATATTGGACAACCAGGAAATACTTTTTTAAATTTCGATTTAAATATATCGAGAAATTCTTTGTCGGTATTGCAAAAACCTATTTTTTTGTATTTTCTCTTTTTATTTGTGGAAATATAACCTTCCGCAATAATAGCGCCTATTAAAAAAGCTAAGTCTGGATTCATCCGCGATGGTAATTTATAAACTTTAAATTTTCGGTTTTTGGTTGATGGATAAAATTCTTTTAAAGAAGGTTCAGTTTTCGGCCACAGTAATTTATCGTTTCTATCAATTATCGCAAAATCTCCTTTTTTAATTCCTTTTAATAATTTCCACTTAAAAATGGGCTTACCCTCCGAATCTGACGATAAAGTTAAAATAGGATGATTAAAACTGCCTTTAAGGTAATATCCGCGTAAGGTTTTTATTTTTATTGTCGGGTGAATTCCCGAATCAAATAATTTTGAAGCAGAATTTATTTTATTGCCAAACGATAAAACTTTTAGAGAAACATCTTCTTTTGTTGAAACTTCGCCAATCTTCTCTAAGCATCTATTGGTCACAACTAAAGAATCTCCGGCAATGCAATAACGCATGGCAGCCGGCGGATCGTTGTCAATGGAACCGAAATTGCCCTGGCCGTTAATCAAGGGGTATCTCAAAGAAAAATCCTGGGCCATTCTGGCCAAAGCATCATAAAGAGCCATGTCTCCATGGGGATGGTAACGACCCAAGCAGCTTCCGACAACCGTAGCTGATTTCCTGAATTTGGCATTGTGTCTCAGTCCTTCTTCCAGCGTCGTATACAGAATACGCCGGTGAACAGGTTTTAAGCCGTCTCTGACATCAGGTAGGGCCCTAGAAACAATAACTGACATGGCATAGTTAATATAAGACTCCCTCATCTCTTCAGTTATTTCCCGAGGCTTGATAAGGCCGATTTTGCTGTTTTCAGTTTTTAAATTATTGTTCTTCTTCATAATTAATGTCCTGCATATTAAAGTCCGGTATTTCCAAATTTGGCAGGTTCAATTCCTCTTTTATCTCTTCTGCCTTGAAATTTCCTAATTTATTCTGGGCTTTTTTTGACCAGAAAAACAAGAGTGTCAAACCAAGAACAATCACTGTTGCCCAGAGAATAATTTTTTTCTTGGATTCTGGTAATTTTTGGATTTTTTCAATAATGTCCACGGATTGATGTTAGGGATTGAGGACGACTATTTTCGCCTCTTCAGAAACAATATCTTTCTTTTTAATGGATAACTTCGGCAAAGACTCTATTTTTTTAATGCCCATCGTCTTTAAGAACTTATCCAATCCGTCAAGCTTCATTTTCAATTTGGGCAGCTGATAATGCATCGGGATTATGATATTCGGCTCAATCTGCGACATAATTTTCATCGCTTCTTTGGCTGAAACAGTGAATACGCCGCCGACAGGAACCATTAAAATATCAACTTCTCCTATCTTTTCCACTTGTTCTGAAGTCAATTCTTTCTGGCCGAGATCCCCTAAGTGGCAAATCCTCAATTCTTCCGCCTCTATAATATAAATAGTGTTATTCCCCCTTTCTTTTCCCAAAGACGAATCGTGGAAAGAAGGAATTCCGCGGACAAAGACTTCTTTTATTTCATATTCTCCGGGGCCGGCAATAACAAAAGGGCTTCCTAAAACCGCTTTAACATTGTTGTGGTCTGAATGCTGGTGGGAAACTAATAAAATATCGGCTTCGGCTTTTGGAATTCTCAAGCCAATATCTTCTGAAAAAGGATCAATAACAATATTGACGTGATTGTTTTTTGCCTGGCTTAAAGATATTTGAAAGCAGGATTGTCCATGCCAAAAAATGTTCATAATAGTTAATTTTATCACAGCTATTGCAAAAACTCAACATTTATTGTAGACTTATTTCTATGAAAGATTTATTGGAACAAAACAATTCAGTAAAACCAGCTCAGATCGGCAAGATCGTGGAGGGAAAAATCGTCGGCAAAGCAAGGTCCGCTGTTTTTTTGGATTTGGGACCGATGGGAACCGGAGTAGTCTACGGCAGAGAGTTCCAGGAAGCCAGAGACGAGATAAGAAACCTGAAAATGGGAGATTCTCTTTTTGTAAAAATTATAGAATTAGAAAACGACGAGGGCTATATCGAGCTTTCATTAAACCAGGCTTCTGACAAGATAACTTGGGAAAAACTGAAAGAACAAAAAGATGAAGATAAAAAATTCAACGTCAAGATAATCGGAGCGAACAAAGGCGGGCTTTTAGCTGAAGTTTTCGGCGTACCTGCTTTTTTGCCCGTTTCCCAACTGTTACCTGAACACTATCCCAGAGTGGAAAAAGGAGATTCTACTAAAATTGTCATGGAGCTTCAGAAATTCGTTGACCAGGAGTTGGAAGTGAAGATTTTTGATTTGGACGCAAGGCAAGGAAAATTGATTTTGTCAGAAAGGGCGAAAGAAGACGAAAAGATAAAAGAAATATTGAAAAATTATAATGTTGAAGACGTGGTTGAGGGCGAAATCACCGGCATTACTGATTTTGGCGTATTTATGAAATTCGGCGAGGAAGGCCTTGAGGGATTAATACATATATCCGAGCTTGACTGGCAGCTTATCCAAAACCCGGCTGATATTGTAAAAGTGGGCCAGAAAATCAAAGCGAAAATCATTTCCATCGCAGAAAACAAGGTTTCCTTGTCATTAAAAGCCTTAAAAGAGGATCCTTGGCAGGATTTTGAAAAAGAAAACAAAAAAGGAGACACTGTTGAAGGACAAGTAACCAAGTTCAACCCCTACGGCGCTTTTGTCCAGATAAACACGAAAATACAGGGACTTTGCCATATTTCCGAATTCGGCACTAAGACAAAAATGGAAGAAACTTTAAAAATAGGCGAGAAATATAAATTCCAAATTTTATCAATCGATTCAAAAGAACACAGAATGAGCCTGAAAGTGGTTGATTAACGAATTAAGGCGGAAAGCGGCAAAAAGGGCCGTTTTTGTTTTCCTTGATTCTCCGATGTTTTCCTGTTATTCTTAAAGATATGAAAAGCCTGATTAAAAATTTCGCAATTATCCTGATAATATTTCTGGTACTTTCCAGTATTTTTACTTTTTTCTCAAGCCCTTTCGAAGAAAAAACCGAATTGTCTTTGAGTCAGGTTGTCAAAGGAATAAACGAAGGGAATATAAAAAAGATCGTTGTTTCCGGCAATGACCTTGAAATTACCTACCAAGACGATGCAAAAGCTTTTTCCACTAAAGAAGCGGAAGCTGCCCTTTCCCAGTCTTTGATAAACTACGGAGTAAATGAAGAAAAGTTAAGGTCAGTAAACGTTGAAACAAAAGAAAAAAGCGACATTTGGAGCTGGCTAATGCCCCTGCTATTAATATTGCCACTTTTGGTTTTCGGCATCTTTTTCTGGATGATTTTCCGACAGGCCAGAGGAGGAGCAATGCAGGCTTTTGACTTTACAAAAGCAAGGGCCAGGCTGTTCGGAGCAGAAGGCCATCCAAAAGAAAAAATCACCTTTAAAGATGTAGCCGGTTTGAAAGAAGCGAAGGAAGAATTGCTGGAAATAGTTGACTTTTTGAAGAATCCGAAAAAATTCCTGCAAATGGGAGCGAGAATTCCAAGAGGAGTACTGCTAATGGGAAGCCCTGGCACAGGCAAAACGCTTTTAGCCAGAGCCGTGGCAGGAGAGGCCCATGTCCCCTTTTTCCATATTTCTGGCTCTGAGTTCGTTGAAATGTTCGTTGGCGTGGGCGCAAGCCGCGTCAGAGATCTTTTTACTACCGCTAAAAAATCAGCTCCAGCCATAATCTTTATTGACGAGCTTGACGCAATCGGCAGACACAGGGGAGCAGGTTTGGGGGGAGGACATGATGAAAGAGAGCAAACTTTAAATCAGATTTTGGTTGAAATGGACGGCTTTGAAAGAGATACGAAATTAATTGTCTGTGCAGCCACCAATAGGCCTGACGTTTTGGATCCGGCCCTTTTAAGGCCTGGCAGATTTGACAGAAGAGTTGTATTGGATTTGCCGGATATAAACGACAGAGAAGAAGTTTTAAAAATCCACTGTCAGGGAAAACCTTTAAATCTGGATATAAATTTAAGGGAAGTAGCTGAAAGAACTCCTGGATTTTCCGGAGCAGATTTGGCCAATGTGGTTAATGAAGCAGCTATTTTAGCTGCCAGAAAGAACAAGCAGCAGATTTTCCAGCAGGAGCTTCTAGAATCAATTGAAAAGGTTTTATTGGGACCGGAAAGAAAGAGCCATGTTCTTTCGAAAAAAGAAAAAGAGATTGCCGCTTTTCACGAAGCTGGCCATGCTTTAGTGTCTGATTCTCTGGCAGGAACAGAACCTGTCAGAAAAATATCGATAGTTGCCAGAGGAATGGCAGCTGGCTATACGCTTAAAATGCCGATGGAAGAAAGAAGTATTAAGACAAAATCAGAGTTTCTTGCGGAAATGGCTACTTTGCTGGCGGGCTATTGCGCAGAAAAACTGAAGTTCAAAGAGATAACCACCGGAGCAGCAAACGACCTGGAAAGGGCTTCTCAACTAGCCAGAAAACTGGTAAAAGAATATGGCATGTCTTCTTTGGGTCCGATTTCCTTCGGCGAAAAGGAAGAATTTGTTTTTCTGGAGAAAGAAATTTCAGAACAAAGAAATTATTCTGAAGAAATAGCCGGCCAAATAGATAAGGAAGTGGAAAAATTCATCAGAAATGCAGAGGACCAAGCAAGCAAGATTTTAACTAAAAAGAAAGCTCTTCTCGAAAAAATCGCTAAAACCTTGATTGAAAAAGAAACAATTGAAAGAGATGAGTTCGAAACGCTTTTGGGCAAAAAGAAAGCTAAAAAGGAAAAAACAGTATTCCAAAAAAAAGAAAAGACAGCGAAATTAAAAATAAAATCATTATAGAATGCGCGTGTAGCTCAGTGGTTAGAGCACGGCTCTTATAAAGCCGGGGTCGGTGGTTCGATCCCACCCACGCGCACCAGGAGCACTTAGCTCAATTTATATCGTATAATAGAATCACGAATAAGTTCTTTACAAATTAGCACTGCTGATGATATAATGGATACATGAAATCAAGGTGGTACAAGTTAAAAAATAAAGCAGTTAAACTGCGGAAACTAGGGGTTTCAATGAATGTTATTGAGCGCAAGTATGGTATAGCCCGCTCTACTCTTAGTAGCTGGTTTAAAAAAATTAAACTCACTCAAGCACAAAAGAAAAAACTGATACAAAATTCAAATACCGCTTTAGTTATTGCACGTAAAAAAGCGATTTTATGGCACAATAAACAGAAACAACAAAGAATTGAAGAGGCAAAACAACAAGCACTTCGAACTTTTAAAAAAATAAATATAAAAAATAAATATATCCTCGAACTCGCATTGGCCATTCTTTATCTTGGCGAAGGAGGTAAAACAAATTCTGAAACAAACATCGGCAGTTCTAATCCATCAATATTAAAATTCTTCTTATCTTGCTTAAAAAAAATATATAATTTTGACATAAAAAAAATAAAGTGTGAATTGCATCTAAGAGCAGATCAAAATCCTGAAAGCACAAAGCGATTTTGG
>Ga0265595_1002925_pt1 | contig 10963 bp, 8 predicted proteins | sample saktaG_15_FD_190148 | JGI IMG/M metagenome (GOLD analysis project Ga0265595, IMG submission 190148) | Saline water microbial communities from Sakinaw Lake, British Columbia, Canada - sak_2013_06_06_50m | ecosystem: Environmental > Aquatic > Non-marine Saline and Alkaline > Saline ... | reverse complement strand
CGCGCCCGCTTCGGCGACGATCTTGTCGCGAAGGCGCGGGCCACGGCACCGTCCGGGTACACGCTCGCCGGACGCCGGCCGGAACTCGACGTGCGCATCGCGCTCGACGCCCCGCCGGTGCTGGCGAGCGCGTCGGGACCGCCCTTCGTGCTCAGCGGTGGCGAGTATCGTCCGGGGTCGTTCGCCGACCTGCGGACGGCCGTGGCGCTCGCCCACCTGTCGCCGAACATCGATGTGCTCGGCTACAGCGTGGAGCCGAACGACGTTCCCGAGGACCGGCGCGCGCGGGTGATCTCGCACGCGCACGCCACGGGCAGCGACAAGATCAGCCGCTTCACCGTCACGACACTCGACGAGCTGAGAGTCGCGATCGACGTGTTCGAGATACTCTACGGCGCGCAGTGGCACGAGCGGCCGCGCCTCTGGACCGTCATCAACACGACGTCCCCTCTGCAGTTCTCCGCCGAGGGCGCCCAGGTGCTGCTGCGCCTCGCCCGGCTCGGCCAGCCGGTCTTGGTCGCGGTCTGCGCCATGGGCGGCACCACGGCGCCCATCACGCTTGCCGGGCTTCTCGCCGTCCAGCACGCGGAGCTCCTGGTGGGGCTCGTCCTCTCGCAGCTCGCCCGCCCGGGGTGCCCCTTCCTCTACGGCGGCACCTCTTCCGTCTCGTCGATGCAGACCGGCGCGCTCATGATCGGCGCGCCTGAGTACTGGACGCTGATGGAGGCGACCGTGCAGCTCGGTCACTGGCTCGGCGTGCCGGTCCGTGCCGGCGGGTCCGTCACCGACGCGCACGTCCCCGACGCGCAGGCCGGCATCGAGTCGGCGCTGGCGATGGACGCCGTCCTCCGCATGGACGTGCAGTGCGTGCTGCACGCCGCCGGCATCCTGTCGTCGTTCAACTGTTACTCGCCGGTGAAGTTCGCGATCGACGACGAGGTGCTCACGGCGCTTCGCATCGCCAGGCGGCCCGTCGTCATCGACGACGAGACCCTGGCGCTCGACGTGGTCGCCGCCGCCGGACCGGGCGGTACGGTACTGGGTCAGGCTCACACCCGCCGCCATGCCCATGAGGCCGTCAGGAGCACCATCATGAATCGCGCTCCCTACGAGACGTGGCGGGGCCTCGGCGGCCGGGACCTGGCCACGGTGGCCGCGGAGCGCGTGGCCGCGCAGCTCGAGCAGTACGAGCCTCCCGACGATCTGGACCCGGTGGTGCGCCGCCAGCTCGACGCGTACTGCCTGGAGTAGGTGCTGTGCGGAGGTCCGCGAGCGGACCGGCCGGGACGCCGAGAGCTACTGCCGGAGGGCCGATCCGTCTCGGGCCCAGTCCTCGAGCGAGCCGGTGAGCGAGTTCTCGAGCAGCCGCGTGAGCGCCCGGTAGGGCTTGGAGAGGTCCAGCTGCGGGTCGATCGCGGCCTGGATCGCGAGACCGTCGATGACGGCGCTCATGAGCTGGGCGAGGCCGAGGAGTTCGGGGTCCGACAGCGCTTCGGCGCCGTCGTCCGCCCCGAGCCACTCCAGCTTCAGGCTCCAGTACCACTGGTAGAGCAGCGCGAGGCGGCAGCGAAGCATCCCGTGGCGCAGGACGTGGGGCAGGAGCTCGAAGAACACCTGGAAGTCCTCGGCGGCGGTGTCCATGCGCATCATCTCTTCGACCAGGCGCCGGGTGCGCTGGCCGGGCTCGACGTTCTTCATGCTGTCGAGCGATACCAGGTACTCGTCGTGGATCACGGAGTCGAGGACGGCGGCGATGAGGCCGGCCTTGTTCTCGAAGTAGTAGGAGACCATGGCTTTGTTCTCGCCGGCGCGGTCGCTCACGGCCTTCAGAGTCAGAGCCTTGAAGCCCTCGTCTGCGACGATCTCCTTGGCGGCGACGAGCAGCTTGCGCGCGGTCGCGGGGAGCGATGAGAGCGGATCCTCGAAGGCGAACTGCAGCCGCGTCCCCGCGGCGCACCCGCCGCCCGACCCGTGTTCCTTGAGCCCCGACTGCCGGATCCCCACGACCCCCGCCTTTCTGCTCGAGCGATGTGCTCCCGGCCCCTGCGCTTGACATGATTCGCAGGCCGATGTGCAATTGAGTGCTAATTGACCGGTCGATTAGCCCTCGGCCGTCATCCTATCAGACGGGAGCGTGACGCAGCAGGCGAGCGTGCCGGATCGGCGCGGCTGTCACGCTCGATTTGTCGTCACGACCTCTCTCGCCGGTACGCGCCGCCCGTCGACAGCCGAGGAGATAGATGGACTTCTACAGCGGACAGGTACTCAGGCTCGACCTCTCCAACCTGCGCGCGTCGGTCGAGCCCCTCGATCTCGAGTGGGCGCGGCTCTACATCGGCGGCAAGGGATTGCTGCTGCGGTACCTCTTCGCCGAGCTGGCGCCGGGAACGGATGCGCTGGCCCCGGAGAACCCGCTCATCCTTGCGACGGGGCCCTTCGCCGGCACCGCCGCGGCGACGTGCTCGCGCCTGGCCGTGGGCTGCAAGAGCCCGGCCACCGGCACGCTGCTCGACTCGTACGTTGGCGGCTCATTCGCTCCGGAGCTCAAGTTCGCGGGCTACGACCTCGTCATCGTCACAGGCCGGGCGCCAGAGCCGACCCTGGTCCGCATCGAGGACGAGCGTGTCGAGTTCGTTCCCGCGGAGGGCCGGTACTGGGGGCTCGAGACGGCCGCGCTCGAAGCGCTGATCCGCGAGGAGATGGGGCCGGCGGCCAAGGTGCTCTCCACCGGGCCCGCCGGCGAGAACCTCGTGCCCTACGCGTGCCTCTCGACCGACCAGTACCACAAGGCCGGCCGCGGCGGCGCCGGAGCCGTGATGGGCGGCAAGAACCTCAAGGCCATCGCCGTCCGCGGCACCGGCGCCGTCACGGTGCCCGACATGGCGGCGTTCTCGGCCGACGTGCTCAAGCTGCAGAACGAGCGCGTCCTGTCGGTCGACAACGCCTGGACATACGAGGAGGGCACGCCGTTCCTCGTCGACGCCGTCAGCGGGGCCGGTGCCCTGCCGACGCGCAACTGGAGCACGGGCACCTTCGACGGCGCCGGCACCATCAACTCGACGGCGCTCCTGAAGATCCGCACGAAGCTCCGCGCGTGCACCCAGTGCCCCCTCGCCTGCCGTCAGGTACACGACTTCGGTGACCACGTCTGCGAGGGCCCCGAGTTCGAGACCCTCGGTCTCTGCGGTTCGAACTGCGGGGTGAGCGACCTGGCCGCGGTGGCCGCCTTCAACCGGGAGTGCGACGAGCTTGGGCTCGACACCATGTCCACCGGGACGGTCGTGGCGCTGGCGATGGACCTTTGCGAGCAGGGCGTTGCCGACTACGGCCTCGCCTTCGGCGACACGGCCGGCTACCTCGAGGCGCCGCGTCTGATCGCGAGCCGCCGGGGGTACGGCGCCGAGCTGGCGCTCGGCGCCCGGGATCTGGCGGCTCTCAAAGGCCGGCCCGACCTCGCCGTCGAGGTCAAGGGCCTGGAGATGCCCGCCTACGATCCCAGGGGGACGCACGGCATGGGCCTGGGCTATGCGACCTCCGACCGCGGCGCTTGTCACATGCGCGCCTTCACCGCCGCCGATGACATCCTCGGGGGCGAAGGCGCCGCCGACTCGCTCGAGGGCAAGGCCCGGCTGGTCGTCGACCAGCAGGACTTCAGCGCTCTCGCCTGGACCGGCGTGTGGTGCGCGAACATGGCGCTCGACACCGACTTCATCGGCGCCCATCTGACGCACCTGTGGGGGCGCGCCGTCACGAGCGAGGAGCTCATGACGACGGGCGCCCGCATCTGGAATCTGGGCAGGCTCCTCAATCTGCGCGAGGGTCTCCAGCGCAAGGACGACCGCTTGCCGGAGCGGATCCTCAGCGAGCCCCACCCCGACGGCGTCGCGGCCGGCCGGGTCGTCGGGGCGGACGCGTTCCGCGAGGCGCTGGACGAGTACTACCGGCTGCGCGGCTGGGACGCCGACGGCGTTCCGACCGCCGAGACGCTGGAGAGACTCTGCTTGACCGAGGTGGCCGGCGACTCAGGCGCCTGATCGACCGGGCGAGACCCGGCCCGGACGAGACCGAGACCGAGAGCGAGGGGCGCCATGACGACGGAGCAGGAGGTGATCCGCCGGCAGATCGAGTGCCGCGCAGACCGCTTCGCGGTGGCGGCCGGAGCGCCGACGATGAAGGCTGTCGTCACGCTGGGTAACGGCGGCCGCGACAAGCTGGACTACCGCGACGTGCCGGTGCCGGTCGCGGGACCGGGCGAGGTGCTGCTGCGGGTCCTCGCCGCCGGAGTCAACACCACCGAGATCAACACCCGCTTGGGCTGGTACTCGGCGAGCGTGACTGCGGACACGGAGACCACGGCGTCCGACCAGGAGACCGCCGCGGTCGCCAAGGAGGACGGCGGGTGGAGCGAGCCCACTCCGTTCCCCCTCATCCAGGGCACCGACTGCTGCGGCCGTGTCGTTGCGGTAGGGCAGGGCGACGACGACCGGCTGCTCGGCCGCCGCGCCTTGGTGCGCCCCTGCATGCGCCTCTACGGCTTCTCGTCGCTGGAGACCGTGTGGATGGCATCCGACTTCGACGGCGCCTTCGCCGAGTACGTCAAAGCGCCCGCATCGGAGGTGTTCGCGGTGGAGTCCGAGCTCAGTGACGTGGAGCTCGGGGCGCTGCCCTGCGCGTACGGCACGGCCGAGAACATGCTGCACCGGGCGGGCGTGAGCCGCGGGCAGCACGTCGTCGTCACCGGCGCGTCCGGCGGGGTCGGCGCCGCCGCCGTGCAGCTCGCCGGGCTCCGCGGCGCTGCGGTGACCGCCGTCGCCGGTCGCGCCAAGGCGGAGCAGGTGCGGGCGCTCGGAGCGGACGCCGTCGTCGACAGGGACGCCGATCTCGTCGCGGTCATCGGCGAGCAGGCGGCGGATGTGGTCGTCGACAACGTCTCGGGGCCGGCCTTCGACGCCCTCGTCGCCGTGCTCAAGCGTGGCGGCAGGTACGTCTCCTCCGGCGCCATCGCCGGCCCGCTGGTCACCCTCGACAAGCGCACGTTCTACCTGCGCGACCTGACGCTGCTCGGCTGCACCGCGTGGGACGAGCCGGTCTTCACCGACCTCGTCGGCTACGTCGAGCGGGGAGAGGTGCGGCCACCGATCGCGAAGACGTATCCGCTCGAGCGCATCGCCGACGCCCAGGCCGAGTTCCTCGAGAAGCGGCACGTCGGCAAGTTCGTGCTGGTCCCGCCGCCGGGCGAAGACTGACGCGTCCCGGCCGGGGTCACTCCGCCTCGAGCCGGACGTCGAGCACCGGAGCGCGGGCCGAAGCGGAGGAGGCGTCGTCCAGCATCGCCTGGGCGGCGCTCTCGGCGTCCAGCCGCGACAGGTAGTGCTCGATCTCGTGGTCCACGACCGCCTGCTCCCACTCCAGGAGTGGAGCCATCAGCCTGGCCACGTCCTCGACGGCCTTCCGGCCCCGGTCGGGCGCCTCGAACGCGATGTGCGTGCGGCGCGTCAGGATGTCGTCGACGTGCAGGGCGCCCTCGAACAGCGTGGCGTGGACGACCTCCGCGGCGAGGTAGGTCTCGGCTCCCGTGAGGGGAGCGGCGAGACCGGGCTCATCGGCGATGAGGTCCAGCACCTGCAGGGCGAGCGACCCGTACCGGGCGACGAGATGACCGATCTGCGCGGGGGAGAGACTCGTGGCGCCCGGGTGGAGGCGCGCCCTCTCGGCGGCTTGTGCAGATCCGACGGCGCCGAGCAGAGGGAGGTCCTCGGTGCGGCTCGGCGGCACGGCGAAGGGCAGGTCGCGCGCGGCGACGTCGACCGCGTCCCGGGCCATGACCCTGTACGTCGTGTACTTCCCTCCCGCGATGCTGACCAGCCCCGGGGCGCTGCGCCGGACGAGGTGCTCGCGGGATATCGCGGCGGTGTCCTCCGACCCGGAAGCGACCAGCGGCCGCAGGCCGACGTACACCGCCGTGATGTCGTCGGTCGTGAGCGGCTCGCGGAGTATGGCGTTCACGTGACCGAGCAGGTAGTCGACGTCACCGCGGGTGGCCGACGGGTGGTCCAGCCCGAACTCCCAGTCGGTGTCGGTCGTGCCGATGATCCAGTGCTCGCCCCACGGGAGCACGAAGAGCACGCTCTTCTCGGTGGGGAGGATGAGGGCGAGCGTCGAGTCGATGCGCGCCTTGGGGACGACGATGTGCACGCCCTTGGAGGGCCGGACGATGAGCGGGTCCTCGACCCCGGCCAGGCGCTCCAGCTCGGTCGTCCACGCGCCGGTGGCGTTGACGACGACGCGGGCGCGGATCGCGAGCTCACCGCCGCCCTCGAGGTCCTTGACGCGCGCTCCCGTGACTTTGGGGCCGTCGTGGAGGAAGGAGGCGACCTCGACGGCGGAGACGCACACCGCGCCGTGCGCCTGGGCGGTGCCGGCGAGCGTCACGGCGAAGCGGGCGTCGTCGACCTGCGCGTCGAAGTAGCGGATCCCGCCGGTGACGGCGTCGTCGCGCAGCGACGGGACCGCTCGCAGGCAGGCTCTCCGTGAGAGGTGCCGGTGGCGCGGCATCGCGGGGCGCAGCCCGGCGAGCCCGTCGTAGAGGAGCAGTCCGGCGCCCATGAGCAGTCGGTCTCGCACGCCGCGCTTGAGCGGGAACAGCAGCGGCATCGCGTGGACGAGGTGGGGGGCCAGCTTCTCGGCGAGCAGGCGCCGCTCGTGCAGCGCCTCCCGCACCAGTCCGAGGTCGAGGTGCTCGATGTAGCGCAGGCCACCGTGGATCAGCTTGCTGGATCGGCTGGAGGTGCCGGCGGCGAAGTCGCGCTTCTCGACGAGCGCCACGGAGAGGCCGCGGCCGGCGGCGTCGAGAGCCACGCCGCAGCCCGTCACCCCGCCGCCGATGACGAGGACGTCGAAGTGCTCGGCGGCGAGCCTCTCCAGCCGGCGCTCCCGCGCGGCCAGAGGCGCCGCCCTCCGGCCCGCGCCGGCGCTCGCGCCGGTCATGCCTCGACCCCGGGTCCGGCGCCCGAGCCCTCCTTGGCCTCGATCTCGAGCTGCGCCGCCAGGATGGCCTTCGCGTTCTCGTAGACCGGGGTGTCGACCATCTTGCCGTTCAGCGAGATCGCCGCCGTGCCCTTGGCGATCGCCTCCTCTTCGAAGGCCTTGACCACGCCGGCCGCCCACTCGACGTCGGCCGGATCGGGCGCGTAGAGGCGGTTGCAGACCTCGACCTGGCTGGGATGGATGATCATGCGTCCTTCGTACCCCATCTGGCGGCCGTCGCGCACGTTGGCCTCGAAGGCTTCCATGTCCTGGTACGCGACGAAGGGCGCGTCGATCGCGACCACCCCGGCCGCCCGCGCCGCCACGGCCATGTGCCGGCGCGCGTACTTCTGCTCCTCGCCCTCCGAGGTGAGCTTCACGCGCATGTCCTTGGTGAAGTCGACGGCGCCGAAGATCGCGCTCACGACCCGCGGGCTGGCGGCGCACGAATCGTAGGCGAAGATGATGCCCTTGGCGGTCTCGAGCAGGAGGGAGACCTTGATGCCGCCGACGACCAGGCCGCGGCGCCGCTCGAGCTCCTCGAGCTTCCAGTCGAGACGCTTGACGTTCTCGGGATGGCCGCACTTGGCCAGCGTCACGCCGTCGAGACCGGGGATGACGATGGCCTCGAGGTCGTCGTTCGTCATCTCGGTTTCCCAGTTGTTGATGCGCACGTAGACCTCGGCGCTGCCGGCGCCGGCCTTCTCGAGGTTGGCGGCGACCACCTCTCGGGCGCGAACCTTCTCGGCCGGCGGGACGGAGTCCTCGAGGTCCAGCGTGATGATGTCTGCCGGGATGCCCGGGGCCTTCGCGACCATCTTCTCGTTGTTGCCCGGCACGTACTGGACGGAGCGCATGACTGCCATGTTCACTTGCCTCCCAGCGAAGCGATTCTGTCGTACAGGATGTCGGGGATGTCGTTCGGGCTCGGCGCCACGTGGCCGCCGGCCTCCCGGATGACGTCCATCTTGCTCTGGGCCGAGCCGCGACCGCGCTCGACGATGCTCGAAGCGTGCGAGAAGCGCTGTCCCTCGGGAGCCCACGCGCCGGCGACGAAGATGACGAAGGGCTTGGTGAAGCCGCCGCTCGCGATGACCTCGGCGCACTCCTCTTCCTGCGTGCCGCCGATCTCGGAGAAGACGGCCACGCCCTTGGTCTGGGGGTCGGCCTCGAAGAGCGGGAGCAGGTCGGCCATGGAGGTGCCCAGCACGGGCTCGGTGCCCGTATGGACCGCGGTGCTCACGCCGAGGCCGGCGCGGCGGAGGACCCAGGGGATGGTCCCCGACTGGCCGCCGCTGCGCGAGAAGACCCCGATCGGGCCGGGGGTGAAGAAGCTGCTGGCCCACTCGAGGCTGCCGCCGAGCCAGCCGACGACGGCCTCCCCGGGGGTGATCGCGCCGATGGAGCCGGGGCCGAGCACACGGGTGCCACGCCCGGCGCAGTACTCGATCATCGTCATCGCGTCGTGGACGGGTACCGACTCGACGCAGCACACGACGTTCGGCACGCCGGCGTCGGCCGCCTCCTTGACCGCCGGCAGCAGCACGCGGCCAGGCACGAAGATCACGCTGAAGTCGACCGGGCCGTGCGCCTGCACCGCCTCGCGCACGGTGTGGTGGACGGGGATCCCGTCGATCGTCTGGCCGCCCTTGCCGGGGCTCGTGCCGGCGACGACGTTGGTCCCGTACTCCCTCATGTACCGTGCGCGGAGCGATCCCTCACGCCCCGTGATGCCCTGGACGACGACGCGCGTGGAAGCGTCAATCAGGATCCCCATCGCTCACCTCCCCGCGGCCGGCGGGCTGCGGCGCGGGCGCCCGCCGCTGCGCCGCCAGGTAGTCGTCGAGGCCCTCTACGGGGACCTCGATGGAGAGCGCGGCGTTGCCGCGCGTGCGACAGGCGTGCTCGCAGGCGAGGCACTCCGTGCCCCTGCGCGCCACCTCGTCCGCCGTCAGATGTCCGACGGACGGCAGGCCCTCGCGCAGTCGCAGGATGCCGCGGCTGAAAACTGCGCAGGCGTCGACGCAGGCCTTCGTGGCGCAGGTCTCGCAGGCGGCCGTGTCGATGGTCACCGTGATCGTCTTCTCAGCGAAGCGGAGCAAGGGCGCCTCCCTTCAGTCCGTCGTGGTACTCCTCGACGAGAGCGCGCATCCTTCCGGCGATGAAGAGCGTGTCGGTGACGTGGTCGCGGCCGTAGATCTCGACGCGCGTCGCCCCGTCGCAGTCGGCGAGACCCTCGCGCAGGATGGCCAGGGACTCCTCCTCCTTGTTGCCGCAGACGAGCAGGACGCAGGGAAGCCCGGGCTTCTGCGGCAGGACCTCCCGCAACGCCTTGACGACGGCGTGCGCGTGGTGCCACTGCTCCTGGTTGGCCATCATGAAGCCGCCGAGGAGGTAGCCCTCGATGTTGGGCTGGGAGAGGACGACCTTGGCGACCCGGTAGATCTTGGACCCCACCGGGTTGCCGCTGGTGTCGGCGTAGTTGGCCGGCCTGAGGCCGACCCGGTTGAGGGCGTCCATCGCCATCATCGCCGATCCGCCGCCTATCGGGTGAAAGCCGATGTAGCCGGGCGTGACCCCGTCGTAGCCCATGTCCATGACGAAGCCCGAGCCTCGGAGGTCGGCCTTCTCGATACCCCAGCCGACCAGGTCGAGAGCCGTCGGCTCGTGACCGAAGTCGCGGGCGACCTCGATGCCCATCCCGGGATGGCGAAAGACGGCGGCGTTGTCGATCTGCATCTTGCAGTCGGCGCACACGAGCTCGCCCTGCTCCGTCAGCACGAGTGGGTTCACCTCGAGAGCGAAGCAGTCGTACTCGCGGTGAGCGCGGGCCAGACGCGAGCAGGCCGTGGCGAGCGGCACCAGCAGGTCGTCGGGGACCCCGGAGCCGACGAGCAGGTCGACCGCCTGGTACACCTCGAGTCCGTCCAGGGACGAGATGTGGAGCCGGCGGATGGCGTCGTCGGGTACCGCCTCGATGTCCACGCCTCCCTCGCCGCTGACCATGAGGAGCGGGCGGCGGCCGCTCCGCGCCGAGTCGAGGATGATACCGGCGTAGAACTCGCGGGCGATGTCGAGGCGTTCCTCCACGAGCACCGAGGTGATCGTCATGCCCTTGACGCATGCGCCGAGGAGATCCGCCGCCACGCTGCGGGCCTCCGCCGGCGTCTCGGCGAACCTGATCGCGCCGGCCTTGCCCCGGCCGCCGGCGTGCAGCTGGGCCTTGACGGCGACCGGCCGGCCGATCTCGAGCGCGGCCGCCTCGGCGTCCGCCGGGGTGGAGGCGCGCCGGCCGCGCGGCACCCGGAGGCCGGCCTTCTTCAGGAGTTCCTTGCCCTGGTGCTCAAGCAGCTTCGCCACGGAGCCTCTCCCGACGGCCGCGTTTCTCGCGGCGGACGACACTTCTCCGGCCTTCGCCGTCCAGGCCGACGCTGGTCGATCGCATGCCTGCTCACCCCTTCACTGTGGTGCCAAACTGGTATGTACCATGCCCGCTGGTATGTACCATGGACGCTGTGGCATACTGCTGTCAAGCGCGGCCGGAGACATCGGCCCGGGCAGACCCCAACCGACGTGATGGAGCCGTTGCTCCCGTCGCCGGGAGCCACCACATCGACTGGAGACGTCATGCAGCACATCACCGAAGCGGCCAGGAGCATCCCGGTGCTGTGCGACACCGACGTGCTCGTGGTGGGGAGCGGGCCGGGAGGCCTCGCGGCGGCCCTCGGCGCCGCGCGCGCCGGGGCGCGGACGACGCTGGTCGACCGCTACGGCTGCTTCGGCGGCGCCATCACCCAGGTGGGCGTCGAGTCCATCGCCTGGTACCGCCACGAGGCCACGGTCGAGGCCGAAGGCATCGGCGTGGAGTTCGAGGAGCGAGCGCAGGCGATGGGCGGGACTCAGCCGGAATCTCAGTCGATGAGCCGGGCGCTCGACC
>Ga0265595_1002924_pt1 | contig 10966 bp, 11 predicted proteins | sample saktaG_15_FD_190148 | JGI IMG/M metagenome (GOLD analysis project Ga0265595, IMG submission 190148) | Saline water microbial communities from Sakinaw Lake, British Columbia, Canada - sak_2013_06_06_50m | ecosystem: Environmental > Aquatic > Non-marine Saline and Alkaline > Saline ... | reverse complement strand
CCTTGCCTCTTGCAAAATCATCAAACGCCCTTTCCGTACTGTCTATCAACATGGAGTTGATGAATTCGGCTCCTTCACGTGCCCCCTGTTCCGACGACTTTATGCAGCATTCCCATTCCAGTACTGCCCAGGAGCTAAAACCAATCTCTGTGAGTTTGCTAAAAATCTGTTTGAAATCAACCTGTCCGTCGCCGAGGCTCCTGAAACGTCCGGGGCGGTCTTTCCATTCCTGGTAGCCACCATAGACCCCACTCCGGGGAGATGGTCGGAACTCTGCATCTTTCACGTGAAAAGCCTTAATATAGTCGCCGTAACAGGTTATATAACCGACGTAATCCAGGCATTGCAACAAGAGATGAGAGGGGTCGTACAATATGTTAACCCTCCTGTGATTTCCGCTCGCCTGGAGAAATCTCTCAAAGGTGATACCGTCATGAACATCTTCATTAGGATGAACTTCATAAGCGAGGTCAACTCCATTTTCCTCGGCGTAATCAAGAACAGGCTTCCATCGTTTTGCCAGTTCCTGAAAGGCCAGTTCAACCAGTCCATCGGGTCTCGGAGGATAGGGATAGAGATAAGGCCAGAGCAGCGAACCACTGAAAGTAGGAACCACAGTTAAGCCCATGTTTCGGGATGCCTTTATTGTCTTCTTCAACTGCTCTATTGCCCATTCTGAGCGTTTTGGGGGATTACCTCTGACGTGTGGAGAAGCAAAATTATCCATCACTTCGTTATAGGCAGGATGAACAGCGACAAGCTGCCCGTAGCGCTGGGCAGCCAGTTCCGTGATAACAAGCTCGTGGCAACTGCCTTTCAGTTCATCGCAGTAATCTTTGGATTCCGCTGCCTTATCCAGATCCATAAGCTGTTTTACTGGAGCTGGAATCTGCACTCCCAGGTATCCCAGGGATTTTGCCCACGCGGTTATTCCTTCCAGCGTGTTAAAAGGGGGTTCGTTACCAACAAACTGAGACAGGAAAAGTGCAGGTCCTTTAATCTGAGACATCCTCTCCTCCTTATTGCCATTGATTCAACACCTCTTATTGAGGGATTTTACACTGTCTGATAAAAACATGAAACAGCAGAGAATAAGTTGGAATAACAATCTATCACGGAGACTGAAATACAAAAGCAATACCTGTTTTATTAGAAACAATAATCCAGAACCATTATTGGTCTTTACAGAGAGGGCATGTATCGGATACTGTAACCGTGATAAATTTTCAATCAAGAACAATAGTAAGGAGCGAGCAACTGGAAGATGGACAATATTATCTGCAGGTGCGAAGAGGTTACTGAGCAAGAGATACGAGATGCTATCAGGCAATTCGACCTCCGGTCGGTAGACGAAGTTAAAAGATTAACAGGCGCGGGGATGGGTTTATGCCAGGGGAGGTCCTGTGAGCCTTTAATAAGAAGAATAATGGCGCAAGAAACGAACAGGGGGATGAACCATGTCCAGCCACTAAGCAGTCGCCCTCCTACAAAACCAATTAAACTGGAGGCTCTGGCTCAAGAAAAAGGAAACGAGAGTTGAACAAAGCAGCAGATGTAGTAGTTATCGGAGGAGGAGTCATTGGGTGCTCGGTAGCCTACCATCTGGCAAAAAGGGGCGCAAAGGTAACTTTAATAGAAAAAAGGGAAGGACTATGTCTTGGAGCCTCAGGCTCCAACCAGGGCGGAGTTCCTGTCGCACTTTCTCTACCTGAATCACCATTGCTTGGTCTAATAAGGGAAAGTGCCAGGTTGTATAAATCTTTATCCCAGGAAATCGGATATGATGTTGACTATGAACAGACTGGATTACTGATATGTAGCGTTGACGAAAAGCAACGTCCACATTTTGAAAAGCATGCCCAGAAGATGCAAGAAAAAGGAGTAAACATCCGTATACTGGAAGGAGACGAGATCAGGAAACTGGAACCTGTCATCGGAGATGATGTAGTTGCGGGAATAGAAGAATGGGAGAGTGGAACAGTAAATCCATTCAAGGTGACTCATGGATTCGCATACGCCGCCAGAAAAATGGGGGCGGAATTTCTTCTTGCTACAAATATTTATAAAATCGAGATAAAAGAAAACAGGATAACAGCAGTTGTTACTGACAAAGGGAGAATAACTACTGATTATATTGTAACTGCCGCCGGCGCCTGGTCTCCAGAAATCGGGCAAATGGTGGGCCTCACTATTCCAGTCAAGCCACAACGGGGGCAAATTATAGTGACAGAACCACTTCCTTTCAATGAAAGGTGGAAGTATATTTGTGACGCCGATTATTTATCGATAGCATTTAATGCTGAGGCAGCAGCAAAATCTACAGATCTGAGGACGAGACTGGGAGTAGCAGGAAACTATGTCCAAAAAAATACCGGAACCTGGACCATAGGAAGTAGTCGTGATTTTGCCGGTTATAATAATCAGGGAACAATGGAGGCAACAAGTTATCTGGCAAAAAGGATGATTAAATTCCTGCACAAATATAAAGAGGTCAATTGTATTAGAACATATGCCGGATTTAGACCGTTCTGTTACGCGGATGACCACCCGATTATAAGTAAAGTAGATAATCTTTCGGGTTTCCTTATAGCTACGGGGCATGCCGGAAAAGGAGTTACACTTGCTCCTCTAACAGGTAAATTCATATCGGAATTAATAACAGAAAACAAGACTTCAATGCCAATCGATGCCTTATGTTTTTCAAGATTTAAAGGCATGGAAAATGAATCAGGCTAGAATGCCGCACAAATCCAAAAGGGGAAGAGGTTTAACAACTGCAGAAAGGGTTGGAAATGGACAAGAATAATCAACTGCTATCGTGGACAAGTAAGGGAGCCTCCTCGGGAGGAGTCCCCAGCCCGGAGGAACTTGAAAAAAGTCCGGGATACCCCGGAGTTGAAAGGCTCCGAAAAGGGCCTGTTGCCGTAATTGAATGCATCCAGGAAATTCCCTGCAACCCCTGTGAAGCCGCTTGCGCCTTTGGGGCGATTACGATTGGAGCCTCCATCAATAATCTGCCGGTACTGGATGAGGATAAATGTACAGGCTGTGGTATTTGCATAAGCTCCTGCCCTGGTTTGGCTATATTCGTAATTGATTTAACCTATGACCATGAATCAGCTTTGATTTCTTTCCCCTTTGAGTATTTTCCATTACCCATGATTGGAGAAGAAGTACCTGCTTCAGATAGAGAAGGGAAAGAAATTTGCAGGGGAAAGGTAGTTAAGATTATTGATAAACCGATAAACGGGCACACTCCTGTCATAAGTATCTCTATCCCCAGAAGATACGCCCTGCTTGTCCGGGGCATATCTATAAAACAAGCTGACTACCCGGGAAGAAACGATTCCTGTGACAAAAAAGAAAACGAATACAAAACGCGCATTTCGGAGCATCCAATCCTGAGTCGACAAGACGCAGAGGAGACAGTGACGATAACTGTAGACAACAAAATAATAAAGGCGATGGAAGGGGAGATGATACTGGCTGCTCTTCTTGCTGTGGGCATCAGAGTTAATAGATTTAGCGCCAGATATAACCAACCAAGAGGGCTTTTCTGTGGCATCGGGCAGTGTACCGATTGTGTCATGATTGTAGATGGTATCCCTAATGTAAGGACATGTGTCACCCCTGTTGCAGAGGGGATGGTAATAGAGACGCAATACGGTAGAGGAAAGTGGGGGAAAAGTTGAAAGAGTACGATGTCATAGTAATAGGGAGCGGCCCTGCCGGACTGACCTGTGCTATTGAGGCCGCCGGGGCCGGGGCAAGTGTCAGTTTAATAGATGAAAATAAACAGCCAGGTGGACAACTATTCAAGCAAATACACAAGTTTTTCGGTTCGAAGGAGCACAAGGCTGGTACACGTGGTTTTGATATTGGTATGCAGCTATTGGAGCAAACCAGGGATTCAGGGGTAGATATCCTCCTCGATTCCGTGGCTTACGGTATCTACGATAACAAAACACTGGCAATAGAAAAAGATGGGAACATCCAACGAATTCAAGGGGAAAAAATCCTTCTGGCAACCGGTGCCATTGAAAACTCTATTGTTTTCCCTGGTTGGACTCTCCCCGGGGTGATGGGAGCCGGAGCAGCTCAGACCATGATTAACATCAGCCGTGTTCTTCCTGGTCACAGATTTGTTGTTTTGGGGTCAGGCAACGTGGGATTAATCATCAGCTATCAACTGTTGCAGGCTGGAGCCGAGGTACTGGCTATTGTTGAGGCGCTTCCAAAGGTCGGAGGCTACCAGGTTCACGCCAGTAAAATCGTCAGGGCCGGTGTGCCAATCCTTGCATCTACCACCATTAAAGAAGTACGAGGGAATATGGAGGTGGAAGAGGTTGTCATCGTTAATTTAGACAGTAACTGGAAAGCAATCGAGGGCACAGAAAGAACTATTGCCGCGGATAGTGTGTGCATCGCCACCGGGCTTCACCCCTCAACCAGGTTAGCCCAAATAGCTGGCTGCGAGCTGGTTTTTTCCTCGGTTTTAGGGGGGCATTTACCCGTTCATAATGAAGATATGGAAACATCAATTGAAGGAATCTATGTCGCTGGAGATGCCTCCGGGGTAGAAGAAGCGAGCACAGCTATGGAAGAAGGAAAACTGGCAGGAATAGACATGGCACAAAAACTTGGTTATTTAAGTGAAGGTGAAGCTACCAGAAAAAGGGAAGATGTTGAGCAAAGCCTTTCTGCTCTGCGCTCCGGGCCCTTTGGATATCAACGCCACGAGGCAAAACTAGAAATTTTCGAGAAGAGCAAACAGTTCAAGCAGAATAAGGGGACATAGTAGAAAACAAATATGTAACATTCGCGATTAGATCGCAGTCTTCCACCCAAGATATATAGAGAGTACAATAGAATCATTAATTCTAGCTTATTAAAGAACTGAAGAGAGACTTGATTTTTCTATGATAAATGAAACCGCATGTTGCTTCTAATAGGCTCACGCAACTTAAGAGACAATATTTATTAATATGCCTATCGGATTAACTCAGAATTTTTCATAATACCACTACATGTGGCATAGTTTATCTGTTTTTCAACCCATCTTTTGGCACAATATCATAAATACCACCAGTAAGATAGGGCTTGTATTGCTCATATCCGTTAGTGTCGTTTTCAATTGCAAATACTACTTCACCCAGATGAAACTCAATCTCTTTGTTGTTGTTCCCGGCGTCTTGTATAATGGCCACCGTTTTTGGAGCAATAGGTTGACGAACACGAATATCAGCAGGTTCGTCTCTCTTTATACTAAAACGAGTTGATACCTGTGGTGGGTTTGAGCACGGCTCTTCTGCTATTTTCATAAACCCTGAAAGACTTCTAAGGCTAAACGTGAATATTGTGGTGTTAGTTAATTCCATAGAGACATCAAAGTATGGTTCCCGATTGTATATGCCAGAGAAATCCCATCGTGTAACCCTTCCTCGCATCCCTTTAGGCATTCTCTTCAAATCAGATAACAATTCTTGCTCAGGCAAAGAAGGAATTTCCTTAATTCCCCGTGACGGTAAGTCGGTTGCCGTTTTACCTTGCTTCTTTTCTGGCTTAACCACAAGATATATAAGTATTCCGAATCCAATTAGAAGTAACACAATAGTCCCAACTGGTGAGGAGAGAAATTGCCAAGCAGGGCTGAGCCAATCAATAATGGAATTCATTGTATCCCCCGCTTCAGCAATCTTCCATAAAATAATAATCCAACTAGGGATTGCTCCTAGTGAATACAATCTTTTAAGTCTTTGACGCATACCATTATTTTACCACATTCTAATCCTGAGCCAAGCAGATAAGTCTGGTTTTGACTATACGCTATATGTAGTACCCCTTTATCAGGTTTCTGAGTTAATCCGATAGGCATATTTATTAATTAATGGTGGTAGCGAAAAATAGTTTCAGAAGAAGCACTAGGAATAATCTCACATGGTAACTATTGCTGCAAACATTATCAGTTTAGTTTTTGAATGGATAGGTCGGAATTATGACGTATTCTACTAAGGAATATTTTCAATGGTATAGCTTATTGGCTTGTTTTGAAATCATAACTTTAGTAGTAAAGCAGATACACTAATGGAGAAACCTTCTTAGATTTAGTAACATCTTTATACCTTGTAGCAGTGATGTTTTCTGCCACATCTTGATATTCTGTAACTGATTCATATCTTAGCTCACTTTTATATCTAGTTTGGGTTTCGTAGCCCTCAGTTCCTAATTGCCAGCCCCAATTTACCATCAAAGAAACAATTTTATTTGAAGTCAATGAATAGGTATTATCCATAACAAAATAGTAATAGCCTGGATACTGAAGTTCAAAACTGAATGAACCACTAGTTATTTTGGATAAATATACGTAAGATGAATAACTATCTCCTGATTTCCAAGCATTGTAATTATTATAGTCAAAAACATAAAACGTAATATCTTTACCAGATAATTCTTCAACTGTACCCGATAAGCGGTCGCGTTCATGCAGTCCGATAGCGCTATTAACCGACGCATAGTTACCAGCCATTACAGCATAGTCATTATTAAACAAATTATCGCCACTATATGTTGGTTTCGTTTGAACCACTACTTCATAAGGAATCTTCTCCAAATGTGATACTGTTACCTGGTATGGCTTGCTAACAAGTTGTGTTTCGGTAACTTGATATTCTTCTTGAATTACATATGTAATTGTCTTCATAGGTACGGCACAAAAAACTATAGCAGTCACAACAATTAGCCCAATTATTATCAAGAAAGGCTTGTTCATTGTTTTCTGATTCATTCTTAGGTAACAACCCAGTTCGCCATCTATATGACGATATTAATTATTTGTAACTATGACTACTCCAATGAGATACACGAAAATGCCAGTGATCGTAGTACATTCTATTATTTCCAACCGCCATTTAGTAGTTCGATAAATAATCCAAAGCAGAGACCAACTTAGTCTTAGTTACATCCTTGTATTTTGTTACTGTTCTCTGTTTTGGCACTTGCCTCCACTTTGTGACTGTCTCATATTCTGTCACTTCCTCATATTCGGTCTCAGTTCTTTCCCTTTCTACTTCCCTGTACTCCACTATTTTCTTCTGTGGAGGGTCAACGCTATAGGTGAAACTGGAGCAACCTGCTCCGTCATAGTACACTTCGACCTCTTCACTTTGCCAAGGTCCTATAGTTGCATAGGCTGTCTTATCTATTGTTGCACCTCCCTTAAGCCGGATATGAAAATCGACACGAAATCTACCACCTTCGGTATCAGAATTTCGTAGGACTATAGAAACATCACAACCTGAAGTCCAAAACCAGTTGTAGTAATTTGTGTCAAGAACGTTGTACTTAATATCAACATACTCTTCAGAGGGTACAGTCTCGGTATATTGCACCGTTTTTTCATGCGGCACCTGTACTATGTATGGTTCCTGTACTGTGTAGGATTCTTGCACGTAGTATGTTTCGCTAGTTTGATATGCAACTCGCTCGGAATATTGAACCTCTTTCAAAGGCGCAAAGCAGAATACCACTACTGCGATGACCAGTACAACTAAACTGCAGATGGCTATCAGCCGCCCAGACATTTCCCTTAGTTTAATCATTTATCCTCACTTATTCCCCAACCTAGATTTTTGCTTTACTCCTTCAATACTTATTTATAGTAAGTCCTCAAGTGATTACTCGACCTTTAGTTATTTATCATCTCCCTCGCATTTTCCTATGTTAAACGTTTTTCATTAGCTTGTCTATAGTCTAGCACTTTGATTACCTCAATATTCCTTATCCTCTCCCAGATAAGAGGATAGTTTCAATATTACGACCGAAAGAGTGGCCAAAAACCGTATAGGAAGCTGTTGACCAATAAATGACTCCTCTGTCTAATAAATATTATGCCTATCAGGTTAACTCAGAAACTTTTAGTAAATTTAGTGAGGAGGTAGAAAAATGAAACAATTGACAACAATATGCTGGATGAGTACTCTAAACTTGAAATGGAAAGGTTTGTGCTTTTCTTTCTTGCACATTGGAAATGGGTTGTATCAACAATTGCCACTGTTGGAGACTGTGTGATAACTAGACTATTCCCTTATCCTGTGCTGAAAGTAGAATGCACATCTTTGTATTGGCCAAGTTATGATTCTCCCAAAATGACCCTCATACTCAATATAGAATTAGTACCATTACTAAGATATAGAAAGCGAGCTTATATTACAATTCCAGAATGGACATCAACAAGGCAATATTTATTGAACCGCCCTCATCCTCTTGAACCTAACAGCAAGCTACAACCATTGGAGCATAGGTATTTTCAAGTTACAGTTGACGTATTAGGTGTTTTGCCAAAAAAGAGAAATTGTTTCACTCGTATTCTTAAAGAAAGTGGTGCATATTTAAATATAGAAAGTGTTTGGAGAACCCGAAAGCCAGTTAGAAAACTATTTAAGTGGAAAGGAAATTAGATTGTTAGTTGATACAAAAGAACCACAGCTTTCTGAGTTAACCTGATAGGCATTATAAATATATCAATAAATGATTTGATAATATTTCAGCGCGGTGGGCTTCCCTCCTTTTCTGTACTAGTATTAGCAGAGTAAGTAATATTCATGGTCGCCTTCCCGAGAACTGGGCCGGTAGAAGTGAAAGTTTTGTGGGATAATTTAGTATAAGGAGAGGAGGATCAGTATCGTTCTTCTGTATTCGATGATTATCTAATTGTTGTTCCTTATTTACATACTATATAGTTCATCATTGTAACTTTCCAGAACTACGCTCTTTTTGCAACCAATCCCATGCTTCGTCAGGAAGCAACCCATAATACTCATCAGTTACTCTTATAACTAAAAGGAAATCGCCTTCCTTGATATACCTTTCTAATCGTTCTGTAATTTCTTGTGCGCTCTCATCTGTGCTTATTAACCATGCGTTATCAAAGAAGTTAAACCAATTTGTCATTTGTAGCGCATCAAGGAATATATCATAGTGATGTCTCTTATTCTGTAGATTAAATGCTACAAGATAAACCATGATTACTCCTTTCGATTTGCTACTTTTGGAGGGGTTATCACTGTTTTCGACATTTTTTGCCTTGATTTTTTGCTTTTTTGCGTTGCTCTGCGCTCTTCCTGTATTTTACGTAGACGTTGTTCTCCACTTAACATTAGATTGTCTGGCTTTACCCAGATTAATGACAGAAAGAATAATATGCCAATACCATGAGATATTAATAGAAAAGAATGTTGAGTGACTGGCCTGCAAGCTATCAGTGCTATAGCTACAGAACCCAATACTAAAAAGACCAAACCTATAAGAATGACAGGGGCAGTAATACTTCTTAAAGTTCCCTCCCAATCTTCGGGAATGACTTTCATTTGTTGAAAGTCTATCTTGTTTTCTATCCAATTTCAATCCTCTACTACGTCCTATACTATAATCAGCGTTTTCTGAGTTATTGAGATAGGCACGTAATGTAGTTCCTTCAGCACCTCTATTATTACTTGTTTGTAATTGTTCGATTGCAACAATTACCTCCTAGAAGTTAAACCTAACTACTCAGGCTGAAAATTAGCTTAAAAGTTCTGCTATTGCCTTCGTCAGTCAAGCAGGGGCACGGTCATTCCACCATCCACGAAGAACAGTACTTTGGCATCGCTCTTGTTTACGGTTTCGAGAGCCTTGTCCAGGGCTTCCTGGAGTGAATGAAAAGGCGTCATGAAAATACTACTGATAAGCTCATCGGGAATTTCGGTTACAGCATACATTGTTGCCCACAGCGCGATTTCCGCCATCTTCGCCGCCTTATGATAGCCCAGCACATATCCTTCACTTATCGTTTTAAGGCATTCAGCCGGTGTAGCGGAAGCACTTAAAAGCCTGGAAAACGTATCGTCACCTACTCCGCTACGGCACTTAGAAACCAGGATAAGGATACCTCCATCCTTGAGCGCGTGTTTCCCATTTTCCATTGCCTTCTGTGACTGGTAGAGGTCTATATCCATAGGAAACCTGGCAACAGCGACGACTATGTCCGCCTTTTCCTTGAGCTTTACGGCAAAGACTTCCTTCGCTCTGACAGTTGCCGCCGTCAATGAGTCTTCAATATTCCCTGCGGTGGCTGCATAAACCCTGTGATTTTTATCCAGCACAGTCATTATTGAAAAGATTTCTCTACTTTTAATGGTCCCCAGCGCATCCATCATATCTTCGTGAACGGGGTTTCCCTCCAGCGAAAGCGATTGAGCTTTTGGCTCTAAAGCAAACGTATGATTTTGCTCTATGGTTTTAAAAGAGGCAATTCCCGGTAAAAAGGCTTTCCTGCCACCGGTATAACCGGCATGGTAATGAGGTTCTACTGAACCTATAACAACGATTTTATGTGCCTCTACACCCAGTTTGTTAATATACATCTCCGTACCGTTCCTGGATGTGCCGATGTAGACCATATCCTTATCCGCCCTCGCGTCGTGAACGAATATACTTGACTTGAATTCATCATAACATTGCCCGAAAATCTGGTAAAACTCCTCCTCCGTTGGTCCACGATGTGCTCCCGTGGCTACAATGAATTTCACATCGAGCGGCTTAATCATATCGTGGATTATCTCCAGCACCCGAGCAGTAGGGGTGGGCCTGGTGGCGTCATTCACGATAAAAAGCACGTCTTTTGCATCCGCCAGAAAATCGCTAAGGCTTTTGGAATTAATAGGGTTTTCTATCGCTTTCCGTACCGTTTCCGCCTCATCCGCAATCGGTACCTTATTAGCCTCTATAATGCCGGCAACATGTGCCCGGTCTATCTCAACTTCTGTTTTTCCTTTTCCGTACGGAACTGTTACCAACATATTCAATTTCCTCCTTTATTTATACCTAGTATATCTGCCAGATGATATACCGGTCTAATTGAATCACCGACATGTACTGCACCAGCGACTCCAAACGGATTTCTAACTCCTGATCTCCACCGTGACAGGCT
>Ga0265595_1002923_pt1 | contig 10967 bp, 28 predicted proteins | sample saktaG_15_FD_190148 | JGI IMG/M metagenome (GOLD analysis project Ga0265595, IMG submission 190148) | Saline water microbial communities from Sakinaw Lake, British Columbia, Canada - sak_2013_06_06_50m | ecosystem: Environmental > Aquatic > Non-marine Saline and Alkaline > Saline ... | reverse complement strand
TCCCTGAACCAGCAGGGGGTTTGTGCCAGCATTGGTTAATCTTACTCAGACCAACCCTAGTTCCCGCAGGTCGCCCTTTTGGGTAACTGGCACTTCACCTGAGCCTACTATCATTTCTGATACCCGCCCACCTTATCCAGAGTCTGTAGTTTCACCCTAAGACCCGCCTCGGCTCAGGCACTTGCTCGGCTCGGAAGATGTGAAACCTCCGATAGTACCCTAAAGTCATCTGGGACACCGAGCAAGCATTATTTAGTTTTATTAAGGTTCTTATGAATTATTACCAATATTCTTAGGTTTATCCCAATATGGGCTTTTGCATCTAGCACAACGCCTCACATCGGAGTTTCTTGGTGTCCATTCGTGCCCACAACGCAGACACTTTAGTTTTAGTAATTTTACTTTCATTTGTCTTTACCCATAGTGTAACACAATAAGAAGTATTTGTCAATAGGGTATTGATTAAATATTTGGGTGTTTTTCATCCTTTCGGTCTTCCTTTTGGGCTTCAAAATCCTTTATGTCTTTTTCTGTTGGTCTTTTTTGTGGTTTTTTGCCTAGTTTAGAGTTTACCCAACCCCTGAATTTTTTGTCACGCCAGTAAGCTACAACAATACCACCTAGAATAAAAACGATAAGCATTTCCATTGTTTTATACCCCTTTTGATATTGTTATGCCTTGTTGGTCGTTGTATCTACCACCCCTATCCGCATAGGTTTTATTGGGCAACATCCCCTCTAAGAATACTATCTGTGATATCCCCTGATTGGCGTAGACTTTTGTGGGCAAATTGCCAACATTTGATATTTTAATGGTTACAAACCCTCGCCATTCTGGCTCTAGGGGAGTTATATGTGGGATAATCCCTACCCTTGAATAAGAACTTCTGCCCAAGCATATACACATAATATTTTTGGGAATTTGAAAATACTCTATTGATATTCCCAATATGAATGAGTGTGGCGGGATTATAGCATAGTCCCCCAAAAATTCTTCAAAGTATTCTTCTTTCATGTTGTTTACATCAACCACATCAGGATTGCCGATAAACCTTTTGAATGTTCGCCCTAACCCCATATCATAACCAAATGAATTCAGTCGTTTTTCATAGAATGGTTTTATCATTCCAAGTTTTGCCAACGCTTTTATTTGATAATCCGCTAATTGCATCATATTTCCTTTCTGTATTATGGAATGAATGGTGCTAGGGCTGTGGTAAAACCAAAGACAATGAATATCATTTTATCTATTCCATCCCATTTTCCTTTATTGTCTATATTCTTTATGAGAACCATTGTAGTCAATCCACCTGTAATTCCCATCATAGCATCTGCTTTCCCTTTAGACGATGCCCAAAAGCAATATACTAGGCAAAGGAACATAGTGCCTATTAACCACCAGTAGGTAAATTTTCGTGGAATCTTGAAGGTTGTTATTTTTTGCCACATATTAAAATTCCTTTCTGTAGTTTTTGTTGCCACAAGGCAGGATGTTTGGCGAGAACAGTCCTACCCTGTGGCTATGAAGGAGGTTAGGTCGGTAATCAAAGTTAATCATTTGGAGTAAATCCCTGCCTTATCCGTATCTTTTTAACTATGGCAATTAGTTTTTCCTTGCCAACCTTTTTGCCTTTTATCTTGCCTTCCTCTATATCGTGTTCGGTTCTAATTAGCATAATTATATTGAAAGGGTCTAAAAATAGTTTTCCCCTTCTTCCGTCAATATGGTGTGGGTCAACGAGATAGCCTGATTCCCAGTTAGGGTTTTTCCCAGACAACTCTGATTGATTGCCGCACATAATTCGGAGTCTGTGAATAAGCTTATTGTATTCGGGTATTAAAGTCCGTCTCTTTTCGCTAATCGGGTTCAATCTACCCCTTTTCATTTTATGAAACTACCAATATTTATATTCTATAATCAACTGTCCACAGGACGAACCAAATAAGACCAACCTCTATAACGATGCACAAAATAATAATCAAAATTGATAACCAAATAGGTTGTTTCCCGCCCATTTTCTTTTCCTCTTTGTATTGCTGGAGTTTGCGTTTACTGATTGGTCTTAGTCTTGTTTTTCTCATTGTCTTCATCACACTTTGGTATTAGAGGTATTGCTATCAAGCAAAAAATTCCTAAAACGATGACTATAACACCATATATTCCAATGATAGTTTGCCCTAATTCAGGTGGTAAGCTTTGCCCTATAAGAAAAATAATTATGCCCCAGAAAAGTAAGATTAGTGCATAACCGAGAACCTTTTTGCGACTTATGCCTAGGCACTCTGTTTTATTGGGATTTGTTTTTCTCATATTCCTCTATAGCCTTATCTACATCATTCATATAAAGATAAAACGTATAGTTCTTGCCTTCTTCTAAATCAATATTTAAATCTGTAGTTTCTACCCATAAGATATAGCCTGTTGTATTGTCGCCTGATACTTGAGTTATTATAGGGTTGGGTAATTCAATGGTTTGTTTGTCTTTTATTGTTTGCATTACAATACCAACTATGGCTATGATGCTAAATATTGCTACTATTAAAACCAAGTCCCATCTAAAATTATTATTTTCATTCATCATTTAAATTCCTGTTCCTTTGCATACAGGGCATTCTACCTTTAATCCGCTTTTAAGTGTTTGAAACCCAGTCCCATTACAAGCCTTACAGGGGTTTGGTTTTAGGGATTGTGTTTTCACGGTAGCCCCTTTATTGAGAATCTTGTCGTTTATCTTTTTGCGGAATATGGGGCTGGCTACATAAGCACCAATTAGTATCCCTAATATTAAACCTATCCCGAAATTTATCATTTCGCTATATCTATTTCTCCTGTTCGCCTATATAGTGAATTCCAAAACTTACCTCAGTAGTCCATGAAACATTGTTTTCGCAGGCAATGTTTGCCACGTGAATTTTAAATTCCCTTTGATTGTGGGAGTCTATATAAAAATTACTTTGGTAGTCCTCTCCCCCACCTATAGCAAATACTGAAGTATCTATACCCCCAACATTTTTCCCAAACCAACAAAAACAGAAGTTATCGTTGTAGGAATCAGTGTTGTCTTCGGTAGAACCTTTATGCTTTAGTGAATCATTTTCACTAGAAACTACCAAATCTATTGATGTTATAAGAACGTAATAATCCTTGTTTGATTTGAATATAAAATCTGGATGGACAGCTAAAACCCCGTCAGTGTTATTTATAAGCCATACACTGTAGTCAATCCCTATTTCATTATTGCATATGGCAATTGGTGGGAATGTCACGAAGTCTGATTGGTCATATTCTGGGTTATTCATGTAAATATCATGGTAGAATATATTTTGCTCTTTGAGAAGTTTATCCACTTTGGCTTGTAATTCATCAATTTTAGCTTGTAATTCTTCATTTCTAAATGAAGAATCTTCTGGCGTTAGATAACTTGTCAAGATAGGTAACAAAACTATAACCAAAACTAATCCCATAATGACAACTAATCTTTTCATTGTGATATCCCTTCCTTTTCTGCCATATCTATTTCTTCTGTATTTACTTCAGGGTTGGGGTTAGGGTGGCATAAACAACAAAGCCATTCACCCCACTGTGTTTTCCAAAACTTTGTACCCTTACATGTCCAATGAGGCTTATCTGGAATCGCATAAGGACTTTTCTGCCCAATTTTGATGATGATGGGTGGCTCTGCCTGTGGTATATCTTCTTTGAATTCGTGCAAAGGTATGGTAACGCATGTAACACCCTTAATTGTAATTTTTGGGAATTTCAATGCCTTTTGTTTACTGATTAGAAATGGGTTTGCATGAAGCAATGATTTATCTTTGCGTTGGTAGATAATTTGGACTTTTACCACATCACCTTCTTGCATAACCTTATGGACAGCCAATGATACTTTGCGTACTCCTGTGTTGGCTTGCATCAACGGCTTAAAAATTTCTATAGTCATTTCAAAGCCTCTTTTTGTATCTTTCTGATAAGTTCAAAATGATTAGCCCTAATATCTTCAGGGATTTCTCTGTTAGCTTCTGGGCTACAAATCATATCAGAAACGGACATTATAACTGTTCGTGTAGTTTCGGCAGTTTCCCTACTATCAGGTAGATATACTTTTGTTATTACACTTTCTGTTTTGCCCTGAGAAGTTTCTACTACTACATCAGCAGGAAATGAATTACCTTCATAAATAGAATCCATTACATCAGGCTTGAATGTTACGAAGGTTATCTCTTTTTCCCCTGACTTATCAGTTTTACCTATGAAGTCTAAGCGTTCATAAGGCTTGCCTTCTATGCGTTGGCGGATGCCGACTTTTACTACAGTAATTTTCATTCTGATTGCGGGTTTATCGTTAGTCATTATTCTCCTGTTTCTTCTTGCTCATATCTTCGGCAACGCTTGCCTCGTTTTGCCATGATTATATTATTGTTGCATATTTTTTCAGATGCATTTCGGTGTTTGCAATCATAACAGATTGACTTTTCCCAGACTTTAGGTAATTCCACTTTCGACATTTTTTATTCTCCATTCTTGACAATATAGATTTTGTATATCTATAATAGTGGCATGAAGCAAACACTGATGATAAAATTGTCTCCCTCGCCCAACCAATACAAGATGCTTCTTGGGGCGATTGAACAATTTAACATGGCTTGTAATTATGTTTCTAAGGTTGCTTTTGAAAAACATACAGCTAGCCGAGTGAAACTCCATCGTTTTGTGTATTATCATCTTCGTGAACACTATGGGCTTTCGGCACAAATGGCGGTAAGGGTTGTAGGTAAGGTTGTTGAGAACTATCGTAGGGATAAATCTAAACAAGTTACTTTTAAGCCACATTCTGCAATGGTTTACGATAGTCGCATCCTTTCTTGGAAAGGGCTTGATAGTGTATCTATATTGACACTTGAAGGTAGACAAATAATTCCTGTGAGAATTGGTGAATACCAAAAAGCTAAATTGAATACTGTTGTTAAAGAAACAGACCTTATTCTGCGAAATAACGTTTTTTATCTTGCTATCATTGTAGAATCCCCTGAAGCTACACTTAATGACCCTATTGGTACTATTGGCGTTGATTTGGGTATCGTTCATCTTGCCGTTGATTTGGGTATCGTTCATCTTGCCGTTGATAGCGATGGTGAATTTTATTCGGGCAAACTTATAGATGAAACTAGAGAGAAGATTGACAACCTGAGAGCCTCGCTTCAAAAATGTGGGACTAAATCGGCTAAGCGGCATCTCAAAAAGTTGTCGGGTAGGGAATCTCGCTTTAGACAATATGTCAATCATTTTATTAGCAAGCGACTTGTGGCTAAGGCTAAAGACACCCATCGTTGCATTGCTCTTGAAGATTTGAAGGGCATTAATGAAGGGATTACGGTTAGAAAAAGCCAGAGGCGTAGGCATAAGTCGTGGGTGTTTTCTCAACTTCGCCAATTCATTGTCTACAAAGCCAAGATTGCTGGCGTGTTGGTTGAATTGGTCAATCCCGAATATACTTCTCAAACTTGTCCTCGATGCCATCATATCTCTAAACTTAATCGCAAATCGCAATCAGAATTTGTTTGCCAAGTATGTGGTTTTGCCTCAAATGCAGACTTGGTTGGAGCAGTTAATATTGCTTCACGGGCTACTGTAAACTTGCCTATTGTTTCAACCATTTTTATTTCACCTTTGGTTAGGAACAAAGCCATCTGTTTTAATTGATGACTGTTTACCTTTCTATCTCCTCAAAAGTCCAACCTGCCAACAATTACCTTTTCGCCTTTTAGTAACTCATTTATCTCTGATTCTTTAGTTATACTTTTTATTCCATACTGCCACTTCCACACACACCAGCATTTATGACACCGATAAAATTCCACTCCATTTATCGAGCCTATCGACATAAAGTATTTATTTTGACATTCAGGACACATCTTAAAAGCCATCCTTTAATCTTTTGTCTGTAAGTTTAGGGTCAAACCATTTGGGGAACACTTTTACCTCCCCGCATTTCTTGCAAGTTCCTGTTTTATTGGGTTTCGGTTTCGCCATCTTTTACAAACCTCACAAAAATGCCTTCAAAGCCGTTGTAACGCCATTCCAGTTTAAATTTTTGGAGGAATTCTTCAACGCTGATTTTTTCCTTGTTTGCCTGGCGTTGTATTATGGCAATAGGTACAGTTGTTTCCATGCTTTGACCTTTTGTGTTTACCTTGCGTATCTTGTAGGCTTGGTAGTAGGTATCGTCTAATTTTATGGTTACTGTCTTATTCATTCAATCCCTCTTTAGTAATTATTTTAGCACATTGTTTAGCTATTGTCAATACCCTTTTCTGTATGATAATCATTCTGAATATCTGTAATTCTATTTGCCACTGATTCTATTACATTCCCTATGTGGTGTGGTATCAGGGCTACGTTGTGGTTTATGTCGCCTCTACTTGTTGGTGTTATTGATGTGTAGATGTAGAAGCTCAGGATTAGTAAGATTACTAAAATTATTTTAGACATTGGTTTATTCTCCTTCCACGTTATTTTTTACCACCTATTTTGAAAATGCAGTTCTTTCATATACCAACGCATCCAACTGTCCATATAGGGGCTATCAGTTCTATCAAGATGTTTTGAAAATTTGCGATGTATTTTTTTCGTATCTTCATAGGTATCGCCTGAATAATTGCCCCAAATGTCAAAGAATATGGTATTGAATTTTTCTGTTGGTATGTAGTCGAAAATATCGGAATGTACTATTTCTAGTTTTGATGAGAATTCGCCTAGATAATTTCTGATGTGAGGTTCAACCAAATCAATCACATCTTGCGAGAGTTCTACTACTACAACTTTTTCAACTTCAGGCTTTGGCACAATGGTTGTAAGTATCATGCCCAATCCTAATCCAGCAATTAGAACCTTGCCATGTGCTTCACGGGTTATTTCCCTATTCGATTGCCGTTCACCACCGCAATCAGAAAACATAATTTCCCCATCTATCATTAGTCTTATAAAGTTGCCAGCGTAAATACTCCTGCCAAGATAGTCACGACTATAGATTGCCCTTGTAACAGCAAAGTCTGCCTCCTTTTCGCTGATGGTAAAGTGTTCTAAAGAAGCATTGCCCAATTTACCTTCAGGTAAAATATCCTGCATTACTGGGAAACCATATTTACCTATTTGTACTTTATTCATTTTTAATTGATTCCTACCTTTCCAAAAACTAGTGTTTTTGCTATTCTCTCGTACCTAGCTCGTTTTTCCTTGTGGGCTAATTCCCAGGCTTCATCAGAGAATTCGCACCAATGGGTTGATTTTGTGAAAGTGTCAATATCGTGAAATTTAATACGCCCAAATCTAACGAATCCTTCTTGATTCCATTGTTTTGCCAATTCCATATCCTCTTTGTTCATATGTCGGGTATCGACTTTTCCACCATAATCTACAGCACGAGTTTCAAGATAAAGTAGTAAGGAACGTTCATCTTTTGTCATTGATTTTAGTGTTTTCATTTTCCTATCCTTTCTAAATATTCATCAGCGTCTTTTCTTATGACTTGTATTTTTACACCAGTGGCATGATAAGGCATGACAATTTTTTCATCTTTCTTTAATGCTATCACTTTATCGTTTACTTCTCCCAAAGTAAGTCCATTGATTAAATGTGTCGGGGTTAATGCACCCTTTAGTATGGCTTGCTGGAAAATATGCATTATAGTTTTTCTTCCAACAATTCTGGGTTTTGCCATTTATTCCCAACAATTTCTAGGGTGCTACCAAGTAAAGAAAAGAATAAATCATTCCACCTTGTTGGTGTTGGTACAATTTTAAAAATACCTTCATCAAAAATTACCTGTCCGTATGTTTTGATAGTCTTGCGTTTGTAAGATAGCTTATCAAAGAAAGCAAGTATGTCATGTTCAAAAATCTTTTTATTGTTTTTATCTTTTTTACTTGTAAATAAGTCCCTTGATACAAGTATTGAATAACAACCTAAACTATGCCCATTTTCAAAAGTGAAAGGTGGTGCTTCATGTGTTTTCTCGGAATATTTATTTTCTAAGTCTTCTATTGATATGTGAATAAGTTTAAACTTGGGGTCGCTAGGACAATATGAACCAGCACCAGAAAGTGGTCGTTTCCATACATATCTGAATTCAATCTCTCTCATTCTAATCTCCTTTCTGCGTAAGCCCTTGAAGTGGGTAACATTATCCACTTATCGCTACTTGGTTGATAGAGTAACCACTTTACATAATCGCCTTCTTCTACTATTTTAAAAAAGCCATGTTCCATAAGTGTTATGAGTGCTTCTCTTAGTTCGGTATCGGTGGCGTGTCGCAATTGTGTCCCAAATAATTCCCTTGTAACTTGCACTAAGTCAGTAAGGCAATAGTCTACTATATCCCTGCCTTCTTGGGACATGTCTGCTATGGTGGGTAGGATTTTATTCATTGCTCTTTATTCCTTTTGTGTCTATTTTGCCTTTAGGCATTTCGGGCAAATTCTTTCCCTGTCTTTTGTGTTTATAAATCTTACTTCTGAAATAAAAGTCATGCGGTCATTTACTTTATCATCTAGAATTTTGCCACATAGCCCTACATAGTGCCTTTTATCTTTTGTCATAGCTCTTTTATCATTTGGCACAATATGTATTATCCAATGTGGGTTTGGTAATGGTTTGCCATTATCATCAACAATTATCCCGCCGTATAACTCATCTTCACCATATAAGGTAAAGCCGTCTCCTAATTTAGCAATCTCTTTACCTGAACGAGTTACAACCATTTTTGTATGTGTGCTTTCACAACGCCCACATTCAAAATTTTCAATATCAACTTCATCGCCATCTATTAATCGAAGTTTACGCCCATTTATTGTTATGTCTATTTCTTTTAGCATTTCTCTTTATCTCCTAACGCTGGCAAGCATATTGCCCTAGTGCACCCCAAGCATTCACAGAAATCACATTCTTCAACTTTTTGCCCTTGTGAAAATTCGCAACCATATCCACCATCACACTTATTCCCATTCTTTTTACACTGTTTGAATAAATCCTTTTTCTTGATAGGCTTTGGTGGTTTTATGGTTTTATTATCATCAAGAACTTTCATAACTTTCCCCTTATCTTCTTTTCGTTCCCTGCGTTTCACAATCCCCAAACTCCACAGTATTTCCTGTCGGGCTTCCTTGCCAACCCGTATAAGGACATAGAGATTCATCAGTATCCATAGTATTAAAAGGGTTTTAGCTAACACACTTTTTCCTTTACATTTAGGCATTCACACCCATCAATATCTTCGCCACATTCTTCGCAATACCAGTCATCACCTTCATCATCTACTAATCCTGAAGTTGAAAACGACAAGGCATTGTCGTCAAAGTACCACGATTGCTTTGTTAGCCACTTGAAAGCCTTGTCTATTAACTGCTTCGCTTCTTGTGGGCTTTCTACTTCAAATCTGAAGGTAGACGAACTAAAATTAGGGTTGTCAGTAGTTTTAAGTTCTATGGGTTTTTTGACAACTATGGCAAGGCTTTCTTTAATATCGAATATACTTCTGCCTGTTGTACCTAAAATAATATAAACTTTCATTTTGTTTAATCCTCCTCGCCTTCTGTAAGGGTTAGGCAATATTCTTCAAAGTGAAGTTCTATATTATCTTCACCCTGTTGCCTCAAAGCCTTCTTTAGTTCCTTTTTAGTTACAAAGACTTCTATCCGATTTTTGTATGGTGCTATTGGGTGTGTTCTTACCTCTGCCATTAAAATCCCTTTCAAGTTTTATTTGATTATGTCGTTTATACCCTTCAAGTATTCTGCGACTTTTAATACTTGGCTGCCAGTTAGTTCCTTGTGTATTAAGATTTCTGGATAGGCATGGAATTGCTTATTGTCTAGACGTGTATATTTCAACTCAATTTCTATATCACCGAATTCAAAGTTGCCCCAATATTCTTTGCGGTATTCATTATAATTCTGCTTAAATCCCATACTCCTAAGTTGAGTATAAAAGGCTTGTCCTGCTTGCTCAAGATTGGCTCTATATTTCTCAGTTTCGGCATGGACTTGTCTTTTACTTTTGGCTATTTGGGTTAGTTCACTGATGGCATTTTGCAGTTTAGTAAGGGATATTTGCTCACCTTTAATCATTACCCGTTTTATGGTTTTATGCCTATAATAGCCTGTCGATAGTTGTATGCCTACAAGGTGGTATGGTGGTCGATAGCTCCATCTGTCACTGCGAATAGTTCCTATCTCAATATCACTGTCGATTTTACCAAAGCGTTCCTTTATGAAGCGTTTGGCATATCCTAATGTATTACCCTCTAACTCAGACTTTATTTCGGCTATTAGTTCTTTCTCTTTAATTTTAGCCATTTTACATAATCCTCCTTCAAAATATTATTAAGTATTAAGATAAACCACTAGGAATATAAACCCAACTAGAAGGCTGAAAACCAAGTACATAGCCCCCCATCTCCACAGTAATCCCCAAGCTAATCCCCAAGACGGTTTTATTTCCTGTTCTCCCAATGGTTTCCCACATTGCCCACAAAATCTGTTTTCCATATTCACATCCCCTCTATAATAAATCGCATCTTGTCCTCATACTTATAAGGTGCTTCAAAGAAGTCTATAACCTGTGAGCAATCTTCAAATGAAGTCCAGCGATTGAGTATTCGGGCTACACTAACTACTGTTTCTTCAGAAGTCCACCACAAGCCGTTTTGTGGTTCATTCCTTTCAAGGCAATGCTTCAGATATTCTTTATCTTCTTGAAGGTCTTTGGCTAATTTATCTGTTTTCATTTTATTGTTACCTTTTTTGGTCTTAGTTTCTTTGTGATTTCAGGGTGTGGTTCACCAAGAAATTGCACAAAATCAGTCCATTTCTTGTCATCATCAAGTTCATTGATGATTTCAAATTGTGGGTCAAAATCATCACAATTTTCACCCCTCCCCTTCATTTCAGGGTAATCCATCCCACATTTACCT
>Ga0265595_1002918_pt1 | contig 11005 bp, 8 predicted proteins | sample saktaG_15_FD_190148 | JGI IMG/M metagenome (GOLD analysis project Ga0265595, IMG submission 190148) | Saline water microbial communities from Sakinaw Lake, British Columbia, Canada - sak_2013_06_06_50m | ecosystem: Environmental > Aquatic > Non-marine Saline and Alkaline > Saline ... | reverse complement strand
CATGGTTAGTACCATCTGGCCATCTCCTTTTGAGTCTAGGGACGGCCAGATTATGACTCCTTTCAGCTAGATTCCTTACGTGAGGCAACGACCCCGCTTCGTATAGATTTCTGGTGAGGCAACGCGCTTGCTTGACTCCTCATGTCTCTTCGACTAACATGGAGGGTGAGTCCAGAGACTCCCACGGGTTCAGCGCCGCATCCCGGCCAGCCGGGCGGCCCGTTTTGCTTCCGGTCGAAGCAGGAGCGGTCCGGCTGGAACGTACTTCTGCCCATCCCCGCCGACACAATTTTCGACCTTGCCGCGCTGGTGCGTGAGGTACCGGAGTTCCTCGGTATGGACGGCGGCGTGCCCTGCCGGGCTGCGGTCGTGCTGTCCGAGCAGAACGAAGCGCACGTGCTTGCCGCAATCGATGATGCCGGCGGGATTTGCCTGGTCGGGTATCCGGCCCGACCGCAGCGCGAGGTTCTGACCGCAGTCGTGCGGGAGTTGCTGACGCAGTCCGGCCGGCTCTGGCGGATGCCGCTTGAGGAATTCATCGCGACCGTCGAGTCCGGGCTCGGGCGAAGTCTCGGCGAGCACTTTTCCGGCCAGGCCACCAAGGACTGGTCAGAGGCCGGCCTTCGCGCCGGACTCAAGCAAAGTCTGGAACGTGGCAGGTTCCCGGTCGTACTGCTGCTGGCCGGCGCGAACAAAGATGCGATTGAGGCGATGGTCCACCTGAAATCCCACGGTATTGCCCTCAAGCCAATCGGCGTCTTTCTGTACGAAAGCTGGGGGGTCGAGGTCGTTGTACCGAAGGCGCTGGTTATCCCCGAGCTTGGTTCGAATGAGGTTGCGGAGCATGTCAAGTCGGTGCCGCAGGCCGTGCCGCCACCGCCCCGCACGGCGCAGGTCGCGAACTTCGGCGTACCTGATTCGGCACAACAGCCCGCGTCGACCCCGGCAGCCCCGATGCCGTGGGCAGACCTGCCGTCTCCTGGCCAGGCGGCCGCGTCCGATCCGGCACCGGTCGCGAAGCCGGTACGGGATGGCTCGATGCCCGGCGTGGTGGCCGAGAAGCGGCCGCCGCCGAAGCCGCCGGATGAACCCCAGCCGCGCAAGGGCCAGAAGCAGCACCAGGGCAGTCGCTAGCTATGCCACTAACTCCCTGTTGCGCCCGTTTCAAACGCTTCGGCGACCGCTGGTTTGCCTTCACCGGTACGAACGAAACCGGTCCGATTGACGCGCGGCGGCTGGTGATTGAGGCGCCGGAGTTTCTCGGCATGGCCACAGACCAGCCTCTGCCCCGGGCGGCGATGGTCGCCCCGCAGTCACAGTCAGACCGCGTGCTCGTGGTCGTTGACGAGGAAGGCGGGGTGCAGCTTGCGGTCTGTCCCGAGACGGGCGCGAGCGGAGGCCTGACCCCGGTAGTCGGGGAACTGCTGGCGGCGGGCGGCCGTTGCTGGCACCAGAAGTACGAGGTGCTGGCCGGGCCGTTCGAGGAGTTTCTCGGGATGTCGCTGACCGACTGGATTGCGCTCCGCGTCGGCGAGGGCTGGTCGGCCGACAAGTTCCGGGCCGGGTTGGAGCGCAGCCTGAACCATGGCCAGTTCCCGATAACCATCGTTGCCAACGAGCTCGATTCGGCGCTGCGGGAGACGCTTGCCTATCTCAAGAACATGAACCTGCGCGTACAGGCGCTCGGGTACAGTTGCCAGACGTGCGACGGCGACGAAGTCGTCTGGCCCCGGGTGTTGGTTGAAGAGCGAGCCGCGCCTGAGCAACAGCCGGTTCGACCCCAGCCCAGGCCCTCTGAACCTCAATTCCGTCCTCAGCCACCGCCGCGGTCACAGCCGCCACCGAGCCGGGAGCAGTCATTCTATGAAGCCTCGACACCGACGGCTTCGATTTCACCGCAGCGGGCAGCGCCGACGGAGTCTGTCCCGCTCGCCACTCCCAAGCAGGAGGAGATACTGAACCGGCTGATCCAGCTTGACGCCCTGGGAGGACTTGTGCGCAGGGGATTCGAGTACTACATCGCCACGGCCACACAGAAAGAAGCGACGCCCACTATCGCACTCGCAGTCGACCCTGACCGCTGGCCCTCCCCAAAGCCGGCAGAGGTGATTGTCGTGGTCAATACCGGGCCGGAGCATCTGGCCGGGTTTCTGAAGATGGCGCCGAACGAGATTGAGGAGTTCCTCACCTCGCTGCCCAGGGCCGACGGAAAGGAGCACAAGGGCAGTATGCTGCTCCGGGCGGCCAACATCAGCGAGGCGGTTCAGGTCGTCAACGAGCTGCGGGCGCTGAAGGAAGTATCGGCCAACGGCATCAGCTGAGCCGGTTCACGACCCCGGCCCGAAGCCGGTAACCGACAGACTATCCAGATTGCGCGGATGACCCCGGACCGGAATCGACGGGATCTGCCGAGGTCTTCATCCGAGACCACCAAGCCGGGCGGAACCGGCTGACCGTCACCGGGTCCCGAACCAGGAGAACCGGCCGGCGCGGGTGAAGCCCATGCTCTCGGTCAGGCGGATTGAGGCCGAGTTCCCGGCGATGATGTGCATGAATGGCTGGATGCCGATGCTGAGCAGGCGTCGGGCGAGGACGGTCGTGAGCGTCCGTGCCATGCCCTGGCCGCGAAACGCCTCCAGTACGTGCAGGAAACCCATCGAACCATCGTCGTGCGTCAGCCCCCACGCCACCGGCCTCCCTTTGCGGCGGATGCAGTAACCCGGCCCGTTCCTGATACGGCGGAGGATGTGTTCGGCACTCCGGCCGTAGGGCCAGCTTTGAGCAATTAGCGGTGCATCTTCCGGTCGCAGCCGGCTCACGCGATGGGTCCGGTCGATGACCAGGCGGCCGGGTTTGAGCACGTAGAGATAGCAGTGGTTGTACCACACGCGCCGGCCGGCATCGGGACCGCGCCAGTTTTCCCTTATCATGCGGCAGAAGCGGGTCGGTGTCGCGCCGAATACCATATTCATGTTGCGCGGGGTCTCGGCGAGCACGCGGGCCGCGGCCGGCCCGGAATCGGCGTAGAGTGTGAACCGGCGCGTCCGGCAGAGCAGGGCGTGCGGGTCCCGGACATCATCGGCGCGAACCCAGCGCACGTGGGAGCCAAACGTGTTGTACACGAGGTTGGCTAGGGAATTGGTGGCCGGCCGGTTCTTCTCGATGAAAGGCCGGAGCAGTTCAACGTCGTGACACAACGGCATGGCGGAGAGGATAGAGCGGGAAAAGCCGCGGTCAAGAGCGTTTGAGGTCTTGACTTCGCGCCGCACGGCCCTAGGCTGGTTCGGTGAAGCCGAAGCTGCTGCTGCACATCTGCTGCGGCCCGTGCGCGACCGAAGTCATCCGCCGCCTGAAGGACGACTACGAAGTCGTCGGGTTCTACTACAACCCCAACACCTATCCGGAAGAGGAATACAACAAGCGGTTGATGGAAGTGCAGCGGCTATCCGCGCTGTGGCGAGTGCTGGTTGACGTCGGGCCCTATGACCACGAGCGGTTTCTCGAAGCTGCACGCGGGCTTGAGGAGGGGCAGGAGGGCGGGAGTAGGTGCCATGCCTGTTATCGGCTGAGGCTCGAAGAGAGTGCGCGACGGGCGGCCGACAACGGCTGCACGCACTTCGCTACCACCCTGACCATCGCGCCGATGAAGCGGGCAGCCGTAATCAACCCTATCGGCCGCGAAGCCGCCGCCCGGCACGGACTTGTCTTTGTAGAGGAAGACTGGAAGAAGCGGGACGGGTTCAAGCACAGCATCGAGCTATCAAAGGACCTCGGGCTGTACCGTCAGAACTACTGCGGCTGCGAGTTCTCGCGCCGAAGCAACACCTGAAGCGACGGGCGCTTTACTCGACAATGTCTCGGTGGTTCCATGTCGCTTCCCGGGTCCCGGCGCGAAATTGACATGACCGCGTCCGGACGGGATAATCTCTTATCTGGTCCAAAGGTAGAATACCCAAAGGAGCCTCATGAGAAGCGCAGTTGTCTTCCTCGCCGCGCTGGTCGGGCTGGCTTCAGCCAACCTGCTGGTAAACGGCGACTTCGAGCAGCCGTTTGACGTCGGCTGGGACACCGTGTCCGCGAATATCGCAGGCGTTGACACGTTCACCCGGTCCGACACGCTCGGCCAGCCCACGCAGGGCTACGCGGCCGCGGTCTACAAGTACCTGGCCTACTATGCCTCGATGAACCAGACCGTGGATGTCCCCAGCGTGAACCTGACGCTGACGTTCGACGCGCGCCTCCGGATCGGCGGCGGGTCCTCGACCTGCTGGCCGGTCGCGGCGTTCGTGGTCCGGTATCTGGACGCGGCCGGCACCAGCCTCGGCAACTCACAGATTTACCTTCACGACCAGTACTGCACGTGGGCCGGGAGCGATACGCAGAACCTGATTGACATCACGACGCCCGGCGTCTGGACGCCTTACACCCTCGACATCGCGGACGAGCTTTCCAGTCACCTGCCCGGCATCGACCCGGCGAACGTGAAGAAACTGACCATAGACCTGTTCTCGTACGACAACGGGACCTGAGGGGGCGGATGGGCGGAAGTTTCCGCCGACAATATCTCGCTCGACGCCACCGGCATCGAGGAAGCCACCGGCACCGAGATTGCCCGGCCACTTCAGGTGTCGCCGAATCCTGTCGGGGCGCAGGCCGCAATCAGCTACCACCTGTCGCGTGCCGCATCGGTCAGTTGCATCATCTATGACGCAGCCGGCAACCTCGTGTCCCGGCTGGCTGCCGGGAGCCAGACCGCAGGCGCGCATAGCCTGACGTGGAATGCCGCGGGCGTGAAGCCGGGCATCTACTTCTGCAAGCTTGCCGCCGGTGGAAGATCTTATACGGCACGACTTGCGGTAGTCCGGTAACCGGGGACCAGCCCAATGAGACTGCGCGTCTTCTCGGCTGTTATCCTGCTCGTCGGCATGGGATTCGCGGCCGATTCCCTGAATTGCCGCCTGGTCGGCAACTGGCCGTTCGGCCCCTCGGCGAACTCGGCGGTTGACCCGGCACGCAACGTCGTGTTCTGCGGTTCGGGCGGCGGCGCGTACGTGCTCGACACGAGCAACCCGAACTCGCCGGTCGTCCTGTCCGACGCGATTCGCACGCGCGGCTACATCCGAGATATGTGGTACGAGAACAGCCGGCTCTACATCGTGTCCGGGCCGCTCGACATCTACGACGTTTCCGTACCGTCCGCGCCGGTGCGGCTGAGCACGGTACCGGTGCCCGGGCCGGGCAGCGGCGTCGCGGTATCCGGCAACTACGTCTTTGTCGCGGGCCGCGATTCGGGCCTGCGCGTCTTTGATGCCTCGGACCCATCGAACCCGCAGGAGGTCGGTCGACTCATCACGCGCGGCCCGGCATGGGACGTCTGGGTGCAGGCGGGCTATGCCTACGTCGCGGACGGGGATTCGGGGCTGGTGACCGTCAATATCGCCGACGCGGCCAACCCGCACGAGACCGGCCGGTGCGTGTTCGGCGCGACGGCCAAGACCGTGTTCGCGTCCGGCTCATTCGCCTACGCGACGTGCGAGGCCGGCGGCCTGCGCATCATCAATATCGCCGATACCCTTAACCCGTGCGAAGTGGGCAGGTTCGACAGCCTGCAGGGCGTGATGGGCGTGGTCGTCAGGGACACACTTGCCTACGTCGCGGACTGGGCCGAGGGGCTTGTCATCCTCAACGTGGCCAACCCGGCCGCGCCAGTGCGTCTCGGCGCCGCCGGGATGATGCTCTATCCTCACGGCGTGCAGGTGATGGGCCAGTATGGCTACCTTTCGGACTGGAATGGCGGTCTGCGAATCGTGGATGTGTCCAACCCGTCCGCCCCGACCGAAATCCACCAGTTCGAGACGCCGGAATGGGCGCACAACGTGGCGGTCAGCAATGGCAACGCGTACGTTGCCAACGGCTATGCCGGCCTGCGCGTCATCAATGTCAGCGACCCGGCCAACCCGGTCGAGCGTAGCTCTTTCCCGACGCCCGACCAGGTGCAGGGGTTGACGATTGTCGACACGCTGGTCTACATGGCGGCGTGGGGTGAAGGTATCCGTATCGTCAGCATCGCCAATCCCGACACACCCTACGAGGTCGGTTTCTTCGACACGCCGGACTACGCCATCAGCGTCTTCGTCGGCATGCCCTTTGCCTACGTGGCCGAGCGTGGCTCAGGCATGCGGATACTGAACGTGTCAGACCCGGCGCACCCGACTGAGGTCGGGCACTTCGACACGCCGGGCCTTGCCTGCGAAGTCCGGGTCGTGGACACGATTGCTTACGTGGCGGACCGGGAGAATGGCCTGCGTGTCATCAGCGTGGCCGACCCGGCCAGCCCATACGAAATCAGCTCCTTTGATACGCCCGACTACGCATTCGGGCTCGACGTAGTTGGCGGCAGGGCATACGTGGCTGACCGAAACTCGGGTCTGCACATCATCGACGTATCTGACCCGGCGCACCCGGCCGAGCTTGGAGCATACGACACACCGGGCCAGGCCATGGCGGTGCGGGTGCAGGGCGGGTTTGCCTTTGTCTCGGATGCTTCGTCCGGCCTGCGGGTCATCGACTGCGCCAACCCGGCATATCCGGTCGAACGGGCCTTCTATAACACGCCGCACTATGCCTGGGCCGCGTGCCTTGATGGCAGCCGGGTCTATGTCGCCGACTTCGGCACGGGCCTCCAGATATACGAGCCGACACTGGGTGTGGAAGAGGAACGCACCGCGCCTCGCGCTTCACGTCTCACGCTGGGACCGAACCCGGTTCGGAACGAGTTGCTCGTGCAGATGCCGGACGGCTCCGCTTCTTCAAAGCTCAGCCTGTATGATTGTGCGGGCAAGCTAGTGCGGCAGTTCAGCCTGCGCGGCTCGGTCACGCGCGTCTCGGTGCGCGGGTTGAGCCCGGGCATCTACGTGGCCCGGCTGGGTTCATTGTCCCAAAAGTTCGCAATAGCGCGCTAGACCGAAAGTCATACTTGGGGCGGGCTTGGCGCCCGCCTCTCTCTTTCTTGACCTTGGGCCCGGCGCGCCTATGATTCCCGACGTGAGTCGGCAGACTTCGGACCGTAGACCCTGGACTTCGGACCGCGGAGCCGTCCGTCCGCGACTTTGTCCTTTGTCCTTTGTCCTTGATACTTTCCTCAGATGATGGTCCTGCTGGCAGTCTCGCCGATAGTAGTCATCTTCCTCATCCTCGTGGTGTTTCGCCGGCCGGCGGACATCACCGGCCTGCTGGGTTGGGTCTTCACCGCGCTGCTTGCGTGGCTCGCGTTCCGGACCGGCTGGCCGGTCATCGCGCGGGCATCCCTGTCCGGCATCATCGCGTCGCTGCCGATAGCCCTCGTGGTCGCGACTTCGATTTTCCAGATGACCCTGATGCAGAAGACCGGCGCGCTCGGCCGGATCATCGTAGCCCTGAAAACCGTGGCCCGGGGCAACCAGGTCGTCCAGATTCTCATCATCAACGTCGGGGTCGGCACGCTCCTGACCGCGCTGGGCGCGGTGCCGGTCTCAATCCTGCCGCCGATAATGCTCGCGCTCGGTTACTCGGCATTCGCGGCCATCGCCCTGCCCGCCATCGGCTACGACTCGCTCTGTACGTATGCACTGCTCGGCACGCCGGTGGTGGTGTTCGCCCAGTTCACCGGGCAGACGCCTGAGGCGGTCGGTAGCTACTTTGCCCGGTTCATGCCGGTAGTCACGACGCTGATTGCGCTCGGCATGCTCTGGATCGTCGGCAAGTGGAAACTGGTCTGGCGGGGTTTGGTGCCGGCGATTCTCACCGGGCTCGTGGCGGGCTTCATCGCCATCGGCATGAACAAAGTCGGGCTGGTCACACTTACCGGCATCGCGAGCGGTGCCGGCGTGGCGGTCGTGATGGCGCTGTACCTGCTGCTCCTGCGCAAGCCGGTCTTCGACCGGGCCGGGCTGGGACCGGAAGACCATGCGGTTGAGAAAGGCATGGGACTGGTTCGTGCCCTCTCGCCGTGGATTATCCTCATCGTGCTCAGCCTCCTCGCCAACGAGCCGTGGCTCGGCATCAAGAAGTTCCTGTTCGACAAGATTTCCATGCCGTGGAACATCATACCGAAACAGCCGGAGAAGCTGCGCATCTTCTGGCAGGCCTACTGGTGGATTCTCGTATCGTCGCTGCTCAGCCTGCCGTTCCTGCGCGCCACCGGCACGCAGTTGAAGGAGACCATGGCCGTGTGGTGGAAGCGCGCGCCGCGGCCGGTCTTCTCCGCCGCGGTCTTCTTCGCCATCGCCTACATCATCAACCACTCGGGCAAGAGCGGCATGCTCGGACCGGACGGCAAGTGGCTGGCCGACCCCAACGTCAACATGGTGGCGCTGCTTGCGACCGCGTCGGCCCACACGTTCGGCAAGCTCTACACGCTGGTCGCGCCATACCTCGGGCTCTTGGCCGGGTTCGTTTCCGGGTCTGAGACCTCGGCCATCGCCATGCTTACCAAGCTCCACCTGGTCACGGCCGAGAAGATAGGCGCGTCCGGCTACATCATCGGCGCGGCCTCTGCCATCGGCGGCGGGCTGGCCTCGGTCATCTCGCCGGCCAAGCTCCAAAACGCGTCGGCGGCGATTGACCGAATCGGCATGGAGACCGAAGTCATCAAGACCACGGCCATCATCTCCATAGTCATCGTGCTCGCAGTCGCCGGTCTCGCCTTCATCTGGGCGTAGGCCCCGCGTCGGCAGTGCCAAGTCCGGCCTCCCGCGATCGCAAGACTGTCGGCCACTCCCGCCGGAAAGCTCATCGCGAAGTCCCGTGAAAGCTCATTCTCGTCGCGTCGGTGTCCCGAGTATTCACCGCATCAGAGAGACTCAGTCTCTGTTCGAGGTCGGGCTCCGCGCACGTACGGAGTAGATCGTTCCATCGTCGAGTTCGGCAAGCGTGTCGAAATCGGCAATCGTCTGCAGGTCCGGCGGCGTAAAAAGCCACTCCTTGCCCGTGCGTCCGAACCACACGAGCAGACCGTGGCCTCCTTCCGGCCAGGACCCCACGAAGTCGCTGATGTCGTTTGCCGCCTCTGAAGAACGGTAGAATACTCTTTCGGGTGAGAGGCTCGCAGTACGATGTGTCAGGATACGGATAGCCCAGGGATCGTCCGAGTAGATGACGTCTCTCTCTCCGGGTGCCAGGCGCTCAACGAAGTCGATCGTTGGGCTCTCTCTCCAAGTCACGGTGCTGTAGCCACCTGCCCCTCGGCGAGCCCGATCCAGAGAGCTACGCGCAACCGTGAGAGCCGGCGACAGAAGCCAGATGGCGACCACGGCCAGCAGTCCAATCCGTGAGTACCGGCCGACTGGCGCCGCGCGAAGCAGACCGATGGACCTGTCCAGGATGACAAACAGAAGTACAATGACGGGCGCGTGGATCGGCGACAGCAACCTGTCGTTAATTGCATCGTATGCCGTGGTCGTTGACGAGACTATGAGGAACGTCGCATAAAGAACGATGAACAGAAGCAGTAGACCCACCTTGCGCACGGCAGCGTCTCCCCTCGCCAGCAGACCGGTTATGCCTCTGCCGCGAAGAAGGGCGAAGACAGCAGCGATAGGCACAGACGCGAGGACCACCGCTGAGACATAGCGGATCAGGCCCAGGCGTCCATCAAGGGCTCCGACGAACCAAGACAGGACGTTGACCAGCACGCGGTGGTAATTCTCGATCACGGTGGAAGCCGAACCGTGGCGCGGCCCCAGTAGCGTCCCCGTCAGCAGATAGTTCCTCGTGACCCATACCCCGAAGGACCCCGCTGATGTGACCAAGAAACCAAAGAGGTGAAGGATCCTCGGCTTGAGCTGCGTTTCGCGCCGGAACAGAATCAACAGGACTCCCACAGGAATAATGACGATACCAACGTAGCGGATCAGAGACGCCGCTGCTGCAGACAAAGTGACGGCTATCAGTGAGATCGTACTCGCCCCCATGGTGTAGCCACGCGCAGAGACGAAGAAGAGGAGCACGCACAAGATGAACAAGGGCTCAGACCCGGCCATGACCGAGACATCGACGAGCGGCCCCACGATCAGAACCGCGACCGTTCCGACGAACGCTAGGGCAGGTGAGAAGGTCACATACCGTGAGAGAAGAAAACCTGAGAGGCAGACGATCGCCGCGAGCAAGACCGCATTGACTACGTGCGCGTAAGAAAGAGGATCGAGTCCGGTGGCGCGTGAGATGGACCCCAGGAGCACGGGGTAGAGCGGCGCGAAGCGCACGAGCGGGACACCGTCGTAGCCGATCAGGCCCTTCCCCGCCGCGAAGCTCCGAGCAGCACTCACGTAGTTGACCGAGTCCGGCCAAAGACCAGCCCCATAGCGGCTCGTCGACAGAATGACTGTCGCCGCGGCGGCCAGGCTCAAGATAACAGATGGAAGACGGCTTCTGCGGTCCCACGGTTTGTCGGCGACATCGGCCTTTATCGTGTTTCCGTCAATGCCGCTTAACGCCGGGGTCCGCTCACGGCGGCTTGCAGCTTGCGGCTTTGGAGCCGAAATCGTCGAAGGAATCCGGCACGGGGAAGGCCACGGATCTGAGGCGTGCGAAGACTCACCCGTAATCTCCTCGGTCATGACGAGGACAGGTTAAACAGGAGAGTGGAAATGTCAAGCGCGCGCGTTGCCTCACCAGAAATCTATACGAAGCGGGGTCGTTGCCTCACGTAAGGAATCTAGCTGAAAGGAGTCATAATCTGGCCGTCCCTAGACTCAAAAGGAGATGGCCAGATGGTACTAACCATGCGTGAGAAGCAAGCGATAACGAAAGAGATGGCCTGTCGTTACCGGCAGGCTGACCGGAAAGCGAAAGGCGCGATACTGGACCAGGTGATGAGCGTGACCGGTTACAACCGGTGTTATGCCACCCAGCGGTTGCGTAACTGGGGCCGCCAGGAGATACTGCCGGCAGATGCCGGCAACGGGCCGCTGTCAGCCCTGGCTGACGGCAGCGCCGTCACCGGCAGGCGCAAGAGACCACGGGTCTA
>Ga0265595_1002915_pt1 | contig 11020 bp, 14 predicted proteins | sample saktaG_15_FD_190148 | JGI IMG/M metagenome (GOLD analysis project Ga0265595, IMG submission 190148) | Saline water microbial communities from Sakinaw Lake, British Columbia, Canada - sak_2013_06_06_50m | ecosystem: Environmental > Aquatic > Non-marine Saline and Alkaline > Saline ... | reverse complement strand
CAGGAACATTTGGGAAGTCACCAGAAAGGATCTTATTCCAGAAGATGAACTTATCCGAATGTGGAATCTCATACAGCTCTGCCCTGAGGTGTACATCCCATCCTGAAGCGGATAGTTGGTTTCTCACATCATCAAAGTAGGTATCCCGGCTGGCCGCATCGTTCTTTCGGTTACCGTCTGATCCCCCATACACAAACACGCTCTTGTGAGGATGCGGCTCGTAGTAGTCAATGAACTTATTGATCAGGACTTTGAGGGTTTCATTTTCAACATAGAAGTTCTTAATGATGGGAAACTCATTCATGGCTTTGTGCCACTGAGAAACAACCAGGCAGTTCTGGGTAGAACCAAAGTCAAAGGAGATGTACAGGTGCTCGGTCTTGATGCAGTCCTTGTCGAAACGGCAATCGATGGAGAGATTGGAATCCGGAGTGTCGAACTGATCCCCATAGGAGTAGTCGTAGGAATTAGAATAGGTATGGCGCTCGGTACATAGCAGTGGATAGAATCCATCGACATTCCGGCGCCGCCGTTTGTTCTCCACCTCCAGGTCATATACAATTGCAGGGAGAACCCGTTTGAGATCCCGGAAATACTTCTCTCCCAGGATGGCGATGTTCTCCCTAGCCGATGCTTCCATGAACAGGTATTCATCCGGGTACTCTTCCATGAGCTTTTCATAGTCGAATACCCAATCGCCATCGGGTGTCAGGGGTTGAGATCCCAGGAACAACGTTCCGTGATGAAACCGCAGGTGCCCAAACCGGTCCTTGTTTCCCCGGTTGGCAGGAAGCACATCACTATCGATGGCTGACTTCTTGAGTTTGGTGGTTTCATCAAAGATCATCCCGTCATACGAACCGGAACGAGCCATCTCCGGCCGGTCGAATGAATTGAATTCGACCACGAATCCATTCATAAAATGAATGCAGTTCGTATAATCCAATGGTGGTTGAAAAGGTTCATCCCAACGAAATTTCTTTGGAGCCTTATGACCAATGAAGTAATGGATGCCACGATACAACCCACGGCGTTCCAAGTGGTCAATGATCGGCGGCAGGGATTTCGTGCGGATATGGAAGTAGGTAAGGCCGTTCAGGGAGATCTTTCCCCGGTTCATGTGTGACATATAGCGGATCATTTCATCGGATATGATCGTGGTCTTGCCCACTCCCCTACCTCCGATAAACATTTTATGCGGCTTGGAGGAAAGTTTGATCACCATCTGAGGATGGTTGTAGTAGGGAGCCTTAGTTATTTCCATCTGCAGGTAATAAGGGAGGAATCTCTGATACTTGATACAGATCCAGGTAGTCTTTCACGGTGGATTGATCAATGATCTGCTGAACCTTATCCACAACACGAAGGATCTCATCCTGGGCTTTCTGATCAATCAGATGGAAATACTGGCTTTTAACAAAGTTGAAGGAGAGTTGGAGGAGCTGGATGGGTGGTTGAACTTTGCTGGGATCAGGGATGTCCTGATCTTCTTTATCCAGGTTGTTTGCTTTGGTAATACGTTCGAGTGCTTTCTCCATGCCTCTGAAATCTTTCTTGGATTGCGCCATCCGGTACAATTCAATAGCCCACTGAGTGACCATGTAGCGAAGGGCTTCTTTCTCCGATTTACGAACATCCCCGAACAGTCGTTTGGCATTGGCGATATCCACATAGGCCTGGGACTCGGAGATTTTGAATTGTTTTATCATCGCGTTGGCACAATCACGATCGCTCCCCTTAAGGTCAAGAAGGATTGAAAAGGCTGCAGACCAGCGGATGCGAACTTTGTCATCCACGGGGCTGAGTTCAGCATCGGAGAGATAGAACCGTCTGATTCGCTGAAATAGCGTATCATCCGGAAGCGAGTATTTTGGAGCAAGTTTCATACGTCATCCATTTTAGCGTTTTCAATCAATTTGAGAGCCGACAGTTGTGCCGGTGAAGATCCATTTTTAGCCAGGGTAAAAATTGAGTTCCGGACTTCTGCTTCGCGTTGAAGCCTTCCTTTGCGAAAGGCTTTATACTCATCTGATCCGGTATCATGAACAGCTTCACTGAGATCGTTGAGATCCGTTTCCAGGATCAACGAGATCTCTTCCAGAGAGAACATCAGGGAAGCGAACTCCTCAAGGTCCTTTAACAAGTCAGGTGACAGTCTTTTCAAAGTCGGAAATGTTATTTAGTTCATTGAGGATCCAGGTACGGTGAAAAGCGGCAATATCCTTGTCGGCACAAATGACACCGGCTTCGATGCGTGGATTCCGGGTATAGTTGGCGCTGCCAACGATGGCGATCCCCCAGGTATCATTTTCGATCACAGTCACCTTGGCGTGGCATTTGGCCGCCTTGATCTCTGTTGTGATATTGCGAAGGAATTCAAGTTCGGCGGTCTTATGTATCCCGTTACGGTAGTCAAAGATCCCACGGAGTTCCAGGATAAGTCCGGATTCGATAAGAAGGTAGAGCTGTCGGATCGCGAATTCCGAGATCGCCCAGGTAGTGAAATAGACCCTGGCTACTCCGGTGATCCGCAGTAGATAAAACAAAAGGTCATGAGTAGACCAATCGCCAAGCGAAGCATAGTGAGTGGTCTGACCCTGTACAATATCCCCAATGACGTCGGAGATCTTCTGATTGGCTTTACCAATAAAAGAACGATTGATCCCCATGTTAACAATAGCGACACTTTGAGGTTTTAGAATGACCTTATCTTCGGCCTTGTCAAGTTTGAACAGACTCATTGATCAGGCGGTTAATCTCTTCGAGTTCAAGTTGATATTTTGCCAGGTTCTCCCTGTTTTTGGCAATCGTTTTCAGGGATTTGGATGATTTACACAGACGTTCATACCTGGAAACGTAGGTCCGAAGTGTCTTTTGCCTTTGAAATAACTGAAACGGAGGCAGCTCTCCGGCTCCATCTGGAACAACCTTCTGCGTTACTTCAGGAAGGATGCCGTGCGTATTGAAATGATCAAGTCGCTTGTATCCTTCATCGATCTGATCTGACAGGTCAAGAATCTGCAGGGAAGCCTGGCAACGCTCCTGCTGTGATCTGACAAGTGAGAGAGAAGCATGTAAATGATCCCGGATCTTCAGCTTTGAGACAACATCGTTTCTGCATAGATCGGCTTCCGGTGTGTTTTCCCGTCGGATCGAACCTTCGACTTTCTGCACCAACGGAGGCGGTGAAGGTTTCTTGTTGGCAGGAACAGATTTTACCGGAGGCAAAGCCGCAAGTTTGCGTAGCTCATAAGCCAACGTATCAATATTGGAGGGAGTTTCACCTCCCATACGCAGCAATCTCTTGAGACTTTGGCTGTGTCCGAACCGTTCATAGAGGGAAACACCGGTAAAATAGTCAGTAGGACTATCAAGGTAGTTTATGATATCTTCAATCATTCTGGATCAGGTTGGGTGCAATCATATTTCAAAGCGGGATTTAGTCGGGAATTTCTGTTCCAGGAAAGCTTTCAGATTATCGTTCAATCCTCCGTTATTGTGAGCCAGGTACTTCTTACCGGCACATTCAAATTTAAGATCCCCTTCGCTAGAGGTATAGAATTGAGAGTCCTGATTGTTAAAGAACTGGATACCAAAATCTTTCCGAAAGATTTCGGGTTGGACATCGGGAAATAAGGTATTGTGGTAAAGAGTCGAAGTCAGGTATCGATTCTCCAAAGCGTTATACTCTCCAATGATAGAAAGCATCAGTTCCTTATTGAAAAGTTCCGGGAAATGGGTTTCAGTATTCCAGCCGTGATAGCCTTTGCGCATCACAGCTGTCATAGTCCGGATCAATTGCTGGTACCAGGTATCATAGTTGTGATGATTGACTCCCTGCCAGTCATACATTGCTTTGAATTTCCCGATTTCTTGGACGGTGACCGATTCCAGTAGATACATATCATCGTACATCCGGATAAAGAACGGGTTTGTCAAGGGATGCTCACAAAATAGCATCAGCTTTGTGATTGAATCGAAAGTCTGGTTTTCTTTCATCCCTTCACATCGCCTTTGAGGGATGAAATGTATGCCAGTGATCCAATCTGGTCGATCCCCTACAATCCAAACTCGGAATTCCTCAAGAAGGTTAGCCTCAAGGCTTCTCAATGAGTAGCGAAGTTCGTTCCAAACTGAGGCTTGATGATGGTAGGGATAGTAAATATCGATCATGCAACGAAAGTAAAACTGCAATTGCATGAAGTAAAGGACAAAGAGAAAATGTAAGAAACTGATCTTTCGAAGTTAGATCCTCTTGTAAAATATATTCACATTTCTATTATCTTTGACAATCGTTGACAATCGATCATACTCAACTAGTACCAATAAGATAAAAGTTAAACGAGAACCCAGTACTATGAAAAGAATTCTTTGTATTCTAGTTTTCATCTCAATGCTAATTGTCTCAAAAACATATTCACAACAAATATATGTCTGCAAGTATAAGAGCGACGCAGATATTAAAATTTATGTAACGGAATACAAGAGCGAGGCGACACTTATGGTCTATATCACTGAATACAAGTACGATGCAAAGGGAATCAAAGGTATCTGGTTTTTCACAAAATACAAATCTGAAGCTGACTGGAAAATCTTTTATACCAAATCAAAGAACGAAGCTGACATAGTCATTTACTATACAAAATACAAATCCGAAGCAGGTTGGGGGAAAAAATGATAGAATCTTAGTAATGATATTGTAAATTTGTTATAATTTTGATTTATTGATCTTAATCGTTTGAAATCAGTAATCTTTGACATAATATAGAGGTTGGACAATTCAAATAATTATGAAGTTAAAATAAAGCTTGCTAATATAGTTCTCTGATTTGAAAATTGATAAATGCCAAGTATCAAAGAAATTCAAATAGTAGCTTACTATGGTTCAAATTTAAGAACCTTAAATCATTTGATTACAAAGAATTGACAGTTTTATAAACAATCAAAACAATTTTAATATGAAAAAACTTGAGATTATTAGATTCTTTATTTTTGTAAGTATCATATTATCAATTTGTTCTTCGTGTGCAAATTCAATGAAAGATCATTATAGCACTTGTGGGGATGATGGGTACAAAATGTATTGTTATCATCTATATTTTAATGGTGACAAGGTAATATCAGAATATACTTACACTGGCTACCTATATGCAGATGAACCTGTTCCAATTGACAAATGGAACGACTATATGAATGATCCAGGAATTAGAAACAGTGAATATTTCAGACTAGATCGAAAAACTGAAAAATGTAATGGCACCCTTACTAAAAACGATAAAAGAAGTAGATATGGTTGGATTTGTTATGATATTAATTATTCTGATTGTTCTCCCGGTGGCCAATATGAACCTTGGGGAAAATCGCCAGTAGTTCTTTTCTCTCCTGCAAATGGCACTCTTAAATATGTATATGTTGGTCAAGGAGATGAATTTCCAAAGGAAAGATTTTATACCGAATGGAAGTCAGAAGATGACAAGCAAATGGATAATCAATTGTCAAAATATAACTCAAAATGTTCATCCTCTGAAGCAAAAGAATTTATGGTATGGGAAATTGAAAATAAAGGTTGGACACTAGAAGAGGTTAATTTAAAATCTCAGGACGAAAAAAACTGTATTTATATCTATAGAGTAAACATCACTGGTTTGGGGTGTAAGGATGTTAAAATTATTAAATCAAGTGGGAAATATGAAATTGCAGATTTAAATGAGTGCATATGAATAAAATAACCATAAAATCAAAAAATCATTAACGTCATGTTGTAACATTCAAATTGATGAATACGAAAAAAATTATTTTTGGTTTGACTTTATTGTTATCGGTACTCTTGCTTTTTAACTGCTCATCATCACCAGAAGTAAGCGTCTGTGATTGTATAAATAAAAGAGGATATGCAGATAGTGATGGAAAATATTATAAACCATGCAATAAAAAGTTTAAGGAAATATTTGGCACAACAAATCCCTCCTCTGAACAAATGATAAATTATACCTTAAAGAATTGTTGTCAGTCATTTCCAGATGAATGCGAAAGATTAAGAAATACTGGTTATTAATATATAATAGAAACTTCATGGAGGAGCAAATGCAGGTTGAAAAAGACGATGGAAATGAAAACAATGACCAAAGTACTAATGAAATTGCTAAGAAAGTTAACGTCTCATATGGCAGGGTTGAAATTGGGATTCTGATTTGTTCAATCCTAATCTTCATAAGTGTCTTTTTGAAATGGGCTTATTTACGGGACATTAAAATAACTGATTACCTTCCACAATTCAAAATTATTGCTGCCATAAATGCTTTTGCAATTTTAGGAATGCTTTCGATTGAATTGAAAGCAAAACGAGCTGCGTTGATTGGCATAGTGATTAATCTAATAATCTTTACTATTTACTACATCAAAATGAATGAAATCTGGGGATCTGGATTTGATGCATCAAAATTTATTACAATACACTTCGGTTTCTGGCTAGGATTTATAGGTTCAATCGTTGCCTTTCTTCTTATTTTAGTAAAACTTTTTACGAAAAAAAATTAGTTTAATCTTATTGGTACTAGACTACAAGCTATTTTACAGCATCAATCTGTAAAAGAACTTGTAGTTTTTAATTTTACAATGTACCAAACATTCCCGTAGACGCTACAAATTCAATATCAACAATGTTTTCGAAAGTTTACATCTGTAGCTTGACGGGGATTGTCTTTAACCGTGCTTTCCCTTAAAAGGAAAACCCCGCCTTCCGGCAGGGCTTTTCTCAAACGCAACACCAATGAGAAACACGGGTATCTTTACCAGGAAGCAGATGCAGGATTGTAGGCAATTGCACCTTCGTAGAAAGCCATCGGAGCAGACTGCTTGCATTTGAAGGTGAACTTAGAGCCTTTGTCCTTATCAATTTCCTCTCCCCACGTAGTATCGATATCCTCAATGTGAACCAGGTTACAGGGTTCACCAATGAGATATCTCTTACTTGAAGCACAATTCTGAATGATCACGATCCCCTTGAACCCGATCCCGAACTGGGCAATCCATTTCTGGACTGCCTTCTCGATCCCAGGGTAAAACCCTTCCAGGGAGATCTCATAGCCCCCACAATCCTGGTTAGAACCTTTCAATTTCTTTTGGTTGGGTTTGATGGTCCCCTGGGTCATATAGAATCGTTGCATGAATTTGTCCGTTTTCAAAGTGATGTCATCGGTGATTGTGACACCATCGACATCACGGACAGGGAATAGGCTCCAGTCAATATCGGATTCCTGGATTAGTATGATCTCACTCTTGATCCCTCCTCCGCCGCCGGCGTTATCGCCGGCCGGCTTGGCAAGGTCGAATAGTATGAAGCTTGCAACTCCACGTGGCCCGGGAACCAGGAAACCGAAGGCAAGGAAGCCCAGCATGAGCACACCGGGGCTTGCCCCGGTGGCGTAAGATATGATTGATGCTGAAAACACAGCAAGCAGAATGGTCGTTAAAAATTTCAGGATTTTCATTGTTTTGTTCCTTTAAAGGTTCGTACTTATTGAATTATATCGAAGCCGAAGCCTGAGTTGGAACATAGGCAAAGATCGCTTCCTCAATCCCGAATCCGACGGATTCGTGCCAATCGCTGAACACCTTGATCATCCGATCAATACTTTCGATATTGATCTTGGAGGCACCCTTATTCCGGTTGATCAGACGGATGAAGTTTTCCTTCGGCGTGGTGAAGATGATATCTTTCCCATTCATCGAAGGCAGTGGGGTGAGGGTCAGGTTAGTTCCTTCGATCAGATCTTTCTGACCGTTGTAGTTGGTATCCTGGCCATGGAGATCCCGGCGCTTTTTGTGATAAGCGGCGTACCAAGCCCTTGAAAGGAAAACGTTCATCGGCTTATCTTGATAGAGTTCTGCGATAGCAGCGCCAAACTTTTCGATTTCATCGAAGATGTTGGCGGCGGTCAGATCAGCCAGGGAGATGAAGTTGATATTCGAGGTGCCGGCTGCTTTCTTCGCTTCCAGGATCGTACAGAAACCGTCCATGGAGAGTCCGGATGCCTGTGCGGTCCCGGCAACAACGGCAGCGTAAACACCTTTACCGATCAGCATCAGTTCGCGGTTATCCATCACTTTGGGAACAACCAACTGATCGATGATATACCTGGAGATCCCCCAGTCTTTGCGGTCTTTGGTTTCATCGGTCAGAAAGCCTAACCAGGATTCAAAAACTTCATCCGGGTAAAATTCGAGATCGAATTTGTGCCGGCGTTGCGGGATGGTGATCGGCGTAAATACGGCGGTACCTTTGGGAGTCCAGCCTTTTTGAAAACCCTGGACCAGATCGTCGATGACTGCCTTGGAGGCACGATGCTCCAGATCAGCGCTGGCGATCGTTGTCATGAACTTTTCAGAGTAGGTGGGTTGGGTCAGAAGGCGAAGAATATCCTTCATGTTGGTCCCTATGTAGGTGCCAAATGCGGATTTCAGGTCGGCTAAAGAGATTGTTTCAGACATGTTGAAATAGTATTTAAGTGAATAAATTAATCTTCTCCAAGGAATTCAGCGGCAAGCTGATCATGAGCATACACCGGCTGTGCTGCAGCCTGCTCGATTTTGTCTTTATGCTTGGCTGCAACGGTTTCCGATCCGCCATCTTCAGAGCGCAGGGATTCCAATTCAGTTGTGGTATTGGAATGAGCCAGCCGTTCGGCGGCCAGGTTATCCCGAAGGGTGGCGGATGCCTGCTGTTCGGAAAGAAGCTGAGCGCTCAGATCTTCATTGCGTAAGCGGAGAGTTTCCAGTTCGGTGTTCAGTTCTCCCATACGTTCTACGGTCATCTCTTCCGCGTCGACTTGTTCTTCGCCGATAGAGAACAGGGATAAAATGGCTTTCCAGCCGGCTTTCATTTTCATTGGTTCGGTATTTAGTGAGGTTTCATGGATAGACTGTGATAATTCCGTGCAGGATTGAATAGCGAATTCAATGGATCCTATTTCATCGATCAAGCCAAGTGAAATGGCTTCTTCGGCAAAGTACATTTTGCCGGTCAGGGTACTTTCATCCAGACCGGGCCGGTTGGCCTTAACGTCCGTCATGAACTTTGTGTTGATCTTGTCCAGGGCGCTTTTCTGATATGGCTCGTAGTTCCCGTCAAGGATCTGGTTGAATTCCTTGTTTTTGTCGACCGAGGCGGTGGCGTAGAATTCATGAAATTTCACGCCTTCCTTCTCATAGTAAGGTTTCAGGTCAGCGAAAAAGAGCATGGTTCCGATGGATCCCACACGGTCCAGGGTACTTGAAGCAATGATCTTATCGGCTGCCGAGGCAATCCAGTAAGCCGCGCTTGCAGCCACTCCTTCGACAAAAGCGACGATGGGTTTGGAGGCTCCTTTTATTGCTTCCACCAAAAGGTCCGTTCCGGAGACCTGGCCACCGGGAGAATCGATTACAAGCAGGATGCTTGAAATATTGGAGTTCTCATCGGCCGCTTTGATATCGGAGATGATCGACATGGATCCCCGGGCACCGCAGGGCACATCATATTTCATGATCTCCGAACGGATCGGAATTACCGCGATGCTCCCACCGGGTATCTGATCTGACTTCAAACCCAGACGTTCTTCACGGGAGGAAGCGGAGATGACAAACGAACGTGCCAGTTCCCGGGCAACAGCCGAATCTTCCATCGTGACCGCTTCCCCTTTCAACAGGGAATAGAGGATCGTGGCGTAAACCCCGGATCGTTCTTTGTCGATCAGCCAGACGGATGAAAGGATATCAAGCAGAATTCGGTTCATTGTACCATTTAATTCGATGCAATGATACTGCGCTATCGGGGCGTATTAAAGGACTGGGGTATTTTACAGAGGGGAAGCGCCGCCACCGGGATCACCGCCGATGGGAATCACATTCTGCATGGTCAGGGCATAGCCGGCCGGAGTATCGAATTCTCCTTTAAAGGTGATCTCAAATCCGTTGAAACCTTCGTATTCTTTGGGCTTGGAGAGCTTACTTGTTTTTTTCATCGGATTAGCCGGGAAACCAAATACCCGGGTGACTCCATTCTTATCCAACACTTTGAGAATCAACCCCCGGTTTTGAAGTTGGTAAAGGAGCAGCTCCACATTAGACCGGTCTTTCGGGATAAGAGCCTTTACGGTATAGATGTACCTGATACCGGCAGAAGTCTGTTTTTCCTCAGACTCAACCTTAATGGTTTCCGGTGTGGTATAAAGGTAGTTCCAGGATTTTCCCGATTTGAGGTTCACAATATACAACAGGTTGGATTTGTGAAACGTGGCCGACAGGACATCTTCAACGAAGGTCCAGAGAATCTGATGGACTCCTCCCAGGTTGATCCCGTCGTGCCTTGAAATAGTGTTAGTCATATAGCAGCGCTGTTTTTATATTTAGAAAAAGATGATTCGACCTCAATCTGAAAGGACTCATCATCCAGGGACAACTCAGGGACAAACGGGAGACAATCCAGGGACACATCAGGGACAAATAGTGACAAGTTTTTTTTGAGATCTTTCGGTTTGCTTTTCCTTCTTCGGTAGTAATCCTTTTTCATCATCTCATAGTTGATATAAGCAAATGTGAACTCTTTATCGACGCAGAACTGGATGATCACCCGTTTGAAATTTCTGTAGAAGCGAACCCGGTCATCCATATAGTCATAGAACATGTTCTTGAAGTGATCCATCAGGATATCCTCAATGATCCGCTGGTTTCTGGGAGAGATCCAGAGATTTGCTTTTATATTCAGATCATTGTACTGAGGGAGAATAAAAGTGATGTGATTGATGTCTGAATTTACCAATGGTGGTATGTTTGGAGGTCGTAACTCGATAAATGCGCGGATCAGCCTTCCGATCACTGCCCTTTTTGTAGCGATCGGGTTACCCAGTTGGCTCAAGACATACTCCTGAAGGTAGGGCTTCATTTTTAATGTGATTGTCGGTCTTATGTTATCATCCATGGGTCAAAGGTATTTTTAGAGGGTTCACAATCAAAGGTCAGGTAGCTTTAACAAAGATCATAT
>Ga0265595_1002913_pt1 | contig 11028 bp, 7 predicted proteins | sample saktaG_15_FD_190148 | JGI IMG/M metagenome (GOLD analysis project Ga0265595, IMG submission 190148) | Saline water microbial communities from Sakinaw Lake, British Columbia, Canada - sak_2013_06_06_50m | ecosystem: Environmental > Aquatic > Non-marine Saline and Alkaline > Saline ... | reverse complement strand
ATATAAGAGGCTGAATAACAGACATTAATCTTTGAGTGCCTTCGTGAAATCCTTTGAGCCCTTCGTGGTTAATTCTTTTTGAAGACAGCCCCTATATTAATTCTCAGGATACCAGTTTTACAACTTTAAGGTAGTATCCGTAAAATGCTATTGTAGGCTGAACATGATGGGAAGAACATAGATAATCCTTACCGCTTCTCCTTTGTTAGTGGCTGGCTTCCAGTCTCCGTCTGTCAGGGCGATCACCCGGAGCGCTTCGTCGTTTAAGGAAGCGGAGGGTCCGTGGATCACCCTGATCCTTTTCAGCGATCCGTTCTCCATCACGATAAAACTGACAAACACCCTCCCTTGCTCTCCTTTTTCCTTTGCTTCATCGGGATAAACAATCTGGCTCGTCAGCAACTTGTACAATGCTTCATCCCCTTCCTTGTACTCTGGTGCAGATTCAGCGACAGTCATCACATCGGTGATAAATGTATTGCTCTCTTCATCCCAATAACGGGTTTCGGTGATTTGGTTGTTGCTGAAAGATTCGTCCCGGTCGAGTCCACCTGTCTCGGGCAGATAATATATCCATATACCTTGTTTTACAAGAGGAGCAATCAGGTAGCTGAATCCCCTGGAGGTGAGGATCCCTTTTCTGAGATCGGATATGAAAAACCCGGTATCGCTACGATGCACCTGGCGATAAAATGTATCTGTTTTGCCGGATGGGTAGGTTACATTCACCAGGAATACAGAATCATTCACCCTGTGAAAAATCGATTTCTCTGTTTCAACCCATTTACCATTTCTCAGGTAGTTGGGTGTTAGTGTGAAGAGGCTGTCACCGGATTGTCTGACTATCTGATAGGATTGAGCCTCCTTCTTTGAATTCACGGGAGATCCTTTCTTTGAAAAGAAAATGGTGGTGTCCTGTTGTGCAAAGGCGTGGGTTACAGAAAGGAACACAAGCAGGAAAAATGGCAAGTTGGATAGTTTCATAATACATACTGTTGTTAATATGATAAAGTTAGAAGGATTTGTGCTTCATTCAATTGTATTTTTTTCTATCTCTTTGCAAAAAATTTTTAGCTTTATGCACATTTTTAGACACAATCAACCCTTAATATCCACAAACTAATCCAACATCATGAAGAGAAACCTGTTCCTTTACCTTGCACTGGTACTGTTTACATTGCCTGGATGCAAGTCGCAAAAAGACGATCTGAACATCGTCTATGAAAAGTACACATTACCCAACGGCCTCGATGTGATTCTGCATGTCGACCGATCGGACCCAATTGTTGCTCTGGCTATCCAATTTCACGTAGGCTCTAACCGCGAAGTTGAAGGCCGTACCGGATTTGCCCATCTCTTTGAACACATGATGTTTCAGAAATCAGAGAACGTAGGTGAAGACCAGTTCTTTAAAATCATCCAGGATGCCGGCGGAACACTCAACGGCGGCACAGGGAATGATGCAACAACCTACTATGAAGTGGTCCCGAAAAATGCGCTTGAGAAGATTCTTTGGATGGAGTCGGACCGCATGGGTTACATGATTAATACCGTCACTCAAAATGCCTTCAGCATACAGCAAAATGTGGTACAGAATGAGAAGAGGCAATCTGTCGACAACCAGCCTTATGGATTTACCTCCTGGGTAATCGCTACCAATCTCTATCCCAAAGGACATCCATACAGCTGGACAGTCATTGGTGAAATGGAAGACCTGAAAAATGCTTCTGTGGAAGATGTAAAAGCGTTTCACCAACAATGGTATGTGCCAAACAATGCTACCCTGGTACTAGCTGGAGATTTTGATGTAGATGAAGCTAAGAAGCTGATTGAAAAGTATTTCGGTGAGATCCCCCGGGGTGGTGATGTCAAGGATCCCGATCCCATGCCTGTCACACTCGATGAAACTATCAGGGTATATCATGAAGATAATTTTGCCAAAGCCCCACAGTTCCGGATGATCTGGCCAACCGTTGAAGATTACCATGAAGATTCCTATGCCCTGAGCTATCTGGGGCAACTGCTCTCCCAGGGGAAGAAAGCTCCGTTGTACAAGGTATTGGAGAAAGAGAAGAAACTCTCGTCGAGTCAGTATGCATACAGCAGCGCTCAGGAGATTGCAGGATCCTTCAATATCGTTGTCACCGCCAACGATGGCGTTAGCCTGAAAGACGTGGAGGCAGCCATCAATGAAGCCTTCCAGATGTTTGAGACGGAAGGGTTTACCAATGCTGATGTGGAGAGGATCAAAGCCGGACTGGAGACCAATTTTTATAACGGGATCAGCAGTATTCTTGGCAAGTCGTTTCAACTGGCATATTACAATGAACAGAAAAATGATCCATCCTATTACAAGATAGATCTTGAACGTACGAAAGCCGTCACGAAAGAGGATATCCTCCGGGTTTACAACAAATACATTAAAAATAAACCATTCCTTGCGACCAGTTTTGTTCCCAAAGGTCAGCTTGAACTGGTTGCAGAAGAGTCGGTAAAATCGGGTGTGGTAGAGGAGAGCATTTCCGAAGCTACACAGGTGGAGATCACTGATGTTGAAGAGGAGGAGATCGTAAAAACGCCGACCCGTATCGACCGTTCGGTGATGCCGGCAGATGGACCGGATCCGATGCTCAACCTGCCTGCTGTTTGGGAAGGTGCTCTGGCCAATGAGATCAAGGTTTATGGGATCGAACAACACGAACTTCCGTTGATACAGTTCAGTGTCACGCTTAAGGGAGGTCATTACCTCGATCAGCTTGACAAAGCCGGAGTGGCTTACCTGGTTTCTCAGCTGATGATGGAGGGGACAAAGAATAAGACGCCCCTCGAGCTGGAAGAGGCCATTGACATGCTTGGAGCGCGTATAAATATGAGCGCCTCAAGCAATGATATCTCGATCAGTGCTAACGCCCTTGTCAGGAATTACGACAGCGTGCTGGCTCTGGTTCGGGAGATCCTACTCGAACCCCGTTGGGATGAGGAGGAGTTTGCGCTGGCAAAAACCAAGTTACTTAACTCCCTGAAGCGCCAGAAGGCCAGCCCGAACACACTGGTCAGAGATGCTTTCAATAAACTGCTTTACGGAGAAAACCACATTTTTTCTATTGACCGTCAGGGTACGATTGAGAGTATTGAGTCGATTACGATCGACGACCTGAAAGCCTTCTACGACGCCAACTTCTCCCCTACGGTAACCTCATTCCTGATTGCCGGGGATATCACCCGCGACCGTGTGATGAAATCGCTTCAGGATCTGGCTGCACAGTGGCCTGCAAAAGAGGTTCACTTTCCCGCTTATTCACTTCCTCAGGAGTTGCCTGCTTCTAAGATCTATTTTGTAGATGTTCCGGGAGCAAAACAGTCGGTCATTAACATTGGTTACCTGGCTCTGGCCCGAACCGAAACCGACTTTTATCCTGCCACCGTCATGAACTACAAACTGGGTGGCTCATTTGCCGGAAACGTGAATATGGTGCTCAGGGAGGAGAAGGGATATACCTATGGAGCCCGTACCGGCTTCCGTGGCTCTGAGATTCCAGGCCCCTTCATTGCTTCTGCCAGCGTTCGTTCATCGGCTACCGAAGAGTCAGTTCAGATCTTCAAAGACCTGATGGAGCAGTACCGCAACGGCATCACGGAGGAGGAGTTACTCTTTACGAAAAATGCACTGATCAAGAGCAATGCCAGGGAGTTCGAAACGCTTCGTGCCCTGATAAGCATGCTGAGCGATATTGCCGAATACAACCTCCCTTTCGACTATGTGAAGAACGAAGAGGCAACCGTGAAAGATATGACACTCGACCGCCATAAGGAGCTGGCTGATAAGTATATTGTCCCTGAACGGATGTTCTATGTCATTGGCGGTGATGCCAAAACCCAACTGAAGCCGTTGGAGAAGATCGGCTTTGGGAAGGTGGAAGAGGTTAAATAGCCGGAGGTTGCTTCGTTATCACCCCAGTTTCCCCCGGATCTGGTCCAGCGCCGATTCGGTGCCGAGAACAATCACGGTATCACCAAGGCGAAGCTGGGTCTCGCCATGAGGTACGTAGATGGAGTTCTTTCGCTTGACCAGCATCAGGGAGCCATCATGGTGGAAGGGAATTTCTTTGACCTGAAGACCGTCACATGAGGTATTCGTGACTTCGATCTCCTCCACGCTGAAACTTTCGAAGGTTTCAACAAGGGTATGGTAGGTTGTAGGGCGGAGGATCAGGTTTTCAATCGTGGTTACGACAGTCCGGAGCAGGTCGATCGTCTCCACACCCATCCGATGATAGGTCTGCTCTATCGTGCGTGACGGTGCAACAGCTATGATCCGGTTGTGTGCAAAGTGATTTCGCAACAGCTCGCAAATGCGCATGTTCTCCCCTTCAGATTCAGTGAGTACAATGACGTAGTTTGACGGTATAAGTTTCAGTTTGATATAAACCTCCGGATCCTTCCCATCGGCGTGAAACGCGTGTAGGCCTTTCTCTTCAATGTCGCGAAATCTCTTCAGTTCTCTCTCAATGATGACCGTTTCGCGACTGTGCATCTTGAACCTCCGTGCCAGCAGGACTGCTGAGCTGCTGCCTCCCACGATGATCAGCTTGTCGGCCGGTAACAGGGCTTTCGGGCTTATCTGATTATACAGGATAGGGGAAAAGATGCAGGTGATGATTGCCATCAGGATCACTGCTGCATTGATCTCCTGGGAGATAAGACCCATTTGCAGCCCGATAGCAGATGCTGCGATGATCAGGCTAAGGCGCGAGGAGATAAGAAATCCTCCCGCAAGGGCTCTGCGAATTCCGAAAAGGCGGGCCCAGATCAAAGATGGGAGGACCTTCACAGCATAGAGGGTGACAAGGAAAAGAGCCAGGAACAGGAACAAGGACCGTTCCAGACCTGCCAGTACAGTGGGATCAAACCGGATGCCGACCATAATGAAAAAGACAGGAATGAAAAAGCCGTACCCCATCCCATCGAGTTTTAAAAGCAGGAGAGACCTGGATTTATGGGTATATACCGAGAGCAATAGGCCTCCAAGGAAGGCTCCAAGCAACATCACCTCCCGGCCGATAAATTGGGCAAGAACAATGAAAATCAGTAGCATCAGCATCGTTCCGCGAACCGTAATTTGTGAAGCGGCTTCCGAGAGCTGGAAGATCAGTTTCTTGATCAGGGGGATTCGCTTCAGCAGGATGCCGGTGGAATAAAAGATGAAGAAGAGGAGAAAAATTCCCAGGATCAGGAGGATCTCCGGCTGGAAGCCGTTCTTCAGGATAAACGCGGTGAATGAGAAAAGGATAATGCTTAGGATATCGGCTATCACAGCTGCCAGGACGATCATCTGCCCGAATCGGCTACTGATCTCGCCCCGCTCTTTTAACACAGGGATGATGATCCCAACCGATGTTGTGATCATGATCAAGGCAAAATAGAAGGTGTTCTGCATGGGGATGTAGTGACTCATCACCATTGAACCACCATATGATAGTGTAACAGTAAGAATAAAAATGGAGAAGCCTACCAGGAATGGGTTACTCAGATACCGGGCCATGGTAAGGCGTCGCCTTGGTAGGGATGCCACGATCTGATCCACGTCAATCTCCAGCCCGCTCAGAAACATCAGGAACATGAACCCAGTGAAAGCAAGGAAATCAAGAATATCAGTACTCTCCGGAGTAAAATAGGCAAACAGGAATTTCCCAATCACAAAACCGATCACGATCTCCATGATTACCGTGGGAATCCTGCGAAGGCGCAACAACGACATCAGCAATGGCGTTAACCAGGCTACTGCTGCGACTACCAGGAGAGGCAGGTAGTCAAAGTGGCTGAAGATTGCAAGAAATTGTGTCATACAGTCTTTTTTGCCCCAAACCCCCTTTAGTAAATTTCAACCACGCTCCCCTCTTTCGCTTTCGCATAACCCCGGAACATGGCATTGGTATTGAATGGCATTGCAATATTTCCATCTTTATCCACGGCAATCAATCCGCCACCGCCACCTTGTGATTTAAGCTTTTCATTAATCAGAAATCCGGCAGCCTGCCCGAGCGACCAGTCGCGATATTCCATCAACGCTGAGACATCATAAGCGATCACATTCCGCATGAAATACTCACCGGTGCCTGTACATGAGACCGCGCAGGTAGCATTATTGGCATAGGTTCCGGCGCCAATGATCGGGGTGTCGCCGATCCGGCCCTTCATTTTCATCATCAATCCGCCGGTGGAGGTAGCAGCTGCCATGTTGCCCATATTATCCAGGGCCACGGCGCCAACAGTACCTTTGGTTTTGTCGTCAACCTTTATCACGGTATCGGGGCGCTCCGGTTTCTTCTCCTGGATCCTGACCTTACTCTTGTCCCGGTTGATCTCCTCTTTCTTTAGCTCTTTTTCCTGTTGATTCGCTTTCATCCGCTCATACTGCTCCGTGCGGGCCGGAGTCTGAAAATAGGAGGGATCCATGAGTTCCAGTCCCTGGTCTTTTGCAAAAAGCTCAGCCCCGGCACCCATAAGCAATACGTGCCGGGTATTGGTCATCACCAACCGGGCGGCAGATACCGGATGCCTGATAACCGTGACACCTGTAACAGCCCCTGCCATCAATGAGCTTCCATCCATGATAGAGGCATCCATCTCAGCAACTCCTTCATCGTTGTATACTGCCCCTTTCCCGGCATTGAAAAGAGGGCAATCCTCCATGAACATTACCACCGCTTCAACGGCATCGATGCTGCGGCCTCCTTTCGCCAGGATGGCCGTCCCCACAGCAAGGGCTTCAGAGAGCTTATCCTTGTATTGTTGTTCCCTCTCCTCCGGCATCGACCCCTGTGGAGGGCCACCTGCACCGCCATGGATGACCAGGACCCACTTGCCCGGATGCTGTTGATTTGCTTCGCTCGCAATGACAATGCCGGATGCTTGACCCTGGATGCCGGATGCCGGATGCCGGATCCCGGATGCCGGTACATCCTGGCAAAAGGTTGGTGAGCTGAAAAAAAGCTGAAACATCAGGAAAAATATGACTTGCATACCTCGCAGAGCAGGTGGCGGTTGGCAGTTGGCAGTTGGCAAGTTGCTTTTCGCGCACCTGACATCCGGCATCCGGCATCCGGCATCCGGGATCAGTTGTTCCTTTTTCATATCCTTTACTTTAACAAGCTTTGAAAAATCTCTTTAAAATCCACCATCCCTGTCACCTTCATAGCTGCCAGAATCACGGAGGCAACAATCACCCAACGGATGAACCTACCACCCTTCCTGATGGCCATCATGCTGGCAATATAGGCTCCGGCAATGCTGCCGATCGATAACAATATACCATAAAGGTAATACACCTGGTCACTGAGGATAAAGATTACCAGCGAAACAGCAGCGGAAAAAAGGATGACCAGGTTCTTGACGGCGTTGGCCTTCACCAGCTCGAAACCAACTCCCAGAACCAAAGACATCAACAGAAAATAGCCAACACCTACCTGAAGGAACCCGGCATAACAGCCAACAACGAAGAATAAAAGCACTTGCCACCATCGGATCTTTTTCTCCAGGAAAGCAGTATTCTCCTTCATCCACCGTTCAGGTTTCAGGAAGATAAAGACAAGCATGAAAGCCATGACGATCACCATGGCAATCTCCAGGGCTTCTGATTTGACTCCCGTAGCTAACAAGGCTCCGGCAATCGATCCTACTGTAGCTGGCAGGATGAGCCACCAGATCTTCCGGGTGGTAAACATATTTTTTCGCCAGAAGGTGGTCACCGATGAAGAGGTCTGGAAAAAGACACTCATGCGGTTGGTTCCGTTGGCAATAGTAGCCGGCAGCCCGAGGATCAGCAACAACGACAGTGAGATCACAGAACCTCCTCCAGCAAGGGTGTTGATAAAGCCGACAAGTACGCCGGCTAAAATAATAATGGTATACTCAATAATCATACTATTAATTTTACACCCTTTCAATTGACGATGCTTTCGCCAACGTTGAAGCTTTGGCGACACGCGGTTAGCGAAGGCGATCACACCCTCACACCCTCACACCCTCACACCTCTCACGTCTTACATCTTACGTCTTACATCTTACGTCTTACGTCTTACGTCTTACGTCTTACGTCTCACGTCTCACGTCTCACGTCTCACGTCTTACGTCTTACGTCTTACGTCTTACGTCTCACGTCTCACGTCTTACGTCCCACGTCTCACCTCCTTCGTAGCTTACTGTGTCTTACGCCAAAGGTAAAATAAATCGCCAAACCGATCACCAGCCAGCCGGCAAATCGCAGCCAGTTAGTGGTTCCGAGCTGCGCCATCAGGTAAAGATTGGTCAGTAACCCCAGAACCGGAATCAGTGACCATTTTTTCCATATACTGAACACCGTGATCAGGATGGCGATAACAGCGAAGATCAGGATGGGTATGTCATGCTGCGAGATCTGCGATCCAAGATTCACGAGATGTGATAAGAGATCTCTGATATGCAGTTGCCCACTGCCCACTGCCCACTGCTCACGGTCCACTGAAAAGTAGATCAGCACAAATATCCCCACCCAGATTACTGGCAAAAAATAGCGGCTATTCAGAAAGGGAATGTGGAACTCTTTCTTATCCGGAGGTGCGATGCGTCCTTTCCCACGTTCGTCGAGGATCAGTACGCCACCTGAAACGAGGACAAAGGCGAACAGGGTGCCGATACTGCAAAGGTCGGTCACTTCGGTGAGGTTCATAAAGAGAGCCGGGATGGCAACAAAAATACCTGCCACGATCGTAGCAAAGGCAGGGGTGCGGAATCGTTTGTGAATTTTTCCAAATCGTTTTGGGAGAAGGCCGTCGCGACTCATACTCATCCAGATCCGGGGCTGGCCAACCTGGAAGACAAGCAGTACGCCCGCCATCGCAATTACTGCGCTGATGGCAATGATACCGGAAAGTTTGGTCAGGTGAAGCTGGTTAAATGCAAAGGCGAGCGGGTCGCCAACCGCCAGTTCGCTGTAGTTTACCATGCCGGTAAGCACCAGGCTGATCGCTACATAGAGGATGGTGGTAACGATGAGGGCCGCGATGATTGCCCTGGGGAGGTCCCGTCGCGGATTCCGGCACTCCTCGGCTGTGGTGGAGATAGCATCAAAACCAATGTAGGCGAAAAAGACACCACTAACCCCTTTCAGTACGCCGGTGATGCCGTTTGGGGCAAAGGGACTCCAGTTCTCGGTATTTATATAAAAGGAACCAACGGAGATGATCATCAGCAGGATACCAATTTTCAGAAGAACCATCGTGTTACTGGCTACTTTCGTTTCATAGATGCCGATGTAGACAAGGGTACAGATGATCACTACGATAGAGAAAGCCGGGATGTCGGCAATCAGGCGAACGCTCCCCAGCATCGGAGCGCTGGTCCACGCCAGGTAAGCCTCCCTCATGGAGAAACTTAGCTGATCAATGGAGATACCGCTGGCCAGTTCTGTCAGAGCTGCCTGGTATCCACGGGCGGCACTCAGGTAGTCAACGATCATATATTCAGGGAGATGTACACCGATGCCACTCATCAGCCCCGAGAAATAATCGGACCATGAGATCGCTACAGCGATATTTCCAATCGCATATTCCATGATCAGATCCCAACCGATAATCCATGCTACAAGCTCCCCGAAACTCGCATAGGCGTAAGTGTAAGCGCTTCCGCTGATGGGTATCACCGAAGCAAAACGGGCGTAGCACATCGCCGAAAAGGCACAGGCAACAGCGGTGAAGAGAAATAAGAGCGAGACAGCTGGCCCGCCGTGTGAAGCGGCGGTTCCGATCGTACTGAAAATCCCGGCTCCCACTACAGCAGCGATACCTAGCGCTGTGAGGTCGACCATCCTGAGATTCCGCTTCAATGAACTCCCCGATGCTTCATGAACCTTCACATCCACCAGGATCTGGTCAATGGATTTCTTGCGGAAGAGATCTGAGAAAGACAAGGAAAAATTTTTGATAAAAGTATGAAAAAATGAAATTCCTATCTTTGCAAAAAAGTCGCATTATGAAGATCGCTGTTTTCGGAGCCAGTGGAAGAACGGGGATTGTGACGGTTTACCAGGCTCTCGACAAAGGATATGAGGTAAATGCATTCGCCCGGAAAGCTCACAATGTGACAATCCAGCATCCGAAGATCAGGATCATACAGGGAGATATCCTTGAATTCGATAAGGTGAAACAGGCCGTGGAAGGCACCGATGCTGTAATCGTTACCCTTGGACAGGATGGGAACAAGCCGTTGCGGACTCTCTCAGATGGTACAGCCAACATCATCAAAGCGATGAAGGAGACTGGAGTGAAGCGGCTTATCGTCATGTCGTCGGCTGGGATCCTTGGCAACGACACCCATCCGATGTTTGGGAAGGTCATTGTTCCGCTGTTTCTGAACAATGTTTACAAAGATAAGAAGAGGCAGATGAAGATTATCAGGGAGAGTGGTTTGGAGTGGATCATCATCCGGCCGCCGAGACTCACGCAGTCGCCTAAGTCGTGGAAATACCAGGTTACAGAGAGGCGGCCGGGAACAAGGTCGGTGCCTCGTGCCGACGTGGCCGACTTCATGCTGAAACTGCTGAAAGACAAATCCTACGACGAAAAGATGCCGGCCATCGCTTCCTATTAATCCGCAATAAGTATGAAGGTTTCTGACAACCTTTATTCCTCACTGGTACAATTCAATCTGCTGATAACAAAACCCTGAAACCATGAACCCTGACCTCCGCGATCTGTTTCTGAAGAAATGGAAAACCTACTTCGGAAATGCCGAGTTACCTATTGTCTTTTACTATACAGAAGATCCCGGAACCATTCCCAGGGCCGGATTGGCAAAAGACTGGAGCTGCATTATCTGTGAGCTGAACCTGGTGCGACAAGGCAAGCCCAGGGCATGGAACGCCAAATCGCTCGGCTGTGGCGGGGCCAGGCGCTATTTTGGCTATGAAAAAGGGATGCGGCCCAACTTCGAGTACTTCCTCTCGCATGGCATCCCGGGCGAAATGGAAGGCGAGCGTTACATCCGCACCCC